>ERZ795058.2201-NODE-2201-length-23703-cov-5.119926_pt1 | contig 23703 bp, 19 predicted proteins | sample MGYA00375142_ERZ795058 | MGnify/ENA primary metagenome ERZ795058 (study PRJEB30187, sample SAMN05720210) | activated sludge metagenome | isolation source: anaerobic digester from wastewater treatment plant | place: Japan | collected 2015-04-20 ... | reverse complement strand
AGACATATTCCTGGAGTGCAATAACGTCTCCCAGCTCTTCTTTCGTCATATACCGCATATAATATTCATCCCGTACTGTTTCTTCGCCTTTGTGCCTGATTAGCTGGCCTGTTTTTAATACCATCATATGCCTGCCTCCTTTCAGAATACCATTTAAAAATTTGTACACTCTGACAACTTATGTCAGTATAACAAGTTGCCTGGTAAAATTATTCTATCATAACAACTTCTCTTTGTCAATCAAGTTGTCAGTTTAATTTTAAAAAAATTTTGCGCTAATGAACTCAATAAGATGTTCATAGTGCAAAATATATATTCAGTAATTAATCCATGTGTTTGAATACACAATACTATTTACTTGTGTATTGTATTGCTATCGACTTTCATATGTCATACTATCTATTGACATATTTTTTTACTTTATCGGAGATATGTGCGTCATTTCCTACATAAAGAATAATATCATTGGCGAAAAACACCAGCTTCGGCCCCGGCGACAGATATAAATGTCCGGAGCGATTTATTCCTATTATCGTTGCACCTGTATTATTCCAGAAACGCGCTTCACCGATGGATTTCCCGACAAGATGGCTTTTTTCAGATATTTTCAGTTCAAGGGGGAATATGATTCCGATATTTCGCAGAAGCATCGCTTGTTCAATAATGGAATCCAACTTTTCTAAAACTGACTTTTCAATAGCAATCTTTTCGCTCGTCAGTACACTTATCTCTTCCCTGAGAGATAATATACTATCCTTTGACTGATATTCCTTGATAAAAGTATCAGCAGCTTCTTTCGATTTTATTAAAATACCTTTTTTTTCTATGACGTTAACGACCTGCATCTCTTCCAGCAGCTTCAGTCCTCTCCTGATTGTTTCGGGAGAAACGCTGTATTTACCTGATAATGTAGACCTTCCTTTAACTATTTCACCGATTTTCCATTCACCGTTAATAATGCTATAGGCAATATCCAATGCTATCTTCTCATATCTTGCGACAGTTGTTCGCTTTTCTTCCTTGCGATTTTTCTGACTCATATCAACACCCTCTACAATTTTACTCATGTAATGATAAAAACCTTATACCTTAATTCTTCAATTTTTGATACCATTTGTCAAGTAAAATGCGACTTGCACTGTATTATTCCTGAACCCGGCTTGCTTCATATCTGATATTCAGCTGCCTAAGCTCCCTGAAAAGAAATATCCCTGCAATATTTGTATAATCTTCAAGATATATTGTTAGCAAAACTGCAAACAATATAAATACAGGATTTAGCCACTAGCCAATAAAGCTTCAGTCAGCAAATGGAGAAGAGAATGAAAAGAAAAATATTTGCATTTACTTTTTTGACACTGTATATATTGATAACCGGGTTTAACTGCAATGTCTATGGGAATGGAAGCGGAAAAATCATTGTGCTTCTTTATCATCATTTACTTAAAGACAGTGAAAATACAAATAAAGGCAACTCGTCCGTAGTTTCTGCCGAAAACTTTGAAAAGCAGATGGAGTACCTTCACAACAACGGCTATAATACAATAACTGCAGAATTATTAAGCGAATACCTGAAATTCAAAAAGTCTTTACCAAAGAAAAGTATTCTCATAACTTTTGATGATGGGTATAAGAGCAACTATGAATACGCATATCCAATACTGAAAAAGTATGGCTTCAATGCGTCTATATTTATTGTGACGGGATTGATTCCCGATAAACCGCAGGATTTTGACCCAAACAGGCTATCTTACATGAGTAGGAAAGAAATAGAAAAAAGCAAAGATGTATTTGAGTATGCTTGTCACACACACAACCTTCACAAGCTTGATTCGAATGGAGAAAGCGTATTGCTGAGTTCAGACAGGGCAGATATAATAAAGGACCTGAGAACAAGTCGGCAATTGGTACCCACAAAGTTCTTATCATATCCATATGGGCAATATAATAAACAAATCAAAGATATTTTAAGCGAAGAAGGCTTTGAACTGGCCTTTACAGTAAACAAAGGTGCAGTAAACACCAGAAGCAATAGGCTTGAGCTAAACAGAGTACCTGTATTTTATGATACTTCAATTTACGATTTTAAAAAAATACTCAATTCTCCTTTCTAAGCAGTCTTTCATATTCCTCCCGGGTATCGATATCCAAGCCGGGCTTTTCATCGTCAAAGTCGACAGTTATTACGCTTTCCCCCATTTCCCCAAGCAATACGCGCCCTCCTGAATCTCCGCAAAGGCCCATAAGCCTAATCCTTAGTGAGGAATCAAATATTACCGGATTTCCTCTTGATCCATTATATAAAGGAACAACTGCGCCGCATTTGTTTTGCGAAAAGTTCAAAATCAGGGTATTGATGATTTTTTCATTAATAAAGGGCTGATCCCCTGCCAGAAACATGAATCCATGGCCAGATTGACTCGAATTTTCTAATCCGAGCCTTACAGAATAACTTTGTCCCAGCGTTGTCTCAGTATTCTCCACAGTTCTTACTCCGTATTTGCCGCCTATTGCTGCTGTCTTATCACTGCCGCACACTAAAACTATCTCCTTAAGCCTTGATCTGGATGCAGCGGATATTACCCTTTCTATTATAGGAATTCCGTCAATTGGAAGCATAAGCTTATCAACGCCCATTCTCTTTGATAAACCCGCTGCAAGTATAATACCGCTTATTTCCTTTATTGCATTTCTAAAGCTTGAATCCTTTGTACTGGAAATGATTGCAGGGATTTTACAACCTTTATCCGACAGTTTTTGAACAATATCATATGCTGAAGCTTCAGTATTTTCTATTTCTGCTTTATTTAGAATAAGGTATCTTTCAGCAATAGCGGGAGCAGCTTTGAACAGCCCCGATTCATGGGTTATCAGCTTGCTGACTATTTCCGTGTCAATTACATCTCCCTCACGGCAGCCCAGAATATCGCAAAAATGTTCAAGCCGGTGTACATTTTCCCCGCACACTTTTTTGCCGACGCTGTCCAGTCCGATAATTCCCAATACCTTGGCAGTACATGAAGGTATAACAGGCTCATATTCTGCCGGTGCCTTTATTGGTCTTTTTTTTGAACCGTCTCCCTCAATCAGAATAAAGTCGAATAATTCCTCTTTAAATACTGTATCAAGAAATCTTGGATTGGCTCCAAGTATTTTGCCTTCCGGTGAAAGCGATTTTCCAAAAACAGTTACATATCCGCTGTTTTCCCTATCAAACAAGTTCAAAGACTCATCTTCCGAAATAAGTATATTATCATATAGGTGCTTCTCAGGATAGAATATCGCCGTGGTGGTTGTGACAAGAACCTTCTTTCCCTTGGAAGAAAGCTCCTGTGCAAGCCGGAACATTACTGATGTCTTTCCTCCCGCCCCTACCAGACAGATCATCTCTTTTTTATCTGTTTCTATATTTATCAGGTTATATAATTTTTCCATTTCTTACCCTCTCAAAAAGGATTCTTTATCCAATAATACTCTCGCTATCACCAGCGCGTAAATTTCCGTTGCTTTCATAAGTTTATCCACGCTGATATACTCATCTGTCTGATGGCACATATCATCATCTTTTGGAAATACAGGGCCAAAGGCAACCGAACCGGGAAGGGCTTTAGCGTAGGTGGTGCCGCCTGTTAAGATAAGCTCAGCTTTTTCCTTTGTTACTTCCTCATACGTCCTGGATAATAATTCAATGAATTTATGCTCTTTGGAAACATACAGCGGGTCCAGATAATCTACAAAAGTATAAGAAAAACCGTATTTGCTGCTGAGCCTGTCAAAGGCATCAGCTATCTCTTCCCTTGTAGTGCCATATACCGTACGAATGCTCATAAGCAGGTGTATCCCATCGTCAACATATACCATGGTCGGAACGGCAGTAGTCTTTCCCATTTCTTCGCCGTTTAAGAATTCAGGATGGTCAGGCAACCCCAAGGAACTGCCATAATAATTGTCGTTGAAATGATCCGCAACAAATTTAACATACTCCTCCAATGCTGCATTTTTCACTTTCAGCCGGGACAAGAAAAGGCACATGAATGTCATGGCATTTATCCCCTGTTCCGGCATGCTTGAATGGGCGGTTTTGCCTGTTGCTGCAATCGTTGCTTCTTCAGTACATATCTGTTCCAGCTCAAGACCTGCTTCCGGGGCTGTCCTATTGAATTCCATAACCATTGCCTTTATTTCTTCAATATTGCCCCTTACTCTGGCTATTGCCTTTCCGGGCACTGAATTTATCACCTCTCCTGATTTAATATCCGGCACTTCAAATTCTCCCGGGCAGTCACCCCCCCTGAAAATCATGTGAATTTCACAGTTCCCTTTTTCCCTGTTTGTAATAGGAAATTCCCCGTCCGGCGTAAATCCATAATCAGGAAGCGGATGTCCTTCTTCCTTATATAGATAAATATCATCCCACACAATTTCTTCGCGGGTACCAATTATAAGCTCAAGCTTCTTATATACAGGCATATTAAGAGCTTTCACCGCAGCCATTGCGTACAGTGAAGAAATAACCATTCCTTTGTTGTCTACGGCGCCACGTCCGTATATTTTGCCCTCATTGAACTCCCCGTATGGAGAATAAAACCAAAGTTTAGGATCCCCAACGGGAACTATATCTGCATGAGTCAGAATTCCCAAAGTTTCAGTCCCCTCACCGAAAAAAACAACGCCCACCTGGTCCTCTGCCCTGAGTTCCGACCTGAAGCCAAGCTTTTGCGCAACATCAAGAACTTGCTTAAGGGACTTTTTTGCCTCTGCTCTGTTATTAGACTCGCTGTTTATTTTCAATGCTTCTATTATGTCCGAGATTATTTGCTCTTTGTTGGCCTCCAGCCACGACTTTATTTCCGAATGCACTTGATTCAATATCTTATCCCCCTTCAATATGTTTTAATTCATTGTCGTTTTATTGGAAGGATCATTTCTCTTTTGAATACTTGCTTAGAGAAAAGGACAAATAAAACCCAACAGCAAAAAGCAGCACGCCAAGCAAATGTTCAATATTAAATGAAAAACCGGGAAATATTGCAATTATCGAACCTATTACAAATCCAATCACAGTATAATACGTATATCCATAAAACCTTCTGAAAAGGAAATTGATAATATTAGCAAACAAAACAATGCTGACGACAAATCCGATCCCTACAGGTACAATTATCATCAGATTAATATTTGCGATTCCCTCAAGAACTATTTGATATGCTCCGATATACATAAGCACAAAAGATGCACTGATGCCGGGCACTATTGTCCCTATGCCGATAATGGCGCCGTAAGCAAGGAGATGCGGCAGCCCTTTGCCTGCCTCGGGAATGATATCGATGCCAGCTTTCTCCATGACCATTGCCAGCGCTGTAATACCGAATGCAGTTATGCACGGCAGAATATATTTCTTCCTGAAACCCTTCCTGTTGGCTTGTTCAAAAACAGAGGAAAGGGTTCCCATCATCAATCCGATAAAGAGATACTTAACATGTACTTCATAGTGCCTGAAAAGATATTCAATGACTTTGCTGAAGGCCAGGACTCCGACGCCTCCGCCAAGTGCAATGGGGAAGAAAAATATTGCCTTTCTTCTGAAATCCTTAAAAACATTCGCAATAGCACCCGTAATCTTTTCATATAACCCGAATATTACTGCAATTGCTCCCCCGCTCACACCCGGAGCAACGGATCCTATTCCAATCAGCAGACCTTTAATAAAACCTGATAAAAATCTCACTATTATCCCATCCACCTTTGTGTTCCGGTTTTTTCCCATATATCTGATACTCACTTGCGATATTTATACGACAATAATGCATTGTGCCCTTCAAGAGGACTCCATACGCAGCCTATATCCATAATAGTATTTTACCTGAATTTTCTTCGAAACAAAAGTACCGAATTAAAAATAGGGCCTCAAATATTAAAGAACTGCTTTTGAAATACATGTTCTACGAGGATATGCAACTAACTGAAGGACAGCTTTCCATATCAGATATGAATGAAATAAACTTGCTAATGGAGAAAAAATATATGAGCTGGGATTGGAATTACGGAACCTCTCCCGAATTTAACGTCAGACAGGGAAAAAGGTTTGAGGGAGGCAGGATTGAAGTATTGATAAATGTAAAAAACGGTATTGTCCAGGGTATAAAATTCTACGGAGATTTCTTCGGCAGTGGAAATCCCGAAGAAATCGAAGCTCTGCTTATTGGAAAGCGTTATAAAGAGGTTGAAGTAAGAAATGCGCTTACCGGATTGAATGTATCTGATTATTTTAAGGGTATAACCCTGGACGAGCTTATAGGCTGCATTTTATAATAAAAACACTGAATTCTAAACAAATTCAATGTTTTTGTCAATTTCTGCTTACTCCATACTTTTTAACCTTCTCCACAGCGTAGTAATACTAATCCCTAATTTTTCTGCCGCAAGAGTTTTATTTCCCTTTGTTTCTTTCAGGACTTTCTTGATTGTCTCGTATTCAATTAGTTTAATAACTCCTTCTTTTGAAGCAATCATTAAATCAGAATTACTATTCTCTTCATTCAAAAAATCAGGTGCACCATTCATAGCTTCCATAATTATATCAGCACTAATTTCTTTACGTTTGCATAAAACTACTGATCTCTCAATAATATTTTCCAAGTGTCGCACATTTCCCGGCCAATGATAAAGAACTAGTTTTTCCAATGCCTCATTACTTATATCTCTTACTCTTTTACCTAATCTTGTTCCCTTTTCTTCAATGAAATGACTAACAAGCATTGAAATATCCTCTGTTCTTTTTCTTAATGGAGGTATTTCCAATCTAAGTACAGATAAACGATAATATAAGTCTTCCCTAAATTCGCCTTTCTCAACCTGATTGTATAAATCCCTGTTGGTAGCAGCTATTACTCTTACATTAACGGGAATAACCCTATCATCTCCTAATCTCATTACTTCTTTTTCCTGTAGAACTCTTAAAAACCTTGCCTGAAGTTTAGGTGACATTTCACTTATCTCATCTAAAAAAACAGTCCCCCCATGGGCAAATTCAAATAACCCTGCTCTACCTTCTTTTCTTGCTCCTGTAAAAGCTCCATCTACATATCCGAAAAGCTCACTCTCCAAAAGACTTTCAGGAAGAGCCGCACAATTAACTGCTACAAACAGTTTATCTTCACGAAGACTCGAATTGTGTATACTTTGAGCAAATAGTTCTTTCCCTGTTCCTGTCTCTCCAAGAATCAGTACAGTACTATCTACCACAGCATACTGGCTGGCCTTTTCCTTAGCTTGGACAATTGCTTTACTATTTCCAATTATATCTGCAAATCTTGCTTTCGCAATATGACCTTTCAAGAAAAGCTTTTTTCGGATCTGGACTTCCACTTTTTGTATCTTTTCCAATTCCTGAAAAGTTGCAACGACTCCGATAACTTCTCCTTCAACTACTATAGGTACTCGGTTGGTTACAATCGATATTTCTCCTATGTGCTGAATCTCGCTGAGTTCTGCTTCTCCTGTTTTCAACACATAGCTCATTCTTGAATTTTCTACTACATCATCTACAGGCTTTCCAATAGCCTTTTCAGCCGATACACCAATTATTTTTTCTGCTACCGGATTGAATACTGTTATATGTCCATTTTTGTCAACACCGAAAATTCCATCATATGCAAAATCAATTATGGACTTTAAAATTTCTGCTTTTTCCTTTTCCTTTAATTGAACCTCAAGTATATGCTTTGAATGCATTATTGTTTCGGCAATAGCTTCTTTTCCTGATTCTATAAGAATTCCGTCATAACCCAACTTCTGTGCTGCGTTTATTACTGCTTGACCGCCTATAAATACTCTTACACCCGATTTATACATTTGAACTATCTTTTTATTGATTTCTTTCTGACTTTTAATAGTTGATATAGTAATTTTTGCCGAAAAGGTATTTTGCATAATTTCGCTAATTCTTCCGATAGAAAATATCAGGCTTTCAAAGCCTACTATACCAATATTATTAGAGTAAGCTACAGCCTTATAAATCGCATTTATCAGGTCAAAGCTATTAGTTTCCAAATTTACCACAGGTATATGCAGATTTCTTTTAATCAGATTCCCCGTACCGCCCCGGCTTATTATTAAGTTAGCTCCGTCTTCTACTGCCTGAATGGCACGTTTTAATCCCTCACTCAACGAACCTTGGTATACTTCTATATTTTCATTGAGTTCACTGATGACCTGACTTGCCTTGTCAGCTAATTTTTCATCTGGTGCAATAAATACAATTTTTTCAATCATTATACTATTTACCCCCATAAATATAATGCTGCTTACAAATTATTTGAACTTGTATGATAAATGATATTATAATACTATTATATCATTTCCTTAAAAACTAAATAATCCCTATCAAATTCGGAGATTCAGATGGGACTCTACCTCATCGGAATTTGAATAAGCGGAACTCCACCTTACAGAAGGTGGAGTCCTGGAATTAGGATAAAATGCTTCGATAGTTGAATATTCAATATAAAGCAACCGCTGCACATAATAATGAAAGCAGTATACCAAAAATGGGAATACCTTTCTTTCTTGTATAATGTCTCTTCTTAACTTCTATCGTCTTATTGAGCTTCCGGGATTTTCTTTTTTGTTAATACCATATTAATTAAATATCCTGCTGCCAATAATCCTATACCTATAAAATCAGTCATTAGTGACGGATCTATCAGGCATATTGAAGCTGCTAAAAAAATGAGTCTACTTATTATATATATCTTATTTCTAATCCAACCAACACTGAAAGCTGAAAAAGCATAAACGCCTATTGAAGCAGTGATTGTAGCAATTATTATTCTTATAGCTGAACCTTCCATTAGCAATAAGTTGCTGTAAATAAAGAAAAAAGGAATTATGAATAAGATTACTCCCATTCTAAAAGCTGTATAACCTACTTTCATAGGCGGATCTTTGCTTACTCCTGCTGCTGCATATGAAGCTAAAGCTACTGGAGGAGTTATGTTGGAAATAATCCCAAAGTAAAAAATAAACATGTGGGCAGCCATAGGCGTAACTCCCATTTCTATTATTGCCGGGCCAACCAGAACCGCCAGCACTATATAACATGCCGTCGTAGGCAATCCCATACCCAATATTAATGAAGCGATCATTGTTAAGACAAGTGCTATTATCAAATTGCCATTTGCCATAGATAAAATTATTCCTGAAAGTCTCAGACCTAATCCTGTGAGACTAACAACACCTACAACAATACCGGCACATGCACAAGCTATCGACACAGTAATTGATCCTCTGGCAGTTCTTTCAAAGACCACTAAAATATCTTTCATACTAATTCTATTCTGCTTTCTTAAAAAACTTACTAAATAAATGATAGCCATAGAAACAAACACTGAGCGCCCTGGTGACCATTGTAAAACTAACAGGAATATTAAAACAACTATGGGAATAATAAATTCAAAACCGCCTTTTAGAATTGAACTCACTGATTGCAGTTCACTTCTGGGAATTCCTTTAATACTATTCTTATCTGCCTCAAGATGAACCATAAAAATCAAAGCAAGATAATACAAAACTGCCGGTATCGCTGCCGCCTTTACAATATCAAAATACGGAACCCCAAGAAATTCTGCCATTACAAAAGCTGCCGCACCCATAACGGGAGGTGCTAATTGGCCACCAGTAGAAGCAAGTGCCAATATAGACGACGCAGTAACACTTTCATATCCGCTCTTTTTCATCAAAGGGACTGTAAAGTTACCTGTTGTAACAACATTTGCCACTGCGCTTCCTGAAATCATACCAAAAAAGCCGCTCGCTAAAACTGCTGTTTTACCTGCTCCTCCTTTAGCCCAAGCAGTTAAAGAATAAGAAATTTTTAAGAAGAAATCACCACCGCCGGTCATGACTAATATATTGCCAAAGAGGACAAAAAGGATTATAAAGTTTGCAGCCGCACCCATAGGAGTGCTGAATATGCCCTCTGTTGTTAAGTATTGGTGAGATGCAATTCTAATTAAACTATAGCCCCGGTGCTTAAGTATACCTGGTAGATAAGGGCCTAAAAAAGCATATCCAATCATGATTAATGCAAGAATTGTCATAGCATTACCTACTGATCGCCGAGTACCTTCCAATACCAAAAATAGGCATATTATTCCGAGAATTATGTCTACTTGACTGGGTGTACCCATTCTGGATACTATTGCACTATAATTGAAAGCTAAGTACATGCCAACGGCAACACTCATAATAACACATAACCCATCAATAACCCATCTTAAGGTTTTGTATTCTGGTTTTTTTGATAATGGAAAAACAATAAACAGTAAAGCCATTATCCATGCAAGATGAATCGGCCTCTGCTGATATGCAGGTAATAATCCCACTGCTGCAGTATATAGATGGAATATGCAAGCCACTACTGAAATAAATAGAATAATCCACTTTACTATGCTGGATTCATTAGCTATATCTGATTTGGACTCTTGTTTAGTTAAATCCTTGAGTGAGCTTTCATCTTTGTTCATATAATCACATTCCTTTCGTTTGCATTTATCCGTACTCATAAAAATATGCGAAAATTAAGCTATTTGTAATTAAGTATTTCATACAAACAATATTTAACAATTTACTTTATATAAAATCCTCCATCTTTGTGATTACTACTCCATTTTTTAGTAATGCCTCACGGATACTTCTTATTATTTCAATGGAACCCTCAGTATCCCCATGAATTGTTATTGTATCCACCTGCACCGGTATATCTACTCCCTCAAAAGAGGTTGCTTCCCTTTTTATAACAGCACGCAGTACTCTTTCTACAATCATATCCTTGTCGTGAATCACTGAACCGGGAATGGAACGCGGAACAAGGCGCCCATTATTATTGATTTGGCGATCAGCAAAAAACTCACTGGCCACCCTCAATCCCATCTCTTTTGCAATCTGCTGACGATAACCGCCTGAGATTGCTTTAACTATAATGTTCTTATCATATTTTGCCAAAGCGCCAACGAACTTTCTGGCATATTCCGGATCTTTTTCATGCCAATTTCCCCATGCACCATGGGCATTGCAATGCTGTATCCTTTTCCCTGCCATTTTTGCAAAGGCTTCCAAGGCTCCAATCTGATAATAAAGGTAATTCTCAAGTTCTTCATCTTTACATTGCATAAACCTTCTCCCAAAACCCAAAAGATCTGGGAACCCGGGATGAACTCCAATTCCCACTTCGTTATCGGCACATAGTTGTGTAACCTTTCTCATAATATTCGGGTCTCCCGCATGAAAACCACAAGCAATATTTGCCGATGTAAGGAGTGGAATCAACTCCTCTTCGTTGCATATTGTGTAGGCACCATACCCCTCACCCAAATCTGCGTTTAAATCTACATGTATCATACTTTTTCACTCCTTAAAAAAATTCATCATAAAGTTGAATATAATAATCTTCTACCATATCAGGAAGGCGCATCAAAACTTCTACGAGATCAACGGTCTTCATTGCAGACTCATTATGCAGGAGGCTCTCCCGTTCTTGCAGAAGCCTATGTGCCTCTTCAATGGAGATCTTCACAAAACGAATCTTGTCACCTGCTCGGCACTGAGCGATCTTTGACATATCCACTGATGCGACTGTTGCTATGACAGGATATCCCCCATGAGTTCTCCTTTCGACGCAAAGAATAATGGGAAGTCCGCCCCCCGGCACCTGGATACTTCCCGTGGTCATACTGAGCGATATCATTTGTCCTGCCTCTTTTTTATGTTCAATGGGCGACCCCTCCAAGCGGTATCCTACTCTATTGATATCATTTCCTACAATATACTCTGACTCATAAAAAGTCTGAATTCCTTTCTGTGTAAAATAATCTTCAAAGGGGCCTTCTATAACCCGTATCTCTTTGCAGTTTTCATAATAATAGGCCGGGATGAGGTCGGCTTTCAACTTTTTCGGAACATAATCATCTGAGATGTTACTGCATGACACAGGAATACTACTTCCTTTCTGCAGCGTCTTCCCTTCATTACTTCCCGTCTTTTCCTGCAGAGAGGTGGATTTGCTTCCAAGAAAAGATTTTAAAGCAAATCCACCTTTAACGCTTAGATAGGTTCTCAGTCCGACTGATGCTATCCCAAGGCTGAGTACATCTCCGGGCTTGACGAGATAAGAAGCCCACATTTCAATAGGTTTTCCGTTAAGAATGGGTTGCATATCTGCTCCGGTGACTGCGATCACTGTCCTGCAGGGAAAAGTAACTTCAACACCCTTGAGTGTCATCTCAATGCAAGCTTCACCCGGGTCGTTGCCAACAAGAATATTTGCTGTCTTCAGAGCAAATTGATCCATAGCTCCACCTACGGAATAGCCTTTTGACTGATACCCCCAGCGACCGAAGTCCTGGATTGTGGACTGCAATCCCGGATCATGTACGATTATATTGTACATCGCCTATCGCTCCTTTACATATTCCGTTCGAACATGATATTCCATAGCCTCGACCTGTGCCGAAATCTCTAAAAATTCCTCTTGGGAAATCGGGAAGAACCGAACCATATCCCCCATCTGAAATAGCGTAGGATCCTCTTTTCGGATGTCGTAAATAAGAATGGGTGAGCGACCAATACAATTTGCACCACTGGGTTGTTCGATACCAAAAATGGCAGCCTGCTTACTGTAAATTACAACAGTGCCGGAAGGAAGTTTAAATCTTGGAACATCCAATCGCGGCGTTTCAAGGATTTCAGGCAACCCACCAAGATAGGGTTTCCCCGGCATGAATCCAACGAAGTAGTTCAAGTAGTACTGAGCTTGAAAAATATCAACTACTTCTTTCTCGCTAAGATTGTGGTACTCTGCTACACGCTGAAGATCAGGGCCGAACTCTCCTCCGAAACAAACAGGAATGTAGAGCCTTCTTACGCTATTCTCCGATGCATTGGGCAGTACCATGCCGTCGGTTTGCTGCAGCCATTCGAAGATTTTATTCGGTGACGCCTCGAAGGGATTGTAATAAACAGATATTGAACGGTAAGCAGGAACAACCTCCACAACTCCTGGAATCTGATGTGAATTTAAGTATAGGTACAAGCTTTTGACCCTTTGATGCATCTCTCTGGAGATCTCGTTCCCCAACATCATAATCACACAGGAATCCCCAGCGTTTATATAACTGATTTCACAATGTTGACCCTTTTGATTTTTGGACATTCGGCAATCATCCCGCTTTCCCACACAGTTACTTCTTTTTTTATCATAATGATATTAACGGAGAATAATTATTTGCTATACTTGCTGTCGTAATTAGATTAGCACAAAATTAGACGTCTCAACCAGTCTTGTAGCGATAAACCTTTTTCACGATACACATAGACATACACAATTTATTTAAGCATTCCTTTTTCTTTCAACCATTTTTCTGCTCCCGGATGATATTCTATCGGCACTCCCTTGGTAGTATTTTCCATGGTCATAAATCTGCACATTGGATGTGCTGCTTTAAAAGTATCTGTATTTGAATAAAATAACTCTAATACATCGTATACAAAATCATCCGGCAAGTCTTTATGGCAGATCAGAATATTCCATATTGTATTAGACTTTACATCATATGTCAGGCCGTTATATGTACCAGCTTCAATGATTCCAGGTGTATAATAAGGATGTTCCTCCGACAGTTTTTTCAATACCTCGTCGGAAATTGACAGCATAACAACATCGCGAGCTGAATAAAGATCAATCAAGGCTGACATTGGATATCCTGAGAGCATAAAAGCAGCATCTATTGAACCATCTTTAAAGGCCTCGACAACTTCTGATAAATTCAATGCTACTGTATTTACATCCTCTCGCTTAAAGCCATATGCCTCCATTATATGCCAAGCCATAATGTCAGTTGCTCCGCCGGGGGCACCAACATTTACCTTTTTCCCTTTTAGATCTTCTACGCTTTTGATCCCTGACTCTTTTAAGGTGACTAACTGCATTGTACTTGGATGATGGGCAACCATTGCTCGAATATTTGTATATTTCTTCTCAAATGGATCCTCACCTCTAATTGCATAATAAGGAGCATTTGCATTAGTTAAAGCCATTTCCGCCCCTTTACTTTCAACCAGTCGCACATTTTCTACAGATGCACCTGTAACCTCTGCAGTTGCTAACCATCCATCCATTTTAGTATTGATTAATTCTGCCATTACCCCACCAATAGGATAATATGTTCCTGATGTTCCCCCAGTTGCAATTGAAATTGCCTGATCTTTACCTGAAGTTCCGGCTTCTTTCGAGCCGCTTTCAGGCGAACAACCCATACTTATGGTAATTATGCTAATAATTAACAGCATCAAGGATATAACTTTCATTATATAATTCTTTTTCATTTTAAAATGGCCACCCTTCTCATATAATTTGTACTATCCCAAACAGCTAAAGCACCCAATTTATAATCTGTCCAATCCAAATGTATCTTCTTCATGTGTTCCTGATTTACCTGATAAAATTTTTGCATACTGCTATAATATCAGCCTCCTTCTCTGCATACATAATCATCCCTCCTCTAATATTCATTAATATGTTTTAAGTAAAAATCAGAAAAACGATAATACTGCATATAATAATAAATATTTGACCTGTTGCAACTCTAAGCATCACTTTATTTATACTGGCTCTAAAATATTCAGTAGTTAGAACCAAGCAAATATGCATTGGTGATATCATTGTACCTGCAACACTGGAAACATATGCTATAGTAATCAGGTTAAAATCAATACTGCCGCCCAAATTCATTACTATTGGAAAAGTCATCCCAATAGTAGCTGACATCATGCCAGTAATAATTCCAATTATCAAAGGCAAAAAAACTGCAATATATAAATTTCCTATCCCTATTGAGTTGAACAATAACGTCATCTGCTCTATGACTTTTGACTCAACAAGCATGTTTTTTAAAAGAATTACTCCAATTACTGCGCCTATTGTACTTAAATTACCATCTTTCCTAACAATATCCCAAAACTCAGAAATACTAACCTTTTCTATTATTAACAGTGAAATCAGAACCATTAATATAGTAATAACAATATCAACTTTAAAAATAAAGAATAGCATTAGGATAAATATAATTGGATAAGAATTAAACATAAACCCAATCAGGTTCTTAAGTACATCTTTGCTTCTACTGCTATTACCTTTTGGGAAGTGATAAAATGCCAGCGGAATTCCCACAATTATGCTTAATATTGTATATGGATAAAAGAGGCTTATCAGTTTTTCAACTTTAATGTGCAATACTGCTGAGGCAAATACAAGTCCGGCGCATATAGGAGATACATATTCCCATACGTGCCTATACCAATAATTAATAAAACTTTTGTTCTCATTCTCAACTATACCCTCACTGCAGACTTCATCAACCATTGGCGCTGAAAATATCGCTCCTCCTACAGATGGTAAAACACCAATAATCGCAGGCAAAATAAGTGATGTGATTCTATAATCTCCAACAGCATTCTTCAATGAAATAATCATTTTACTCATGAGCTGTCTGTTTGACATTACCTTTTCAAGGCTCATTATTAGTACAAGCAGTACGATTATTTCATTTGTATCTCTATCTAAAAATGTTCGGGTTAATACGTTGATAATGCTGCTAATTCCAACATCAAATATAATTGCCGTTACAAATGCAGCAATCAACATCACATAACCGAGCTTTACTTTTTTGTAAAGCATGATGATAATAATAGCAAAAATCCCTAATAACTTGATTGACAGAATCACTTAATTACACCCTCTTATATATCCAGTTGTACTGAAGTCTTGCTATTGCAAGACCTCAAATACAGCATAGTCTATATTTAATTAAGCCGTTTCTTTCTTAAACTCAGCATCATTAGTTAAAATAACTAAAATCCAAAATCATTCTTAGCAGCCTTAAGAACTTTAAGTGCATGAATAGACTCCTCTTCGCGAAACCAACCCATATGGCCGATTCGCAGAATACGGGAAGCAGTATCTCCTAATCCTTTTGCAAATAATGTATTATATTTTGAATGTATATGACTTACTAAGATCTCAGCCTTTATTTCAGGCGGCAATAAGAATGCACTAAGGCTATTTGCTCTCTTTACATTTTGATTATCGGGATACAGGACATATCCTGATTTTTTTGCTTCTTCGCGTATATATTCAGCTAATTTCTCGTGCCTTTCAAATACTCTGTCAAAGCCTTCCTTATTCATAAGCTTCAGTGAAGCGTTAAGTGCTCTGACAATAGAGACAGGAGTACTTACAGGAGTCTGGCCTTTTTGAATATAATCTCTCATATTGCGAAAATCAAAATAATATTTGGGTAATTTGGCGTTTTCAATTGCATCCCAAGCTTTTGGACTTATTGCGGCAACCGACATGCCTGCCGGACACATTAATCCCTTTTGCGAAGCAGTAACGGCAACATCGATGCCATATTCATCCACGTTTATCGGCATACACCCAAATGAGCTCACTGCATCAACAATAAGAAGTTTATTATATTTTTTTGCTAGGCTGCCAATAGCCCTTAAATCATTTTCGACAGCATTTGATGTTTCACAGTGTGTGAACAATATAGCTTTTATATTTCCGTCATTTTTTAAAGACTCTTCAATCGTGCTATAATCTACAACATCCTCCCAGTTGAATTCTATTGAAGCAACATCAAGTCCATACGCTTTCGCCATTTTTGAAAAAACTTCTCCGAAGTACCCGTTTGAAACAGACAGCAGCTTGTCCCCATGGGAAAAGAGATTTACCAGAGCAGCCTCCATTGCGCCTCGCCCAGAGGATGGTATAAGCAATACATCGCAGCGTTTGGTATTGAACAGTTTCTTCAGCAAATCAATTGCATTGAGAGTAATATCCACAAATTCTTTTCCCCTGTGATATATCATGGGCTGCGCCATTTCATCAATGACCTCAGGAGGTAATTGCGTCGGGCCAGGCACCATAAGCTTAACGGATTCAATCATATTCCTTCCTCCATTTCCATATTGATTTACAGTTGTCTAAAGCTATATTGCAAATAAAATTGTATGGTATAATATGTGATTCAATTTGATACATTCTTGTTTTTCTGCAACAAATCTATTTCACTTTTGCAATAGAGCGATAAAATTACTGACGTCGTCAATCTTCTCAATATTAAGTACTTCATCGATTATTTTTTTTCTTCTTTCATCATCAAAATAGTAATCTGTGCAATAAGTAAATTTTTTTATCAATTCGTCCTGAGATATTGGATTTTCTATTTCTCCCTTAGGCAGATTAACTCTATTGCAAAAATTGCGCCCATCATTTAAAGTAATAAATACTTCAGCTCCTTTTGTTTTTGGATATGAACTTTCCAGACTTGGATCTGCTTCAATTCTTACTTTATCTGTCAAGGCGAGTATTGATGAGTTATGCAGGCAATCTGGCTGCAGCTCTTTTAATCCAAACTTTTTCTTTAAAAATGCAGCGCACACACAATACGCTATGCTGAATTTTGCAGCTTCAGCGGATTCCGGCCTGAATATTTTTCCAGTAAAGCTGATAGCTGTCGGATACGTTTTTATCAATATTTCATTTATATCAAAAGCATCGATACTATTTTCATTAAGCAAATTAAGAACTGCATCAATCGGCGCATGTGTGTGCCTGCAAGAGGGGTATAGTTTAATATAGCAATCATTTATGTGATATTTTTTATTTATATCCTTGAACATCAAATCATAGTCACACTCATCAGACATGGTATTGGCAAAACCCTTCTCCCCCTCGATAATCGTTCTGGGACCTTGAACTCCTTCCTTCGCAAGAATCGCTGATAAAACACCAGCTTGCGCAGACTTTCCTGGATGCAAAACTTTTGCCATTTGCCCATCTATAGTAACTTCAAGAAGTCCTGCTGCTTGTATACCGGCAAGGCCTAATGCGTTTGCAGTTTCTTCAGCGTTTAACCTGAATAATTTTGAAGCTGCTGCTGCTGCTGCCAATGCCCCGCAAGTACCGGTCGTATGATATCCGCGCTTTAAATGAGATGGATTAATTGAAGAGGAAATCCTAACAAATATGTCATACCCTGCAATAATTGCAGTAATAACTTCTTTCCCACCGGACTTCAAATATTCTGCTGCAGCTAAAGAAGAAGAAACAACACAAACTCCCGGATGTCCTCTTGCAACTCTGTGTCCATCATCCAGCTCAACCACATGACTTAAAACTCCGTTGGAAAGTGCGGCATTAATCAAAGGAACCCTTACTGCTGGACCTATAATAGTCGACTCCTCAGACCCTCCATTCCGTATTATCAAATCAATAAGTTTTTCGCTGAGACGATTGCCATTTTTATAACCGGCTAATAGAGATCCAATATAATCCAAAATAACTTCTTTTGCCTTATTGATTGTATCCGGGGGCAAACTATCGAATTCCAATTCATATATGAAGCTTGCCAGATTTCTTGTTGCGTTTTCTTTCATATGAACACCTGCTTATCAAAAATATATATATCACCATTTTTAAACTATTATTTAAATGTTTTGGTTGTTAAGTATGAAATAAGTTGCTTCAAATCTACTCATATAAAACTGTGTACACCAATACTTTCCTAAACTCTTGCAACTCCTGAATCTCTGGCAGCCTTTGCCACTGCCTTTGATACCGCCGGTGCTACCCTCTTATCAAATGCTTTGGGAATTATATAGTCCTCATTAAGCTCATCACCCGCTATCAATCCGGCCAGGGCATTGGCTGCGGCCAATTTCATTTCTTCATTGATACTGGATGCACGTACTTCCAGAGCACCTTTAAATATTCCCGGAAATGCCAATACATTGTTAACCTGATTAGGATAATCCGATCTGCCTGTTCCAACTATCCGTACCCCTGCTTTTTTTGCCAGTTCCGGATCTATTTCAGGTACCGGATTAGCCATTACAAAAATAATTGCATCGCTATTCATACTTTTTATCATTTCTTCCGAAACAATATTTGCTGAAGATACACCAATGAATACATCGGCTCCCACCAGAGCATCAGCAAGACTACCCGCTTTCTTATTCTTATTTGTTACTTCCGCCATTTCATCTTTTGCCCAATTCATTCCCTTTTCTCTTCCCTTGTATATGATTCCTGTCCTGTCACATATGAGCATATCCTTAACGCCTACATTAGTAATTATCTTAGCTATCGCTATTCCTGCAGCTCCGGAGCCGTTTATTACTACCACCAGCTCCTCCATTTTCTTCCCGGTTATCCTTAGGGCATTCAATAGGGATGCAAGCACAATAACAGCCGTACCGTGCTGATCATCGTGAAATACTGGAATTGACATCTTTTCCTTAAGCTTCTTCTCTATCTCAAAGCATCTGGGAGCAGATATATCTTCTAGATTTATCCCTCCAAAAGCGGGCTCTATCTGCAATACAAGATTCACTATCTCATCCGGGTCGGTAGTGTTTACGCAAATGGGAAAGGCATCTACTCCCCCAAACTCCTTAAACAGTACTGCCTTACCCTCCATCACAGGCAGAGCCGCATGCGCCCCGATGTCTCCCAGTCCAAGAACTGCGGTACCATCGGATACTACCGCTACCATATTGCCTTTTGAGGTATAATCATATACCAAATCTATATCCTTATGAATTTCTTTGCATGGCTCTGCAACACCGGGAGTATATGCAAGACTTAAGCTTTCTTTGTCTTTTACAGGTACTTTGCTTACTACTTCCAATTTGCCTTTGTTGTCACGATGTAATCTTAATGCATCTTCTCTTATCGACATAATACTACCACCTATTCTATTTACTATAATTTTCAGGTAATTTATTTGCTATATATATAAATGACCCATATTTGCCTCAAAGTATGTTAATTGTTTTATTCAGATACTCTTCTATATAGTTCTCTGCCAATCTTATAAAGATCATTGCCTTTATTATCAATAACCACAGTAACAGGGAAGTTTTCAACCTTCAGTCTATATATTGCTTCCGGCCCCAATTCAGAAAAGGCAATAACTTCAGCTTCCTTTATTGTTTCTGCAAGCAAAGCTCCAGCTCCTCCCACAGCTGCAAAGTATATTGAATTATTTTCGATAATAGAGTCCACTACCTTCTGGCTTCTTAATCCTTTTCCAATCATGCCTTTAAGCCCATTTTCCATCAATATTGGAGCATAAGCATCCATCCTGCCGCTGGTGGTAGGTCCTGCGGATCCTATTACCTGACCGGGTTTGGCAGGGCAAGGGCCTACATAGTATATGATTTGCCCTTTAAGCGCCATTGGGAGTTTTTCTCCCTTGCTTATCATTTCAACCAGCCTTTTATGGGCGGCATCACGACCTGTATATATGATGCCATTCAGCAGAACTCTGTCGCCGGCATGCAGATTATCAATCTTACGGTCTGTTAAAGGTGTATTTATTATCTTGGACACTCTGTTCTACCTCCAGTCAAAATTAAATTATTGCTTCTTTGTGTCTTGCTGCATGGCATTGAATATTAATAGCTACAGGCATACTGGCAATGTGAGCGGGAAATGTCTCAATATTTACAGCTAATGCCGTCATTCTTCCCCCAAAACCCTGAGGTCCAATACCGAGGTTATTTATTTCTTCCAACAGTTCTTTTTCCAAATTGGCTACTACGGGATTGGAGTTGTACTCCCCAATTGTACGAAGTAATGCTTTTTTAGCTATTAATGTGGTCTTTTCTATGGTCCCTCCAATTCCTATTCCTACTATTATCGGAGGACATGGGTTAGAACCAGCCTTATCCACAGTGTCCAATACAAATTTTTTAATTCCCTCTACTCCGTCAGAAGGCTTAAGCATAGCCAAAGCACTCATATTTTCACTACCGCCGCCCTTGGGAGCTAAAATAATTTTAATCTTATCTCCCTTTACAATTGTTGTATGAATAATTGCAGGAGTATTATCCCCCTTGTTTTTTCTTACCATGAAAGGATCGTCTACACTGGATTTTCTCAGATATCCATTTTTATATCCACGCCTTACTCCTTCGTCTATGGCTTCGTTAAGATCTCCTCCTACAAGTCTTACATCCTGACCCAGCTCCAGAAATACAACAGCAAGACCTGTATCCTGACAAATGGGCACATTATTACGTCTTGCAATTTCTTGATTATTAAGAATGTCCAGAAGTATTTCCTTGCCAAGAGATGATTCTTCTTTTTTAACCGCACCTTCAAGTGCCTCTTTTACGTCTTCTGGAAGATAATAGTTTGATTCTATGCATAATTTTTCTACAACATTTGTAATAACATCTACATTGATCTCTCTCATCTGTCTTTCTCCCTTCGGATTCTGCATGAATTATGGCTCTTCTGTGGAAAAAAATATTTTTCCACAGAAGATAAAACCAAATGTCCTTTTATGCAATTTGCGGTTCGCCTTCCCCAGCTTTCAGCTGAATTGCCTCCGGATAGTATTTGTGAACCATTTCCAATGCTATTGAAGCTTGTCTTGCCATATCTACGCCATTTGCAGCTGTTGTTAGCTGTCCATGTCCGGATATACATGAATTACCTGTCTTTAAATAAACAGGAGCACAGCAACGTACCATTTCAGGTGCTTCATACACACGAATAAATCCGCCGGATCCCGGAGGGTTATCAGTATGGAGATCCAATGGAACATCTACAGCCTGTCTTAATGCAGCCAGCATGGGAATACTTAAGTCTCTTACCGGATTAATCGAATCAGCTCCTAAATTCTCCAACAATTTAAAGCTTGCCGGGTTTCCCTGACCATTATGTGCTGAGTTTTTAAATTTCATTTCTGCCGGAAGTTCCCCCGCTTTTCTTGCTTCATTCAGCACCCAGAGCAGTCCCTCATCATATACCAGCAATCCTCTGATACCAGCCTCAGCAATACGTTTAGCATCTTCGATTGCTCTTACTACCTGTTCTTCACCTCTAAGCCTGTAAGCGATAACTCTCCCTTGCTCACTTAAACGGGTAGCACTGGTATCATAAGCAGCTCTAGGACCAATAGACATATTAAGTCCGGCCCCATGTGCTTTACAGATAGCCGCATATTCTTTCAATTCTTTAAAAGTATGACGGAAGGCACCATAAGTCTCGTCAACTCTGTTAATCTGAATTCCCAGCTTTTCAGCTTCTTCCATCAGTGCTTTACATGCAATTGCAGTATTAATAGTTGGAACTTCAATTCCGAAATGCGCTCCTCCTGGAAATCTCTTGTTTGATGTTGGCATATCAAATGCATCACCGGCAGGTAAGCCTATCTTTACCAGGAAATTTCTTGTTTTCTCCATCATTATTACATTCCTCCATAAAATTATTAAGTGAGTGTTGAAAATACCTTAGCAAACTTCTCTCCAGCTTGATTTACTGGATTCAAACCTCCAACATATAATATTTCCGGAATTTATATGTGATTTCTATTACAATAATATATAAAGCAACAAATATGCCAAAAATTAAAACAAGTAAAATTTTTTAATAATAATTTGAATAATGTTCTGTGCATTGCGCTATAAGGGTTAAATTAGTTTAATCATGAGATAAGGCCATAAAGTACCGATTAAATATTAATATAATAAAAAATGAACATCCTCATTCTTTTCATAATGAAAACAATGTTGAAATGATGATGTTCATTCTGCAAAGTTTATTTTTTTATTACAGTTTAGATTCAAAAGCGCATTATATTAAATATTTTTTTGTTTTGTCTGTCTGGTATTATTCCTTTTCAGATACATATGTATCGAATATTTTTGCTGCTTCAGCCCGCGTCAACACTCTGTCAGGCCTGAAGGTTCCGTCTGTATAGCCTTGCATCAGCTTCCTGCCAAGCAGCTGATCGATATAGACTGCAGCCCATTGAGGTATTTTGCCCTTATCTCCGAACTCCGCTTTTATCTCTTTGTCAGATGCAGAAAGATTCAATGCCCTGGATATCATCGCGGCTGCCTCAGCTCTTGTTATGGGATCCTGGGGCTTCATATATACTTTATCCCCCGCCGCTTTTCCATTTATCCATCCCTTGCTGCTGCAATACTTCAAATATGACCTGGCCCATGGTTGAATATCGGAATCATCTGCAAAGGCGGACAGATCTAAGTATACGCCGGTTTGCGGATTGCCTTCACAAAGAGCAAGCATCTTTGCAAATTCTGCTCTGGTAACTGTTCTTTCCGGCTCAAATCTGTATTCCCCCGTTGAAGACTTTATTCCGTTTACTATCCCTCTGTCAATAAGCCTGTATACTTCATCCTTTGCCCAATGTCCATCCATATCGGTCATAACGGTTATTCCGCTGTTCTCCATAACCGCATACCTGCTGAAGTGAGGGATTCTAACAGTAATAGTACCCTTCTCCTCATCAACTGTTCCTCCAACCAAATTCCAATCCCCTGTCTCTTCATTGTACACATAAATTCCTATTTTCTTTAAATCTTTGGCCTTTTTCCTGTCAAAGTAAATCGTAAGCTCAACAGGGAAATTGAATAGGTATCCCTTAGGTACCCTAATGTCAAATATGCTGCTTAAGAAATCCTTGTTTCCGCTTTTCTGCCTGTATTGTAGCAAATCCTCGATTTCATACACCTCTAAGTATCCATTGGTAAATATCTCATTCCCGGTAAATCTCAGCCGAATAAGACCGGGTATTGCTATTTCATCATCCTTATTAAAATATA
>ERZ795058.2195-NODE-2195-length-23785-cov-33.671471_pt1 | contig 23785 bp, 17 predicted proteins | sample MGYA00375142_ERZ795058 | MGnify/ENA primary metagenome ERZ795058 (study PRJEB30187, sample SAMN05720210) | activated sludge metagenome | isolation source: anaerobic digester from wastewater treatment plant | place: Japan | collected 2015-04-20 ... | reverse complement strand
GCTGGCGGCAGGTTTCGCGTTTGACCCGGTTCTGGTTACGCTGTCGCGGCAAGCGAGCGGGGCGATTTTTACCGCGGTAGGGCTCATTTGGGCAATAAGCTTCTATTTTGAAGGCAAGCCAGTCGGCTTTGGAAGCATGCTGGCGCTGGCCTGGCTGAGCAGCACCTGGTTTTGGATTGCCGGGCTTGTTGGCTTGCTGGGCTTGGGCATTCTGCGTTTGCTGCGGGGCAATCTCGTCCATAATGAATACGCCGTGCCTTACCCGAAAAATTCGAAAAGATTTTGGCTCGCGGCTGGCGTCAGCTTCTGCGTCAGTCTTGTCCTGGTTTCCAGCGCGTTTTTCCTGAACCCGATCGGTTTGAGCGGTTTAGGCGCCGGGTTATCGCAGTTATGGCAAACCAACGTGTCGGGAATTGATATCAGTCCTATAACCTCAATATACAGGCTGGCTGCGTATAGCCTACCAATGCTCGCGCTGGCTTTTCCTGCCGCGCTTTCTGCCTGGAAAGAAAAAAATGACCGTTTGGAACTTTTCAGTTTGCTAGCCGGACTGATGCTTTTGAGTGTTGTGTTAGCCTGGCAATTGGGACCTGCCGGATTCGGGCTGCTGCACTGCCTGTTGTGGGTGCTTTCTGCCGAGACACTCGTGAGGCTGGTCAATTTGCGCCCCATTACGAGGCAGGCCGCTTGGGTGGCATTTTTATTGGGCGCCGTGATATGTGCTTATCTGGCGATAAGCTTGAAAAACCTTGCCAATCCACTGCAAACTGGCAGCACCTTTGGGCAGAGCGCAATCGCATTCATCCTCGGCTTGTTATTGTTGGTTTTGGTTTTTGTACTGGTGATGGTGGTCTGGTCCTTAGACAGCGCGCGTAAAGGCATCCTGGGGGCTGTTATTTTCAGCCTGCTCGCGTATTGTTTCAGCCTGAGTATGCTCGCGATTCAAACTGCGAACCCATATCCGGCTTTGGTCTGGTCCGATTCAGAGGTTTGGCTTTCCGCAAAGACGCAAAGCCAACTGCTCGAAGAAACCGTTAAACTCGGCAAACTGGAGCCGCAGGTCTCGCGCGTGGTAATTACAGACCCCAAACTGGAGAGCTTACGCTGGGAATTCCGTGAGTATAAGCTAGCGGAACTATCCAGCGCGCTGCCGGCGGATAACGCCCCTGAGATTATTTTGTCGGCAAGCGCTGACCAGCAAGGGGCGGCTCTAAGCTACCGCGGAATTCACCTGCTGAACCCGGGGTCTGTTGCCTGGGGCAGAATGTCACTCGCTGAATTCTTGCGCGGCGCGGTCAATCAATCACTTCCCGTTGAAAAAAGCGAGTATTACCTTTGGGTCCGCCAGGACCTGCTAACAGGAGCGGTTCCATAATGCAAGCGAATGTAACTTCCGGCGCCTTACCTTTAACCATCGCGATTGATGGGCCGGCGGCTGGTGGAAAAACCACCGTTGGCGCGATGCTCGCCAAACGCCTAGGCTATCTTTGCCTGGATACCGGGATTATGTACCGGGCGGTCACATGGCAGGCGCTGAATGAGGGGCTCGCTCCGGAAGACGAACCGGCGGTTACCCTTCTCGCGGAGTCTATAGAAATTGACGTAAAACCAGCTAGCAAAGATGACGGGCGCGCCTTTGATGTGCTCATTGATTCTGAAGACCATACCTGGGATATTCGTCTGCCTGAAGTTAACCAAAACGTGTCGCTGGTTTCGTCTTACTTGGGCGTGCGCCGCGCGATGACTTTGCAGCAGCGAAAAATTGCTGCGCGCGGACGGATTGTGATGTTGGGCAGGGATATCGGCACGGTGGTTTTACCGGACGCTGACCTGAAAATTTACCTGGACGCGTCTTTAGAGGTACGCGCCCGGCGGCGTTTTGAGGAAGAAAACCAACACGGCACCACGATCACTTACGCGGAGATTCTGACCTCTTTGCGGCGACGGGATGAGATAGATTCCTCCCGTCAGCACGCCCCCTTAAAAATCGCCGAGGACGCGGTGGTGATTAACACCGACGCGCTGACCGCTGCCCAGGTTGTTGATAAGATTATTTCCCTGTTCCCGCACCCGTTAAGCCCAATTCCTTAACTCCAACTTTCCTTATCGGGAGATTGAGGAAGAGGGGTGGTGCTATAATACTCAGTGGGCTATGATTGGAATTTTTCATTACGCAGAGCTTTTTCTCTCCCGCGCGCAGGATGCGGCGCAGCGCCTGCCGCTTTGGATACTGGCCGGCTTTCTGACCCTGGGCGTCCTGTTTGCTTTGTGGAAAAGCCTGATATTTCCAATTACTTTTCATAAAAAAGAACTGCGCTGGTTCGTCATTGCCCTTATTTTGCTGCTTCCATGCAATTATTTCGCTCAGGCCGCGCCTTTTAAGCAAGCTCTGCTCACTTCCACTGGCATTCAGATACCCGCGCGGATCTTTGTGCTTGGGCTTTTGCCGGCCTTTACCGCGCTTGGTTTCGCCGGGCCGGCAGCCGCGCTTGCGCTTGCGGCGCTTTCCGGTCTGCTGCAAGCCCTCTTTTTCGGGCAGGATTATTACATAATCCTCCTGTATTCCGCGCTGACTGCAATCTTCATTACACTTTCCCGGCGAACGGACCTTGAAGGGAGCGGACAAAGCGCCCGGCAACCCCTGGTGAATGCGCTGCTCGCGTTTCTGTTCGCAATGCCAATAGGGCTTCTGGTGAGCCTTGTGTTCGTTTTGGTGACCAAAGAAACAGGTCAGACCCGTCTTCCTGAACAATTTTTGCTGCTTGGCGTGGTGTTGTTAGTGCCCGCGCTTGCCGCGGGTGCTGCCTGTCAGGCGCTGCAGCGCTGGTATGGCAGGGAGTGGCATCCGTTGGATTATATGAAGGAATGGGAAATCCGCAGCCCGATCAAGCAAACAATTGCTCAGATTGAGCGGCTCACCTTAGGGCGTTATGACCACGGCCTGAAGCTGCAGGTCCGCAGCGCGAGTGAGGCGAAATTGGCGCAAGCGCTGGAGGACTTGCGGGAGAACCTGCGCCTGCGCAATGACACCCAATCCCGGCTGCTCTCTTTGGACCCCTCCCATTATTCCCGCGAGGGATACGACCTGGTGCTTTCATCCATTTTACGCGCGGCACTGGGGCGCGACGCGTCAACCGCCCGCTTGATTCTGTTGAGCAGCGGAGCCCCTGGCGAGCAGGCTGAAATGCGTCTGAGGCTTGGTCAGGGCGATCAAACGCGGATTTACGCTTACCTTGACGCGATGATACTTGACAAACTTGGCAGTCAGGAACAGCTGATACTGAGCGATTTACAAGTAGACCAATATTTTGGCTTATCCTCTGGAATGCCTTACCCTCAATCCATTGCGGCTCTGCGCCTCAAAAACGCGGAAATCACCCAGGGCATTTTGTGGGTGGGGTTTGACCAGAACTACTGGTTTTCCCAGGAAGACATTCGCTTTTATCAACAATTGGCTTATCGCGCTTCAGCAGTGCTCAGCGCCAAGGAACAATACGCCAGGCTGCAAAACGAAAACACGGTTCTGACCGCGGCGATAGAGACCCTGCCCGAACCGGTTGTTGTATTGGACGATGCTGATGGCATTCAGTTGAGTAATTCAGCCGCAAAGCGCTTAATGGAAACGAACGGACAGAACCCCGCGAGCCCGGTGACCTTCCAAGCCGCCTTTCCCGCGGCAGCCTTGGCGGGTTCAGCGAGCGGCGGCATCGGCGGAGGGTTTATCACGCAGATTGGCAGGCTGGAATTTGAAGTTGAAACCCTGGAACTTGATCCTGGCAGCGGGGTGCGCGGAAAGTTGCTGGTGTTTCACGAAACGACGCCGCAGAAACAACTGAACGCGCAAAAAAACGAATATGTAAGCTTCATCAGCCATGATTTACGCTCGCCGCTCTCCCACATCCGGGGTTATTTGAATATGCTCGAAAATATTGGAAACCTGAGCGAAGAACAGACAAAGTACATTACCCGCATCAGGGCTAGCATTGAGCAGATGTCCAGATTGGTCAGCAAGGTTCTCTCCCTGGATATGTTAGATTCGGGCGAAGGCATTAAGTTCACCAGCTTTGATGTGAAGGAAGTCGTTGAGGAAGTGATCGCTCTGCTGGAATTGCAAGCTTCGCAGCGCAAAGTCAGCATTCAAACCAATTTCTCCGGGATTAAAAATCCTCGCGTCAGCGCGGACAGACTTCTCTTGCAGCAGGCGGTTTTCAACCTCATCGAAAACGCGATTAAGTTCAGCCATGTTGGGGGGGAAGTATTGGTCAGCGCGAAGAGAGCGGATAACCGGCTCAGCATCGCCGTGCAGGATCATGGAAAGGGGATTGCTCCTCTCGATCAGCCAAAATTGTTCAGCCGCTTCTTTCACGTGGATGAGACCGACAACCTGGAGAGCCGCAGCCTGGGTTTGGGGTTGGCGATAGTAAAATCGATTGCTGAAAAGCATGGTGGTATAATCAGTGTGCAAAGCCAACTGGGAGAGGGCAGCACCTTCACATTGGAAATCCCGATCAGGAATGATTAGAGAAGTGGGAAAGGCTCTAAACGCGGCAGTTAAAGCTTGACAGTAAGATTGTTTCCTTAGTATAATAATAATTTGCATGGAATAAACCAACACACGAAAAAAGCAGAATCTGAGAAGTTTCTCTCAGTTTCTTTTTCGTGTTTATACCTTCTTTCACGACATGGAGGCTCGCGTGGAAAATAACCAAATGAAAGCACTTCGTATCAACCTCGCTTCCCCTGAAACAATTCGCAAATGGTCTTATGGAGAAGTTCTGAAACCGGAAACGATCAACTACCGGCGCCTGCGACCGGAAAAAGACGGCCTGTTTTGTGAAGCGATCTTTGGACCAACCCGTGACTGGCAGTGTTATTGCGGTAAATATAAGAATCGAAAATACCAGGGCGTCGTTTGTGATAAATGCGGCGTTGAAGTGACGAAATCCAGCGTTCGGCGGGAGCGGATGGGGCATATTGAACTGGCCGCGCCTGTAGCGCATATTTGGTATACCCGCCGGGTTCCTTCGCATCTGGGTTTGCTGCTCGATATCTCCCGACGCAACCTGGACCGTGTGCTGTATTTTGCGCAATACATTGTGACTTACGTGGATGAAGACGCCCGCCAGAAGGCCTTGAAGCGCCTTGAGGATGAAATCAGCCTGTCTGAACGTGAGTTAATTGAGAAAGTGAACGGGCAAATCGCGGAAGCAAAAAAGCAGCGTGATCGGCAGCTGAGAGAATTGGATGGCAAGATGGAAGCCATCAACAACGCGTATGACGAACAGGTTGCGGATTTATTTGAACCCGTAATCGCCGAAGGGCAGCGCGTTGAACGCGAGCTGACCGAAAAAGTGGGCAAGGCTGTTCGCAAACCCATCATTTTCAGCCTGGACGGATTTGAAAAGGTGCTGGTCGAAGCCGACGAGGAAGTCAGCTCCAAGCATATTTCCCGCGTGCAGAAGGTCGTGAAAGACCGCATGGAAGATCTTGAAAAAGGTTTGCGGAATGAAAGACAAATCAAGCTTGAGGAGCAGAAGCTTCTCAAAGAAACAATCCGGGCTGAAGCGGAAACGGTTATGGACGGTATCCGGGCGCAGCTGGAGGACCAGGAAGCCGCCACCAAGACCGAGAACGCCAAGCAGCGCGATGAATTGTATGAACTGCAGCCTTTCACGTTCCTGAGCGAAGCCCGTTATCGCGAGCTGAAATCCCGCTGGGGTCAGGTATTTAAAGCCGACATGGGTGCGGAAGCCTTTCAGGATATTTTGCACCGGCTCGACCTGAACGTGTTGGCAGAAGAGCTTTGGCAGGAAGTACGCACAACCCGCAGCAAGCAAAAACGCAAGAAAGCCACCAGCCGGCTTAAGGTTGTGGAGGCCTTCCGGCGCTCCTCCAATCTGCCGGAGTGGATGATACTCACGGTACTTCCGGTTATTCCTCCCGACCTGCGCCCAATGGTGCAGCTGGACGGCGGACGCTTCGCGACCTCAGACCTGAACGACCTGTATCGCCGCGTTATCAATCGCAACAACCGCCTGAAGCGGCTGTTGGAGCTTGGCGCGCCGGATGTGATTGTGCGCAACGAGAAACGCATGCTCCAGGAAGCGGTTGATTCGCTGATTGACAATTCACAGCGCGGGCGCATGCTTTCGAGACGCGGACGCCGTGAACTGCGTTCGTTGAGCGATATGCTCAAAGGCAAGAAGGGACGCTTCCGCCGCAACTTGCTGGGTAAACGCGTGGACTATTCCGGGCGTTCGGTTATTGTGGTGGGACCTAACCTGAAGCTTTCGCAATGCGGTTTGCCCAAGTCTATGGCCCTGGAGCTTTATAAGCCCTTTGTTATCGCGGGCCTGGTGGAAGAACATCATTACGCGCATAATATTAAAGGCGCCAAGAAGTTCATCGAACGCAACCGCCCTGAAGTCTGGGAAGTCCTGGAAGAGGTTATTCAGCGGCGGCCCGTTTTGCTAAACCGCGCGCCGACCCTGCACAGGCTCGGTATTCAGGCATTTGAACCCGTCCTGATTGAGGGCAGCGCGATTCAACTGCATCCATTGGTGACGACTGCTTTTAACGCGGACTTTGACGGCGACCAAATGGCTGTCCACGTTCCGCTGTCTGATAAAGCGGTTCTGGAAGCCCGCCAATATATGCTTGCCAGCAAGAACCTTCTCAAGCCCGCCAGCGGCGAACCGATTATTTCCCCCGGAAAGGACATGGTCCTGGGTGTCTATTACCTGACCATGCAGCCCACCAGGCCAGAAAAAGGCGACGGCAGAGCGTTTGCCAATATTGACGAAGTTATCCTCGCTTATCAGCTGGGGCAGGTGAGCTTGCACGCGCGCATTAAGCTGATGGTGGAGAGTTGGTATTCCAATTCGGAAAAACCCGAAAGGCTGAGCGCGCCGGAAAAGTATCTGCTGGATACGACCGTCGGGCGGGCGATATTTAATGATATTCTGCCCGAAGAAATCCGGTTTATCAACAAGACACTTGAAAAAGGTGGTATCCGGGATCTTATTGCGGAAATTCACGAAGTCCTCAAGGATGACGCCACGACAGATGTAGCCGATAAAATCAAGGATATCGGTTTCCGATACGCCACCCAAAGCGGCGCCACCCTGGCTGTCGCAGATATTGAGGTGCCGCCAGAGAAAGCGGACATTATTAAAGACGCGCTGTTGAAGGTCGAAGAAGCTCAGAAAGCCTATCGACGCGGCCTGCAAACAGAACATGAGCAAAACCAGAACTTCATCAGAATTTGGCAGGAAGCCACCGATAACGTCGGTAAGGCAGTAAAACTGCACTTGGACCCGAACGGAAACCTTGCCACGATGGCGAATTCCGGCGCGACCAAGGGCGGCTTCAGCCCGATTTCTCAGCTGGCAGGCATGCGCGGTTTGATGGCGGACCCGTCCGGGCGCATTATTCCCATGCCAATCCGGTCAAATTTCCGTGAAGGCCTGAGCGCGTTGGAGTACTTTATCTCCACCCACGGCGCGCGTAAGGGTTTGGCGGATACCGCTTTGCGTACGGCGGATGCTGGTTACCTGACCCGACGCCTGGTGGATGTTGCCCAGGATATGATTATCAACAACGAAGACTGCGGCACAGAAGAAGGCATTTATCTGAATGCCGGTGATGATGTTGCCGGTCAGTCCTTTGGCGAACGCATTTACGGACGCCTCCTGGCAGACCGCGTGGTTCATCCCAAAACCGGCGAAGTAATTGCCGAGCGTAATGAGTTGATTGACTATCAACTCCAGCGCGACATTATTAATGCCGGAGTGCCGACGATTATGGTGCGCTCTCCGCTGACCTGTGAGCTTTTACACGGCGTGTGCGCCCGCTGTTACGGCATGGACCTGGCGCGGGGTAAGATGGTGAACCTTGGTGCGGCGGTTGGTATTGTCGCCGCCCAATCCATCGGCGAACCCGGCACGCAGCTGACCCTGCGAACCTTCCACCTTGGCGGTGTCGCGGCTGCTGCGGATATTACCACTGGTCTCCCGCGCGTTGAGGAATTGTTTGAGGCGCGGGTGATGCCGAAGGGCGAAGCTGTTATCAGCCGCATCAAAGGCACAGTGCACATCAGCCAATCGCTTAAGAATCCGGAGCAGCGCGTTGTGCGCGTGGACCACAGCGAGATGACATCTGATACCTATGAAATTCCGGAAGACTGGAACGTTCAGGTCAAGGATGAAGGCGAAGTCGCGATTGGTGATGTTTTGGCAGTGCTGGAAGAAGCAAACATCATCGCGCAGCATGCTGGTCGTGTTCGCATTGAAGATAACAAAGTGATTGTTTCGTATGAGAACCGGGAAACAGAAGAATATGATATTCCGCCTACTTCCCGCCTGACGGTCAAGGAAGGTCAGTTCATCGAAGGCGGCGAGCCTCTGACGGAGGGGTCGTTGAACCCGCATACCATCCTCCATATCAAGGGCCGCGAAGCGACCGAACTCTACCTGATGACCGAAATCCAAAAGGTTTACCGAACACAGGGACAGAATATTAACGATAAGCATTTCGAGGTTATTATCCGGAAGATGCTGAACAAAGTGCAAATTACCCGCCCAGGCGACTCGCAATATCTCCCGCAAGACCTGGTAGACCGGCTTGAGCTGCGCAAGGTCAATGAAGACCTGATTTCCAAGGGTTTGCGTCCGGCGCGCTTTGTGAACGTTTTGCTTGGCGTCTCGAAAGCCTCTTTGAACACCGACTCTTTCCTCTCGGCGGCTTCGTTCCAACACACAATTAAAGTCCTGGCTGGCGCAGCAATTGCCTCCAAAGAAGACCAGTTGTACGGCTTGAAAGAGAATGTCATCATTGGCAAACTCATACCCGCTGGCACTGGTTTCGACCCAGCTCAGTTCGCGGATCAGGATGTGGAGCACCAACCAGGCAAAGAGGACATTCAGGTGCAGCAAATGAATATCTTCATGGAAGATGATTCCACTGAGGTGATTTTTGGCGTGGCTGACGATTCCCTGGATGATGAATATCCCGGAATGGATGACGAACCAGACCTGGACGATCTCGATAACGACGAAGAATAGACTGGTTTTACTTGCGAATATGAAACCCGGAGCCTGAAACACTCCGGGTTTTTTATGCTATATTTATGCCGGATTGAATAGGGTCCGAAACCAACCATGAAGCGAGCCGTTTATGGATGCAACATCAATTAAGAAAATCAACATCAATACTGAAATGCAGCAGTCCTATCTGGACTACGCGATGAGCGTGATTGTTTCCCGCGCTTTGCCGGATGCCCGCGACGGGCTGAAACCCGTTCAGCGGCGAATCCTGTACGCAATGTACGATATGGGCATTCGCCCGGATCAACCTCATCGTAAATCCGCCAGAATCGTTGGCGAGGTTCTCGGGAAATATCATCCGCACGGTGATACGGCAGTCTATGAGGCAATGGCTCGCATGGCTCAGGACTTTTCGGAGCGCTACCCGCTTATCGACGGACAAGGCAATTTTGGCAGCATTGATGGGGACCCGCCGGCTGCGATGCGCTATACCGAAGCCCGGCTTTCCGAAGCGGCTGTTGAAATCCTGCGGCAGTTTGACATGGATACGGTGGAGTTCACGGAAAACTTTGATGGGTCTCTGACAGAACCGATTGTGCTGCCTTCAGCGCTGCCGAATATGCTCGTGAACGGCGCCGCCGGCATCGCGGTGGGCATGGCGACCAACATTCCGCCGCACAACCTGGGGGAGGTGACCGACGCCCTCGTTTTGCTGCTGGAAAATTGGGACAAGATTGACGATATTTCCACCGACGAGATTATGCGCTTTATCAAGGGACCGGACTTCCCGACCGGCGGGCTCATCATTCAGGAGGAGAGCAGGGACAGCCTGGCTCAGATTTACGGCAGCGGCAACGGCGTCGTCCAGATCCGCGCCCGAACCCGCCTGGAGGAGATGTCTCGCGGGAGAATGCGCATTATCGTAACCGAGCTGCCCTTCATGGTCAATAAATCTACGCTGATTGAGAGAATCGCAGAAATCGTACGGGATGGGGTTTTGGAAGGTATCACCGACCTGCGGGACGAATCGGACCGGCAGGGAATGCGAATCGTGATTGACCTCAACAAGAACGCGGACCCGGAAAAAGTGCTCAGCGTGTTGTATAAGAAGACCGCCATGCACAGCACCTTTGCGATCAATATCCTGGCGCTGGTGGACGGCAGCCCGCACCGGCTCTCTTTAAAACAAAGCCTGCGCGTGTTCGCGGAACATCGCCTGGAGGTAATCCGCCGGCGCAGTGAATATGAACTGCGTAAAAACGAGGAAAGACTTCATATTCTTGAGGCACTGCGCATAGCTATCAAGAACATAGATTTAGTTATTCAGATTATCCGGAAGTCCAAGTCCGCGGAAGAAGCCCGCCAGAACCTGATGAGCAAATTAAACCTGGACGAAATTCAGGCGACCGCGATTCTGGATTTGCAATTAAGGCGGCTGGCATCCCTGGAAAGGCAAAAAATTGAGGATGAGTATAAGCAGGTCAGCGAAAATATCAAGAACCTTAAGGCGCTGCTGAAATCCCCGCAAAAAATGCGCCAGGTGGAGATTGAGGAATTGAAGTCGCTCAAAGCCAAATATGCTGACCCACGCCGGACGCAGATAATCCGGCTGGGAGAAGGCGAAAAGGGGTCGGAACTGCTGACTCAAACCGATGTGATGCCGCTGGAAAACTTTTGGATAGAAGCCAGCTCAGATGGGCTGCTTTCGCGCACGGACAGCGACAAACCCAATCGCCTGGGAGGGGATAACGCGCCGTGGAACATGCTGCGGGCGAACTCGCATCAAACTGTTTTCCTCGTGACCACGGAGGGCAAAGCCGCGGCAATCCATTCCCTGGCAATTCCAACCCAGAAAAACGGAGAGCAAGGCGTTTTGGCGCACAAGCTCTCACCGCTTTCTGAAGACGATATCCTCCAGGGTATTTTCAGCGTTCCAATGGACCGCGAAAAACTCAACGAAGGATATGTTCTTTCAGTCTCCCGTCAGGGGATGGTGAAACGCTCCGCGCTGCAGGATTTACCGGGCGCCTCAGCAAACAGCTTTGTGCTGGCGAAAATCAATGATGGGGATGAACTCTTTCAAGTCTTCCTGACCAAAGGAAACCAGGATTTGCTCCTCACGACAGCCAACGGCATGAGCATCCGCTTTAATGAATCCGAAATTCGTCCGATGGGCTTGATTGCCGCCGGCGTAAACGGGATAAAACTGAAACCGGGGGATTACGTCGTGGGCGTGAATGTGATAGGCAGCAAGGACAACATTGCCTTCATCACGCGCAAGGGGCTGGCAAAACGCGTCAGCGCCGAAGATTACCCGCTTCAGGGTCGGTATGGCCAGGGTGTCATCAGCTGGAAGCTGGCGAAGGACGACCAGATTGTAGTGCAAGCCGCGGGCAAGCTTTCGGATCGGGTTATTTGCCATTTCCGTAAGTCAACCAGCAAAGTATTTACCCTCTCCAGCGCGATGGAACGCACACGCATGGCAAATGGTCAGTCAGTCTTCACCTTAAAACCCGGGGACGAGCTGATTGGGGCTACTGAACTGGACGACTTCTCGACGTATTGGGAAAAAGCGTAGCCGGGATTACGAACCGGGCGAACCAACCAGGTCCAATTCTTCCGCAATGCCGCGCATTGCCGTGATGACATTGCTTACATGTTCCCAAAGCTCAACGCCGAATTCCCGGGCGCCCAATTCCATGAGTCCGCGGTCAGTGCCAGCCGCAAAGGCTTTGTCTTTCCATTTTTTTCGGACCGAACTTGCCTCGAGGTCCATCAGTGAGCGGGAGGGGCGCACCAGTGCCACGGCGGTGATGAGACCGGTGATTTCATCGCAGGCAAACAGGGCGCGCTTAAGCAATGTATCGCGCGGGAATTCGTCCAGCTCGGCGTGGGAGAGAATCGCGGTAATCATTTCTTCAGAAACGCCAGCCTCGCGTAAGATTGGGGCGCCAGCCAGGGGGTGTTCCTCAGAGTTAGGATGAATTTCCCAATCGAAATCATGCAGCAAGCCGGTTAACCCCCACAGTTCCTCATCTTCGCCAAGCTTTCGCGCGTAGAAGCGCATGGCAGCCTCGACGGAAAGCATATGCCGGACCAGGCTTTCACTCTTGACGTATTTGCGAACAAATTGCAGTGTTTCATCTCTATTCATGTGAACTCCATTATGGAAATATTGGTTCGGGCTGACCCAGAATTGGGAGGGGTTTCGTGATGTAGACGTCCCAATAAGCGGCAAGGGTGGCGAAAACCTCGCGCAGCTGCCAAAATAAGTAGCGGACGCGGACGTAGCCGGACTGCTCCACTTCCACGCCCTGAATAGCGATACCCAGACGATCGCACAAGAAAACGCTGCGCGGCAGGTGGTAGGCTTGGGTCGTGATAATGGCGTCGTGAATGCCGAAAATCTCACGCGCGCGGTAACAGGTATCGTAAGTCCGGCGTCCGGCGTAATCCAACACGATGTCCGCGTCTGGAACGCCGAGCGAGATGGCATATTGGCGCATAGACTCGGGTTCGTTGTAATAAATAGTGCTGTTATCGCCGCTCATCAGGATTTTTTGCGCCTTACCCGCCAGATAAAGCTCCACTGCCGCGCGAACGCGATCGCGCAGCGGCGCCGAAGGCGTACCGTCCGCGCTGAGCCCCGCGCCAGGGACAATCACCACCGGAACTGGTTTGGCGTCGGCGCTGGACACTGTTTTGGTATCGGCGTAGGCAATCATGCCGAGGCGGAGGGAACCAACCAGAAAAAAGACCGCGCAAAACACAATGATCAGGTACTGTAATAATTTTCGCATACTATTTTGAGAAACTCACTCAGGGCAGCAGGCTGCTCAGGCGCACGTTTTGGATAGCCAGCAGTGTGCGCAGGTCATTATAAGCGTCATCCGGCAATGCTTCCATCCTGGCGATTTCGTAAGCGTTGAGCGCGGTAAGCCGCTGACGACCGGGTTCTGTCCGGCTGAATTCAAGCAGGTAGTTCGTGATTTGCGCGCTGATTGGCAGAGGCAGCAGCGGACTGACGGAAAAACTCAGGTTGGGTATCACCGCCGGCGAAATCCAGATGATAGGTACGCGGTCAATCACATCCGGCAAGTCCTGGATAACCTCTGAGGATGTGCGCGGGTCACTTGATATCGCGTACGTCGCGGTGAAATCACAAATCCCTTTGATATAGACAGCGCGGATGCTGCCGCTGTATGTTTTTGTCAACACGGGCGTCTGCGTGGAAACGGCATTTTGCGCCAGGTATCCCAACGGCACCCAATAGCCTGCCAGGGATTTCTCAGTGGTCAGGCAAGGCGTCTGTCCGGCAAATTGCGGCAGCGCGCTGGCAGCGGGCGCGGTGGCATGGTTGGTACCCGCGTCGTAATATCGGGTCAGGTTGGCATCCTTGTGTCCGAGGAACTGCACCCCGTAGGCCGTCACGCCCAGATGGTTAGACACCAGGCGCGAGCTCAGCAGCTCTTTTTCGGATGCCAACAGGTATTCTACCGGACCAAGCCAGGCAAGGTGCACTTCCTGTTTTTGCAGCGCGGTTTCCAGGCTGATATAGTCTGGGAAAGAGCGGCCAACCACGGAGAGCCCCAGGAAGCCGGAGAGTTGAGCGCAGAGCGCGTCCAGGCTGCTAAGCTGCGGGCTGTCGGCAGCCGCGCCGAGAATTGCCATCACAATCGGGTTTTGTGGGCTCCCCAACGGCGCGGCAGTCGGCGTGAAGGTTGGCATGGGCGTGGAGGTGGAAAGGAAAGGGGTGGGGGTGACGCCGGCAGGCAGAGCGGCTGGCCTGGCGGCAGGCTGAGGCGCGCAAGCAGACGCCAACAGACCGAGTAAGCATAAAATTCCCAATGCGCTTGTGAAAAAAGAATTCCGCTGCACATGAAGATTTTACCCTAATTTGAATTGTGCCATAGGAGCCAGGGAATATGTTAAAATGCAGCCAAAATGCGCGGAGGCAGCCATGAATATTGAAGTGATACGCATTGAAAAACCTGACGAAATAAACTTCGTCCTCGGACAGTCCCATTTTATTAAAACCGTGGAAGATATCCACGAAGCCCTGGTCACCGCGGTGCCGGGCATTCGCTTTGGGCTGGCGTTCTGTGAAGCCTCACAACCCCGCCTGGTGCGTTGGAGCGGAAACGATGAGGCTATGCTTCAGCTGGCCCGCCAGAATGCCCTGACCATCGCGGCCGGGCACTGCTTCATTCTCTTTCTGGCGGAAGGCTTTTACCCGATTAACATTCTGAACCCCGTCAAACAGGTGCCCGAAGTTTGCCGCATTTTTTGCGCGACAGCTAATCCAACCGAGGTAGTCGTCGCGCAGACGGAGCAGGGGCGCGGAATCCTGGGCGTTATCGATGGGCAGCCGCCGTTGGGGGTTGAAGATGAAGCTGACATCACGGCGCGAAAAAGCCTGCTGCGGCGCTTTGGATATAAACTCTAATTATTGGACGAAGGAGCATCATGGATATTCTTACTGCAATTCACACCCGACGGAGCGTGCGCCGCTTCACATCAGACCCGGTTTCTGAGGCCGATTTGGAGGTGTTGTTAAGAGCCGCCATGCAAGCGCCTTCCGCGGATAACGGTCAACCCTGGCATTTTATCGTTATCAATGACCGCGAAATCATGAATACTATTCCTTCCATCCATCCGTGGTCTGAAATGATGAAAGAAGCCGCGCTCGGTATTCTTGTGTGCGGACGAATCGTCGAGGGCGAAATGGGCGGATATTGGCAGCAAGACTGCGCCGCCGCGACCGAGAACATCTTACTGGCCGCGCACGGCATTGGTCTGGGCGCGGTTTGGTTGGGGATTGCTCCGGATGCGCGGCGCATGATGGATTTTTCTGCTTTGGTGGGCCTGCCGGGCGATGTGCAACCGATGTGCCTTATCGCCGTCGGGCATCCCGCGCGCGCATATCTGCCAGACGACCGCTACGACCCGGAGAAGGTGCATTACAACCGCTGGTAGAGCGGTTTTATTGGCAGGCGAATTCACGCAGCGCGGGCAGGGCCGCCCGCAAGGCATTGGCGCGGTGGCTGAGCTGGTTTTTTTGTTCGTCGGGCAGTTCAGCCATCGTTTTGTTTGTGCCAGCCACCAGAAATATTGGGTCATAACCAAAGCCGTTTTCCCCCCGGAATTCAGGGATAATTTCCCCGCGGCACTCGCCAAACGAGCGCAGCACTTCGCCGCTCGGGCTGTAAAGAACGACCGCGCACACAAAGCGGGCTTCCCACGGCTGGGGATGAGCTTTCAGGTTGTTCAATAAGTAGAGGCAGCGATCGCGGTCATCCGCCGCAGCGTTTGGGGAATAGCGGTGAGAATGCACGCCGGGTTTTCCACCCAGGGCAAAGACTTCCAGCCCGGAATCATCTGCCAAGGCTGGGAGTCCACTTGCGTTCGCGTAGATTTGCGCTTTCAGCCGGGCATTGCCAAAATAACTGGATGAGATTTCGTCGATAGTCAGGCGCAGATCAAATTCCGCGGGGCTCAGCAAGCGCAGAGGAATACCGGTCAGGATAGCTTTGATTTCCTGAATTTTGCCCGGGTTTGTGGTGGCAAGCAGCAAAGTTTTCATTCGTCTGGATATCTCCAATGATGAATTTCAGGCGTGTTATAATCCCGTCATCACTTAGGAATTGTACTTTGCCAATGGAAAAACAACATTACTCTTTACGCGCGAATGTCGGTTTTTTCTTTAACAAGCCGATAGGGTTCTCCCGTGATTTTCACGCTGAATTTCCTGAAATATTCCTCGAGCCGGATCTCAATGTACTTAATCTGAAAGCCGCCTACCGCTTTTCACGCAACCGGGAAGGGCTCTTGCTGCAGGCTGAACTGAGCGGGGAAATCCAGGCGCTGTGCGTGCGCTGCCTGAGCGAAAGCAATGTGCCCGTGAACGCAAAATTCGAGGAGTTATTTTATTTCCCCGGGCGCACGCAGGAAGAGACGGACCAGTTGGTCCCCAACGACGGTTACATAGACCTGGCCGACATTTTCCGGGATTATCTGCTGTTGGAAATTCCAATCAACCATGTGTGCAAAGCCGACTGCAAAGGGGTTTGTGTGGAATGCGGGCAAAATTTGAACCTGGCAGACTGCGGCCATATCAACAGCCGGATAATCCTGCCCGAAACGTAATACCCCGGAAAAATCACCTCTGAATTGAGTTTACGGCGGCCTACCCTTAAGCCACCGGGTTTCGTGATAGAATTTTCTCGCATTTCATCCGGAGGAATGACCATGACAGATAACATCCTGATTGCAGTTGCCTGGCCCTACGCGAACGCGGATATCCACGTCGGGAACCTTACCGGTTCGTACTTGCCCGCGGATATTTGCGCGCGCTACCACCGGATGCGCGGGCGCAGCGTGCTCATGGTCTCCGGGTCAGACGCGCACGGCACACCAATTACCATGAAGGCTGACGCGCTCGGTACCACACCGCTGGAAGTTTATCGCGGCAAGCACGCGTCATTTCTGGAGCTTTTCCAAAAACTCGGCCTGACCTACGACCTGTTTACCAGCACCCACACCGAAAATCACTTTCAGGTTTCACAGCTGGCGTTTACCACGCTGAAGGAAAATGGTTTCCTCTACACGGCGACCGAAAAGCAGTGGTTCTCCACCGCACAGCAGCGCTTTTTACCCGACCGCTATGTGGAAGGGACCTGTTATATTTGCGGTAATCCAGACGCGCGCTCAGATCAATGCGAAAAGTGCGGGAACATGTTGGAACCTGAACTCCTGCTGAATCCGCGCTCCAAAGTAGATGGTTCCACGCCAATTTTGAAAGAAACTGAACACTTCTACCTTGACCTCTCCAGTCTGGAGCCGGAAATTGTGGCATTCCTCAAACAGCGGGAATCTTATTGGCGCCCGAATGTCATCCGTCAGTCGTTAGGACAGATCCTGGCCGACGGTTTGAAGGGCAGACCCATCACGCGAGACCTGGACTGGGGGATTCCGGTGCCCTTGGAAGGCTGGCAAGGCAAGTGTTTGTACGTGTGGTTTGAGGCAGTCATCGGTTATCTTTCGGCTGCCATCGAATGGGCCCGCCTCTCGGGCAATGACAGCGCCTGGCGGGATTGGTGGGTCAAGCCGGAGGCAAAAACCATCTATTTCATCGGCAAAGACAATATCCCCTTTCACGCGGTCATCTGGCCTGCTGAACTCATCGGCTTCCGGGATGGCATTGACCGGGCGTATGGTGCGCAAAACCCGCAGCCGCTGGTGCTCCCTTACGATGTTCCCGCGAACGAATTCATGAACCTGGAAGGCCGAAAAATCAGCGGCAGCAAAAACTGGGCGGTGTGGGGTCTGGATTTTCTGGAACGCTACGACCCGGATCCTCTGCGCTATTACCTGACGACCGCCATGCCCGAAAGTCGGGATACCGATTGGGATTGGGAGGAGTTCTACCAGCGCAACAACAACGAATTGGTCGCCACCTGGGGCAACCTGGTTAACCGCGTGCTGGCCTTCACATACAAGCATTGGGAAGGCGTCATTCCCCAGCCGGGCGAACTGCGCAATTCTGACCGCGCCTTGCTCGACACCATCCGGGCGGGTTTTCAAAGTGTCTCAGCGAAAATGGAGCGCGTCCAACTGCGCGACGCGCTTTCGGAAGTGATGAGCCTGGCGACGGAAGTGAACAAGTATCTGGACGTGCATGCCCCCTGGTTTGAAATCAAGGCAGACAAAGCCGAAGCCGCGAAGTCGGTGTTTACCGCGATTCAGGCAATTGATTGGCTGAAGCTGATGTTCGCGCCCTTTATCCCGCATACCTCAGAAAGCCTGCACTGGGTTCTGGGATATGCACAGCCCATATTTGGCACTCAGGGCACGCGCGGGGTGGAAGATAAGCTTGGCAGGCACGACATCCTGGTCTATCACCCTGAAAACGCGCTCAGCGGCAGCGGGGACGACCTTTGGCAGCCGGCGGAACTGGCAGGCGGCAAGCCTTTCAATCAACCCCAGCCGCTTGTGAAAAAGTTGGATCACAGCATCGTGGAAGAAGAACGCGCCCGCCTGGGGCAGAGCGCTGTTTAATCTGAATCCGGCACAGCCGGGAAACGGTCGAGGAACCAGGGCAGCAGCCTCAGGAGGCGTGCCATAATCTGCGCGGCGCGCTGCTGCCAAAGTGCAGCGTTTTGATATGCCTCTGACCTTTCCGAACTGACCAAATCACTGACGCCCCTCAAAATGAGCCAGGGCGTCTTATTTTTCGCGGCGGTCCAGGCAAAGGCAGCCGATTCCCAATCCGCGGCGGGCGCGTGGAAGTAATTGGCAATCAGGACAACATTGCACGGTTGAATGTCCTGGTCTGCTGAAACAATCCGGGTTCTCCGCACGCCAGGCGGCAGTTTGGCGGGCAGCCAGCCTAAATCCGCGCGGGTGTGGTAGTAAGCCAGGGCTTCGCTGTAAGCGCTCATGCCTTCCACGATGTCGTACATCGCGGTCTCTTCCGGAAGCAAGACCTCGCCCACTTCCGCGCGCCCTTCAAGCCCGCCGCAGGTGCCGAGGTTGAGGATTAATTGAGGCTGGTGAAGGTCAATCAGGTGCTGACAGGCGGCCGCTGTGGCCGTCTTGCCCCAGCCGCTGTGCGCCATGAGCAGGGTATGTTTGCCCAGTTGGCTGAAGAAGGCGGCGCCAAAGGGCGTGGAGCGCGTTTTCGCGGGGCGGATAAGGTCCACAACCGCATTCCATTCGAAATCTGCGCTAATCAGAACGATGAAGGGCGGTGGGGTTTTCATGCAGCCGGAGTTAACGGCTTTTTGCCCAGCGAAGCGATATAAATCACGAATTGTTCCTGCCCGTCGAGTTTCAGAGCCGCGTTTACGGCCTCATCCTCATAGGCTCCAATCGCGCACACCCCGCAGCCGATGCTCTCCGCTGCCAGATGCAAATTCTGGCATACGTGTCCGGCGTCCAGGAATAGATAGCGGTAGGCGCGCGTGCCGTAGCGGTAGCTGGTGCGGTAGGGCAGGGCAGCCCAGAGGAAGGTTACGGAGGCAGTGAGCACTTGGGATTGGTTGCCAGTGGCCGCGCCGATTTGCTCGAGGATTGCCGGGCCTGAAAAAACGGGGAGAAGCGCGTGTTTATGGGCAATGAAATGGTAAAGACCAACCTCAAGGTTCTCCACCCGCCGCACAGCCAAAAAGGTCTCGAAGGGATGGCGGGAGCCGGCTGAAGGTACGGTGCGCAGCGTCATTCCGGACTTTTCAGACAGCTTTTTCACGCCCTGGGTGAGCCAGAGCAAAAAGGATAATTCTTCAAGCGTCAGCGCGGCATCTTCGTCGTAGCGTCTTACGGAGCGGCGCTCTTCGATTATCTGGCGCAAGTCGGCGTGCCCGAGCCCAAGTTGCGCCGGGTCTGGGAGCGGCAGCAAACCTGAATCCGGCAAATCTGACGGGATATAGTCAGGAAAAGGGGCTCCTTGTTTTTCTGGCGTTGGTCCCATCTGACTGTATGATGAGCGTCGGATGAACTGCGCGCCAAACGGGTCAAAGTTATCCATGCTATTTTAAAATCGAAGCATTGAAAGCACCATCGCCAGGATGATGGTTAGAGCCAGAATCGCCATGACGATCCGGGACGTGTTTGCCTGGGACTGTTTTTTTGCCATATTACTCCAATTGAGCCTTGATTTGTTGCGCCAACTGCAGGCTGATGCCCTTGATGCCCGCGATTTCTTCCGGCTTGGCAGCCAGGATAGCTTCAATTGAGCCGAAGCGCAGGATCAGCTCTTTGCGGCGGGCAGGTCCGAGCCCAGGGATTGCATCGAGGCGCGAGGTCAACCCGATTTTACCACGACGGCTGCGGTGCGCGGTGATCGCGAAGCGGTGCGCTTCATCGCGAATGCGCTGGATGAGATAGAGACCTTGCGAGCGTTCTTCCAGCCGTACCGAATTGCTTTGACCGGGCAAAAAGAGTTCTTCTTCCTGCTTGGCAAGCCCAACGAGTTTGAAACGCCCGTCAAGGCCTTGTTCGCTGATGACCTTAACCGCGCGCCCCAACTGCCCTTTTCCGCCGTCCACGATGAGCAGGTCGGGCAGGATGCTGAAAGAGAGGTCCGGTGTTTTCCCGGGAAGGTCTTTTTCGGATTGCGCGGTGTGGTAATGATTGAAACGCCGGCGCAAAACTTCTTCCATGGAGGCAAAATCATCCGGGCCTTCCACGCCGCGGATGTTAAAGCGCCGGTAAAGTTTTTTGTTGGCAACTCCCTGCTCGAACACCACCATACTGCCGACGCTGGCGGTGCCCATGGTGTTTGAAATATCGTAGCACTCAATCCGGTTGGGCGGCTCGGGCAGGTTCAGCGCGGCTTGCAATTCCGCGAGAGCCTGGTGCTGCCGGTCTTTATCTGCCTTCCAGCGCGTCTGCAACGCTTTCAGGGTTTCAACAGCGTTTTCTTCTGCCATCTCTACCAGGCTTTTATTCTTGCCGCGCTTGGGCACCTGGATTTCTATCTTTTCGCCCGCGCGCCGGGTATTCAGCCACTCCTTGATAATGCGCGCCTCTTCCACTTCGGCAGGCAGCAAGACGCGGTTGGGAATGAATGCCGCCTGAGAATAAAACTGCTTGATAAACTCCCTCAGGATTACCTCGTTCTTTTCGTCTTCGGTGCCCTCCAGAATAAAATATTCGCGCCCAATCAGTTTGCCAGAGCGCACAAAAAATATCTGTACGCAGGCATCACCTTTGTTACGCGCCAGGGCGACGATATCCGTATCTTTTTGGTCATCAGAAATGATTTTTTGGCGCTCCACCACGTGTTCAATACTCTGAATCTGGTCGCGCAGGGCTGCCGCGCGCTCGTAATTCAGGTTTTCTGAGGCGGACTGCATTTCGGATTGCAGGCGCTTTACTACCGGGTCGGTCTTGCCCTCCAGGAATTTACTCAGGTCGTCAATCATCTGCCGATAGGCGTTTTTATCAATCGCGCCGATGCAGGGCCCGGAGCAAAGTTTAATGTCGTAATACAGACAGGGGCGCGGGTCTTTGCCGGTGATTTCCCGGGCGCAAGTCAGGTAGGGGAAAATCTTCCGCAGGATATCCAAGGTTTGGTGCACTGCCCAGACGGAAGTGTAGGGACCAAAATAACGGGAACCATCCTCGACCATCTGGCGGGTGATGCTGAGCTTGGGGAAATCATCCGCCCAATGGATTTTGATATAGGGGTAGCGTTTATCGTCCTTCAGGCGCACATTGTAGAACGGGCGGTGCTCCTTAATCAGATTCATCTCGAGGATCAGCGCTTCCAGCTCCGAATTGACCACGATAATGTCAATATCAGCGATTTTTTTGACCATCTGGCGTGTCTTAAAGGCGTGGTCTGCCGACTCGTGAAAGTAGGAGCGCACCCGGTTTTTCAGGTTGATAGCCTTCCCGACGTAGATAATTGTGCCGGCTGAGTCTTTCATCAGATAGCAGCCGGGTTTTTCGGGTAAGGTGTTGAGGATGCTGTTGACGTGAGCTGAAATTGCCATGATTTACTATTTTAACTGAAATAAATCGGACAATAACTCTGAGGCTTTACGGGCAGGAATTTTGCGTTGGCAAATTGGGTTAAGATCTACGCCCGCTCAACGGAAAATAAGGGCTCGCCTGTTCCGGGAGAGCTGGGCAGGGCGGACAGCTCGTGTTTCCCGGGCAATTGCGCGATAAGGGCCGCTGAGCAAGAGCCTGCCCACGCGGAAAACCTCGCTTTTTTATGCCAAGGAGCGCAAGCAGGCTCGCGAGCAGGTATAATGTCCGAAAGGTAAGCACATGACCATCCGAATTCTGTCAGAAACGATTGCCTCTCAAATTGCCGCGGGAGAAGTGGTGGAACGACCGGCTTCCGCGGTAAAAGAATTAATTGAAAACGCCATCGACGCGGGCGCGACCGCAATTTCCGTTGAGACGCGCGAAGCCGGCAAACGCTTGATCGCGGTGGCGGATAACGGCTCGGGCATCCCTGCCGACGAACTCCCACTGGCATTGGCGCGACACGCCACCAGTAAGCTGCAGTCCGCCGAGGATTTGTTCGCGATTCACACGCTTGGTTTCCGCGGAGAGGCGTTGGCATCTATTGGCTCTGTCGCTCGCCTGACGCTGACATCCAAGCCCGAGGCACAGCTTGCCGGGTACCGCATCCATGTGGACGGCGGGGTAAGCGGGGTTTCTGAGTCGGTGCCGGCTCCTACCGGCAGCGAGGTCAGGGTGGAAGATTTGTTTTTCAACGTGCCAGCCCGGATGAAATTCCTTAAATCAGACAGCACCGAAAACCGGCAAATTACAGGGCTGGTGACCCGCTACGCGCTGGCGTACCCGCATATCCGCTGGACGCTTGTTCAGGACCAGCGTCAGATATTCAAGACCACGGGCAGCGGCAATCAGATGGAGATTCTGCAGGAGCTTTTTGGCACGCAGGACAGCAAACAGCTGCTGCCGATCACATTTTCTGACCGTGAAATCCGCGTAAACGGCTATGTCAGCAACCTTTCGCTCAACCGCTCGAATCGGAAAGACATCACCTTTTTCGTGAATGGGCGCTGGGTACAGGATGCGGCCCTGACCGCGGCGGTGATTAAAGCGTACAACACCCTGCTGATGGTCGGCCGGTACCCTGTGGCGGTTTTGTTCATCGAACTGCCGGCCGGGCAGGTGGATGTCAATGTGCACCCTTCCAAGGCGGAAGTTCGCTTTCGGGACGCGGACCAGGTATTTAGTGCCTTGCAGCGGGCAATCCGGCGGGGGCTGCTGGCTTACTCCCCGGTACCGGAAATCAATCCAGCCAACCTGTGGGGAAAGCAGGCTGGGCTGGACGAAAGCGGAGCCGGGTTTGCTCCTTCTGACAGTGCAGGCGCGTGGTCGGATGCCGCGGCGGCGCCTGTGAACGCTCGCCCGCAAGGCTTCCTGCCGATGGAACGCCTGCCGCTTCTGCGCCTGATCGGGCAGGTGGCCGCGACTTATCTGATTGCTGAAGGGCCGGACGGCTTATACCTGATTGACCAACACGCGGCGCACGAACGGGTGCTTTTTGACCAGCTGATGGCGCAGTACCACGCCGCGGTTGTACCGACGCAGGCGCTTGTCCAGCCTCTGGCAGTAGAATTCCCCGCAGAAAAAGCGCTGACCCTCGCACAGCAGCTGCCAGCCCTGAGAAAGTTGGGTTTTGAGGTGGAAGATTTCGGGCCGAACGCTTTCCTGGTGCGGTCTGTGCCAGCTGTATTCGCGGGGGGTGACCCGAAAGCGGTGCTCCAGGCTCTGGTGGAAGACTTTGAGGAGAATGAAGAACCTTTGGCTGCTGAAATTGAAGCGAAAATCGCTGGCAGGGTTTGCAAACGTCTGGCGGTGAAAGCCGGGAAAATCCTTTCGGAGAGCGAGCAGAAAGCCCTGCTGCTGAACCTGGAAGCCAGTCAATCCCCGCGCACCTGCCCGCACGGCAGACCCACAATGATACACCTCAGCGCGGCGCTGCTGGAACGTCAGTTCGGGCGAACAGGTGCGATTTAGAAACCCGCGCGATGCGTGGGTTTGCGAGGGAATTCCGAGCTTAAGCTGTTTTTTGAAGAAAGGCACAAACCGGAAAAAAAGGCCAAAACTACGGCTTGCCGGAAATGCCAAAAATGGTATAATATCAGTCCTGCGGGGCGTGGCTCAGCCCGGATAGAGCGCACGGTTCGGGACCGTGAGGTCGGCGGTCCAAATCCGCCCGCCCCGACAGACAGAGGTTGTCTCATAATGAA
>ERZ795058.2186-NODE-2186-length-23838-cov-6.227852_pt1 | contig 23838 bp, 38 predicted proteins | sample MGYA00375142_ERZ795058 | MGnify/ENA primary metagenome ERZ795058 (study PRJEB30187, sample SAMN05720210) | activated sludge metagenome | isolation source: anaerobic digester from wastewater treatment plant | place: Japan | collected 2015-04-20 ... | reverse complement strand
TTATTAACTTTAACTCGAAAACATTCATTTGTAGTATAGTAATCCGTAAATTCTATAGCATTTTCGATAGCCTTTAAAGCTCTATCAATTAACTGATCGACTTTCGTTTTACTTGCAACTGCTTCTGCCATACTGTATTTTATTTTATATATTCGAGAAACTAAAAAGTCTAACCTTGCGGGTTAGACTTTCCAATTTAATTTATCCTGAATAGGCTTACACTCGATAAGCCTAATCTTTTTGACAGAAGGGAAGAAGATTATTTCTCTAAAAAGATCGTAATATTGTTCTAGTTTTGGTACATTATAGTCATCTAGTAAAACTAAATCCGAAATTCTATCGCAAGTCTCTAATTCATTAAAAAGATTTTCAATTATATCTCTATTAAGGTTTGGATTTGAATAAATAATCCCTCGAATTCTTTTAGATTTTACATAATTTTCAATCAAACCAGTTATTTTTTTATTGACTATAAAAGCCGCATAATCATCTATAGTAGAATAAGTATATCCTAAGTCAGACAGGATTTCCGGAACACTTACAACTGAATAAAGTTTTAAGTTTAGAAAAGCCCGCTTTAATTTTGGTAAACCTTCAACAGTTATATAGAATTTCATTCTTATGCCTTTTTGCCAAATTCTTCCTTAGCTTTTTCATTGGCACTATAATAGTCCAGACCATCCTTAAGCATTAATTCCATTGCTCTATCTGAAATTTTTTTATTAATTATCGATTCTTCATGAGCATTGTTTTTAATCCTTATTTCTTCTTTTAATTGTTCCTCTTTTTTTCTGCCTTCGATGATATTTTGTCTTATCATTTCAAATTTTTCGGATCTTGGCATAGTCTTTTTGTACTTAGTAAGCCCTAGCCTTTTTTCCATGGCCTTTCTTTCTCGTCTGTTCATATTACTTTTTTTTGCTTAAGGATTTGATATAAAACACGTTAAATAATCTAAAGTATGCGGCTAAGAAAAGGATTTCATCAGTTCGAATAACTGTTGAAGCATCCATTAACTTAAATTTTTTCTCTTTGATGCCTTGTTGAGCTTCCTCCTGGATCTTTAATCCTGTAACATCAACGGCATAAACTTTAATGGGGGAGTCTGACGTTAAATTACTATAAAGAGCTCCTAAAAACATCCAGTCTTTTGCAGCTTTAATATTGATTTTAGTAACTTCATAGAAAATTCTATTTGCAGCTACCAGATCGGTACTATCATCTGTTGAAATATATCCATTAAGAAGGGTCCAAACTTCTTCATCTTCAATATAATTCCAGTCTTCAATAATACCTATTTTTTCCAGAAGGCCATCTGAAGAAATCGTGTAAGGCAAAACTGCAACTTTGTCTTTTTTATCCACAAGGTAATAATGCCCATCAATCTCGATGACATCTTCATATTCGCCTTGTATTATTTTCTTCTTCTTAATTTCTTCCATTGATTAAAATTATTTTTCTTCTTCCCCGATAATATCACCTTGAGCTTCCGGGCTTCCTACAATTGGAGCTTCTACTTCATAAGGAACTTCATTATTAGGAATTATTGGCTCATAAGCCATAAGTAAAGCCTGTTTTAAACTTTCCTTAATAACTTGATTATCCAGGTTTTGAATTATATATTCAATAACTTTCGGACCCCCATTTTCAAAGCTTTCTTTTACAACGTTGTAAAGTGATTGGGTAGGCAAACTGATAATCATCGACATTTTTACAGCGGTATCGAATTTTTTTGCCTTTTCACACATCAGCCATACAGGATCCCCTGTATTACTCGGCTGGGATGTGCCTGGTGCTTGCTGCTGAGTTTTCATATCATTATTAGATGTAGCATTAGCTGGAGTGGCAGGTGTGTTAAACGTGTTTATTTGACCAAATTTTGATGCGGTCTTTCTCGGAGGGTGAGGAATAATTTTCTTTTTTCCTTCTATGAATGGTTGAACACAATGAAGAACTCCATCACCACCCATTTCCCATTTTTCTTCTTCCCTCCCGACCCATGTAGTTTCAATAACCCATACATTCGAAGGACTATCTACTTCGGCCATTAATTGACTTTGATAATCTTGACTATTTAGAGGAAGAATAAGTTGTTCATTACATCTTGATCCATCTTTAAAGCAGACGAAAACCATTCCGTCTTCTTCTTCGATATGATCAAAAATAACTACTTCCCCATTTCTAGGTCCTGCAAGAAATTGGAAGTATCTAACTGGCTGTTCCATTTTTATTTTAGTTTAATTTTTTCAATTTTTACTTCTTTCACCTTCACCTCATAGGATTCGGGAATGGAATCGAGTTCAGATTTCAAAGGCTTTTCTTTTTTTCGAAAATGATCTAAAATTTTTTTCCACCATTGAATTCTTTGTTCCATTTTTTTAATCCATTACTAATGTTTATCCTTCGAGTTTCGGGATATTTCATACCGGTTAAAGTATTTTTTATTTTTTCTTTAGTTTTTTCAGATCGGGCACCCGTTTTTTTATTTTTATTCCAGGGAATAATCCCTTCCATAGCCTTAGAAATTTTTTCTCTACTTTCTATTGACATCTTTCCCCCATATTTAGTTCCTCCTGTAGGACTTATGTTATATCCTATTTCTCTTAAGAATGATTTGAATAACTTGATATAAAATCCTTCCCAGTAATGAGCTTCTAAATGATTTTCAAATTCGCCTAATATGGATTTATTAAAATTTTCTTTTCCATATTTTTTGATAGCCTTTATAAGTAATTTGCCACTTCCCAAATAAGCATCTAATGGGTTTTCGGAAACATGAGTTCCTATATAAAATCTATTATTAATTTTATTAGTAGTTATATAAACATTGTACATCATTCTGAAATAAATCTCCTAAAATCTTCTTGATATTCTTTCATCCATGGGGTATAAAACTTTTCATTTTTCCATTCAAGATATTCTAATCTGAATCCTTCTAGCGATTCTTCAAAATGCTTTTTATAATCCCCCGAGCTTAAAAAGTTCATTCTTAAAACAGGAATAACAAAAGTGTGTTTTGTTCCTTTAACCCTCCAAAAATATGAGGGAGTTGATACTTGTACCCCCATGCCATATTCCACAAAAAGAGGTTCAACCCATCCCTTGGGATGTACCTCCATTTCGCGGACCATTCGTAAATTATCAAAGTCGTATTCGTAAGGCATTATCCTACTTGTTTATCCGATTCCTCCGATGAACCTTCAACTGATGTTGTTCCCTTTCCTGACATAATTGCTCCGCTAATCTTTCTAACCCCTAATAATGCTGCTGATAGTAATCCTAATTGAAGAATTTTTTCAAAAACTTCTAAAACATCTGGTTTTCCTAACCACCATCCCACCATTGCAGCTGCAAAAGAAGCGGATGTGAGAATTCCAGTAATTACGCCAACAAATCCGGAGCCAGAGGTTTTTCCGTTGGAATTATTGAAGGTTTCGCTAAATCTAAACTTAGATTTGTTAAATCCCATAGCCATATCTCTAATTTTAGTTGGTTATCATTATATTTATCCAACTAAAATTAGAGGGCCCTAAATTCCTGAATTAACGGAGAATATCAACAATCTTTGTAAGAACGATCGAAGAGATTTCTGAATCCTCGGTACTTCCTTTTAGATGCTGAGCAATTTTTGCCTCCACATCTGTTGGGCTGATAGCTTCAACAATGTATTCTTCTCTTCTCTTTTTAATTTTTCCTTTCACTTCAAACTCTATTTGAAGGGTGGCCTTGTAGTACGAATTTTCACTCATAATATTTTTGATTTTAGTTTTTTATAGAACTTATATTTATGAAAAGTATAAAAGTTTCGAATATATAGAAAAAGAGCATTCATGAATCTTAAAAGACCCCATAAATTTTACTTTGTTTATTTAACCAAAAACCTTGTTAATAGTAAATCATACATTGGATGCCATGCAACCAATGATTTGAATGATAATTATAAAGGGAGCGGGATAGCATTAAAACGAGCTATGAAAAAATACGGGGAAGAAAATTTTATTACAGGAATCATTGAATTTTGTTCTGCCGATAACCTATTTGAAAAAGAGATAGAATGGATAGAGAAATATAAAACATTTAAAACCGGATATAATTTAACTAAAGGAGGGGAAAGCAAATTAGGTAGTATATGTTCAGAGGATACAAAAGAAAAAATGAGAAATTCCTTAATAGGTAAACCTTCCGGATTTAAAGGACAAAAAATGTCAGAAGAGCACAAAGAAAAAATTAGACAAAAGAAACTAGGCAAATCCACTGGGATAGGTCACGTTGTTTCGGAAAAAACTCGAAAAAAGATAGGAAATTCTAATTCTATCTCCCTAATAGGAAACAAAAATGCAAAGAAAAAAATTCTTTGCATTTAAAATTAATCTTCAGCTGGTCCTTTACCCGATTATTTTAGCACAGGCGATTTCCAATCAGTTTCCATTCTTTTTTTTCGGAGAATAATCTTCTACCATTTCGTCGGTAATTTGAGAACCAATAAATGGAGCTTTTGCTTTTACCTCATCGGGTAAAACATTCTGTGAATCAAAAACGCTGGGAACCTTACCGCATTTAGTACAAACAAACACAGGCATCGGGAGTAATTGCTCTTGACCAGACGGAGAGATTAAAGGAGAAAGAACTTTGAAAAATAATTCTTCCTTGAAAAGAACCCCTCCACATTCACATGTAATGGTTTTTGAATTTTTAATAATTTCCGGAGTAATCTTTATGTTGCTCTGCATTCCGTTTGCAAATTGAGCAGCCCTTTTTTCGTTATCCATTTTAATTTATTTTATGTTCTTTTTCTTTACAAACACTTTGAAAAGTTCCTAACGGACCTGAAATTTCAAGATATGAAACATAGTATTTGGAAGGATCCATATCAAATTTCTGAGCTATTCCATTAGCTTGAATTTTAATATAATATCCTTTTGTAATAAACATATTCCACCTAGCATTTAGGATCTCCTCTCTTGAAACTCTATTAGCATCCTTGAGGAAATAAGTTTTAAGTCTTTCCTCAAAAATATTACTCTTAACTAAGAGAGCTCCAGAAATCCCATCTATAGTAAAGATATAAAATTCAGAGAGCTTTCTTATATCTGTGATTTTTACATCCTTGTGTGTCCAATCTTTTGCCAGTGTGTCCATAGTATTTTTTTATATTATATCAGTATGGGGCTAATAAGTTTTAAGTTTCAAATTTAACTTTTCTTGGAATTCTATCGGAACATATTCTTCGAGCTTCCTGATCTGGAATTAAGAAATAAAGGCCATCATCATTAGGCCTACTACTTTTTCTTATAATGGGTTTGGTTTCTTTAAGCCAATTTTTCATTGCAGAAGATTTTATTATAATAAATTCTTCTTGATCCATTAAAAGATATAAAGAGCTTTCAGAAACCTCCATAGTTAAACGATGAAAAAAATTTTCTCTATAAGGAATAGAAAAATTTATAAAAGAAGGTTTTGATTTTGTTTTTAAATCAACCTTTTCTATTCTTTTTTCATCAATCCTTAAATGCCCATCAACTTTTTTATTTTTGTCTTCCTCTTCTGTAGAATCAATAAGTTCAAATGTATGATGTGGATATTTTATTTTTAAATTTTGTACGAATTCTTGAAGTTGTATTTTTTGTTTTCTTTTATATTCATCTACATAAGCCTTTTTAGGATTTAAAGCCATGTATTTTTTTCCAATTTAAATAATTTTCAATAGTTTCTCGTCGATATTGAGTTTCGTTTTGCCTTATCTGATTAATCTTCAAAGGATTCTTCTTCCTTTCAATAATTTCTTTAGGAATAACAGTTTTGTATTGTTCTTTGAGAATCCATTTATGAGTTCTGGAAGAATAGGGAAGCTGAAGAGCTGCTCGAACAACATCATGTCCCAAGAATGGATTACGGCATTCAATAGTAAAATTCATGCTCATTCGGTCAACTCGAACTAAATGATAGAAAGGAAGCTCCTGGAATACATCGCTTTTTTGAGAATCATATTCACTTATTCTACGATAGCCTCCAAATAATTCATCTGCTCCATCCCCGGTAAGAACAATCTTATCCTTAATATCTTTGAAAAGATAATACTGAGGAATTACAGAGCCAAGATCAATCATCGAGTCATTTATATCGTAGATCTGCATTTTTTCAACCGGAGAAAGATCTTCGGGTTTTATATCAAGATAATTTATCTTTAACCCCCAATGATCTTCCATAAATTTAACATACTCTCCATCTTCAGCATTATTAATGGAGTAAATGTTTACATCAGCTCCAAATTTCTTGAGATAGAAAAGGATAATTGTGCTATCTAATCCGCCAGAGAACAAAGTAGAAACTTTATATTTTTTTGTAAGCAATCTTCTTCGAACAGAAGTCTCTATAAGTTCATGTATTTCTCCTTTTGGTAGATTTTTATCCCATCTATAATAATCCTGGATAACTCGAGGAGCAATAGTTCTTCCGCTTTCATATATGTAGATATTATTAGGCATAAGCCTCTTAACATCTTGATAAAGAGTTCGATTATCTGTATTATAACCCCATTTATTAATCGTGCTGATAAAGTTTTGATCAATTGATAGGTTATTACTTAACCCCTTTACCTCACTGGAAATTTCTCCTGTAATAGGATTTATATAAAGCTGTTTTTTTCCAAGAGGATCGGTAAAGAGGATGACTTTATTTTTTCGAACAATTACAATACTCCAAAATCCATCCCATTTGTTTATTTCTTCGAGATGTTTTTCTATAGGAACATCTTTTTTAAAAAGATCCTGTAAGTAAGCAGAGTCGTTTTCAAATTGTCTTTTGGAAAATTCATTATAATTGAAGATCTCTCCATTGAAAAGAAGAAAATCATCATTATCCAAAAGGATTGGTTGGGTCCAGGAATCTTCCTCGAGAGTTTGGATAGGAAGACGATGGTGTCCGTAGATCCATCCATTTTTCTCAATAGAGGTAAACTGAATCCCCCTATGCTTTATCGAGTCAATTTTACTTTTGTCCGGTGTCAGAATTATTCCACACATAAATTATTTTTTGCCTGATTTTTATACATCTATTTCCAATAGGATCCCCCTAACGGGTGTAAAATCCCCGGCTTTTACTTTAACAGATACAACAGTACCATCTTTTTCTGCTAATAATTCATTTAGCATCTTCATGGATTCAAGAATTACAAGGATTTCTCCTTTCTTAATTTTGTCTCCTTCTTTAACACAAACCTCGGATATTTTTCCGGGCATTGGCGAATTAAAAGATACTTTCATATTTGATAATTTTTGAATCCAATAATGCTTTTTCTACATTCCAACAATGGAGCGAACCTATCCACATAGATAATGTTCCGAGTTTTAATGATGGATCGACTTGTTCTTTTACATATTGAGCCAATCTTACTGTCATATAAATGTCATTTTTGAAGTGCCTGAAAATATCACAGCTACGAATAAGATATGCTACATGAAGTTTTCCCCTTCTAATCAAAAAATGATAACCAATTGTACAAGGGAGGCGAACCCCATTGTTATTGCTATCCTGAGGATGCCAAATTGCATAAAATGCTTGACGGGAACCGGGATCATCCTTTAGTCTTTGGATTAGATCAGCAAAATCTCCGAAATTATACCCCATCTTTCCGGTTCCCTTGAGTGTTTTATCCGGCCAGAATCTTTCCATATAAGTATGAGAGAAAAAGGTTTCTCCTTCCTCTTCTCCTTCTTTACGGAATTTTTTATCATTATCCTTAGTATTAACCTTATAATAAGGCCAGTTCTGATATTCATATCCGGGATTGTGATTGCAATTAGGATTTATTCTTTCCTGAAAATGGTTTTCTGCCCAGGGTAAATCGGCATCACATTCTTTACCCAATTCCTCCTTTGTTTCGGGCATTTCCATCTGAATATATCTATTGATAATTTCGAATAAATCCCCCGGGGCATCTATTGCTTGCCATTTTTTAGAAGTAGCAATATCACCCATTTCTTTGAGACTTGAAAAAGAATTTGCAATGGCTTTACTTATTTTCATATTTTTTATTTTTTATTTTTAGAATTATTTTTATGAAAAGTTTTAATTGATAAAATTAATAAATTCACTCGGGGATCTTTTTATACAATCTACGAGTTTCCATTTTTTGGTCCCATCTTCAAATTGAAGACAAGCAAATATTTCCGGATAACGATTGGTCTTATCGGTAATAAATTCCAAAGTAGAAGGATCCACAACTCCTGTTTTAAATAATTTCTTTCTGGAAACTTCTGTAGATTTAAAATCCTTAATTCTATCTCGATTTGCTACTTTTAAAATTTCGCAAGGAACAATGAGTTCATTTTCGATAGTATAAACTCGTTCCCCTTTTTGGAACTTTTCCATTACTTTTATTTTTTGTCTTTTAATTTTTTTATAGTTTCCTCCAAAGCCTTTAATGCGTCATTATAACCATCTTTATAGCCTAGATGGTATATGTTATTATTAGCTGGCTGAGCAAAAGAATAGGCTTCAGCTAAATTTTCATCTCTCGGATTATTTTCTTTTTCCTTTTCAGAGGGAGAAATAATATTATTCTTACTTGCTGCGGGATGGTTGTCAATTATTCGAATATTTCTTACAAATTCTCTATGAAATCCTTCTTCCAAAAATGCACCCTTTTTTCTTAATACAATTCCAGTCTGATATAAAGGTATAGGAATATTAGGAAATCTTTTTGTGTAAGTATTAATAAACATTGTAGTGGGAACATGTTTATGAAGGAAAAATCCATAAGCTTCCATATCGGGATTATTAGCCATAACAATGTCTATAATTTCTTTATGCAAAAGGTATGGTTTCTTATCCTGAACTAAATCTTTAATAAGAATAACAAAATAACCCCCTGGTTTAAGATATTGAATAGCTTTGGTATACATGGTTCTTACTAAGTTAGAATAAGCATCCCCCTTAGTAAGCCCTATATTATCTTCATGCATATAATCAAAACTCTTGTCCTCTTTTGTTTTAAGGTTTTTTCTTTCTGGAGCATCAGAGGATTTGCCGGAAAGTTTAGGATAAGGAGTTCCATTTATGATAAGATCCAAGAAGGGTTCCTTAAATCCCCATTCCGTAAAATACTCATCAAGTTTTGTAGCATCCCCTTGACGAAAATAAGAAAAAACACTAGGATCTGGTATTCTAGCTTTTCCAAATTGTTCAGCAATATTTCTCAAACCAACTTCCGGATACTCAAGTTCAATTCCTATTCCATTTCTTCCCGATAAAATAGCTTCAACAACAGCAGTTCCAGTTCCTGCTGTAGGATCAAAAACCCATCCTCCTTTTGGAGATAAGTTCTGAATAGCCCATTTATATCCAATAACATGGCCAACGTCAAGATGATCGCCGGCTTTATCAACATAATATCCCTTTCGGATACGATTACTGTAATATTTGTCTTCATCTACATGGTATATTTCACCCATAAAATTCTGACAATATTTGCAAGTACAATGATAATCGCTTGGTATTCCTAATCTATGATCAACAATATGATTATAAGGAATAGAATTGGTGTGTTTTGCTTCTGCCATATTAACTGTACATAAAAGATGTTAGAGACGAACCATACAGAGGTTGAAGGTTCATCATATTATAAACTTCAATATAATCTACCATTTCCCAGGTTTCTCTTTTCCCCTCGAATTTGAAATCTTTTTGCTCCCCAATCATTGAAAGAGGAAGAGAATTACCTGTATAAACTAAACGAAATTTAAGATCCGGGGTTCTCCAGACCTCAAATATTCCGTTTCTCATATATTTCATTTCAAATCCTGCTCCGGATCCCTTAACTACATTTATTTTAGCTAAAGGAGATATATCAGAAAAACCCCTTCGGTTAAATGTTGTAGCTTTTTCCCATGTTTCTTTAGGCCTTCGACTTGCGGGTTGTTTTTCTACAGGTATTTGGGAATAAGCATTTTCAATGGCATCTTCGTCTTCGCCAACAGAATTCATAGAAGCCATTACATCGATATGATGAATGTCGTCTTCTCCTGATAATTCGCAAGCTCTCGAAAAGAAAACAGCAGCAACTGGAGAATAATTATTTTGAAATACATCTCGAGCTGCATATCCCCGAGCCATTGCTTTTCCTGGGGTTTCTATTTCGTTAGACATTCTTATAGCTAATTTTATAGCTTCGACAAGATCACCCCCGGATTTCTTTTTAAGATCCGTCAATCTCATTATATCCTTTGTTCCGTATTGCGATGACATTATTCTGGAAGTATTTTTTTGAATTTTAATTTTGTTTCGGTGTGTTTAAGAACAGTTTCCAAAGTTTGAAAAAGATTTAAAACAGCTTCTTCCTTAGTTTCTCCTTCAGAAACGATACCGGGATCCGGTTTAAAAAAGGAAGTAAATCCCCCATTAGGATCTTCCACAAGAATAATTTTTAACTCAAAGACATTTGTCTCTTTGGTTTTTCCCTGTTCAAATTCTTTATAACTAACTCTACTCATCGTCTTCTTCCTCTGCTTTTTCAAAAACATATTTTTTTAATTCTTCTGCAGCTTTTAAATAAGCCTCTCGGAGCTGATGAAATTTTTCATCTTTGATTTCTGGCCATCTTGAATAATGAGCGAAGCAATAATGAAATCCCTCCTCCTTTATTCTATATCTGACATTTTGGAAATATTCTTCTTTCATATTTTTTCAAATTTTTCCACGAACATTTTAGCGACTACTGATTATATTCATTATTCCATTTTTTCTTTTAGTTCCTGAATGTATTCTTTATATTGTCCTTGCTTAAATCTTTTGATGTAAGCTGGATGGCAAATGAAATCACCAGATCCAAACTTTTCCTGAAGAGATTTACCTAAAAAGATAATTTTCCTTGGCTTAACAATTTCGATTTCTTCTTCAAGAGCTTTTCTATTGAGTACTTCGTTATTTTCGCACTTATTCCAATTTGTAAAATAAGGCATTTGCTTGGTTGGATAAATTCCGGCATCAAATAAACAACGATGGAAATATTCCGAACTCCCAGTATTACTTACAAAAGATCTAATAAATCCTTTTCCTATAGAATAATTACTGGGCATTTCCCCAACAAACATAACACAGTCCTCTTCATAGTAATTTCCTGCCGAAAAGAATTTTTGTAGTTTTTGAGCTCTTTGTTTTCTCTGATCATGAACATTCTCAACTAATCCTAATATTGTATCAAGATTATTTTGTTTATAATCATAAATGAAGACTGGGACATAAGTATTTTCCATGACATCATCATAGAAATAAAGCATCTGATCTATTTCTTCGAGCTTCACATAATCGTCTCCGCGTACGTGTATATTTTCTAAGATAGTTTCTTTTTCCGGGCGGACATAAAGAATAACAGGATAAAAAGGCATTAGCCCGGATTCAATAAGATATTGATGCCATGGCTGCATCTGGTCTCTTCCTTCTTTAAATTGAGGATAAACCAGTTCGCTCGTATAATATCTTTCAAGATAAAAAGGAGCATAATGAGCCGGAGAATGTAAATAATAGCTAAGCTGATCTTGTTTGGGATAAAATGGCTTAACTAATTGAATCGAAGAATTTTTCTTAATAAATTCTACCAATGTACTCTTACCTGAGCCATCTGGTCCATCAATTACAATCATGTTATTATGTTTTAATGTTTTATGTAATTATATTTGAAGAGTTTTCATTTCATATGAAATTATCCCTCTTAAAATATTATTCCAGGTTTCTTCATTATATTTTCCGTCAGGTAAATCATTTCCCCTTCTCCATACTTCTCCGGGACGAGGTTTTCGGGAACTTACTGTACTTCCTAAATAAGAATTTTCCATTGTATCCGCCCAATGAACATGAATTGAATATATGTGCTCATCTGTATAAAAATTAACCGTTATCCAGTCGTTTTTTGGATCATTTGGTTTTGAAATTAGAATTACAGAATCGACATTTCCATAACGAGCAAGCTGTTTTAACTTCATGCCGAAATCAGCATTCCATGGACTATTCATAAGATCAGCCCATTTAAGGAGAGTGCAATTATGTTCTTCTTCGAACCTTTTCTTCCCATGAGTTTTATTGTCCCATGGAATTTCTTTTTCAACTTGTGGTGCGGCAATATTGGCACCCTTAGCTTTTTCTTCCATTTTTAGAGATTTAAAATTATAGAGTTTTTTATAGTTTTATCTATAAAAAGTTTTAACAAATTTGTGTTAAATTATTGCCATCTACCCAAAAATCAATTGTTTCGCCATTTCTATCGGACGGCCTGATATAAATGTGAATTCTTCCATCAACTATCTCATGAACCCTTAAAATATATTCAGACCCCCAAAGACCATATTTATTGGGAAATTTTTTAATCATTTCTTCTAAGTTCATCATCTTATTTTTTTATTATTGGATCCCATTCAAATCCCATCCATCCTCCATCTTCATCATCTTCATCCCAATATTCTTCCCAATGATAATACATTTCATGACAATTTGGACATTTCCCTTCAGAATATTCTTCTACCTCAAATTCGTGAAAGCAATGGGGACACATTATTTCTTCTTTCATTTTCGAAGATCCTTGTAATTGTCAATAAACCATTTATAAGTATCCTGAACCCCCTTGTCAAGGCTAATTTTAGGGGTCCATCCAAGTTCTTTTATTTTAGAACTATCTAAAAGTTTTTGAGAAGTCCCATTTGGGTATTCCATATTCCAAAATATTTCTCCATCATATCCAACAATATCGGCAATCATTTTAGCAAGAAATTTGATAGGAACATCCTGCCCCGCGCCTACATTAATATGAACAGGGCTATTATATTCTTCCATTAAGAGAGTTAAAGCAGAAGCCAAATCATCTACATGAAGAAATTCTCTTCTTGGGGTTCCGTCCCCCCATAATTCCACCATTTTAATACCCGAATTTTTAGCATCGTGAAATTTACGAATCATTGCGGGCAATACATGGGATCCCATTAGAGCAAAATTATCATTTGGCCCATAAAGATTGGTAGGCATTACACTTATAAAATTAGATCCATATTGCTTACGATAAGCTTTACACATTTCTATTCCGGCTATTTTAGCTATGGCATAAGCGCTATTTGTCTGTTCAAGAGGAGCAGACATAAGATATTCTTCTTTAATTGGCTGAGGACATTCTCTTGGATAAATGCAGGAACTTCCTAAAAAAAGAAGTTTTTTTGCACCTGATTTCCTAGCAGCTTCCATTACATTAGTTTGAATGCTTATATTATCATAGAAAAATTCGCCAGAAGCAGAATTATTTGCATAAATACCACCAACTTTTGCGGCAGCTAAGAAAACATAAGTAGGTTTATATAAACGAAACATAGCTTCTGTATCCCCCTTATTAGTAAGATCCAATTCGCGATGAGAAAAGGTAATAATATTTCGATGGCCGTTTTCTTTTAAATTTCTAACTATAGCAGATCCCACCAAACCGTTATGTCCAGCTACATAAATTTTGCTTGTTTTTTTCATTCAGAATTTTATTTTCGCACTTTATATAAAGAAAAAAGGACTTAGTTTTAAGTCCTATAAATCCATATTGTATTGATCTATATATTTCTGCTCCCAGTCAAGGGCCTCCTCCGGGGTATCATACATTGCAGGAGTATCATTATAAGGTTCTCCTGTATTATTTAAAGCTGCATAGTAAGATATTCCATCGGACCCCTTTAATTGAACAATTTTTATTAAAAAGCCTTCATATTCAATAATATCCCAGGTTTTTATCTGGAAGGACTTCAAAAATTCAAATCCCCAGTCGGTTTCCTTATCAAGTTTCTTTTTTAGAGCTTCCGATCCGATATTCATGGATTCCTTAGGGGTTAACCCTCTTTCAAAATTCTGAGACTCTTTTATTTTAACCCTATCATCTATTCTTCTTTTTATACCGTCCAAAGCAGCCTCTGGTGTCGTAGAAATTCCACTAATATCGATCGTAGATGAAGCCCTAAAGAATCCATAACCAAAATCATAAATTATAATTGGAAATCCTTTATAATCCAAGATAAAATCATAAACTCTTATATTATTTAGCGACTCTGGTCTATCATCAAGGGCTGCTGGAAAATAATTCAAAGCCCAATCAATTTTTTTCATCAGAGTTTCCCTTCCAATGCCTATAGATTTTTTTGGTTCCAATCCTCTTTTAAAATTAACAGATTCTTTTATTTCTCCATATATTTGATTAAAAGCATTCTCCCATTTCTTTCTTTTGAGTTTTCTTTTTATTTTTCTTTTAATTTCATCATTATTTGAAGAATTGACATATCTTCTAAGCAATTCAATTTCTCCAGCGATCCCCGTAAAATTGTATATTAAGAAATCGGCCATCCTATCTGTAACAGGATCATTACTATTTAAAACATCTTCTAAAAGTTCAGGGAATTTATCATAAATTTTTAGACTTGCTCCAAAACTTCCCCAGGTAATTTTTTGTTCTGAAGAAGCATTTTTTCTAAAATACCTATAAAATTCTGGAAAATCCTCAAGTATCTTTATGAAGGCCAAATAAGCTATTTTTTTGACATCTTCAATATGATAATTTAAAGGATTAAAATAATTTTTATAAAAATACGGAGCTAAATTACCAAAAGACATAGCCCCTTGATAAACAAAAGGAGCGGGGTATTCTTTAATTGCTTCAGCAGTTAATGGCATTTTTTGGAAAAATTCTTCGGGCGAATTATACCCAACCAATGTATCAAGCTGAGCCGTATAATTTAAACTTTTATCGCGGGATCTCTTTTTATATAATTTTGAAAAAATTGAATCTATTAATTCTCTTTCTTCTTCCGATATTTTTTCTTTTGAATATTTGTAGAAACTCCATATTTCTCTTTGCCCCCATATTTCTGGATTCATATCCATAACTTTAAGAACACTTAAAAAAGGAATAGGAAGTTTTTTAAATTCTTCAAATGGAATAACCTCTTCTTCCTCTTGAAAAAATTTTCTAACAATTTCTATTGCTCCAATGCCTAACGTTTCTCTTGACAGCGGTTTCCTTTCAAAATTCAAACTTTCATATACAAATTTAGCTTTGGCCATTTTCTGGAAGAGTCATTTTTATCAATTCGAAAATAGGAACTATATTAGGTTCTCCATATTGTTTAATTCCTTCCATAACTGCAAGATCTATAGAATTTTCTAAAATCTCGTCGCCAATTTTAATCCATACTCCAACGCTATCAAATTTGTCTTTGGTTTTGGCTACCAGATCTTCAAAAACAAGTTTGCAAATTTCTTTTAGGATATATTCCTTATCTTCCTCATCAGCTCCGGGATATGCTTCTTCAATATACTTATTAAATTCAAAAGTAGCGCTAGTTCTTAAAAGATACTCACTTTTGCTCTCAACATCAAGAGCTCCCTGCTTTTCCATTAGGGAGATTTTAAATTCTTTAATATCTGTCATATTTTTAAAATTTATTGCTGTCCTATTCCTTTCAAAGCCACCCCGCTATTTGCAGGATTTGCAGTGCTATTTGGATTGCCAAACATGGTTTTAGCTGTTTGAGCATTCATATCAGCTGCATTAGGTTGTACTTGACTTTCATTCTCAGGTTTTGGAGCTGGCTCAAGGCCCTGATTAACATTAGGAATTTCAGCTATAGTATTAAAGTTTGTTCTTTCGTTCCAATAATCAGATCCATAATTAATAGTGAGCTCTTCGTTCATATTAATTGGTCGGTTGGTAATGAAATACATTTGACGGCTTTTTGGATTATAAGCATAATCAAGATTTGGCTTATCAGAATGCCTGTACATTGATCCATATCCAAGAACAAGGCCCCACATATTCTTGTTTCTATCAAGTTCGAAGATAAGATCCTTTATTTTTTCAATAGTTTTACAGATTTCACCAACGAGAACAACAGGGCATATTTCTACTATTTCTCCTTTTGCAAACTGAGATTTACCTACAATAGTATATTCCCCGCCAGGACGTCTTGTGTATTCAACTCTTGATAGATTAAAGGATTCGTTTTTCTTTTTAAAGAAACCACCAAAATCTTTTACTGGTTCTGGCTTTTTTTCCTTAAACTTTTCATCCTCTTCAAAAGGATTATAAAATCCTTCATTAAGGTTCTTTTTAAATTCCTCTAATGATATAATTTTTGTTCTGGACATATTATGAATAAAGTTTATTATAGGTTTTTAAAGAAACAAATGATTCTGAGATTATATCATCAATTGCATCCGGACCTAGATATTTCTTAATTTTTGAAACAATCTCTTCAGTTTTACCACCTGGCTCATGTATTGCTGCAAATCTAATTAGGTTTATAACATTTTTAGCATTTGAAAGAGCTCCAATCTTCTTTTCTTTGGAAATTCCAGGCGTTTTAATGAAAGCTTCAATCGAATGAATAATTCCATGACTTGTTGCAAGGATTATATCAGAAACCATAAGTTTCCAATCTTTTTCGGAAAGCCCTCTTTCCTTAGCTTGATCTATAAGTAGAGTTTCAAAATCCTTAAATCTTTCTTCATATTTAATTAATTCTTTTGCAGGATCTACTTGTGGTTTTTCCTTTAAGTCTTCTCTAAGTTGAACAAGAAGATCAATTAAAGCAGGATTAGAAATTCCCCTTTCAACAGCTCGAATTTTTTCTTTGTAAATGTCTGAGTCCTTCATTAAAAGATCTACCATTTTTTCCGAAAAAGCTCTTGGACTAGCTTTATAAGTATCAATTAAATCGCTTCCTATTTTTTTCTGGACATCCCTTGTTGGGCTTTTAAGTAGTATCTCTAATTTTGATCCTAGGGCTCTTGAAAGTTTTTCTTCGTATCTTTCCTCTTTTTCACTTGCCTCTATTTTTGAGGTAGCCTCTATATCTTCAACCATTTGATCTACATCGGAAAGATTTTTTATCTCTTCTTTTCTGATAGGAGTATCCGTATCCTCTTCATAATAGGTTACCTCAATTATTTCTGCATCCATATCAAAAGAAAAAGTAACATCATAAGCTTTTAATTCACCTCCTTCATCCAAAGCTACTTTATATTCATCTTCGATGCCATCACCATATCTTTCAAGCTCTGTATTTAAATAAGAAAGGAGTTTTTCAAACTCAGATTCTGGTTCCTTAAGTTTCTTTTCAACTGATTTTTTTTCATCAAAAGCTATTTCTTCCCTAGATCTTCTGCTCTTATATCTTCTATCTTCAGCATCTTCGATTTCAACTTCAAGACGAGCAATCATCTTTTCTAACCCCGAAACATGCTTGTTATTAATGATCTTGATGAGTTTCTCATAAGTCATCTGTTTGATCTTAGAAACATATTCTTCCCAGAGGAATTTAAGATCTGCTTTTCCCTTATCCGATAATTCTACTTTAAGAACATATCCAGGTTCATCAATCCTTTTAGTAATCCCTTGCGTGTACGCATTTATTAAATTATCAATGGACTGATTCAAGTGTTGTACTCTTGCTTCCTGGTTTTTTTCAACTTCTGCTTTGAATTTCTTTTGCTGATTTACAACTGCTCTAATCTCGGTTTCATCACCGTCTGATTTTGCTTTTTTAAGCTGGGCTTCAAGGTTCTTTCCTTTTTCTGTAATCTGAGTAATAGATTTATCAAGCTCCCCTTCGAATTTACGTATGATCTTTTCTACTCTGGAAATAATTTTCTTAGAGTATTTAACCATAACATTCTTAGCTTTTCTGTATCTAATAGCACGAGCAGGGAAAGAAGCGGCCCTACTAAAAGGAGTTGTCAAAGCAGCATCGTCATCATTATTACTAGCTTCGAATAAAGGATATTCTTGACTAATAATGCGATCTAGTTCTTTTTGAGCGGCTATTTCTATAAGATTCATATTATTTGGTTTCTTCAGTTTTATCTTTTCCTTCTTTGCTTGGTTCAGTTTCAGAGGTTTCAGTTCCAGCTTCTTCCTTAGCATCGTTTTGTTTTATTGTTTCTTTTTTCTCCTTAACTGTTTTTTCTAATCCCTGGGTTTTTTGCTTTAAGGATTTATTGAGAGCTGCATTAATTTGTCTTGCTGCTTTAAGAATATCTTGATCTTTAATAACCTGAGCAATTACATTATCATCCTCAACCGCAATTTTCTGAAGGAGATTCATCATTATCTGAGTAGTTAAAAGTCCCCAATATGTCTGGAGATCAGCTACCGTAGTTTCTTTTAATCCTTTTTTATCAATAAGGGAATTTATCTTTTTTGTGTTAATGTCAATAGTATTTTGAGCATATTTTTCGATCTCTGCCATTTGTTTATTCTGAATCTTTTGAATATTCTGAAGATCCATCCTAAGAGCTGCTACAATATCCTTTGGCTGTTTTCCTTTACCAATCTCAGCCATTTTTTTATAGGTTTGTACTTTAAGATCCTTAATAGGTTTTAGAAATTTATCAGCGACATTCTTATTAATCTGATCCTGTAATTTCTTAGCCTGTTTATTTAAAGAAGATCTCTGCCTTCCTTTTTTGGTAAGAATATTGCCTTTTTTGGTATCAAGTTTATCTGGATCCTTTTTTTCTTCATCCCCTTCAGCTTCTTTTACAAGAACTACATTGGATTTCTTCCAGGTATTAAGGTCAGAATGATTATTTTCTAACAACTCGTCAAATTGTAAAAATTGGGAGTATTTCATTTTTTCACAGAGTTTTTTATATATATCTTTTTAAAGCGGAATAGATATATAAAATAAATTAAACTCCAAATCATGGCTAAACATGTAAAAGAAACCCTAGGTCAATTCCAAGATTGGCAGTATTTTTCTCTTTTAGAAAGCAAAAAAGAAGAAGCTGTAGATGAGAAAAAGATGAAACAGGAAGAAGAAAAAGAGGGTCTTGATGTAATTGAGAAACTCAAAGCTAACCTTGAAAGATTCAAATCGGCTGCCGGTGATAAAATTCTAAAATATAAAGAATTCTGGAAAGAAAACGAAGAATGCAAAGAAAAATTCGATGAAGAAGGCTCGATTTATAAGCTTTTCGATAGCGATTATGTAGCAGGCGTTCTTAATCTCCCAGACAAAGCTCTTAGTGAAGAAGAAATTGATGCTCAGATAGAAGAGGTCGATAAAGAAAAAGAGGGCGAAGAAGGCGAAGAAAAAGAAGGTGAGGAAAAAGAGGAAGAAAAGGAAGAAGAAGAAGACGAGGAAGAGGAAGAGGAAGAAGAGGAAGAAAAACAAGAAGTTAAAGAAAGTCTTAATGAGGAAGAAGGACTTGATCTCGATTTAGATCTTGATAAACCAGAGGAGGAAGAGACCGAACTTGGTGGAGAAGAAGAAACCCCAGAATTTGCTGAACCAGAAGGCGAAGAAGGAACTGAAGTTGAAGGAGAAGGAGATGAAACATTTTCTGAAGAACCTGAAGTAAAAGAATTCTTTGCTGTATTTGATATGAGTGGGGAAAGAGAAGAAGTATTTAGGACTGATAATCCTTCAGTTATTAAAGCATTCCAGGATTTCTTTGAAAACTCCTTTAAAGCTTGTATGAAAGAACAGATACTTAAATTCAAACAAGCTCAGGAGGATAAACGTAAAGAAGCTGAATTAAAAGCTGAACAAAAACGTAGAGAAGAGCAGAAGGAAAAGCTTGATAAGTTCATGAAAGCATAATGATCGTAAGAGAATCTATAGAATTTCAAAGAGGGGGTGCAAGCCCCCTCAAAAGTTTAAGGATTGGTCGTCTTGAAATCCTTAAAAAAGAGCTAGGGGATAAAAAATTTGGTTTTGAATCCTGCAAGGATAATTTGGAAAGGATTTCTAGAAAATATGCTCTAAAGAGTCCTTCTGGTAAGGTTTTCTTTAAAAGAGAGCTTAGTGATGCTTTCGAACAAATGTTTGGACCAGATTTTAAGAGTTCTTATGAATCCAAACAACAAAAAGATGCTCATTCAAATAAATCTAGGCAATTTTTTAAGGATTTAATAAAGAAAGTTAAATTGAATGATTCTCAAATATCCGAGGACGAATTATTGGAAGTTATTGATGAGTTTACTAAAGTAATTACCCCGGATCCTTTATGGTTTGAAGCAGTTTTAGGAAGTCTTTTCTTTACTGTTGCGAATTATTAAAACTCTTTTATCCTTTTACAATATAATATCCAAACACATAATACATGAGTGGAGTGGATGTCCTCGGGTACTCATCTTTTTTAGTATCCATAATCGGAATATTTTTAAATGCCAAGAAGAAAATAGCTTGCTGGCCAGTTTGGTTAGTAAGTAATTCAGGCTGGATTGTATATTCAATATTGCAAAAGGATATTCCTCAAGTAATATTATGGATAGCCTTTTCAGCCTCAAATGTTTACGGATGGTATCAATGGAAAAAGGATTTTGAAAAAGAGAAATTTAAACCAAATGTTTATACTGATATTGATTAAATTATGAACGAAACAGATCTTAGACTCGCTTTTAAAATGGATACAAGCTATTATCCATGTTGGCCGGATACCGGAAGATTTGAAAGGTATCCTGATAGTATTAGGGGTTTAACTCGATCCATCTATGCTAAATGGTTAGAGGATAAATTTGAAAAACCTCTTGATATGAGAAGATTATTTAATAGAGAAACCGGGCTTGGCGATCCTGTTATTGACAATGGAAATTATTATGTTACCGAATATCGTAATTGGCTGGAAAGAAAAGCCCTTTGTAATCGAAAAGTATTAGTCCAGATTAAATCTCTTCTAAATCTATGAATCGTTATTTAACAAGCGAATATGTTGGCATAGGCCATCCCGACAAGGTAGCAGATCAAATTTCTGATGGCATTCTTGATATGTACTTGGGAAATGATCCCAATTCACGGGTAGCTGTAGAAACATTAGTTTCGGGAAATAAAGTATTTGTCGTTGGGGAAATAACTAGCCGAGGTAAATTTTCAGAGTCTTTTATAAAAGACAAAATAAATGAAATAGTAGTTGATGCTGGTTATGATTGTAATGTTCCTTGTGAATTCAGGGAAGGCAATCTGGATATTCAGCTTCATCTAAGAGCTCAGTCGCCTAATATCCATCAAGGAGTTGATAAAGAAAATGGCGATATTGGAGCAGGGGATCAAGGTATTATGTTTGGCTATGCAACAAACGAAAATACAGATTATTATCTCCCTGTTCCCTATGTTATTGCAGCAGATCTTCTTAATACCTTAAATAAAGGAATTTTGAATGGAGATATAAAAGGTTTGTTCACTGATAATAAATCTCAAGTTTGCTGCTGGTATCAAAATGGAAATATCTTTATAGACCGAGTTATTCTTTCTTCTTTTCATAGCCCGCTTCTAAGTGTAGAAGAAGTTCAAGAAATGCTAAAGGATAAAATAGTAGATCCAGTTCTTGACAAATACTGGAAATATCTTCCCAAAAAAGATGTCGAAATGTTTCTCAATTCTGCAGGGCCTTTCTTTATCGGAGGCCCCGAAGGAGATTCTGGATTGACAGGGAGAAAAATCATTGTGGATACTTATGGCGGGTTTGCTCCTCATGGCGGTGGTGCTTTTAGTGGTAAAGATCCTTCAAAAGTTGATAGATCTGCAGCTTATATGGCTCGTCATATAGCTAAGAGTATCGTAGCTAATGGCCTTGCTGATAAAGCTCTTGTCCAATTATCTTATGCTATTGGACATGTAAAACCCTTCAGCATAGCTATTGATTCCGATAGTTCTTTACCTGAAGAATTTTTGATAAAGGTAGTTCAAGAAAATTTTGATCTTTCCCCTAAAGGAATTATTGATTACTTAAAACTTACTAATCAATCTGTTGTAAAATATAAAAATATAGCAGGCGGCGGACATTTTCTGTCTCCTGATTCTCCTTGGGAAAAAATAAAACAGTTCTAATGAGTTTAATAAACGAAAAATACAATAAGGTAATTTGCATCTGCTTAAAAGAAAGGGAAGATAAGTATAAGTATTCATTATCCCAATTTATTAAACATGGGATTGATGTAGAGTTTTATCGTCCTGTAGTTCCGGGATATGCGGCTCAATTATTAGAGCCTTATTACAAAAGATGGAATAGTCCGGATAATATGAAAATAAGATTCAATCCAAGATTTCCTAATGAACTTGGAGCAATGCAATCTCATTATCATGTTATTAAATCTGCTTTACTTGAGGGTGCACAAAGTCTTTTCATATTTGAAGATGATTGCGCTTTTCATAAAGATTGGGAAAATCTCGAATCTAAATACTTTAATAGTATACCTGAAGATGCAGACGGGGTTCTTCTTTATTCATTCCAGGCTCAATTATATGCTCAAAATGTAAGGGTAAAACCAAGGTGGACAAAAGGCTATGGAAGCTGGTCTATTTTAGCTTATGGCATGAATAGAAGAGCAATGGAAAGATATATTCAGCTTGCTGATGCTGCCCCGATGATAGCGGATAGTATTACTTTTCACATGATGACTAATGAAGGCTTTAATTTCTATGTTGCAAGCCCCCCATTAATTATTCCTGCAAAAGATCTTACTTCAAATATAAGAGGAGAAAATAAAAACTATGAACAGATAAGAACTGTTTATATGATGGGTGTTGATGATAATAATTATGAATAATGGATAAATTAAAAATATGGTTTGCAGATTTTTGGCCTGAATGGAAGGACGAGGATTTTATAACTCCCATTCTTAAAAACCATTTTGAACTTGTTTTAGATAAGAATAGCCCCGATGTAGTTTTTCATTCTATATTTAATAGGATGCAAGAAACTCCTAAATATAAATGTAAGAAAATTCTTTATTTGGGAGAAAATCATAGGCCAGAACAATTTAAATCGGACTATAGTATCAGTTTTGATATTCATTCAAATACAAATTATAGATTACCTCTTTGGCAGGTTTATATTCTATTAAAACCCGAATTAAAGAATAGATTATACAATAGAAGAAATTGGACGGAATATCAGTTCAAAAGATGGTGTTCCTTTACTGTTTCCAATCCTTCTAATTTTATGAGAAATGGTGCTTACCAGCAACTGAATAATTATAAGCATGTAGATTCTTATGGAAGATATATGACTACTTCCAACGAATTGCAAGAAGCTTCTAAAGGAAGATATTGGAGAGACGCTAAAGACGAGTTCTTTTTGAAAAATCCCCATAAATTTATGATGGCTTATGAAAATACCCCAACTAAATTTTATTGTACGGAAAAACTTATGGATGCTTTTCTTGTCGGAAGTATGCCTATTTATTGGGGTGATCCCAGAGTTGGTGAAGATTGGAATAAAGAAGCATTTATCGATGTTACCAAGGGGGATTTCGATAAGATATTCAGGGTTGATAAGGATTGGGAATTATTTAAATCCATTTATCAGCAACCAGTATTTACCGAGGAACAAAAACATAGTTTAGAATGGAATCTATTGGGGTTTGAAGATTGGTTAATTGAAAAAGTAAAAAAATGAAATTTCTTATAGTTGGGGCAGGTTTATTTGGATCTGTTGTTGCAAGGGAATTAACTGATGCAGGTCATTATTGTCATGTTATAGATCGAAGAAATCATATAGGAGGGAATTGTTATACTGAAAATGTAGAAGGAATAAATGTTCATAAATATGGCCCTCATATCTTTCACACATCAAATAAGGATGTGTGGAATTATCTATTAAAACACACTTCTGTTAATCAGTTTTCATGTCGTCCTAAATTAAAATATCAGGATAAAATATTTTCATTTCCTATTAATTTAATGACTTTAAATCAATTATGGGGTATCACAACTCCAGCGGAAGCTGAAAGGAAAATATTAGAAGTTACGAAAAAATATAAAAGAGAAGAATATCTTAATGCAGAAGAATATGCTTTGGGAAATATCGGGCAGGAAATATACGAAA
>ERZ795058.2180-NODE-2180-length-23879-cov-5.024555_pt1 | contig 23879 bp, 19 predicted proteins | sample MGYA00375142_ERZ795058 | MGnify/ENA primary metagenome ERZ795058 (study PRJEB30187, sample SAMN05720210) | activated sludge metagenome | isolation source: anaerobic digester from wastewater treatment plant | place: Japan | collected 2015-04-20 ... | reverse complement strand
GGAAACACTGCTGCTGCGGTTGTCTGAGTTTACCACTGCGAGATCAAGTATGCCGTCATCGTTGAAGTCACCTACGGCTATGGCACAAGGCCCGATTCCAACATCATAGTTTACAGCCGCGTCAAAGGCGCCTTCCTCATTGCCCAGCAGGATGGAAACATTACCGGCATGGGCGGCGCCAGGGACATCTAGGTTAACTACTGTCAAGTCAGGTCTGCCGTCATCGTTGAAGTCACCTGCAGCTATGGCACAAGGCCCGATTCCAACGCTGTAGTATTCTGCCGCACCAAAGGTTCCGTCCCCATTGCCAAGGAGGATGGAAATATAACTGTTGCAGCTGTTTGTCACTGCCAAATCAAGTATGCCATCATTGTTAAAATCATCTGCAACCATGGCTGAGGGCTCAGATCCAACGCTATAATTTACTGCACCCCTGAATCCGAGCATCTCCCCATTATCCCGAATCAGTATGGAAACATTATCACTGCCGCGGTTTGCCGCCGCCAGATCGGACTTGCCGTCGCGATCGAAGTCACCTGCAACTATGGCTGAGGGATAACGCCCGACGCTTATGCCATCCCATGTAAAGAAGCTGTTGTTCCACAAGCTTACCATAGGGTACACTTTATTGCCTTCGCCTATTGCAGCCAGGTCGAGCCAGCCGTCTTCAACAAGGTCAATTGCAGTTACAATAGTGTTATCATATCTATCGCTGACTTTGCTGCTTCCCCCTATTACGAAGGTGCCGTCTCCGCAGCCCATCAGGAGGCGGACCATGCTAATCGTATTAAAATCGCTGTCCTCGCCATTTATTGCCACCGCCAGGTCGGGCCTGCCGTCGTTGTTGAAATCACCGGTGATTACGTTCGAGGAGGACCCCCATGCACTATAACCTACCTTCGGCTGGAATAGCTCCCCCTCGGCCAGGGCCGTAACGCTACCTATGAACAGTATCAGAACGACTGCCGCTATAAAGGCTGCAAGGCGGGTACCCCTCTTCCTCCCGGCGCCGCAATGGACCGTTGTGCCGTCCCGGTAATCTGTATTGGTAATTGTTCTCATAGATATCCTTCCTTTACGATATTTTTTAGCCTCTCAAAGAAAATAGAATCGAGTCGATGCTGAACCTTAACGGAAAATATTCCGGTTTTTCATCTCCGGCATCCCAATAGACGGATTTATTATCGAATTTGACGGTCCGAAACAAAGCCGGCTCCTTCAGCCTGAAATAAGGGAGCGTCCCGACCAGCTTCTGCATATTATAAGTAATTCTGCTTCCGTCTTCAAATTCTATCAGAAGCTTGTAATCGTCCCCTGCGCAAACATTTACAATTTCGTTCATGGGCCTGCCGCCTTTCTTCATGAATTTACAGCTGTCCATTTTATTTTAGAAAAATATTCAGATTTTGCGTATCCCCCATACGGGGGATTTTATTCGGCAGGATTCGGGTCGTTTTTCAAATTATTGGCCCATACGGATATTATTCTGATATAATATGAATATATGGAACGCGCTTAAGGCTAGCAGATTATTCGGGGGGGGTATAATATGAGAAATACGAAATTGCTTGACAGAAAACGGCTTAACGATGTTTTGTCCGTTGTTTATGATTATCCCCTTACGATATTGGAAGCCCCCATGGGTTACGGGAAAACCACTGCAGTAAAAAGGTTCCTTGAAGCGGAAAAATTAGAGCCCTTCTGGTTTACATTTCCCGATTTGGAATATTCCGATGCGGCTTTCTGGAATGATTTCACTGATGAAATCACCCGGAGGAACCCGCAAGCCGGGACTGCCTTAAAGTCGCTTAGCCTTCCTGCCGACGCTTTGCAGATGGAAAAATTCCTCATGATTATTTCTGATGTGGCTTTCGGAGAAAAATTCCTCATGGTATTGGATGATTATCAGTTTGCCCGGAATGCAGAGCTGAACAAACTGATTCTGTGGCTTGCCCGGGAGGAACTCGACGGACTGCATATCCTGCTTGTTACAAGGGACACTACCGATATAGATTTTATAGAAATTCTTTCAAAAGGCTTGTGCTGTATCCTGTCCAGGCAACATTTGAAATTCACAGAGCCGGAAGTTCGGGATTATTGCCGGATGATGCTTAATAGCATAACCGATGAAAATTTGAAAAGAATATACGAATATACTGACGGATGGATTTCGCTCATATATATCATTCTGCTCGGTCTTGAAAACGGGGTCCCCGTGGGCATGAGCACAACCATGGAAGAAATGGTTGAAAAAGCATTGTTTGCCCCCTATAAAAAAGATATCCGGGACCTCTTGCTGAAGCTCTCCATTATGGAGGAATTTACTGCGGAACAGGCTGAATTTGTGACAGAAAATGAAAATACAAAATCATTATTGAAATGGCTCAGCAGAAAAAATGCCTTTGTTTTTTATAATGAAAAGGATAAAACCTATAAAATCCACAGCGTCCTTCTGGACTACCTGAGACTGAAGCGGGATTTTTCTTCGGAAGAGACATGCAGATTGTATAGCCGCCTAGGCGACTGGTACATTGAAAAGCAGGAATTTATGACGGCTTATGGATACTGGAACCGGGCCGGACAGGGGGAGCGCATTCTATCTCATCTGAATAATCCGCAAAACAACCAAAATTTACTTGTCAAATTTGCGGGTTCGGACGAGATGTTTGACAATACACCTCGGGATGTGCTGTTTCAGTATCCTTTGGCTTATCTGCTGCATATTTTCCATTCCATGCTGCTAAGTAAGCAAAATACGATCTTGGGATGGCCGGAACGATTGGAGGAGCTGCAGCGTTACTATGAAAATCCGGGAGGTATTGATGAAAGCTTTCGGAATCGGATTCTGGCGGAAATATTGATCATCCGCAAATTTACTTACTTCAATCATTGGCCTCAAATGACAGCCTCCGACAATGAAATCGCCAAGCTCTTAAACGGACAGAATTCGTATATTGTGCTGCGCAATTACACATTTACCCTTGCTTCACCCCAATATATCTATGTCTATTTCAGGGATGCCGGAAGTTTAAAGGCATTAGTGGATATGCTTGCCAAACATGTTGATTTCACTAACTTTTTAAATGGCTGCGGGACAGGCTGCGATTCTCTGGCTCTTGCCGAATACGCCCTGGAGACGGGTGATCTTGAAAATGTAGAGCGTAACAGCTTCCAGGCAATCGCCAAAGCAGAAACTATGTCGCAAATAAACATTATTTCCTGCGCAAGGTTCTGCCTGATACGACTGTACATTGCTCAGGGCAAGCTTCCACAAGCCTTCGAGATGATAGCTCTTCTCAATAATGAGATCGAAAGTTTCAACACACCGATTGCCAATACAGCGCTCGACCTGTGTCGAGGTTATGTTTTTGCTAGCATTTGCCAACCGGAACGGATCCCGTCATGGCTGCAAATAGGCGATATGGCAGTTGCTAATTTATATTATCAGGGTATGGCATATAATTATCTCGTATATGGCAAAGCATTGATGGCAGCAAAGAAATACGAAAAGCTTGAGGCTTTGACCGGACAATTCAGAAAGTACTTTTCTTTATACAGCAACCGGCTTGGTTTGATACATAACCAAATATTCGAGGCGGCGGCCAAATGCCATTTATACGGGGCCGAAACCGGCGCTGCTGTTCTTGAGGCGGCTTTAAAGGAGGCCCGGATTGATAATATAGTCATGCCCTTCGTTGAAAGCGCGCCCAATATTACAGGAATGCTGCAATTGATTCACCAAAGCAATCCCGGAGATGAGTATGAGGGCCGAATACTTACGCTATGCAGGAAGTATGAACGGACAATCCGAAAGCTGTCTTACAATCCGATTTCTTTATCCCAGCGGGAAATAGACATCCTGCGCCTGGCAGCCGAAGGGCTGGGCAGGAAGGAAATGGCGGCCCGCTTGTATATTTCAGAAGAAACGGCAAAAACTCATTTAAAAAATATCTATCAGAAGTTGGGGGTAAACAGCAAGCTCTCGGCAATAAAAATAGCGCAGGACCGCGGGTATCTGGCAAACACTGGGATGTAACATAAATTTTCTTTAATAATAGATTATTTGTTATATAATATAGATAAGCGCCGCAGGCGCTTATCGGTCTTTATGTACTAATGTCCGATTCGGAGGAATGCACCATGATTTCATTGAGAGACAAGCTGAAAAACCTCCCGGATAATCCGGGAGTATATATTATGCGGGACGAATACGGCAGCATAATATATATCGGCAAAGCAATAAACCTGAAAAACAGGGTAAGGCAGTACTTTCAGTCTTTAAAGAACCAGCACCCTAAGGTTGCCGCTATGGTTGAAAGGATTGCCGATTTTGAGTATATTATAACCGATTCTGAAATCGAAGCCCTTATATTGGAATGCAACCTCATTAAAAAGCACCGGCCCAAATATAATGTCATGCTTAAAGACGATAAGCAGTATCCCTATATAAAAATCACCGTTAGGGAAGACTATCCCAGACTTCTTGTGGTAAGGGAGATTAAGAAAGACGGATCCAGGTATTTCGGGCCTTATACGGATGTAGGGGCAGTGAACATGACTATTGACCTTGTGAAGGGCCTTTTTCCCATAAGGGACTGCAGCAAGAATATCGGCAGGATTATGGGAAAGGAAAGGCCGTGCCTTAATTACCACATAAAAAAATGTATTGCTCCCTGCCGGGGGGATGTCAGCAAGGAACAGTACAGGGAACTGATAGATTCGATAATAATGATGCTGGAGGGTAAACAGGAGGAGGTTTTGAAGCAGCTTGAAAACAAGATGCAAATGGCCGCAGAAAACCTGGACTTTGAAAAGGCGGCGGAAATCAGGGATAAAATAAATTCCTTAAAAAAGATAGCAGAAAAGCAGAAGGTCATATCCTCCGCGCAAATGGAACAGGATATAATAGCCCTTGCGATAAACGAGGCATCTTCCTGCATACAGGTATTTTTCGTACGAGGCGGAAAATTATTGGGCAGAGAGCATTTTATAATTGAGGATATTAACCTTAGCGATTCAAAAGAGGTGTTGAGCAGCTTCATTAAGCAGTTCTATGTATCGGATAAGATTATACCAAGAGAGGTTGTACTTCAGGAAGAGATTGACGAGATAAATATCATTGAAAGGTGGCTCAGCGATAAAAGAGGTGGCCGGGTAAGGATAGTTGTTCCTCAAAGAGGAGAGAAGCAGAAGCTAATCGAAATGGTAAGCAAAAATGCAGAGGATACCTTGAGACTTCTTCTTGAAAAGCAAAAAAGCGATACAGACAGGACAATGGGTGCGTGCATGGAGCTTAAGGATATCCTGGGGCTGGATGAAGCGCCTATGAGAATTGAAGCCTTCGACATTTCACATCTTCAGGGAGTATTGAATGTCGGTTCCATGATAGTATTTGAAAAGGGCAAACCGGAATATAGAAACTATAGAAGGTTTAGAATCAAGTGGGCAGAAGGGGCTAATGATTATGAGAGCATGCGGGAGATAATATTCAGGCGTTTTACCCACGGCATAAAGGAACGAAATGAGCTTATGGCTGAGGAAAAGGATTTGGAACTGGGAAAATTCTCTGTGTTTCCCGACCTTATAATGCTGGATGGCGGGGTGGGGCAGATAAATGAGGTATTGCCTGCCCTTAGGGAGTTGAATGTCAGTATACCCGTCTGCGGAATTGTTAAGGATGACAGGCACAGGACCAGAGGGCTTATATACAATGGCAGCGAGTTGGAGATACCAATAAACTCAAACGCCTTCAGGCTTATAACCAATATACAGGATGAAGCTCATAGATTTGCTATTAACTATCACAAAAGCCTCAGAAGTAAAACAGCTATTGAGTCAGCCCTGGACGAAATCCCCGGGATAGGGGCAGCCAGAAAAAAGCTGCTGATTAAGCATTTCGGCAGCTTGAAAAATATTAAGAAAGCAACTTTGGAAGAGCTATGCGAAGTCAAGGGTATAAACAATAAAGTTGCAGAGACCATTTATAATTTTTTTAAATCATAAGACTTTTTTATAATTGTCTCGTAGTATATTATGAAAACAAAAATTATAAATTCCTTTTGGACAGGTATTGTCCGCAACATCGGGGAATGCCTCGGTGTACGGATGATTAAGTAATATTTAACTAATTAAAATGAGGAGGTGGAAGAATGTATAAAAAATTATATAAGTCCAGAACAATAAAAACAATAGCAGGTGTATGCGGCGGTCTTGAAGAATACTTTGGCATTGATGTAACAATAATAAGGCTTATCTGGGTTGCTCTTACAATAGCAACGGGAATATTCCCCGGAGTGTTTGCCTATGTGGCCGCGGCACTGATAATTCCCGATGAGCCTATAGGATACGACAGAGAGCGTGACCCAGGCCCGAGCCCTGAGTACACGGTGCATAAAGACGAAGAAAAATAGGAGGATGTTCTTTTGAATCTTTTAGTTGACCCCCACTGTCACACCATATCAAGCGGGCATGCTTACAGCACTATTAAGGAAATTGCCGAAGCAGCGGCTGAAAAGGGCCTGAAGCTTATAGCAATGACAGATCATGGACCTGCAATGCCGGGAGGCCCCCATATATTTCATTTGGGAAACCAAAGGGTTATACCGGACTATATAAACGGTGTAAGGGTATTGAAGGGCGTAGAGGCCGATATAATAGATTTTAACGGGGGGCTTGATGTTCCTGAGAAATATCTGAAGATGCTGGATATAGTAATTGCTTCTCTTCATGAACCCTGTATCCCTCCCGGAAGCGTGGAAGATAATACAAAAGCACTGATTGCTGCAATGAATAATCCCCTGATAGACGTTATTGCCCATCCGGGGAATCCCGTTTATCCGATAGATATTGACAGATTCGTACAGTGCGCCTGTGAAACGGGTACCCTTATCGAAATAAACAACAGCTCCTTTACGGTAAGCCGAAAGGGAAGCCATGAAAACTGCATAAAAATAGCCGCTAAAGCCAAGGAAATGGGCGCAATGCTGATTGTAAGCAGCGATTGCCATATTTGTTATGATGTAGGTGGATTTGATAAAGTAAAGGAGATATTCGAGGAGCTTGAGATACCGGAGGAACTGGTAATAAATACCGATTTCCGGAAGCTGATAGATTATCTGAATAAGAGAGGCAGGAATGTAAGCCTGTAAATCTTACTCATTATTAATACTTTTTCCGAATATAAATAGAGTAAAGCCGGTTTGGGGGGATACAAATGATCCTTAGAAGAGTCTTTACTCTTTTTTTATGCGCAGTTTTGCTTGTTTATATATTCATCGGGCCATCATTATTGGAACAGATGAAAAGCAATTATAAAAAAAGCCTGGAGCCTGTTCATAAAAAAACCCAATGGACAGGAGTCATCACCTTATGGGATTATCCGCACCTGAACATTGGGGGTGCAACACACTTCGGCCGGATAAAAAACAGTATCAGACAATTTGAAAAGCAGAATCCGGGAGTGTACATAGAACTCCACGAGCTTGACCGGTTGGAAGGTCCGTCTTTTATGAAGGCAGCGGCAAAGATAGGGGCAAATCCGGATATTGCTCCCGTAGGAAGTGATTTTTTCTATATGTCTGGAGGGTATCTTGAGGAGTTGGACAGCTTCATAGGTTTGGAAGACAGGGCAGATTTTATAGGCAGCATACTTGACACCGCAGCTTACAACGGCAAGCTTTACGGAATTCCCTGGATGATGACGGGCTATACAATGCTTTTGAATACCGATATGTTCAGTGAGAGGAATGTCAGCCTTCCGGAGAATGGCGAATGGACTTATGAGCAGTTTACAGAAGCATTGAAGCAGCTTACTTATGATACTAACGGAAGGGGAGGCCCGGATGTATTCGGGTTCAATTCCTTTATTGGACCGGGGTATTACGGTATTTTCGGTATACTGATGAGTGACGGGGCGCAGATAATTGACGAAGAAACAGGCAGGTACATATTCAATACCCCCGAGGCTCTATCGGGGCTTGTCAAATTATGCAATCTAAAACATAGGTATGGGGTTGCTCACCCTAATTTTGGCATAATGGATAAAAATCAGGCCTGGTCCACGTTTTTAAATGGGGAGACAGCTGTTTACATAGGGGAGGCCCGGACAGTGCCCTTCCTTCGCAATTCACAGGCAGGAAGCGGGATAAGTTTTATTCCTGCAATGTTTCCTGCCGGAAAATCCGATATTCCTTTGTCAGTAGGCCTTTCTGTATGCTCCTATGCGGTTTTCAGGCAAAAGGACGAGGGAAAAAGAAAAGTATGCATGGATTTTATAAAATATATAACCTCAGAAGAATCTCAGGCAGACCTGGTGGACTTGGGGTACTTTCCCGTCAGAAAATCAGGGAAGCATCTGTACGAAAATGACAAAGAGATGTATACTATACAGCAGAACTTATATTTTGCAGAACCCCTGCCGAAGGTGGATAATTGGGACGAAATAGACCTTATTTTACAGACAAAAGTTAAGGAAGCAATAGAGGGGAGTTTGAGCCCCGAGCAGGCATTAAAAGAAGCGGAGAGGCTGATACAGGGTCTGGGCAGCAGGAGATAGGAACAAAGCTGTGGGGTCAGCTGAATAATTTCATATGAAGATGGAAAAATTCCACATAATAATAGTAATATAAACGGAGGAAAACTGTATGACGGAAGTCAAAAGCCCGAAAAAGGAAAAACAGCCTATAATAGAATACAACGGCCGAAAGTATATAAGGATACCTGTTAAAACTCATGTAATTACAAAGGACGATAGCATTGTCGATGTTGTAGAGAAATATGTCAGGGAAATAGTAAAAGAAAACGATATAATTTTTATCAGTGAAAAAGCTGTTGCAATTACTCAAGGAAGAGCTTATTTTTTAAGCGAAATCAAACCGAGGCCCTTGGCGAGATTTCTTTCAAAATATGTGACAAAAACTCCAATCGGAATAGGCCTGGGAATGCCTGAAACTATGGAAATGGCATTGAGGGAATGTGGGGTATTAAAGATACTATTCGCCGCCGCAATAAGCTTTTTTGGCAAGCTTTTAGGGCGTAAGGGGGATTTTTACAGAGTAGCCGGCTATAAGGCCTCTTCCATTGACGGACCTACCCCCAATACACTGCCCCCATATAACAAGTGTGTTGTGCTTGGACCGGAAAATCCCGATCAGGTGGCCAAAAAGATCAGCGACAGCATAAAAGCAGAGGTTGCGATAGTTGATATAAACGATTTTGGAGGGAACATACTGGGAACATCAAAGTCAACCCTTGACAGGAGGACACTTGCAGGAATACTGAGGGATAATCCTCTTGGACAGTGCAGTGAGCAGACACCTATGGGTATAATCAGGGGAGCTGAATAGCAGAAAACATCGAAAGGGGATAAAGTCTTAATGCAGGTGTCATATAACGAACCTATGAAGAATCATACCTCCTTCAAGGTAGGAGGATTTGCAGATATATTTATTGAGCCTGATAATACGGAAGAGCTTGTTGAAGCGATAAAGGACCTCAGGAAGGATAATACTCCGTATTATATAATGGGCAACGGGAGCAATCTTCTGGTTTCAGACAAGGGCTTCAGGGGGGCAATTGTAAAAATCGGCGAAAATATCGGAAACGTAAATATTGACGGGGAAAAGGTAACTGCAGAAAGCGGTGTCTTATTGTCAGTACTTTCAAAAATAGCGGCAAAGAATAACCTCGCCGGGATGGAGTTTGCCAGCGGTATTCCCGGAGCCCTTGGGGGCGCAATTACTATGAATGCGGGTGCTTACGGCGGAGAAATGAAAGATATAATCGGATGGGTCGAGCTGCTTGATGAGGAATTGGCATTAAAAAGGCTCCAGAATTCTGAAATGAAATTCGGATACAGGAAAAGCATAGTGGAACCGGGAAAACATATCGTTGTAAGGTGCTGCTTAAATCTGAAAAAGGGAAATCCGGAAGAAATCGACAGAATAATGACAGAGTTGACGGAAAAACGAAAATCCAAACAGCCTATACATATGCCGAGTGCCGGGAGTACCTTTAAAAGGCCTGAGGGTTATTTTGCAGGAAAGCTTATAGAGGATGCCGGATTAAAAGGGTTTGAACTGGGCGGAGCCCAGGTGTCGCCGCTGCATTGTGGTTTTGTCGTGAACACCGGCAATGCTACTGCGCAGGATGTATACGAGCTTATAAGGCATGTACAGAAGACAGTATATGAGAAATTTGATGTAAAGCTTGAGCCTGAGGTTAAGATATTGGGTGAATTTTAGGGATTTATTATGTGAGGTGAGATATTTGATAAAGCTTTACGCAGATTACCATACTCATACGATATACAGCCATGGTACCGGGAGCATAATGGATAATGTAACGGCGGCAAAAAATAAAGGACTGACCGAAATTGCGGTAACAGACCATGGCATAAGGCATTTTGCCTATGGCGTAAGGCTTAAGAATATATCAATGATGCGGGAAGAGGTAGACAGAATAAATGACAATGCAGAAGGCATCAAGGTGCTTCTTGGTATGGAATGCAATATCATAAGCACTGAGGGGGATATTGATATGAATGATGAGATTCGCAAATATCTTGACATACTTTTGGTAGGTTTTCATATGATGGTATTGCCGAAAACCGCAAAGGACGCCATCAGCATATACGGAAGGAACTGCTTTTCAAAAATATTTCAATTTGGTAAGGAAGGAATTAAGGAAACAAATACCGAATCAATGATTAAGGCAATAAGAAAGCATAAGATAGATATTATCACACATCCGGGCGCCCGTATCCCTTTTGATACTACCCTTGTTGCAAAGGAAGCCGCTAAAGCCGGTACGGCTCTCGAGATTAATTCCCACAGCGGTTATATGGGGACAATGAATGTTATTGCAGCAGCAGGGGAGGGGGCAAAATTCGTGATTAACAGTGATGCGCATACTCCTGAAGATGTAGGGAATTTTGAGAAAGGTCTGATAATTGCTGAAAAGGCCGGATTATCCGGAGACCAGATTATAAACGCAGTGAAATAACGGGATTTGACTTAGATGCCTTATATGCTTTGCTCCACTGCAAGCGGATTACTGCGTGAAGCCGCAGAAAAGAGAATCTAAGCTGAAATGCCATTATGGGGGAAAATAACGGTGAAGTTTTTGATAGTTACAGGTTTATCGGGAGCGGGGAAAAGCCAGTCCATTAAATTTCTTGAGGACTTGGGGTATTTTTGTGTTGATAATTTACCCCCGGCTTTAATCGGCAAATTTGCCGAAATGTGTTCGGAAAGCAGGGGCGATATAGAAAAGACAGCAATAGTAATAGACATCAGAGGCGGCAGATTCTTCAGCCAGCTTCCGGTCAGTCTTGATGAGCTCAAAGCTTCGGGACATACCTATGATATACTTTTTCTGGAGGCTTCCGACGAAACCCTTATCAGGAGGTTTAAATCCAGCAGAAGAATGCACCCGCTGTCTGTGGGCGGCAGAATAATAAAAGGATTAAAAGCCGAGCGGAGAATGCTCGAAGAAATAAAGTCAAAAGCTACAAATATTATAGATACGACGAATATGAGCCCCTCGGAGCTGAAGGAGGAAATAATCCATTTAATTGTGAAGGGGGGCAAGTCGGAGGGACTGATAATAAACATCCTTTCTTTCGGCTTTAAATATGGGGTACCCTTGGATTCAGATATGGTATTTGACGTAAGGTTTCTTCCTAATCCATATTACATCGAGGATCTGAAAAAATTCAGCGGAACCAACGACAGTGTAAAGAATTATGTAATGCAATGGCCGGCTGCAGTAGGATTTTTGGATAAACTGTCGGATATGATGGAATTTCTGATTCCCCATTTCATTAAAGAGGGAAAGTCACAATTGGTAGTCGCAATCGGATGTACCGGAGGACGGCATAGATCAGTGACAATGGCGAACATGCTGAGCAATAGGCTAAAAAAGAACAACCACAGGGTTATAGTAGAGCATAGGGATATTGAAGAAGAAAGATACAGATAGGTGCGAATCTAGTTTCATTGGAGGGTTATGCTTGAAAAGCAATTCTATAAAGAATATATTGCATGAGAAGGGGATTATTTCAGGAGGCCCAAAAATTGTTGCAATAGGAGGGGGTACAGGGCTTTCGGTGCTTCTCAGAGGGTTAAAGAAATACACTTTAAATATTACTGCAATAGTTACTGTATCGGATGACGGCGGCAGTTCCGGATTACTCAGGGGAGACATGGGCATTCTTCCTCCGGGGGATATAAGAAATTGTATAGTTGCATTGGCTAATACCGAGCCTATTATGGAGCAGCTAATGCAATACAGGTTCAAAGAAGGGACTTTAAAGGGCCAGAGTTTTGGGAATCTTTTTATTGCTGCTATGAATGATATTTGCGGCAGCTTTGATACTGCCGTAAAGGAAGTAAGCAGTGTGTTGGCTGTCACCGGAAAGGTTCTTCCGGTTACCCTGGAGAATGTGGTGCTGTATGCAAAGCTTGAAGATGGGACCGTTATTAAAGGCGAATCTCAAATACCCATAAAACAGAAGGCATTAAACAAAAGAATAGATAGGGTATTTCTGAAGCCCGGCAATTGCAGACCCCTTCCGACAGCTTTAAAGGAGATACAGGATGCGGATGCTGTGATAATAGGCCCCGGAAGTCTGTATACCAGTATCATGCCGAATATTCTTGTGAATAACATGGCAAAAGCAATTAACAATTCCAAGGCTTTGAAGATATATGTAAGCAATATAATGACACAGCAGGGGGAGACAGTAGGTTACAGCCTCTCCGAGCATATTAAGGCAATTAACGATCACGGCAACAAGCTTCTGATAGACTATGCAATTGCCAATACGGGTAAGGTTCCGCAGGCATTTTTGGAAAAATACAAGACTGAAGATGCATCTCCGGTTTTAATAGATAATGATGCAATGTCCGATATGGGAATTAAGGTTATTGTCGGGGATTTTGTAAGCATTGAGAATGAATATTTGAGGCATGACTTCAATAAGCTGGCAGAGAGGATATTCAGGCTGCTGAATGAAGAAAAGCTGCAGAAGGACAAGAAATTTTATTACCTTATAAACGGCAAATTAAAGAAAAGCAAAACATTAACAAAGGAGAGATAAGCTTGGACACAAGTGTGAAGAACGAGATAATATCATGGATTAAGCTGATATTATCGGCATTTGTAATTGCTTTTATATTAAAAACTTATGTATTTCAAATTGCACTGGTTAATCAGATATCAATGGAACCCACATTGTATGAGGGGCAGATACTAATAATAGCAAAGATCAACTATCTTTTTGACGACCCTGCCAGGGGGGATGTTGTGGTGCTGAAGGACGAGCTGGAGAACAAGTATTTGATAAAGAGAGCAATAGGACTTCCCGGAGAAGTCATCGATATAAGGAATAATAAGGTATATATAGACGGAAGCGAGCTAAACCCTGATTTTACTGATGTACAGACCTATGATAACGGTTTTGTCAAATCCAAGGTGCCGGAGGGCAGATATTTTGTAATGGGGGACAACAGGCTCCACAGCAGGGACAGCCGATCCGACACTGTGGGTTTTGTAAGCAGGGGCAATATTGTAGGTAAGGCAGTATTCAGGATATGGCCTATAAATAAAATAGGGATCATAAAATAAAGAGGTGCAGCGCTGTTATGACGTTCTCATCCAGAACAAAAAATGAAATATCAAAAATTATTGTTGCTAAGAAGTGCTGCCAGCTTGCTCTGCTGTCAGCACTTCTTAAAATGACCGGAACAGTTCAGATTCATGGAGTAAATAAGATAGGAATCAGACTGTCCACTGAGAATGCCTCAATAGCAAGAATGCTGTTTTCGCTGCTGAAGGACAGGTTTAAAATCAACGCAAGGGTAGTTGTAAGAAAAAGCAGGCATCTAAATAAAAACAACAATTATATACTATATATTGATTCCGATTCAGATTCCCACGAGATACTCAAAGCGACGGGAATACTGCAGGAGAAAGATAATGGCCTGAAGCTGAATTATAGGCTGCCCCATTACCTTATAAAAAGGAGCTGCTGCAGGAAAGCTTATCTCAGAGGAATTTTCCTGGGGGGTGGCTCCCTAAGCGACCCCGAAAAAACGTATCATCTTGAACTGGTAACGAACGATGAAAATTTTGCCGAGGATATAAAAGAGCTTATGAATCAGTATGAGCTTGGTGCAAAGGTTGTAATGAGAAAGGGCAATTATGTGATTTATATAAAGGAAGGAGAAAATATCGTTAATTTTCTCAATATAATAGGAGCTCACAATGCCCTGCTGAGCCTGGAAAATATAAGAATATACAAGGAAATGCGCAATAATGTAAACAGGATAGTGAACTGTGAGACCGCAAATCTGGACAAAACAGTCAATGCGGCATTAAGACAGATAGAGAATATAGAATATATAAAAAGCACAATAGGTCTGGATAAGCTTCCTGCAGGCCTGGCGGAAATAGCTGAGCTGAGGCTGGAACACAGGGAGGCAACCCTTAAAGAGTTAGGCGAAATGATGAGCCCTGAGGTGGGAAAGTCCGGGGTAAACCACAGGCTTAGAAAACTTGACCGGATAGCGGAAAATTTAAGGGACAAACGGGGAGAATAACATACAAACACCATAAAGGAGACTGCTATGAAAAAATTGAAGTTTGATTATTCAAATTCCACGGTGGAGGATCACGAGATGGTATACATGGCAGAATATATTAAGTCTGCCCACGAAATGCTGCATAAAAAAACCGGAGCGGGGAATGACTTCTTGGGCTGGGTGAACTATCCCAGTGACTATGATAAGGATGAATTCGGCAGGATATTAAAGGCGGCACAGCGGATAAGGGACTTTTCCGAAGTGCTTCTGGTCATAGGCATAGGGGGTTCGTACCTGGGCGCAAGAGCTGCGGTGGAGCTGCTGGGGCATTCCTTCCATAATCTGCTTTCCAAAGGAAAAAGAAATGCACCCCAGATTTATTTCCTGGGGAACAATATAAGCGGGATATATTTCAGGCACCTTATGGAAGCAATAGAAGGGAAGGATGTCAGCACCTGTGTAATATCAAAGTCAGGGACTACCACAGAACCTGCCATAGCCTTCAGGCTTGTGAAGGCATATCTTGAAGACAAATATGGGAAGGCGGAATCCGCAAAAAGAATATTTGTCGTCACTGATGCTTCAAAGGGTGCACTAAAAAAGCATGCCGATGCCTCCGGTTATGAAACCTTTGCCATATCGGATGATATCGGCGGCAGATATTCGGTGCTTACTCCGGTGGGGCTTCTTCCAATAGCTGCTGCAGGAATTGATATTAAGGATATACTTGAGGGAGCAAGGGATGCATGGGAAGAATTTGCCGAGCCGGAGCTTGAAAAAAATCCATGCTGCCAGTATGCTGCCGTAAGAAATATATTGGGCAGAAAAGGTAAAGCCATTGAAGTGATGATAAACTATGAACCGTCGCTGCATTTTTTTGCGGAGTGGTGGAAGCAGCTATACGGGGAAAGTGAAGGAAAGGACGGGAAAGGGATATTTCCGGCCTCAATGGATTTTTCTGCGGATCTGCATTCTTTGGGGCAGTTTCTTCAGGAGGGTTCCCGGAATATGTTTGAGACAGTTCTAAATGTAGAAAAGCCTGAATTAGAGGTTGAGATAATAAATGATGAGGAGAATCTGGACGGATTAAATTATATAAGCGGAAAGACAATGGACTATGTAAATAAAAAGGCATTCCTGGGCACCATGCTTGCCCATATGGACGGAGGGGTACCGATAAATGTGGTCAATATCCCTCAAATCAATGGATACTATTTCGGCCAAATGGTGTATTTTTTCGAAAAAGCCTGTGGCATAAGCGGGTATATTCTTGGGGTAAATCCCTTTGATCAGCCGGGAGTCGAAGAGTACAAAAAAAACATGTTTGCACTATTAGGTAAGCCGGGTTGCGAGAAGCTCAGCAAAATGCTTGAGAAAAGACTATAGGAGAAATTATCATGGAAAATTTTGTTCACTTGCATGTGCATACGGAATACAGCCTTCTGGACGGGGCGGGGAAAATTGAAGAGCTTGTTGCCAAAGCAAAGGAATTGGGAATGGAATCAATAGCCATTACCGACCATGGTGTAATGTACGGCGTGGTGGATTTTTACAAACAGGCAAAAAAACACGGTGTCAAACCCATTATAGGCTGTGAAGTATATGTCGCCCCCAGAACTATGGGCGACAGAGACCCCAAGCTGGATGCCGGCCAATATCATATGGTCCTGCTTGCAGAAAATGAAGAGGGCTACAATAATCTTATCAAACTTGTGTCCATGGGCTTTACCGAGGGATTTTACTATAAGCCCAGAGTGGATATTGAGACGCTCCGCAAATATTCAAAGGGGATAATTGCGTTAAGCGCTTGCCTTGCCGGAGCGATACCGGAGAATATAGTAAACGGCAATTATGAAGCTGCAAAAGCTGCGGCTTTGCTATACAATGATGTTTTCGGAGAAGGGAATTTTTATCTGGAACTCCAGGATCACGGCATAAAGGAGCAGTCCCTTGTAAACCAGGAAGTGATCAGGTTGTCCAGAGAGACAGGAATACCCCTGGTTGCCACAAATGATGTGCATTATGTGAAAAAGGAAGATGCTGCAGTTCAGGATATTCTTCTTTGCATTCAAACCGGAAAAACTGTTCTTGAAGAAGACAGACTTAAATTTCAGGGGCAGGAATTTTATCTCAAATCCCCGGAAGATATGTATGAACTTTTCAAATATATTCCGGAGGCCTTGGAAAACACCGAAAAAATAGCAGAAAAGTGCAGTCTTGATTTCAGCTTTGGTCAGGTGCATTTACCGGTATTTGATGTTCCTGAGGGTTATACCTCGGATACTTATATAAGAAAATTATGTTACGACGGACTGGAGAAAAAATACGGCGGAATTACGGATGAGCTTAAAGACAGGGCAGAACATGAACTGTCTGTAATAACCAGCATGGGGTATTCTGATTATTACCTTATTGTGTGGGATTACGTTAAATTTGCCAAGGATAACGGGATAATGGTAGGGCCCGGAAGGGGCTCCGGAGCCGGAAGTCTTGTTGCATATTGTCTTGGAATAACCAATATAGACCCGATCAAATACAACCTCATATTTGAAAGGTTTTTGAACCCTGAAAGGATAAGTATGCCTGACTTTGATGTGGACTTCTGCTACGAAAGACGCCAGGAGGTTATCGATTATGTTGTGGGAAAGTACGGAAAGGACAGAGTTGCCCAAATAATCACATTCGGCACAATGGCTGCAAGGGCTGCTATAAGGGACGTAGGCAGGGCCCTTGACATTCCTTATGCCCAAGTGGATTTAATTGCAAAGAAGATCCCTTTCGAAATAGGGATGACAATAGAAAAGGCATTGGCGGCAAACTCCGAGCTGAGGAAACTCTATGAAGAGGATGAGGGCGCAAAACATCTTATTGATATGTCAAAGGCAGTGGAAGGAATGCCGAGACACAGCTCCACCCATGCGGCGGGAGTCGTTATTTCCGAAAAGGCCATAACCGAATATGTACCACTGCAGATGAATGAGGATGTAATAACTACCCAATTTGCCATGGGGACATTAGAGGAGCTGGGGCTGCTGAAAATGGATTTTCTGGGGCTCAGAACCCTGACGGTTATAAGGGATACGTTAAGGCTTATCGAGGAAAAGGGGGCGGAGGTTCCCGATGTTGACAACCTAAAATATGATGATCCCAATATATTCAGGATGATATCCCAGGGTGACACTTACGGCGTGTTCCAATTGGAGAGCGGGGGGATGGTCCAGTGCTTTAAGGAGCTGAAACCCAACTGCCTTGAAGATATCATAGCCGGGATTTCCCTGTACAGGCCCGGGGCTATGGACCAGATTCCGATGTACATCAGGAATAAACATAACCCCGATAAGATCCGGTATATGCATCCGGCCCTGGAGCATATTCTGGATGTGACCTACGGATGTATAATATATCAGGAACAGGTAATGCAGATAGTGAGAGACCTGGGGGGGTACTCCATGGGCAGATCCGATATTGTAAGAAGGGCTATGGGGAAAAAGAAAGCCGATGTTATGGCAAAGGAGAGAGAGAACTTTATCAACGGCATAGTTGATGAAGCTGGAAATATATTAGTGGCAGGCTGTGTAAGAAACGGAATACCTGCAAAAACTGCAGCGGAGATTTTTGATGAGGTGGCCAAATTTGCAGGCTATGGTTTCAATAAGTCCCATGCAGCCGCATATGCGATAATTGCTTATCAGACAGCCTGGCTCAAGTACTATTACCCTGTAGAATTTTCGGCGGCGCTTATTACCAGCGTAATGGGAAACACCAAAAAGGTTGCCGAATACATTCAGCACTGCAAAGGTATAGGCATAGAAGTGCTTCCCCCGGACATAAATGAAAGCAGCGTAAGCTTTACCGTAAGAGAGAACAAGATAAGGTTCGGCCTGGCAGCGGTAAAGAATGTCGGAATAAATGCAATACTGTCCATAATAAAGGCAAGGAAGGAACGGAGCAGGTTTGAGGGGCTCTATGATTTCCTTCAGAAAATAGACTACAGCGTTATAAATAAAAGAACAGTGGAAAGCCTTATTAAATGCGGTGCCTTTGATCGCTTCGGCGTATACAGAAGCCGAATGCTGGCGGTATACGAGAAACTTATTGACAGCATACAATTGCAGAAAAAGACCAATGTGGAGGGGCAGATTTCACTGTTTGATACCATGGAAGAATCCAGGAATTTAATAGGGAATATTTATCCCGAAATAAACGAGCACCCGAAAAAAAACCTGCTTGCCATGGAAAAAGAGATGATCGGGCTTTATATAAGCGGGCACCCTCTTGAAGAATACGAGCTTGAATTAAAATCATCAGTAACAGTAACAACGGCGGATCTGCTTACGGATATTGAATCAGAGACACAGAACATGGGAAATAACCCTGAACTGGATGGAAAGAAAGTGACAATGGGGGGTATAATAACATCTGTAAAGCAAAAGACCACTAAAACGAATAATATGATGGCTTTTGTGGAATTGGAAGATCTGTACGGAACTCTGGAGATAATAGTGTTCCCAAAAACATATGAAAGATTTAAAAATCTGCTGCTGCAGGATTCAATTGTGCTGGTCGGGGGGCGGATAAGCCAGAAGGAAGAGGAAGCGGCAAAAATAATATGTGATACTGTTGCGCCCCTGAAAAAGTATATGGGGAAAAAGCTTTATATTAAGATAAACACGGAGTTGCAGCCGGGAATAATAGAAAAGCTGGAAACGTTGCTGATCGAACACAGGGGGATACAGCCGGTAATTCTGGTAAATGAGGCTGACGGGCCGAAGGGGAAAAGACAGGTTATAAAGGTTGACAGCAGTATTTGGGTAGATATAAACGACATACTCCTTAATGACTTAAAGGAAGTTGCAGGTCAGGACTGCGTAGTGGCCAAATAGATTAATTGCTGCTGTGGTTATAGAATAACCTTGATATTGACAGATATTTAAATTAAAATTATTTCAGGTGGTATGGGTATAAATTGTTGGGAAATGACTTTAACACCTTGCACGAGTCATTCTGCCTGTAGGGATGGACATTTCTGCGTAACATAGAGGTATGGCAATAAAGGAGGCAGCAGGTATGTGGACAGTCATATATCTTGCGAAAAACAAAAGGACAGCTGATAAAATAAGTAAAATGATTGAGGCTGAGGGGGTTCTTGTAAAGCTGCAGCCGGTGAGCAAGAATACAGGTGATGAGGATAATTATTTTGAAATATTGGTACTTGAATCTGAAGTGGAGGAAGCTCACAATATTTTGTACGGACTCGGCTATTAATACCTAAACTTCAGTTTATTATTTATGTAATACCGGGACAAAACATGACCATATAGGACATAAGGGGGTAAGACTATGAAAAATATTGCGGTATTGACAAGCGGAGGAGATGCACCTGGGATGAATGCTGCCGTACGTGCTGTTGTAAGGACGGGTATAAGTAAGGGGTTGAACGTTTTTGGAGTAAGAAGGGGTTTCAGCGGACTTATTTGCGGTGACTTTGAGAAAATGAACGAATCATCGGTGTCTGATATAATACAAAGAGGCGGCACTATACTACAGACTGCAAGAAGTGAGGAATTCAGGACTGAAGAGGGTCAGTGCAAAGCGGCCAATATGATAAGGATTTTTGAAATTGACGGTTTGGTGGTAATCGGAGGGGAAGGGTCCTTTGCCGGTGCAATGGGACTTTCCCAAAAAGGCATCATGTGTATTGGCGTGCCCGGAACAATTGACAATGACCTGGCCTATACTGATTTTTCCATTGGCTTTGATACTGCCGTAAATAATGTGCTGGATGCAATCAATAAAATAAGGGATACTTCCAGCTCCCACGAAAGAGTCAGCATAATCGAGGTAATGGGCAGAAGCTCGGGGGATATAGCATTGTATTCGGGTCTTGCCGGAGGGGCCGAAGGAATTATAGTTCCTGAAATGGAATTCAAGTTGGAGAATATCTGTAAGCTGCTGGTAGAGAGGAAAAACAAGGGCAAACTCCATAGCATAATAATTCTTGCAGAAGGGGTCGGGGATTCCAAGCAGCTGGAGAAGCAGATAATGGAGAGTGTAAATATTGAGGTAAGGGCAACTATACTTGGATATACCCAGAGGGGCGGAAATACAACTGCCTTTGACAGAATACTGGCAAGCAGACTCGGTGAAAGGGCCGTTGAACTTTTGACCGGGGATAAAGGGGGAAGAGTAGTAGGTATCAAGAATAATGCCATTATTGATATGGAAATAGGAGAAGCTTTAAGTATGAAAAAGGAGTTTAGAAGGGAGCTTTATGAGCTTGCGGCTAAACTGCAGTAGATAAACCACTCATGATTCGCGACTATAACGATAATAATATTAAATAGAATAAAAAAGGAGAGATGTTTTTATGGCTGCTTTAAAGGGAAATTGCCTGATTGCTCAATCCGGAGGCCCAACTGCTGTGATTAATGCCAGCGCCTGCGGTGTTATACAGGAAGCATTCAAGTCGGGAGAAATTGATAAGGTTTTTGGTGCCCTGCATGGGGTGGTAGGGATACTTAATGAAAATCTTTTTATATTCAATGATGAATCCCCGGAAGAAATAGAATTGATGAAGTTTACACCTGCATCCGCCTTGGGTTCCTGCAGATATAAGCTGAAATCGATCGAGGCAAATGAAAAGGATTACAAAAGGATAATAGATGTATTTGAAGCCCACAATATCAGATATTTCTTTTACATAGGCGGAAATGACTCAATGGATACCGCCAGTAAGGTTAACCAATATGCCGAAAGGGTCGGCTACCAGTTGAAATCAATAGGAGTGCCAAAAACGGTAGATAACGATTTACCCATAACAGACCATACTCCGGGGTTTGGAAGCGCGGCAAAATTTATTGCCACCTCAATAAAGGAAGTCGGCCTGGATGCAAGGGTATACAACTACCCGACAGTTACAATCTGCGAGCTTATGGGAAGAAACGCAGGCTGGATCACTGCTTCCTCGGCTCTGGCAAAGAAGTACGAAGATGATGCGCCCCATCTCATATATTTGCCTGAAGTTCCATTCTCCTTTGAAAAATTCGGGAATGATGTAAAGTCTGTTCTTGATAAATACAACTATGCGGTAATAGCGTTTTCCGAAGGCATAAAGACCAAAGAAGGCAGATATGTGTCGGAGATCGAGGACCCCAATGCAGTAAAAGATGCCTTTGGCCATGTGCAGCTGGGAGGTGCCAGCGAGGTCCTTGAACGTTATGTCCTGGAGAATATATGCAAGAAAGTAAGAACTGTAAATTACAGTACCATACAAAGAAGCGCCGCTCACTGGGCATCCCTTACTGATAACGAGGAAAGCTTCATGTGCGGAAGAGCAGCGGTGGAATATGCTATCGAAGGACATACAGGCAAGATGGTTGGAATGTCGAGAAGCAAAGGAGAGGAATATAAATGCGAGACACAGCTTATTGACCTTGAAGATGTTGCCAATCAGGAAAAGAAAATACCGATTGAATGGATCAGTAAAAGCGGAGATTTTGTGGAACAGCCCATATTGGACTACATAAGGCCTCTGATAACCGGTGAAGTAAAAATCCGCACGGAAAACGGGCTTCCAAGGTATGCAAGACTGCAGAAAAAGTTGGTGGAAAAGAAGCTTGAGAAGTGGGATGTTAAATAGTATGAGAAAGACTAAAATAGTATGTACCATAGGGCCGGTAACCGAAAGCAAGGAAATGATAATACAGCTTGTCGCAGCAGGAATGAATGTTGCCAGACTCAATTTCTCACATGGAGATCATGCTGAACATAAGAGAAGAATTGATGCCATAAAAGAGATAAGGGATAAGCTTGATATACCTGTTGCGATTATGCTGGATACCAAAGGCCCCGAAGTAAGACTCGGTTACTTTATAAATGGAAAGGCCGAACTGGAGAAGGACCAGAAATTCACGCTGACTATAAGGGATATACAGGGTGACAGCACGCAAAGCAGTATTACCTATAAGGAGCTGCCCAATGAGGTGTCTTTGGGATCAAGGATACTTATAGCGGATGGAGTTATTGAACTGAGAGTCCTTGAGAAGAATGAAACCGATGTCGTTTGCCAGGTAGTAAACGGAGGGACATTGGAAGACAGGAAAAACGTCAACATTCCGGGAGCCACATCCAAGCTTCCGGCATTGACATCCAAAGATATCGCCGACCTTGTTTTCGGGATACAAAATGAAGTGGACTTTGTGGCTGCTTCTTTCATAAGAAAGGCTGCTGATGTGTTGGAAATCAGAAAGGTTTTGGAAGAAAACGGCGGAAAGCACATACAGATAATTGCAAAGATAGAAAATCAGGAGGGTGTGGACAACCTGGGGGACATTCTCAAGGTATGCGACGGCATTATGGTTGCAAGGGGAGACCTTGGAGTTGAGATACCTACTGAGGAAATACCCATGATCCAAAAGTACCTGATTAAGAGGGCCAATGAAGCGGGCAAACCGGTAATAACAGCAACCCAGATGCTTGATTCAATGATAAGAAACCCCAGACCGACAAGAGCAGAGGCGACAGATGTGGCAAATTCAATAATTGATGGTACTGATGCAATAATGCTGTCAGGAGAGACGGCAGCCGGCAAATATCCGATAGATGCGGTAAGGACTATGTCTTCAATAGCTGAGAGAACTGAAAAAGAGCTGGATTATTGCAGAAGCATCAATGGTTTTTCCGGTAAGGAAATAACGGTAGCCACTGCCATCTGTCATAGCACCTGTACAACTGCTTTTGAACTCAGGGCCGCAGCGATAATTACACCTACACAATCCGGCTCTACAGCGAGAATGGTATCAAAGTTCAGACCAAAAGAGCCGATAATTGCCGCAACTCCGTATAAGAATGTGGTCAGGAGACTCTGCCTCAGTTTTGGGGTATATCCTTTAACTATACCGTATTCAGTGGTAACTGACGAAATAATAGATTTCTCGGTAAATGCTGCCGTAGCTGCCAGACTTGTCAATATAGGGGATCTTGTAATAATCACTGCAGGAATACCATCCGGGATAGCGGGGACAACCAATCTGATAAAAGTGCACCTGGTGGGGGAAACCCTGGCAAGAGGAACCGGGATTGGGGACAAGCACGTAACCGGAAGGGTATCAATTGTAACTGATACAAAAAGGGATTGCGATAAACTGAGGAGCGGCGACATACTTGTTGCAAGGTTTACCGAAGAAGGATTCATGCCTAGTATGGAAAAGGCTTCAGCCTTCATTGTAGAAGAAGAGGGAATAACTTGTCATGCGGCAATTGCCGGTGTTACACTTGGAAAGCCGGTAATAGTAGGCG
>ERZ795058.2179-NODE-2179-length-23887-cov-5.280128_pt1 | contig 23887 bp, 19 predicted proteins | sample MGYA00375142_ERZ795058 | MGnify/ENA primary metagenome ERZ795058 (study PRJEB30187, sample SAMN05720210) | activated sludge metagenome | isolation source: anaerobic digester from wastewater treatment plant | place: Japan | collected 2015-04-20 ... | reverse complement strand
CCTCTCGACCAAGGGCAAACTGTAACGCGCGCGAACACGATTCAGGGCTCCCCGGGTCCCTGATTTCCCTGAAGTCCCCTTCCTCCCATGCCGCTTGACCCCACACGCCACGGCCCCGCCGCCCTCGTCACCGGCGCCAGTTCCGGCATCGGCCGCGAATACGCCCGCGCCCTGGCGGCGCGCCGCTTCGATCTGGTCATCACGGCCCGCCGCCGCGACCGGCTCGAAGAGCTGCGCAACGAACTCACCCAACGCCACCGTGTCCGCGTCGAGCTCATCGAGCAGGAACTGGCGGCCCCCGACGCCGGCCAGCGGATCGAGCGCCGCGTCGCCGAACTGGGTTGGGGAATCGGCCTGCTCGTCAATAACGCCGGGTTTGGCCTCTACGGCCGCCTCGATCAGACCGACCCGGCGCGCCAGGTGGCGATGGTCGATGCCAACTGCCGCGCCGTCCTCGATCTGACTCTGCGGTTCCTCCCGCCGATGGTCCGGCGCCGCCGCGGCGGCCTGATCATCGTCTCCAGCGTCCTGGGCTTCATCCCCACGCCGTTCTATTCCGTCTACAGCGCCACCAAGGCCTTCGATCTGCTCCTCGCCGAGGCGCTCCACGCCGAGTATCGCGACCTCGGCATCGACGTCCTCGCCGTCTGCCCCGGCATGACCCGCACCGAATTCAACGCCGGGGCGGGCATCAAGAGCGTCGGCCGCTTCAATCGCGAACCGGAACAGGTGGTTGAGTCCTCGCTTATGTTGTTGGGACGGCGCGCTTTCATGGTCGACGGCTGGTGGAACCGCCTGCTCCTCGCCGCCCTTCGTTGCGTCCCGCGCCGCCTGATGCTCGCCGGCTCGCACCGCATCATGACCCGCCGCAATCCGGAAGCCTGATCCGGAAAGAAGCAATCCGGCCGATCGGACGGATCCGGCCGATCGGACGGATTTCAACGGTGGCGCACGCGACGGACGCGTGCCTGAAACTTGAGACTAGGTTTCCCGTTCACACAATCTCCGCCAACGCCTCCTCCAACCCCCGGCACACCCGCGAACAAAACGAACCGGTTCCGCTCGACGCGATATTGCCCCCTGCCACCCCGAGGCAAGTGAACCCCGCCAGCCGGATCGAGATCACCCCCGCCCCGCTGTCCTCCATTCCGACGACGTGATGCCGCCGGCCGAACTCGATCCCCAGCCCGACCCGCGCCGCCTCCGCATACAGCCACGGGTGCGGCTTCGGCTCCAGCTCGCCCAGCGTCCCGGCCTCGCCCTTGCGGATCGCATGCCCCGCCGTGATGATCGCGTCGTAAAACTCCCGCGGATCGCCCAGCCCGAGTTGCCGGAACACCGCCAGGATTTCCGGCCAGGCCTTCTCATACAACCCGGAGGTCACCAGCCCGATCCGGATCTTGCGCCCCTTCAGCTCCAGCAGGAATTCCTTCAGCCCCTCCGTCGGTGTGAAGGCGTCGTCCTTGCCCCGCCCTTCCATGATTTCATTCATCTCGTGGCGCGTGATGTCGAAATAGTGGCGGCGCGCCTCCTCGACCGTCTTCTCCGGCGCGTATTTGGCAATGCAGTGGCGCAGATGCTCGCTGACCGAATGGCCCGACACATGCGGCAGATCCGCCTCCTCCAGCTCGAACTTCGGGTTCCCCAGCAGCCGGGCGGTTGTCTGCTCAATGATCCAGATCCAGAAGTGTTCGCTGCGCACGCTCGTCCCGTCCAGATCCATCAGGACCGCCTCGACGGGCCGCTCGATCCGCGCCGGATGCAGCGGATAGAATGCGGGATAACCCATCCGCGAGCGGATGTGGGCGAGGACGCGGCCGTCTTCGAATACGATGAACTCCGCCTTGCCGTCCTTCGGCTCAAGGATGGCGCGGACGCCGTTTTCCCCCGCGCGGAACAGCCCGTCGCCCCCGGTGGTCAGCGCCGCCAGCTCGGCCGCGTCAAACAGCATCCCCCCGCGCGATGCAATCCGGCTCTCCACATTCCTCATGATCATCTCCGCTGATGTGCTTCGCGTCGGCCCCGCCGCACCGCGTGCCAATTAACTACAGGATGGGCGCCCCATGGTATAAAATTCTGGTGAGCGAGGAGAATCGAACCATGCGGCCGAGAATGCTGCCCGCGATGGCTGTCGTTGTCCCCCTGGCGCTCTGCCTGCTGCTGGGGTGCCGGAGCCCCCGCGCCGGCGACCGCGAATCTCCCCCCGGGGATTACGAAACGGCGCGTCCGGCCGCCGAGCACCCCACCGACACCTGGGACGCATGGCTTGAGCAAACTGACGACGGCTCCCCCCGCCTGATCGTGTCCGGCCGGGTGCAGGTGCCGACCCCGTGCCATGAAGCCAACCTGGCGGCGGCTCAAACCCCGGCAGGCCGGCTCTCGGCGCTTCCACTGGAGTTGATCGTCTCGGCCCCCGCGGGGATCTGCGCCCAGGTGGTCAGCAGCGTGGAGGCCCGCTATGAGCGTCAGGAAGGGATGGAGGACGTGAAAACGGTCCGGATTCATTACCCCGGGGGCAGCGTCTGGGAAGTCCCCGTGAAGCCGCGGCAGCCGGCTCTCTGAGCCGGGCCGATCCGCGCCCGCGCCCCGGCTCCGGCGGAACCCTGAACCCCTCCTTTTCCGCCCCCGATTGCTCAAGCTCCCGCGCCGATCAAACGATAAAAGGTAGAGAACCCGTCGCGCGGCGATTGCGCGATCGGTCGCTTCTGGTTTCCACCGGCGCGACCCGTCGCGCCACAGTCGGGCGCGATGCACTTCGTCGTGCCTCATCGCGGGAGTTCCATGTCCTCTCCCTTCTCATCCTCGCCGCACCTGCTGGTCAGCGATGGTTATCTCCACGCCGCCTTCCGCCACGGCGAGGAGCCCCTGCTTGTCCTCGACGGCCGCTCCCTGACCGTCGTCGACGCGAACCTGGCCGCCGGGCAACTCCTCGGCATCTCGCGCGGCGACCTGATCGGCTGCCCCATCCTCCAATTGATCAACGATGATTCGCAGCGGGCGGTCTTCAGCCGGATGGCCGGGATGCTCTCGGGCACGGCGGAACATGTCCCGGTGCTCGAGGGTGTCCGCGTCCTCGACGCCGACGGCGCCATGCATGCCTGCCGCCTGCGGCTGGCTGGATGCGATCCCGCCGGCAGCCGCCCGCTCCTGCTGGCCTGGCTCAAACCCGAGACCGAATCCGGCCCGGCCGACGAGGCGCTCGCGCGCGCGGCCCGCGCGGCCTGCATGGAATCGCTGCTGGAGATCATCAGCGAAGGTTATCTTGCGATCGACGGCACCGGCCACATCTCCTACGCCAACAGCCGCGCCCTGCGCACGCTGCACCGCTCCGCCGGCGAGGTCCTCGGCCTCACCCTCCAGCGCCTCTTTCCCCTGCTGGCCGATACCTCGCTCAAGGAGGTCCTCGCCGCACGCGACGAGGATACGAATCCCGACCGCCTGACGTTCGCCTACATCGCCGAGGGCGAAACCCGCCGGTTCCAATACTCGGTTCACCCCCAGGGCGACGGCCTCGGCTTCTTCTTCCGCGACATCTCGCACCAGACCGAACGCGACATCGAGCTGGCGAAACTCAAGGCGACGATGGCGGCCAGCCAGGAACTGCTCCGGCGCAAGAACGACGAGCTGAACGCCTCGCTCGAACAGCTCGAACAGATGAACGAGGCGCTCGCGCGCGCCGATCAGACCAAGAGTGAATTCCTCGCCAATACCAGCCATGAGCTGCGCACCCCCCTCAACTCGATCATTGGCTTCCTCCAATTGATCCTGGAGGGCCTGTGCGAAAGCCCCGAGGAGGAGCGCGAATACATCGCCAACGCCCTCGCCTCGGCCCAGCACCTGCTCCAGCTCATCAACGACGTCCTCGACATCGCCCGCATCGAGGCCGGCCGCATGAATTTCCTGATCGACGACTTCCCGGTCGAAAAACTCCTGCGCGAGGTCGAAAGCCTCGCCAGCGTCCAGGCGACCCGCGCCGGCCTGCACCTCTCCTTCGAGGTCCGCGCCGCCGATCCCGAGGAATTGCTCGCCCACGCCGACTTCCACCGCACCAAGCAGATCCTGATCAACCTCGTCGGCAACGCCATCAAGTTCACCGAAGAAGGCGCCGTCCGCGTCTGGGCCGAGGTCGACCCCGAACAGGCCGGCAGCCTGCTGATCGTCGTCGAGGACACCGGCATCGGCATCGCTCCCGACCAGCAACAGAAAATCTTCGAGAAATTCACGCAGGCCGACGGCAGCTCCACCCGCCGCTACGAGGGAACCGGCCTCGGCCTCGCCATCACCCGCAACCTGGTCGAACTGATGGGCGGCACGATCGGCCTGCACAGCCCCGGCTCGGGCAAGGGCACCCGCGTCTGGTTCACCCTCCCCCTGGGCGGCAAAAAGCCGATCATGGAGCTGAGCGACGAACTCGACAACGACGACGATCAGGAAGACTGCCTCCCCACCACCTTCTGACCCCCAGCAATCGCCCCTCGCCTTTCGTCCTCGTCCCCGCCCCCAACGGCCTCCCCGGAATTTGGCTCTCGGCTCTCCTCCCTCGTCCTCGGCTCCCGAAAACCCCGTCCCCCATCCACCCCGTCCCCACCGCCCCATCCCCTCCCTACCTTTTTTCCCCCGGCGTGCTATCCTGACCCCCGTTCCGCTGCTCCCCCTCCGGGAGCTGCTCGCAACCCGCGTCGCAGGGCCGCATGCGCATCGCCATCTTCCTCGACACCGATCACCTGAGCGGGCCCGCGCGCCTGGCGCGCGACTTCGCCGTCGATGCCCGCCGCCTCGGCCACCAGATCGTCATGGTGGGCCTGGTGCGCGGCGCGCCCGCGCACGACAACGCCTTTACCCGCGCCATGGCCGACGCCGACCTTCCCACCGAAATCCTCCGCGAGCGCTTCCGCTTCGATCCGGCCATCGTTCCCCAGTTCCTGCGGCTGCTCGACCGCTTCCAGCCCGACCTCTACCAGAGCCACGGCTATAAGGGCAGTTTCCTGGGCTGCCGGGCGCGGCGCGGCGCCCTCCGCTGGCAAGCCGTCTTTCACGGTTTCACCTGGGAAAACTGGCGCGTGCGGCTCTATCACGCGCTCGACGCCCGCTGGCTGCGCCGCGCCGACGAGGTTGTCGTCGTCTCACGCCCCTTCGGCCGCGAGCTGGCCCGCCGCGGCGTCCAGACCGACCGCATCCGCTGGGTCCCCAACGCGATCGCCCCGCTCCCCTCCGCCCCCCGCGACGCCCGCCTCCGCCGCGACCTCGGCGCCGCCGCCCCGGCCGATTTCCTCGTCGGCTGCATCGGCCGGCTCTCGCCCGAAAAAGGCCCCGACATCTTCATCCGCGCGCTGGCGCTGGCCGCCGCCGGGCGCCCGCACCTGCGCGCCGTTCTCGTCGGCGATGGCCCGCTGCGCGACGCCTGTCGCCGACTCATCGCCGAGTCCAACCTTGCCGACCGGGTCCGGCTGGCCGGCTTTACCGACAACCCCGCCGCGATCTACCCCCAGCTCGATCTGCTGGTCATCCCGTCGCGCAGCGAGGGCCTGCCGACCGTCCTGCTCGAGGCGATGCAAACCGGCGTCCCGGTCGTCTCCACCCGCGTCGGCGGCGTCCCCGATCTCGTCCGCGACGGCGAGACCGCTCTGCTCGCGCCGCTCAATGACCCACCGGCCCTGGCCGCGGCGATCGGTCGCGCCGCGGACGACCCCGCCCTGCGCGAGCATCTGGCCCGGCAGGCCGGCCGTCTCGCCCTCGAGCGCCTCAGCGTCGCGGCCCGCGCCCGCACGCTGCTCGATCACGCCGCGGCGCTCGTCGCCGGCCGCCCACTGCCGCCCGAGGAACCCCTCCCATGAGCGCCCCGCCGGCCACCGCCCTGCGCCTGTTTGCCCCGGCCAAATTCAACCCCTACCTCGCGGTGCGCCGCCGCCGGCCCGACGGCTTTCACGATCTGGATACGATCTTTCAGGCCCTCAACTGGGGCGACGAACTGCGTTGCCGCCCGCTGGACCAGGACGTCTGCCGCATCGCCTGCGACCATCCCGGCGTGCCGCTCGGACCCGGCAATCTGATCGCTCGCGCCTGGGAACGCCTGCGTGCGGCCTTCCCCGGCCGGGTCGGCGGTCTCGCGGTCGACCTCATCAAGCGCATCCCCCCGGGCGCGGGCCTGGGCGGCGGCAGCGCCGACGCCGCGGCGACGCTGGTCGCCCTCAACCGGCTCTATCACCTGCGCCTGCCCGCCCATGCCCTGGAGGAACTGGCGGCCGACCTGGGCAGCGACTGCCCCTTCTTCATTCGCGGCGGAACCCAGGTCGGGTCCGGCCGCGGCGAACAGCTCCGCCCGATCCGCAACCGCCTCCCACCGCGCTGGATCGTCGGCGTCTGGCCGGGCTTCCCCAGCAGCACGGCGGCCGCCTACCGCCGCATCACGCCTGCCGATTGGCACGACGGCCACGGCCTGGCCGCGGCCATCGACGCCATCGAGCGCGGCGACTGGATCGCTTTGCAAAAATGTATGTATAATACTTTCTCTACCCTTGTATCGGACACCGACCTGCGCTATAACACCCTGCGGGAGGAAATTTCAGCTCACGGTCTCACTCATCCTCTGCTTGCGGGGAGCGGTTCCTCCATCGTGGCGTTTGCGGCTTCTCACGCCGCGGCGTCGGCGGCGGCGCGCCGGCTGGCCGGCGGCTCGCGCGTCGTCTTTATCTCGCGGTTCCGGCGCCGCGGCGTCGGCCTCCTCGCCCCGCGCCGTTCAGGACTCTGATCGCCGGCTCGCAGGGTTTCCGGCTCGCGCGATCGGTTCCCGCCGGAGACCGGATTCTTCCACCGAGGGATTGTTTTATGGCTGATCCCATCATCGTCACCGGGTGTCGGATCTATCTCAACTATGGCGCGGATGAGCATCTCAAGGCGTTTGCCTCCATCATCCTGAACGACGCCTTCGCCGTCTGCGACCTGAAGGTCATCAGCGGCAGCAAGGGCCTGTTCGTGGCCATGCCCAGTCGCAGACGCAAGAACGGGGTGTTCCTCGATGTGGCCCATCCGGTCACCAAGGAACTGCGGATGCACATCGAGCAGACCGTCCTGACCGAGTACCAGCGGGCGTTGGAAGACCACACCCGCCGCAGACGGAAACAGCCCGTCCAGCACGGCTCCCCGGTTTGAGCCAACGCTCCCCGGTCGGGTTTTCTCCCGCGCTCCGCTTGCCGGCCTCACTCATCCCAGGTAAACTGATCGAATCCTGCCGCAAAAGCTGATGCCACGGTCGGCTTTTCGCGCCCCATCCCCCTCATTCACTCGACCCATGCCCCCCCTGCCCCCGCCCCACGTCCTCCAGCATGCCATCGAAACCCGTTTCGTCTGCCATCGCTGCGGTCATTGCTGCAAGGGTGACGGCCTGGTCCAGTTCGGTCCCCTCGAAGCCGACCGCATGGCCGACCACCTCGGCCTCTCCCGCCGCCAGTTCCTTAAACAGTTCGCGCTGCGCGTCGAGGACGATCAGTGGATTCTCCGCGACCGCTTCGTTCAGGACGCCAGCACCGCCGGCCGGCGCGAGCAATGGTGCATCTTCCTGGAGCGCGACGCCGACGGCCGCTACGGCTGCCGCGTCAACCCCGCCAAGCCCGACCAGTGCGGATCGTTCCCCGCCCAGTGGCGCAACCCCGATTCCCTCCAGACCTGCGTCGGCCTCCGCCGCCTGTTGGCCGACCTCAAGGCTGAACCGGCCGCGCCCAAGGCGCCGTAACAGACGCGCTCATCTCGCTTCCGCCCCTCCGCCCGAATCCGGACCGTAAGCGGGCTGCTCCGCGGGCAGATTGTACCCATAGAGCTGACAGAGACGCTCCTCTTTCGCATAGAACAGCTTCCCGGCCCGCTCCTCCCAGTGCGGCGAATAGTAGAGGCTTCCCTGGTGCCGGTAGCAGTAGATCCACAACCGTTTCTTCCCCTCCACCAGCGATCGGAAGATCGGCCACGCCAGTTCATGCGGCATTTCCCGGTAGATGTCGGTCGACGGAATCGTATGGCCCGAGAACAGTTCGATCGCTTCGTCGCTGCTCTGGTTGAACGCCAGCACGACATCCTCCCCCTCGACGTAATGCTGCGCCAGGGCGCGAACCAGTTTCTGCATCCCGCGCTCGTCGCGCGTCCTGACCTCCTGGCGGGCGATCGTCAGTTGCGTCGTCAACGCCGCCACCAGCAGCCCCTGCGCCAGCCGCCGATACGGCATGAACGCCAGCAGCCAGACGCCGAACAGCACCGCCCCGGGCAGCAGAATGTTCATATACCGGCGGACCAGCAGCGGCTGAAACGTGAACGTGACCCACACCATGATCGCCAGCGGCACCAGCGTCGTCATCGCCACGACCTGCCAGCGATGGACCAGCGGCGGGCCGCCGTCGGCCGGCGCCTGACGCGCCCCCGACCGGCTCGACTGGTTGAAGACCGCCCAGCAGCCCAGCGCCGTGCCGACCGCCAGCAGCGCCGGGTGGGTCCACGTCCAGCCGGGCATTTTGATCCATAGCGGCCGACCGCCCAGCAATTCCAGGAAAAGGTTCGCCGTCGCCAGCAGCCGCGGCTTCTCGATCCACGCGATCGGTTTGCTCCCCGCCATGCTGGCGATCAGGATCAGGAACGCCCCGTGCACCGCCACCGGCACGGCCAGCGCCAGCCACAGCCCCCGCCGGGTGTCGCGCCGCAGCGGGCCGATCAGCGCCAGCGCCAGCAGGATGCCCGCCCAGAACAGCAGCAACAGGTGATTCCATGCGCCGGCCAGCGCCCCCACCGCCCCCAGCGCGAGATACGACGGCGCGTCCTTGCGCCGCAGCGCCAGCAGCGTCAACCACAGCCCGGCGACGATGAACAGGTCCACCCCGGCGTACGGCCGCGCGTAGCGCCCGAAGTAAATCACCGTCGGGTGCAGGCCCCACAGCAGCGTCCCCGCCCACGCCCAGCGCCCCAGCCCCAGCTCCCGGCACAGCAGATGAAACAGCACGATGCTGGTCGCGGCGATCATCACCGACAGCCCCACCAGCGTGCTCGCCCGGTGGCCGGAGAGCGTCACCCAGCCCTTGGCCAGCAGAAAATACAGCGGCGGGTGCCCCTTGCGCAGCCGCTCGCGGATCAGATCTTGGGTGGGCATCCGGATCACCCGCGACGTCGTCAGTTCGTCCGAATCCATGTCCTGGTCGCGCAGCTCGTAGAGCGAAAAAGCGGCAAACGCTGCCAGGATGAAGAGCATTGGCAGCCATCGGCGCACCCCGGCCCACACGCCGCCGCGCGTGGCGGCGCGCGCTTCCGCCGCGGCGGACGGCCCATCTGCCGATGGTTCGCCGCGGGTTGCCGCGCCGCCGGACGCGAGCGGATCTGGTTCGGTTAACTCACTCGTCGTCATCGGATTACCCGCAAGTCAACGTGGGGGGCGCGCGCTCAGTCAGCCTACCACCTTGCCGATACCCCCCGCCCAAAGTCAACCCCCCACAACCACGCCGTGCCTCGTTCCCACTCAATACCACGTCTCTTCACTCTCATCCTCGTCCTCGTGATCGCTCCCGAAGGCCTGCCCAATTTCGTCCCCTCGTTGTGAACCGCAGGTGCAGGTGCAACTCCTAAGCGCCCCAAAGGCCCACCCGGGAATTCGGCTCTCGGCTCTCGTCCCTCGTCCTCGGCTCTCGAAATTTTTCCCCGTTCGTGCCGTTCGTGATCCCCTCCTGCTTTTCATGATCCACCTCGCTTTCCTGATCCCCTCCCGCATCCCCTTTCGCCAGCCGCGATCCCCCTGAAACTCATTGATTTAGCTCCGGCGCTGCGTTATCGATAGATCCGCTTCCCGATCCGAGCCGGTTGTATCGCGGCGGATCATGAACGGGACACGAGGCTCTTTTTGCTTGCGAATGCCCAATCCAGCCAGTATAGACTGGTGAGTTTGCCGGGCCCGCGGGAGCCTGAACGATCCACCCCGCCCGGACCGAATCGAGACAGCCGAGAGGATGCCCTTCGCCGGGCCGCCTTTCCTGATTGGATCCTTACCACCCGATCGAGCCGGACGGGGTAACCGGCGGCCGACGAACCGCAGACAAGGAGGCGCATTTCCATGGCGTCAGCTGAAGAACGCGTCAAGAAAATCATCGTTGAGGAACTGGGCGTCAACGAAGATCAGGTCAAGCCCGAAGCCAAGTTCACCGACGACCTGGGGGCCGATTCCCTCGATCAGGTCGAGTTGATCATGCGTTTCGAAGAGGAATTCGGCGTCGAAATCCCCGACGAGGATACCGAAAAAATCATCACCGTCGGCGACGCCATCCGCTACATGCAGGAGAAAACCCAGGAGCAGGCTTGATCCCCGGCGCCTCCCGGCCGCCCCGGCTGCGCCCCCCTGCCCTCGGTTGCGGGGACCGGCCGGCGAAGGGAGCCCCCCAGCATGACGAAGCCGGCGCGCGGCGCGTCGGCTTCCGCTCCCCCGGCCGACGCCGCCTCTCGCACCTTCAGTCTATTCAAGGATTTCATTGCCATGGCGCAAGTCCGTCGCGTCGTTGTCACCGGCATGGGCGCCGTCACGCCGATTGGAAATAATGTGGCCGACTTCTGGCGCAACCTGAAGGCCGGCCACAGCGGCATCCGCCGCATCACCCGCTTCGATCCCAAGGACGTCGCCTGCCAGATCGCCGCCGAAATCAAGGACCTCAATTACGAGGACCATTTCGACAAGAAGGAAATCCGTAAGAACGAGGATTTTACCAAGAACGCCGTCATCGCCGCCCGCGAGGCCGCCGCCCAGAGCGGCATCCGCGATGCCGGCCTCGCCCCCGAGGAGATCGGCTGCGTCCTCGGCGTCGGCATCGGCGGCATCGGCTTCATCCAGGAACAGGTCCTCGCGATGAAGGAGAACGGCGCCCGCCGGGTCAGCCCGATGCTGATCCCCAAGATCATCGCCAACATCGCCCCCGGCCAGATGACGATCGATCTGGAACTGCGCGGCCCCTCCATGTCCGTCGTCACCGCCTGCGCCGCCGGCACCCACGCCATCGGCGAGGCCGCCAACATGATCCAGCGCGGCGACGCCACCGCGATGCTCGCCGGTGGCTCCGAGGCCGCCATCTGCGAAATCGCCATCGCCGGCTTCAGCAACATGCAGGCGCTCACCACCAAATTCAACGATCGTCCCGAGGAGGGCAGCCGCCCGTTCGATTCCCAGCGCAGCGGCTTCGTCATGGGCGAGGGCGCGGCGATTCTCGTCCTTGAGGAATACGAACACGCCCGCGCGCGCGGCGCCGAGATCCTCGCCGAAGTCCTCGGCTACGGCCTCTCCTCCGACGCCTTCCACATCACCGCCCCGGCGCCCGGCGGCGAGGGGGGCGCCCGCGCCATCGCCCTGGCCCTCAAGCGCGCCGGCCTCCCCCCCACCGAGATCCAGTACATCAACGCCCACGGCACCAGCACGCCGCTCAACGACAAGAACGAAACCGAAGCGGTCAAGGCCGTCTTCGGCGAGCATGCCTACAAACTCAAGATGAGTTCCAACAAGTCGATGATCGGCCACCTGCTCGGCGCGGCCGGCGCCGTCGAAGCCGTCGCCACCATCATGTCGATCCGCGAACAGATCGCCCCGCCCACGATCAATTTCACCCAGCCCGACCCCGACTGCGACCTCGACTACGTCCCCAACCAGGCGCAGCCCTGCCCGATCGAACACGCGATCAGCAACTCGCTCGGCTTCGGCGGCCACAACTGCACCATCGTGCTGGGCCGCGTCAACGGCAGCCGCTGACCCGCGGCCACTTCGGAAACACCGGCCTGGGCAGGACCGGCGCCCCCGCCGCTACTGGATATTCTGCACCTGCTCGCGCATCTGCTCGGCGATCGATTTCATCCCCAGCCCGGTCGCGGTCAATTCCGTATCGCGCGCCTTCGAACAGATCGTATTGATCTCCCGCAGGATTTCCTGATTCAGGAAATCCAGGTTCTTCCCCACCGGCTCGCGGCCGTCCGGCTGGAGCAGCTCGCGCGCGCGCGCCAGATGCGCCCGCAATCGCACCGTCTCCTCGCTCACGTCGCCCCGGTCGGCATACAGCGCCACTTCCATCTCCAGGCGCCCCGGCTCCAGTTGCGCGCGCAGCGAGTCCTGCAGCTCGGCGACGCGCGCCGCCAGCCGTTCCCGGAACCGCTCCACCACCGCCGACCGCTTTGCCTCCACCTCCTCCACCAGCCGCTCCAGCTCGTCGACAAGCTGGCCCAACTGCGCGGCGAGCGCCTCGCCTTCTCTTCCACGCTCCTCGTCCAGCGCATCCAGCGCCCGCAGCGCCACCGGCGCGACCGCCTCCCACAGCGCCTGTTCGTCGATCTCGGCCGTCTGGATCTCCATTACCCCCGGCAACTGCGTCAGCATCTGCAGCGGGATCTCCGGCGCGGCCCCCAACCGGCTCAGTTTCTCCAGCTCATGGATGTAGACCCGCGCCGCCTCCACGTTGATCCGCACCTGCGGCAGCGCCTGGTCGGCCAGCGGTGCGTGGCGCACCCGGCAATCGATCTTCCCCCGGGCGATCCGCGACCGCAGCAGGTTGCGCAGCGGCGATTCCAGTTGCGGCATCTCGCGCGGCGCCGAAATGCTCACATCCTGAAACCGGTTGTTCACCGTGCGCACTTCCACCGTGAACTGCCCGAAGGGCGTGGCGGACTGCGCGCGCCCGTAGCCGGTCATGCTCAGGATCGGATAACGGGCCATGGCGGTCGAACTGACTCCAGAACAGAATCCGCGCGGGCGGGCGGCCTACGGCGCTTCCGCAGTCTGGGGCTTTTCAAAGACACGCGCCAGAAAATCCCGCATCGCCCCCCACGCGCGCCCCGCCACTTCCGGATGATACTTCGATCCCGGATTGCTCCCGTCGGCCTGCGGATTCGTGAAGCTGTGCACCGCCCCGCCGTAGATTACCACTTCCCAATCCGCCCCGGCCGCCTTGAGCCCCTCGATATATGCCGTCAGGTCGGCCGGCGGCACCGCCGGATCATCACCCCCGTGCAGCACCAGGATCGCCGCCTTGATCGCGTCTCCCGCCGCCGGCGCGATCCCGCTCAGCCCGCCGTGAAAACTGACGACGCCGTCCAGATCGAGCCCCTGGCGCGCCATGCTCAGCACGACCGTCCCGCCGAAACAGTAGCCGATCGCCGCGATCCGCTCCGGGTCGCACGCGGCGTGCTCGCGCAGCACCTTCATTCCCGCTTCGAACCGTGCGCGCGCCAGCGCCGGGTCGTTCTTGAACTGGCTCGACAGCTCGCGCGCCTCCCGCGGATCGTCCGTCAGCCGCCCCTCGCCATACATGTCGATCGCCAGCGCGGCGTAACCCATCCGCGCCAGATTCTGCGCGCTCGTCCGCACATGTTCGCCCAGGCCCCACCATTCGTGGACCACGATCACCCCGGGCCGCGGCCCCTCCATCGCGTCGTCATAGGCCAGATAGCCCACCAGCTTCGTCTCGCCGTCCTGATACTCGACCGTCTCGGCATGGATCGCGGCGCGAGCCGCTCCGCTCAGCGTCAGCAGGCCCAGCAGGGCAAGGCACGTGCGATGCATGATTCGTCTCCCTTCCGGACAGATCCAAGGGGATTATGAAGCGATATCAACAAGATATCGCGGATCCCCCGCCCCGCGCAAACGTGGAATCCCACCGCCCATCAACGAACGTCGTGGGGACCGGCGCCCTCGCCGGTCGTCCCTCAGTCCCTCACCCCGCATCCCGTCAGGGATGCCAGACAGTAGCCGGTGGTTGAGCGCAACGACACCACCGGTCAGCAGGCCGCCCATCCCCGCATCCCGGCACGGATGCCAGATCACCCCTGCCAATCAAACTCGCCTATACAGTTGAAATGCAACCCACGCGGTGGATACTGTTTGAGTGATGAACCGGCCTTTGCCGGTCACCGGCCCGAGCCCGCCTGCCTCGCGATCTGCGCCGGGTGCGCCCCAGCCGCTATATCGACTCGGTCGCCTTCATGCCGTCCCAGGCAGTTTCCCGCATGACTCCAACCTCGCCAAACCGCTCCCATTCGCTGGAAGACGTCGGCCTCCCGCCCGCTCGCGCCGCCGCCGACTTCCGCCAGGAGGCCTATCACCAGGCGGCCGCAGCCGCCGGCCTCGGTGTCTGGCAGTGGGAACCACGGACCGGCCGGTTCCGCGCTTCCCCGCGCTGCGTTGAACTCCTCGGTTGTTCCTCCCGCGCCGGCGACGACCTGGCGGAGCTCCTCGCCCCGGTCCATCCCGAGGACCGGCCGGCGCTGAGCCGCTTTATCCAGGAAGGTCCCGCCGAGGGCGACTCCGACGGCTTCCGCTTCCGCATCCCACGGCCGGGCGATGCCGCGCGCTGGCTCGAGGCGCGTTGCCGCCGCATCCCCGCCACCGGCGACGGCGCCGACCGCGGCCACCCCCTCACCGTCGGCACGCTCCTCGACGTCACGGCGCAAGTTGAGCGCGACCACGAGCTGGAACGCCTGCGCGGCGATCTCAAGGAACGCGTCAAGGAAAGCCGTTGCCTGCTGGAGGTCTCGCGCCTGCTCATCGACGCGGGCGGAACGATCGCCGAATGCCTCGCCCAGTTGCCCGAGCTGATCCGCCGCGGCTGGCAGTTTCCCGAAATGTGCGTCGTGCGCATCCGCGTCGACCAGGCGTCGTTTCTCAGCGACGGCTGGCGCCCGCCGCAATTCACCCAGTGCGTCCCGATCGCCCTCGAGGGCGAAGCCATCGGCGAGTTGCTCGTCGGTTATCCCGAACGCCCCCCCGGTTCCTCGCGGCGGATTTTTCTCCCCGAGGAAGATCAATTGGCCCGCGCCCTGGCCGAGCGCATCGGCGAGTTCCTCCATCGGCGCCGCTTCGAGGATGCCCTGCGCCAGAGCGAGGAACGCTTCCGCTCGACGTTTGAGCAGGCCGCCGTCGGCCTGCTGCACGCCGACATGCAGGGCAACTTCCTCCGCGTCAACCAGCGCTTCTGCGAGATCGTCGGCTACGACCGCGACGAACTGTTACGCCTCAGCTTCGCCGACCTGATCCCCGAGGGCGAACTCCAGCGCGGCCTGGCCGAGGCCGAATGCATCACGTCGGGCGAAGTCACTACCTTCGCCGGCGAACGACGCTACCGCCGCAAGAACGGCCAGTTCTTCTGGGCCAACCTCACCGTCTCCGTCGTCGAGGACCGCATCAACGGCCAGCGCTACATGATCTGCGCCATGGAGGACATCTCGCAGCGCAAGGCCCAGGAACAGGAACTCCTCGACACGCGCTTCCTGATGGAAAAAACGCTGACCAGCATGCACGAGGCGGTGCTGGTGATCGACGCCGCCAGCGGCCGGATCCTGACCTGCAATCCCGCCGTCGAGCGCCTGTTCGGCTATCCGCGCCTGGAACTGATCGACCAGTCCGTCGAAGCGCTCCACCTCGAGCCCGATAACTATCGCCGCCTGCGCGACTTTCTCGAAGGCAGCCCCGGGCAAAGCGAAAGCCTGCACCTGGAGTGCCGCATGCGCTGCCGCGACGGCCGCGTCATCCATACCGACCACACCGTCACGCGCATCACCGAGGAAGGCGGCTGGATCTCCGGCGTGGTCAACGTCATCCGCGACATCAGCTCGCGCAAGCAGGCCGAGGAGAATCTGCTCCGCCGCGAGCAGATCCTCGAGGCGATGGCCTATATCTCCGAGCGCCTGCTCCGCGCGCAGCAGCTCCACGAGGCCCTCCCCTCGATCCTCTCGCGCCTGGGCGAAACCCTTGAGGCCGACCGCGTGCAGCTCTTCGAAACCACCCGCAACGCCGACGGCAGCCGCTGCACCAGCCTGCGGCAGGATTGGGCCGCCCCCGGCATTCCATCCGACTTGCTCAACCCCGATCTGCAGCAGGCCCCGGTGGCCGAGCATGGCTTCGAAGACTGGAGCGACCGGCTCGATGCCGGCCAGGTCGTCCTCGAACACTTCACCGACGCCGACCGCGGTCATCCGCTCGCCCCCGACGCGCGTTCACTTCTCGTGATCCCCGTCTTCGCCGGCTCGGAGCGCTGGGGCGCGCTCCGCCTCACCAGCCTGACCCCGCGCGACTGGCCCGCCGCCGAGGTCGACGCCGCCCGCTCGGTCGCCGTCAACATCGGCTCCGCCCTGCAGCGCCGTCGCATCTTCGCCGACCTGCGCCGCCTCAGCATGGCCATCGAGCAGGCCATCGAGGCCGTCGTCCTCATCGACATCAACGGCCGCATCCAATACGTCAACCGCGCCTTCAGCAAGGTCACCGGCTACGCCCCGCTGGAAGCGCTCGGCCAGGATTTCTTCGGCCTCAATCTCCAGGAGGGCAGCCGCGACCTCCCCCCCGACCTGTGGGATACGCTGCTCACCGGCCGCGTCTGGGACGGCCGCGTCAAGGGGCGCAAGAAGGAAGGCCGCCCCTTCGACGAGGAGATGTCGATCTCCCCCGCCCGCGACGACGACGGCCGCATCGTCAATTTCGTCGTCGTCCTGCGCGACGTGACCGAGCAACTCCGGCTCGATCAGCAACTGCGCCAGTCCCAGAAAATGGAGGCCATCGGCCAGCTCGCCGGCGGCGTCGCCCACGACTTTAACAACCTGCTCCAGGTGATCCAGGGCTATTCCCAGTTGGCCCGCCGCGAGCTGGCCGCCGACGCCCGCCTGCGCGAACACCTCGATCAGGTCCTCAAGGCCTCCGAGCGCGCTGCCGTTCTCGTCTCCCAGCTCCTCACCTTCAGCCGCCGTCAGGTCCGCCAGCCCCGTCGCGTCGACTTGAACGTCATCGTCGACGACGTCGTCCGCATGCTGCGCCGCGTCATCGGCGAGCATATCCACCTCGAGCCGCACACCGCCGCCGTCCCCTGCCTGGTCCAGGCCGACACCGGCCAGCTCGAACAGGTCCTGATGAACCTGTGCGTCAACGCGCGCGACGCCATGCCCCACGGCGGCCGGCTGCGCGTCCACTGCGGCCAGCGCGAATTCACCCCCGATGACTGCCTCGGCGAGCCCTGGGCCCGTCCCGGTCAATTCGCCTGGCTGGGCGTCGAGGATAACGGCGTCGGCATTCCCCCCGACGCGCTCGAACACATCTTCGAGCCCTTCTTCACCACCAAGGACAAGGGGCGCGGAACCGGCCTCGGCCTGGCCACCGTCTACGGCATCGTCAAGCAGCACGACGGCCTGATCTCGGTCCAGAGCGAACCGGGACGCGGCACGTTCTTCCGGGTCTACCTCCCGCTGGCGCAGGGCGACGGCCTGAGCGAGGGCGCCGCCGAACACGAGGAACTCCAGGCCGGCCACGGCCTGATCCTCCTCGCCGAGGACGAGGAACTCGTCCGCAACCTCGCCGTCCGCATCCTCGAAAGCGCCGGCTACCGCGTGCTCGTGGCCCACGACGGCCAGCAGGCCCTCGACCTGCTCGAACAGCATGCCGACCAGATCGACCTGGCGCTGCTCGACATGGTCATGCCGCGCGTCAGCGGACGCACCGTCTACGAACACATCCGGCGCAACCGCCCGTCCATCCCCGTCCTTTTCACCAGCGGCTACAGCACCGACGTGCTCGACAGCACGATGATTCCCGACGAGAATTTTCATCTGATCGAGAAGCCGTATCAGCCGCAGCTCCTCCTGCGCCGGATCAGCGAACTCATCCGGCCGGGCAGACGCTAGCAACCGCTCGATCGGCGCGAAAGGGGGAAATCATGGAAATCGTCTTGGCGCTTGTCACGGGACTGCTCGTCGGCGCGGCGGCGGCGGCGCTCTTCCTCCGCTCGCGGCTGGCCCGGGCGCACGCGACCGCGGCGCTGCTCGGCCGCGACCTCGACGAAGCCCGCCGCCGCTTCGACGAACTGACCCAGCGGACCGACCAGGAATCCCGCCTGGCCGCCGAGCTGCGCGAGCGCGTCACCGACCTGACCGGACGCCTCCACGCCGCCGAAGCCCAGGCCGAACGCGTCCCCCGGCTGGAAGACGAGATCCGCTCGCTCGGCGCCGAGCTGCGCGCCCGCGCCGAACGCCTCGCCGCCCTCCAGACTGCGCTCGACGACGAACGCAAGGCCGCCCAGGAAAAACAGGCCCTCCTCGACGAGGCCCGCGCCCGCCTCACCGACAGCTTCCGCTCCCTTGCCTCCGAGGCCCTCAGCAAGAACAACGAAGCCTTCCTCCAACTCGCCACGCAGAACCTGCGCCAGCACCAGGAGGCGGCCCGCGGGGACCTGGAGCGCCGCCAGCAGGCGATCGGCGAACTGGTCGCCCCCTTGCGCGAACAGCTCAGCCGCTACGAAAAGCAGATTCAGGAAATGGAGACGCTGCGCGCGAAGGCCCACGGCGAGCTGCTCGCGCAGGTCGCCCACCTCGGCCAGACCCAGCGCCAGCTCGAACAGGAAACCGGCAAGCTCGTCCAGGCCCTGCGCGCCCCGCAGGTCCGCGGCCGCTGGGGCGAGATCACCCTGCGCCGCGTCGTCGAACTGGCCGGCATGGTTGATCGCTGCGACTTCCGCGAACAGGTCGCCATCGACGCCGCCGACGGCCGCCTGCGGCCCGACATGATCGTTAATCTTCCCGGCGGCCGCTGCATCGTCATCGACGCCAAGACCCCCCTGATGGCCTATCTGGAGGCCCTCGAGGCCGCCGACCCCGACCAGCGCCGCGCCGCCCTCCAGCGTCACGCCAGCCAGCTTCACGAGCACATGGAACGCCTCGCGCAGAAGGCCTATCAGGCCCAGCTGCGCCCCGCCCCCGATTTCGTCGTGCTTTTCATCCCGGGCGAAAGCTTCCTCGCCGCCGCCGTCGATCAGCGCCCCGATCTCATCGAGCGCGGCTTCGAACGCAACGTCATCCTCGCCACGCCGAGCACGCTCATTTCGCTGCTCAAGACGATCGCCCAGGGCTGGCGCGAGGAGCAACTCGCCGAAAACGCCCAGCGCATCAGCGACCTCGGCCGCGAACTCTACGAGCGGCTCTGCACGCTCGGCGACCATCTGGGCAAGGTCGGCTCGTCCCTGGAGCAGACCGTCCGGCATTACAACCGGGCGGTCGGCTCGATGGAATCGCGCGTCCTCGTCCAGGCCCGCCGCTTCAACGAACTCGGCGTCCACTCATCCAAGCAGCTGAAACAACTCCAGCCGCTCGACGTCACCCCCGTCGCCCCCGCCGCCGAAGACTTCCTCCCTGCCCCCACCCCCTCGCTCCCCGACTAACCCCCCACTTCCGTCCCTCGTCCTCGGCTCTCGAAACCCGCCATTTTGTCTCCCGTTGTGAACCGCGGGTTCATGATCAACACCTGATCTCCCCCCATCGGCCATTCCCAAATTCGGCTCCCGGCTCTCGTCCCTCGTCCTCGGCTCTCGAAAACCCCCGTTTTGTCTGCTCACCGTGAACAAAAAAATCCATGCGCAATTCATCCTTGCCCCCAACGGCGCCCCGCATCCCGGCAGGGATGCCAGAAAGTAGCCAAGGGAATCGCGCTCGAAAAAATGGAATATTGGAAGATGCGCTTTTTCAGTCGGACTGGATGACTTGGACAAGCCGCCTGAGTCGTCGCTCGAGACGTTCCAGGTGCCTGAGTTCACACTCCCAAATCGTCACTACTCTCCAACCTAGCTGCCTCAACCTCCGTCGGTTATGAGCGTCTCTTGCAACCGTGCGTTCAAATTTCGGAAGCCAATATTCTCGTCTGGAACTCGGGGTGCTGGCCCGGTTGCATCCGCGGTGCCTGTGCCAAAAACAGCCGTGAATAAAAATGACCGTCTTATACCGAATCAACACAATATCAGGAGCGCCTGGCAAATCCCCGCGATGTAATCGAAAGCGCAATCCAAGCCGATGAAGCAATGACCTGACTTGACGCTCCGGCTTGGTGTCCTTTGATCTGACCAGGCGCATGATCGCGCTTCGTTCCTGGGGGGTGAAACTGTCCATGGCGCCTAAGTCACTTGGATGCGCAAACTTGGATTGCTTTCACATTCGTCAATGATTCTATTGTATGTGTTAATCAGACTGATGACCGAAGCGGGATGCTCCTTCTGGCTGAATCTGCTCCACTCATACACATTCGCCGTGAGAAACTGAGTAATCTCCAAGACGTCCAGTCGATCCTCAATTCCCAGATTTGAGGCAAGAGCCCGTGCCCCGCCAACTCCGGTCTCCGTCGTGATGATAAGTGGTCTTAGGTTTGCGCTTAGGTTGTCTGCGCATTTCCTCAAAAGCGGTTCACCGGGGGCCGAAGTTACATGGATGATTGCATCCTCAACCTTAAAATCTCCAACTCGCATGGTGGAGGAATCTGCCACGGAAAAGCCATGGTGTTCAATCTTCAAATCGGGAAACAACAGCTGCAATTTTGCTCCGACCAGATGTTGCATCACGGCGCCGGTGATCATCATTCCTGGACACGCCCTTTGCCTTGCAACCGTTGCCGCTAACAGTTCGCCAAAGATGAATCGCAAGGACTTTGAGGAGTCGAGCCTCACACGAAATGGCAGACGCGCGAAATGCTCCTTGACCCTCGCAATCCACCACATCTCAATCCGCTCAAAGTCCAGCAGGTCCTTTTCGAACAGCTTGTTGAGGAAGTCGACGTAAAGCTCCATCTTCTCGATGCTGCCTCGACTGGTCCGGCCTCCCTCCTCCGCGAGTCTTTGCGTGATGCCATGATCACGGAGAATTGTTTGGATCTTGGATCCGCTCAACCCCTTGACCTGCCCTTTCTTGCCTGTAACGAAATCCTTGGCCTTGAGCGGAAACTCGCGACGCGATACGTCTCTAGTGAGGATGAGTACGAGGGACAAGGGCCCCTTGCCCGATATTTGATTCTCGCGCGTGAAATGCTCCAGATGGGTCTCGAGTTTATCTTTGACCACCGTTGACGGAATCACCTGGCTAAGCGAGTTGGGCGAACGGCAGTGAGAGACGATCCGCGAGAGGATTAAGATAATTGTCAGCAATCCACTTTACAACAGGCACGCATACGGCGTCGCCAAATCCGAATAATGCCTGGTTCAATGGACAACTGATCTTATATTCATTAGCACCCATCAACCGTGCGCATTCGCGTGGGGTGAGCAAGCGAGCTTGAACTTTATTGTAGCCCGCCTTAATTAGAATTTGCCGGCCACTTCCCCCTCTTGGAGTTCTCAGGCAACCGGCAATGCCGTCTGCTCGAAGCTCGGCCATGGACCTTCCGTTCCGAATACGGCGAAATACGGTGCCATAACTCCAAGCTCGCTTCCCCATCAGTACCTTCAGGACGGCAGAATGCCTTTCGCTCATTTGTGACACCAGGTAATTGGTTCTTTCCTCGCTCCACCAGATCTTCGAATTTGGATCAACATCTTCTAGAATGTCGCGGAGCGTAATCTGACGCTTTGGAAGATCGGGCAAGTCCCTGATGCTCCACTCAATCTCTGGATGCGAGAAAATGAAGTCCGCCAGAAGGCGCGGGCGAACCGGCGACTCGTAAAAGCGTTGGGGGTCAAGCACACCATCATTGAATTGGTGACCGATAATAAATAGTCTGACTCGACTTTGAGGTACAAAGCGCTCTGCGTCGATGATGAACGCGTCTACGACGTAGCCGAGACCATTAAGTGCCAAGAGCGCTTCTCGGATGTCCGCGCCCCCTCTGGATGTAAGGAAACCACCAACATTCTCCAGCAAAACGATCGGAGGCTTCCGGGAGCCCAGTCCTCTCAAGATTTCGCAGAACCCCCAGAAAGCGGATGATTGGCTCCCAGCCAATCCCTTTCTCATCCCTGCCAATGAAAGATCATTACAGGGGAAGGAGGCGGTAGCCAAGGCGACCGTAGGGACATCCTGAGGCTTCAGATTATGAATATCTCCCAATCTAAAATGATCATCAGATTCTGGAAAGTTATCCTTATACATTGCGAACTTATCAGGACAGATATCATTAGCGAAATGGCATTCCCATCCAGCCTGCTCCAAGCCAAGCCGCATCAGCCCGATACCGGCGAAGAATTCAGCGAATGTTCGATTCCCTGGAAAACTTTCAGTGTAACACTTCATACCGTTCGCTCCAGCGTCTGTCGGTGTTCGGCCCGGCGCCATCGGAATGAAATTCCACTCACCAGACATTACAGCAAGTGCGGTTGCTTCTTCAAAGCAATCTTTTCACCTGCTGCCGCTTTCAATACTCGGTGAAAATGCGAACCGTGCGGATGACGCCCACAACCGGTTCCCCGCCGTACTCGATGGGAAGCGACGTCCGGACCGACGCGCGCTGGACCGGGCGCAGGAGCCAATCACGAGGATGATCCCCGGACGCGCGTTGGTCGGATGCCGGACTGCCCCGCCGACCACCTTCCCCGCCTCCCCCCAAAACAAAAAAAGCCCCGGCCGAGCGGAGGCCCGGCCGGGGATCGGAGGAGGGTCGGTCGTGGAGTCGACTCAGCCCACCAGTTCAATCATCTTGAACATCGGCATGAACATCGAAATCACGATGAACCCGACGACCACGCCCAGGAAGACGATCAGCAGCGGCTCGATCATCGACGTCAGTCCCGACACCGCCGCATCGACCTGGTCTTCATAAAAATCCGCGATCTTCGTGAGCATCGATTCCAGCGCGCCGGTCCGCTCGCCCACGTCGATCATCCGCACCACCATCGGCGGGAACACCTGGCTGTCGCGCAGCGGCGCCGCCAGCGATTCGCCGCTCTGGATCGAGGCGCGCGTCTTGACCACCGCCTCTTCGATGACCACGTTGCCCGCCGTCCGCGCCACGATGTCCAGCGCCGCCAGAATGTTCACCCCCGAATGTATCAGCGTCCCCAGCGTCCGCGTGAACCGTGCGACGGCCACCTTCAAAAACAACGGCCCGAAGATCGGCATCTTCAATTTCAGCTGGTCCAGGATGCGCCGCCCTTTCGGCGTCCGGCCCCCCTGCCAGACCAGCAGCGCCAGACCGATCAGGATGAATACCGACAGCAGGAAGTTGTCCTGCAGGAAATTCGAAATCCCCATCGTAATCCGCGTCGGCGCCGGCAACTTGCCCCCCATGTCCGAGAAAATGTCGCCGAACACCGGCACCACCTTGATCAGCAGGAACACGGTGATGCCGATCGCCACCACCGACACGACCGACGGATACATCACCGCCGACTTGACCTTGCGCTGGATCGACACGACCTTCTCCAGATACAGCGCGATCTGATCCAGAATGCTGTCGAGCATGCCGGCGGCTTCGCCCGCCGCGATCATGCTCAGATAAAACGTCGAGAACACCTTCGGATGGCGCGACATCGCCTCGTTCAGGCTCGAGCCGGTCTCAACGTCCCGCTCCACCTGTTTCATTACCGCCTTCAGGGCGCGCTTCTCGGTCTGTTCCGACAGGATGTTGAGCACTTCGATCAGCGGAAGCCCGGCCCGGATCATCGTCGCGAACTGCCGCGTCAGGATCACCAGGTCCTCCAGCTTGATCTTCCCCCCCTTGCCCATCGCGCGGCGGGCCGCACGGCGCGTCGCCCCCGCCTCCACCGTCGTCGGGATCAGCCCCTGCTCGCGCAGCAGCCGGATCACCGCCGCCTGATTCTGGGCTTCGGTCTGGCCCCGGATGATCTGGCCGCGATTGTCGCGGGCGGAGTACTGGAAGACGGGCATCGATCCTTCTCCGGTTCAATGGGTACGCGTCGGCAGGCTGCGGCTGGGCGCTCTAGGCCACCTGGTCTTCCTTATCGGTCGCCACGGCGATCTCTTGAACGGTGTCCGCCATCGTGGCCGACAGCACCTCGCTGATCGTCGTCCGACCCTCCAGTACCTTGTTAATTCCCGCCATCCGCAGCGTCTGCATCCCCTCGGCCATCGCCAGCCGCTTGAGCTGGTTCGTCGACACCCCGTCGATCACCGCATCGCGCAGCCGGTCGCTCATCACCATCACCTCATACAGCGC
>ERZ795058.2178-NODE-2178-length-23894-cov-12.398674_pt1 | contig 23894 bp, 10 predicted proteins | sample MGYA00375142_ERZ795058 | MGnify/ENA primary metagenome ERZ795058 (study PRJEB30187, sample SAMN05720210) | activated sludge metagenome | isolation source: anaerobic digester from wastewater treatment plant | place: Japan | collected 2015-04-20 ... | reverse complement strand
ATGTATCAACCACAGATTGCAAAAAACCGGCATTTAGGACACTGGATCGTCACCAGATGTCCAACTACCCGTCTGGTTGTACGTCCGCAGGAACAGGAATCAACCGCCAGGATGCTTTCCGTCCCTTCCTCCAGGATGATCTTTCCCTGCACCCACCGCCCGCACTCGCAGGGGTAGTTATAATGACCCAAAGCCAAAGGTGGCCGGGCCAGTTCGGCAAGCTTCTTGCCATCATGGGGACATCGGCACTCGTACACGGCGCTTGACCTCAAAATTGTTGAAGGAAAAAGTATCGCGGGAGTTCTACCCCAAAAGTGTGGAAGAAGTTTCGGACAAAAGGCGGTTTTTTAGCGGATTTTATGCGGACAAAAAGCGGCTGAAACCTATACCGTGTTCACACATTCCAAATAACTCTTGACTTCTCACCGTGTGTGGTTATAATAATACCACATGTGGTAAATATCTTACCACGCGTTATTTGTTAACTGCATTCAGTAATCACAAAGACTTGGGGGAGGTTTTTATGTATGGAGAATTCATTAAAGAATTAAGAGCAAAAAAGGAAATAAGCCTTAGGGAATTTTGCAAACAAGTTGAAATGGACGCCAGCAACTGGAGCAAAATTGAACGGGGCGTATTAGCACCGCCGCAGGATGAAGAAAAATTAAAAAAAATTGCCCGTGTGTTAGGTATTAAAATCGGCTCGGACACCTGGAAGGAGATGAAAGACCTGGCAAATATTGACGCCGGAATCATCCCTGAAGATATCCGGTCAGATGAAGAAGTATTAAAAGCTTTGCCCATGTTCTTTCGTACCGTCCGAAGCGATAAGCCGACCGCCGAAGAATTGGACAAACTAATTCAGATGATTAAAAAGGAGGGTTGATATTTGGAGCCCAGCGAGTTTCGGTGTAAACGGATTGACAAGAAAGATCTTTGGTCCATCGCGGATGATGTCCGAAAGACCCACTGGCCAGAAGGTCATCTGCCGATTGATGTTGAAAAAATTGTCGAATTTCGTCTTCAGTTCATCATCGAACCCAAACATGGACTATTTACATCAATCGACATGGATGCGTATCTGAGCATGAATGTAAAATCCATTTTTGTTGACTATGATTTTTATATGAATGAAAAATTTACCAATCGTCTGCGATTTTCATTTGCACATGAACTCGGTCACTTCTTCTTGCATAAGGAAGTATTTGCAGAATTTGATATACGCAACGTCGAAGACTGGAAGAATTTTATCCTTAACATCCCTGATTACGAATACAGCAGCTTTGAATGGCAGGCCAATGAATTTGCAGGAAGGCTCTTGGTGCCGCATTCTGATTTGGTTTTATCCATTGAACAAGCCGCCAAAGTCATAAAAGAAAAAAACCTGATCACTTATTTGGAAAATGACCCCGAAGCTGTTTTATCCAGCATCTCTTCTATGATTTGTAAGCCGTTTGGTGTTTCCGCCGATGTAATAAAAAGGCGTGTTGAAAGAGAAGGATTATGGCCACCAGTATTACGATAAATTTATTAAAAAGATACGCAACATTAACTATTCAAATCAGTTTGATAGGAGGTAAAATATTATGGCAAAGAATCCACCTTACGGGGATAACCATCGACATGGACAGGTAACGGATCGGTCACAAACGTATAATCCACAAAATGATCGCTGGGTCAAACGGGACACGACAACCGGTAGATTCATTGATCAAAAAGCCGATGATGATCCGTTCAAGGGCGTCAGAAAAGAAAAATAGACTCTCTTAGAGCTTACTGCGGATGCTACATCTCTCTATTAACAGGGTTCTGTTCCTGATTATTTGTAGCCAGATTCTTAGCGGATACATCGCCTCTTCACCGCGAATTGGGTGTCCTCAATCAGGTATCTGGCTGCGGTCTCGGGTATGCCTTCATAGGCGCTAAGCGCGTTCAGGTCTTCCCGCGTGCCTCTATGCGCGACAGCGCTGGCTACGACTTGCAGCGCCATCAGGGTGTGTCGCTGTTTCAGCCATACCACCATCGTTGCGAGAATTTCTGCCCATGGTACGCCAGTCTTCAGAAAATCATCGATCCAATGATCGATCCAAACAAGGCGCTTCTCATCAACTATTTTGTCTAATTCCAATATGGCGTTATCGTGATCCCATTTCCACTGCAGGTATGGTGATTGCAAACGATTATCCAAAAACTCTTTGCGTATTGCAAACCAGCCTTGTTTGTTGCATGCCTCCCATAGTGCCCCTATATCCATCGGCGAAAGGAGGTGAAGGTAAGGAACAAATGCAAGCACCTGCTTTTCATGGGTAAGGCCACGGTGGCTCTTTGTGCGAAGCTCCAATCTCAGACTTAGATGCTTCATAAGCTCGGCAGGTTCCGGACACTCATTGATTGCGGCTTGTGCGGCTTCAATAAGACTGGGGGTCGAAACATAGAGCGCGGTCTGAACAAAATCGGACACGAAACGAAGATGGCTCCAGTGCTTCAGGAGAATTCTCTCAGCCTGACTCTCTGGAAGGTTCATGATCAACTCACTGGTAATCCAATCGGACCCTAAGGGCTCTTCCCAAATTCTCTTTACCTGGGCACCGCGCCTGCCTAAAAACTCATCCAATGCTTCGGTGAGTTCTTCTGACCAAATATATCGACCACACTGCCACCAATATCCGTGGTCATCTGTGGGAAACTTTTTGATCAGTGCCGGAATCGCTTGTTGGTCGCCACGAGTCAAGCGCGCCCAGAGTATTTTGTCGGCAAGATCAGCCGAAGGAGGCATGGCACGAAGCACTTCTATATCTCCAGCATCTTGAGTTGCCTCCCAAAATGAAAAGGCCTGGATACGTAATTGTTTGTCTTTTGTCTCATCTTGCCAAAGTTCATACAGAGCATCCCGTGACACTTTTGACATCGGTCGACCATTGCGTTCATCTGCACGCTTCCAATCATCCTTCGCCATCCTAGCAAAGGGAGAAAATGATCCAGTCCCTTCCAGACGCCTTTGAATTTCAGCAATTTCTTTAACTACAAACAAGACTGCTTTCGGATGGTCTATACCATGAAGCATATAAGTGATCGGCCATCTCAAATCGTCTTGAGATCCGCGCTGAATAAAGTAGTCGATTGCCGTAAGAGGGGGCCATTGCTGAAAAGCCCAACGTAATTCATGATCTGCAATGGCGTCACGTGGCGACCTGCCATGTTTGTCTGGCTGATCAGAAAGCCCTGCCCAATCATCACAGACGGAGCCAAGGAAGTTCGCGGGGTCCTCTCCGCAACACTCACCAAAGGCCCAAAGATACTCAGCAAGATGATCACTGCGCTTATCATCTAAATTCCAACACGCTTGAATGGCCAAGGCCAAACGTGGAGAGGTAACATGGCCGGCTAAACGTAAAGCACCTATTCTAAATCCGCTATTCAAATCTATCCTTCTCAGGAAATCATCTAAGGCTTGAATCAACCGAATGCCATAACGAAGTTTCGCATGCTGAATTTGTAAGTCGCGCCATGGTGCTCTAACACCGGGTTCCATGTGCATACATAGTTCTATTCCACCAACAAGATCACCATTGCGGAGCCGGGCGAGTTGTCCATTTATTGTACGATCTTTTAACTTTCTGATTAATGCAGGCACATCGGGTGAGTCAGTTTCTGCCATTATAGCAGCAACTTCCCGTCGCAGGTGACGATTGGAATCATCATGCGTTACAGGATTGTCAAGCCAATCATTAATCGCCTGAAGGACGTCTTGATGACATGCAGAACCCAAGAGACGAAGTGCATGGAAGAGCGCAAGCGGATTCAAAGAAGCGATTTGCGGTAGGAAGTTTGGTTTTGGGTGTCCCCAAGCAAGGACTGCGCCCATGACCTCTGCAAAGTAAGGCTCCGCCATCAACTGTTCATCCAACAGATCATTACAATTTAACTCTGCAGCGGCGTCAACAAGTAGCCAATCGCGCACACGATCATGTCGGAATGAAAACCATTGGTCGTCGGATGGTCCCATGAAACGAATCAGTTCACCGTGGTGTGCAAGACTGTTAATCAAGCGCAGAGGCTCGCCTTGCAGTGTCTGCCAACCGCTCACCAGGCGCCAGCGTAATTCGATTTGACGGTTTGCGAGCATTTCTCCAGAAAGAACGCGAAGAGCCTGGAGATACGCCGCGGCTGATTGGTCCTTATTATCAGCGGAAACACGTGAAAGAGAGCCCTCGACAAACTGACTGATGACTTTGTGTGGATCAGGTTTTTTGCGTTGGTCATGGAGTGCGATGAGAAGCGGATCGTGACCAAGAGCATGAGATATTTCACCGGCATTCAATTCGCTCAGGCTTCGGCCTTCTAATCGCGCCCGAGCCAGAACAGCATCACGACCTTCTTTCTCGGTAAATTCACTAGCCACTATCATGAATGGCTCGACGAGTTTTCGGACCTGTTCCCCCAATGAAGATAATGTCTCTGGCCACAAAGGGCAGACAAGACGCCAGCGAGATAACGCGCCTTCATTTTCTTTTGCAGGCACATGCAGCCACCCAATTAACTTTTCTATCAAGCGTTGTGATTGTCCTGAACGATGGACATCCTCGACAATCAGGAGCAGAGGTCGTTCGGGTGTGCAAAATGACAAAGAAGATGCAGACACCATAGTCAGAGACGGATGCATTTGGCGAAGCGCTATCGTGATGGCCTGCTCAAGATTTATTGCGGCGGCCACTACTTCGTGGGGCAGGATGAGCCCGCACCCACCGCCTTCCACATGTGCTCCAAGCATCCGATAGCAGGCAACCGTTTTACCCAGACCTGAACCTGCCACAAGAAACGTCATGTCTCGACAAAGACTATCCGCCAGTGCATTGTCCAGCGAGCGTGAAATCCAAGCGTCCGGATTATCCAGTGGTTTATTGATCTCCAAGCTTTTTTGGGAAAGCTCGTGGAGCAGCTCGGCCGAAAGTTGTTCTTGCTCAATGTCCAAAAATGAGTGGCGTATCCACTGCCCAGTGGGCTGATTATCAAGAAAATGGCATAGCCTTGAGCGTGACCATAGATCAATCTCTAACCCATAATTACGTCCTGCTGCTTCGACAGTGCGAACCAGTGCTTCATCTGGTTCTTCGTTGGTTGTGAGGATCAATGTCACACGCAAATTCGGTGTTTGTGTTCGCTCTTCATTCACCAAATCTGCTGTCTTGATGATATCTCCGGCAGGTGCTGTCGGTTTCGGCCCCTTGCGAGGTTTTACTTTGGAGGGATCGTGTAGCCACTTCTTCTCCAGATCGTTGCGTGCGGTGATCGTATGGTGGACAGCTATCATGTGTGGGGGATCAGCACCCTTCACAAAACAGATCCCATCTATGGGTGATTTGACTGTTTTACCCGCGATATTAACACCAGTATGAGTTAGTGAGCAATAGGTTGGATTGGCTTCCCGTAAAATAGCTGTTGCCAGGCGCTCGAAAAACCCTTCGTCGGTGATCGCCGCTAAGGCCTGTAGTGTTCTCTCTACGTGCATATGCCTACTCCGCAATTATAAGGCAGCTGATCCGATGAGAATCAATCTGGTAAGACCCCCTTGCTGCCATAAGTCGCAAACGGCCGCAAGAAACTCAGTGCATTTGGGGCAGGCATGCACTTGACACTTTGAATCGCTGCGGGTAGTAATGTAACCTGTTCATGAACCAAACGTCAACACCACTGGCTTCTTCTTAATCACGCACCTTTGCAGAGTAATCGACACCATAAGTGATGTATTTATCTATAATTACATTTGATTGTCTCTTTTCTTCCGCACGGCCGCTATATAATTTTCTCAAAATATAAAGAATATCTTCTTCCTCGTATGTTGGAGCGGAAAATTCCATCATTGTTAAGAATATTTCACCCACTTGCTGGGGATAATTATCAACGAGTCTTCGCAAATTTTCTATCAGAATATAGGCATTATGTCCCGACGGTGCATATGGAGCAGCTTGTTTGATCAGCGGCAAAGTGTCATTAAAGTCTTTAATAAAAACGCTCCACAGGCATAGATTGGAAAGAACTCCTTTATTTTCCTGCACCTTCCCGGTAATCTTGTCACTAAACGTTTTCCACAACGTGATGATTGCATCCAAGCGCTTATCGTCGTTATCTCTTTGGAAAGTCCTCACAAACCATATGATCTCGTTTAACTCATCCATGTTCCAACGATCAAATAATTTGCTGATGAGACTATTTTTATCATCTAATGATTCTTCACCCCGGACATATCCGACGACAATATATTGGATCACCCTTTTTTTAACTTCGCTTTTCAATTCTATCGCATCAAGAACCTCTAAATAGTGTCCGCCTTCCTTAAGAAATCGATAGATTTCAGGATATATGCTACTGACATATGAATACCCCTGAATAGCACAGAGCCAATGTAAACGCGGCGATCGCTGAAATATATTTTTTAGATTATCAAGCGCCCACTTGCGATTAATGTACAAAAGGTTTGGTAAATAGTTTGCCGATAGTGTCACAAATTCATAATTATTTTCAAACGAGCGTAACAATTCCTTATCATAGAGTGGCTGAAGGTCCAACCAAGCCTCACTATGGTTTCCCAAGTTTTTGTCAGCAAGACGACATACTCGCAAAGAGTAGTCAAACAAAGCTTCAATGATTTTTCCTCGCGGACTGTTTATTGAAATGAAAACTGCGTCACTGTCTGCCCTGAATTCTTCACTTTCCTGTTTATCCAGCAACGTCATTAATATTTTTTTTGCGATGCTAAGAAAGGATGGCTCAAAGGCGTTTTCGTCACTTGCAGTACCCGCGCGAAGTAATTCCGCTATTGCACCAACTATCCATGCGCGGTTGGCTATTAAAGAACCTCTGTCCTTATTGTTTTCTTCGTTCCAGAATGATGCCTCACAAATTAAGTTTTCACAAAAATTCAAAACCTCAGCCCAATTATCGTATTTCTTATCCTTCCATAACTCCTTATAAGCTTCAATAATTTCAAAAATGTAGGCAAAATCAACATTCATGAATTTATGCAGATTACCTTTAAAATATTCAGGGTTGTTTATTATTGCATTCTTGAATTCTTTAGCCAGACCGCGTTTTGTTGGGGTTTTCCATCCACCCAGTTCATGAAAGGAATTAACAAGAGTAATTAAATGATCAATCCCCCGGCCTAATAAATCATCGGATGAAAATGGGCTCAAGTCCTCTATCCAACCAGACTCCATGTAGCTGGAAAAGTCGGGGTGTTCCGGTGCACGTTTGACTATGTTAAAGTTTTGTTTATAAAGATCGTCTGCTGCTGCAACGCCCTGTTCCTTGATTGCAGTCAACCAAATTAATTTTTTGTAAGCGATTTGTCTTTTGATAATACTTTCAGCTTCATCACTTTTGACCGTCAATGAATCTATAATCTGGATTGTTAGCGTCTTTTGATCGACGTTAAATTTCGCAAAATTATTTTTTAAATAATGAAACATCTCATGCTGAAAGCGGTATGAAATATATTTCGGATCAATAAGAGTGCCCGCAATGGACTGAAGTGAATCGTAATATACACCCGCAATGTATATGGCTACTCTTCGAACAACATCAAACTTGCTTGTGAATAAACCTTCAATGTATTTGCCAGCTGCTGATGCACGTCTATCAACATATCCACACAGAGCATCCCGGAACGCTGTGATTAAAATGTTGAGAGCATCTGAACGATTAGTATTCTGATCATGATCTTCAATAGCTGGCCGCCATATGGTTGAGTAGTCATTCTTCTCAGTTCTCTGTATGATTTCCTCGATACGATTTTTGATAATGTTTACACCTTGTACCTCCAGTACCGCACCAATCTTCATCGATTGTTTACGAAAAAGCTTGTCCGCATGCCAGTCGTCTATGAATAGTTTTGGCTCCGCTTCACTTGCAGACCCCTGCGTCTTGGGAACCCACTGTAATTGCGTTAATGCCTCAATCAATTTCAAGGATAATTCATACGAATGTGGCGTACCTTCATTTAGCAATTTGGGCAGGAAATGATTCCCCAGCTCATCAGCAATTAACATTCGATCAAATTTGTCCTTTAGCCAAAAAGAAAAAAGAATAACGTCGTCAATGGAAATTTGATCTATCGGGATGAATTTAATAACTTTAGCAAAGTACCACCAGGTCCGGTAATTGCTAATATCTGAATCTATCGATACACGCGTAACAGATCTGATCACTTCGAGATACTTCCCGACATACTCAAGATTACCATTCTGTAATTCAGGTGCTGTTTTTTCCAAATATTCCAGCATCGGCCAAAACGGAATCATGAAAAAACCTTTATCTTCTGATTCCTTTAACTTGGGATTACGATCGGGATTAAAAAATCCTCTTGTGTAAAGTTCGTCAAACCATTTGAGACCCTTAATCTTTTGGAAGAAAAAAGGTTCCAGCTCCGGTTTGCTTTGCACAGTTTCAATTGCATCGATTTGACGTGGACTTAGTTTATTATTCATCTGCCGCCTCAAGGATGGCTTTTAAATCATCGGCCAGTAGAGGCTCGCCGACTTTTAGATTCTGAGACCAATCATCAACAATCTTTTCAAGTTGGGCATGATTCAGATAATCCAATGAAAAGTGACAAATATAGACACCAAAGGTCCTGCTATAATAATTGTGAAGATGTTCAAAGGTTCGCTGTTGATGTGAATAGAATCCCTGTAACATAAACCGACGCCTTAAAGTTTTGTCTATGTTCAGCTTTCCTTTGCGTAATACGTGTTCAAGAATCTCAGCTTCCTCTAATCCATAGCCAATAAACAACACCGTGTAATGACCAAATAGTTCTTCCAGAAAATTGACAACATATTCATTCCTATAATGTTCCAAGTAGTCGACAGTGGTAATGATCATTGATTCACGTTCTTTGATGCTGCCGTGCAGATGGACGATATTTCCAGGGGTTCGCAAAGCCAAGCGTTTAAATTGATCAGGTCTGCAAATTAGTTCTTTAAGCTTTTTGCCGGATTGGGGCACAAAGGAAGAACTATCTGGTAGCGTATACGAATATGTCGGATAATCCAAATACAGATCATAATTTGTTGTAATGTATATGCAACCAATTCTATTCAAATAACTGTATATTTGTGAGTTCGTAGGTACTTGGGGTTCTATTAACTTCTGGTAATCAAGCTGAAATCCTTCCGTATTGGCAATTTGAGAGGCTATCGAGAGTCGTTTTTTCGCATCTAAATGTGAAAGTTGCTGAATGTCGCTGAAGTTTATAATGTCTTTATCTGCAAGTTGTTTCAGTGCACTATCGGCAAACTCACCCCAAGATGGACACCCAACCAATCGTGAAACACCCGCACCTATAAAGATTGCTAAGTTTCCTTCGCTTGCAGCAATTTTTAATTCTTCCGGCAAAAAAGGAATCTGTCGCGGTGGCCATGTTGTGCTCATTCTGTATCAAACCCCTGTGTTTTGAATTTTAGTGTCCGGCAGTTTTCTGTAACAGTTCTAACAACATTTTCCGGCACACCGTCGGCAACTTCGATATGAATTTCTAGCGATACTTCAGCCTTGCATCCGGAAAGTGCCGTAAGATGTTGAATAACCTCTTCCGTAATTTTCCCTGCATCACGGCTTATTCTGGTCATATCAAGTTCGACAGCTCCGTAAAACCTGACAGGTATTTTGCGCTTTTCTGGTTCTTTTTCCTTTTTATCTTCTTCTCTATGCGTTTCCTCATCTTGTACTCCCGGCACAGACCCTTCTTTTGTTTTTTCCTTCTGCTTCATCCGGTCGGCATCCATTTGTTTCATTGCAACATCCGGCTTTACCAGAGTGCCGTTATTATCCAGGCTTATATGGATACTGCCGTCGGCGCGCAGACCAAGGTATCTTTTTTGATCTTCGTCCCATAAATCCGCATAGGCAAATGTCTCTGTGCTCCATGTCAATAGGGATACCCCATCCTTAATAGCATCGATGATAACTTCTGGACTTTTCAATCGTGGCAGATAAGGATAGCGTGCAAAATCTTCAATAAGTTGTTTGATGGGTACATGATCGCCCCGCCAGAGCGGAATTTTATCAAGTTCTATTCGCAGTCTTGTTGCAGAAAAACTGGTAATCAGCAATTCATCATTCCGCAACTTCTTACAGGCGCGCACGGCAAGAACATCCTGCCCGGATAGACGCAGCGCCTCCCACGTGATTGCGTCCTTTGGAGAATGCTGAATGGGCACAAGCAACCATTGGTAGGTCTCCGGCAGACGGGCTGTCACCGTGTTATTCGCCGCGGCCTTCTGCATTTCAGCCTGCTTGACTTGTAATGGAGACAGATCCAGTTGATCTTTTTCATTTAGAATGGATTCCCAGGCAAGATATTTGCGCGTTGCTTCATCCAGATCCTGTAAACGAGTTTTGTCGGCAGCAAGGAAGACTAACGTATTGCGGTATATGCGGGGCATACTGCCCCGGGATTCGAGTATCTTTTTGGCAGCCACCTCGGCGGCATTATTTTTTTCTTTGCTATAAGGCTGATCCACCCGAAGCACAACCAACCTTGCATCCAAATCATCGGGCACATCAGCGCCGGACTGCGGCATGGCGTGAATACGACCAAAGTTTCCCATGTTTCTAAGGTCAATCCGTAAACGGTTATCCAGTTCATTGTTAACTTTATCGGGATCGCGGTTAAGTTGTTCAGCACGATCTTCTGCCAGTTTAATAACGGTTGGTTGTGTTGAGTACCAATATCGCGGGCCATCCTGATAAAGATAGGTAGCGGCACCGGCCAGACGGCGCAGCGCATCTCCAAATACCTGCGGGGATTCACCGGGCATAACACAGCCAAGTTTCACGCGCCGGTCTTCCAGGCCCCTGTGAGCGGCCTTGGTCAGAGGCGCCGAGCCAATATAAATAGTCCTGGCCACACGGCGGCAAGCCGCAAACTTGCCCAGATTAGAAACCTCACTATCCAATCGCAGCGGTAGCGAGCTTGGTCCATCGACATCTTTTTCAATGACAGGCACCCAGTTATCAGTAAGATAGCGCGTCAGTTCTGATTGCACACGTCTGTCGTCAATAGTAATATTTGCAGGAAGAATCAGCGGATTGCGGTCGCCTTTTTCCCAAAGACTATGAATGACTGCCGCCATCAGCCGTAAGACGCCGCGTGTTCTCTGAAATTTCACCAGCGTTGACCAGTCGTTGTATAGCCGGTCAAATATTTCCGGATGGATGGGGTATGCGGCTTTAATCCTCTTTTCATAATCGACTTCGCGACATTCCGGAGGGAACTCCGCCTGCTGTGTTTTGTAAAAATCCGCAAAAGCGCGTGCGACAACGTCACGGTCTTTGAACTGCGCGGAATCCGTCATGGGCTGGAAAAGACGTCGCCGAACAATTTCAAATCCTTCCTCGGCACTGGCCGGCCGCCAGGATGATTCGATGCGTCCCACAACATTACGAAGCCTGTCCAGCGCTTCACGACCACGTTGCCCGCCCACTTCCACGTCATCCGCCTGTGTGTGCGGAGATCCGCCCGTATCTGAAGCGGGAAGGCTGATTAACAGAAGACAGTTTTTAGTCAGTTTTGCCGATTCCGTGAGCACCTGTGCAAACGTAAACTGAGTTTCAAAGCTACCGGCAGGCAAATCGCTCTGGTCGTGAAGCTGCCTTGCGTAAGCGACCCATTCATCAATCAGGATCAGGCATGGTCCGTACTCGATAAATAATTCACGCAGGACGTCTCCAGGGCTGGTCGCTTTTTCATCATCGGCAGCTAAACGATTGAAGGCATTCTTCCCACCCAATTGCCAGGCCAATTCGCCCCAGATTGTTTTCACTACCGTACCATCGGATTTTGTTACCGGATTGCCGGGAGATATTTTGTTGCCAACCAAAACAACACGGCGAACAGATGGAAGCTTGGGAGCATTTGCCGCCTGCATCACCGCATCGATTCCCGCAAGATCTGTAGGCGATATTCCTGAAAACAAATGATAGAGAGCCATCATCGAATGTGTTTTGCCGCCACCAAAGTTTGTTTGGAGTTGTACCACCGGATCGCCGCCTTTGCCGGAGAGACGCTGTACAGCATTGACCAGCATTCCCCTGAGGCTTTCCGTAAGATAGGTTCTTCGATAAAATTCCACGGGATCGCGATACTCATCTGTCCCTTCGCCCAGATGCACCTGCCAGAGGTCGGCGGCAAATTCGGCTTGCTGGTAACGGCCACTGGCTACATCTTGATGCGGCGTCACCACTTCCCGCCAGGGTTTCAGACCTGTTGTCGTTGCGCTTTCTATTACCGTACTTGCACTTTTTCGTTTTTCGGTACGCACTTGTTCATCATAAATGGTGCGTCGCAGTTCCATCTTGATTTTCCGGACTTCATCAGCTTGAGAGGCGGATACTGCCGAAAGTAAACGTTCGGCGGAATCGAGCGCCCGATCGGCGTCATCGCCGGAAAATGGATTTTGATGCGCCCATTTATTGCGCACTTCCCGTAATTCGCTGACAATGCTTCGTTCGGCACGACCCAGTGTCTTACGAAAGACTAGATCCCACTTGCTCCAGATAACGGAAAGAATTGCAGCGATATCCCATTGCGGTTTATCTTTTGCAACGAACAGCTTTGCCTGCGTGTCACTCACCGATGTCTTTGCTTCTTCGATCCACAATTGTGCATATTGGGATTTCAATTCACGTTCCACAAAGGGGATTAAGCCGTCTTTGAGAAGTTCCATTGCTTTGCCGACACGATCATAGTTGGTGATGGCCATTGTCTATTCCTTTAGTCGTTTTCAAAAAGTTCGGATTGTGGTTTTTGTGGTTCTTCTGCTTTACTTTGATCTGCCGCCAGACGGCTGATTTCCGGCCAGCTCTGTACCAGGGCGTTGTAGGAAAGTGCCTCGGCGGCCCGCTTTTTTCGTTCACATAGCGTATAAAGACGATAGCACAATTCGCGGGCGGTTTCCGCTTTGGAGCCCAGTTTTGTAACCAATTTTGCTGCCTCCGTTTCACCGCCTGATTCGAGCACACGGATCAGGTGGTGGACCATTTCCCAGTTGGTCAGGCGCGTGTCCGTTTCCGGGTCCCAGTCATCCTGTAATTCGGAAGGTTTCAAAATCCTCACTTTGCCGCTCTTGGAATTTAAAAAACCGGCTGCGACCAAACCTTCCACACTTGTATTTTTAGCTTTAGAGAGTGTTTCCGCCATACCGTATTCACCTTCGCTAAATCCAAACTGTTCAAACCAGGCCAGTGCCCAGCGGCTGTCGGCATCGAAATCACCCTCCTGTTCGGCCAAAGTCTCGTCGAGAACTTGGTTGATGAGTGCCAGTGCATCACGGACGGTCAGTGGTTTACCCTCAGCATCAAGAACTTTTGCATAGCGCGTATAAACTGCCATGCCCGGACCAATGGCGGCCTGGGCCAAGTCCACAGGGGCGATGTTGCCACGTTGCAAGTGGACAAGGGCGCCCGGTAATTCTGTTTTAAGTGCAGTAATGAAGTCACGGCGAGTGACCGTTCCCACATTGAACGCCCGCTTTCGACAAACGAGAATAATACTTGAAGCAAGAGCGCCCACGTTCTTTTTTAGATTGCCGGTATATTCAGTCCGCATAGGCCATGTTCCAGTAATAGCAAAACCGGCACTTATTACTGCGTCAAGGAATGTTTCCCAGCCAGTACTTGATGCGCCATCAATGCTACCGTTTTCCGATTGTTTGAACGCATAATAGATCGTGACAGGAAAAGCAGGATGAGTCTGTTCGGCAAGGCGATGCATAGCCTGAGTCATACCTGTGAGAAAGAAAGACTCCGCTTTTTCTTTACTGCCATGACGGTAAGGCGTGGCAACAAGCTCCTCAGCCTTGGGTACGGCTAGTGTGGAAAAAAGATCGGGATAAATAGATTTCAACGATCGGCGCAGCCATACATAAAAGAAGTCGGAGAGGTCGGCATAGCCAATATTGTCATAGTATGGTGGATCTGTGGAAACGACCTTATTTTCGCTTGTCAACTGCACTGCTGCATCTTTTTGAGATACTGATCCAACAATGCCGAAGCCCAATGCTTCAATCATCTTTCCAGCTTGTTCAATTCCGAGAAGGATATTACCAGATGAATTACTAAATGGATTTGCCTCAGCATAATCCCACACCATCGGAATAGCTTGCCTACCAAACGTTGATACAATTCCATAGCGCGTCTGATGCCAGGCACATACAGTTGACCAGTAATTGGCACCCTTATCTATAGCAAATGCCAAATATGTGGCCAAAGAATCAGCATAAGCAATGATGCCGATACCACCGGCGTGTAAGGATTTAACATCAGTTGGCAGACCAGCATCACGCAACACACACGCGTGCGCTTCTTGCACCAAGTCTGAGAAAGTCGTTAGCGCATCAAGTTGTCTAGAAGTGAAAAGGTCGCCGTAAGTCTTTAGCCCATAGAGCGGTGGCGAGAACCAACGCGGATTTTCTGGCATTGCGACATCCGGCTTCCAGATCGGTTGTGCCTTGAGGGCGATGGCTTCCATGATCGACGTCGGCGCGAGATAGACACGACTTCGTTCCCCCTCGGCGACGATAGCCAACATTCGCGCACCCATACGACCAGCTTTGGCCTCTGAAAATATATAATCTGTCGTAATTGGCGTCTGCGACATAAGGCAACGAAAATTCGCCCCTCGCGCCAGCTTAGTACCGTTCTTTGTTGACTCAGCATTTTTCGGTTTTCCCTCCCTCACCGTGAAGCGGTAGTCACCGTTCTCAATCACAGGTTCGATATAGGCCTCCTTGCCTTCTTTGGTGGAAAGCATAAACGTAGAGGCGAGCGGAACATCGACATGGGCAAAGGCCGGATTAGGACTTTTCACCGTTCTTGCCCAAAGCCAGGCAATCACGGTTAGTTTCTGCGCCTGGTATTTCTTCAAGTCAGGTCTATCCTGAACCATTTCTTTCGTAATTTCTATTTTAGGATAAAGATGACCAATGCGCTTTTCAGCTTCATCACGCATCCATTTTCCATAGTAGCGAACGTCTTCAGCTAGCCCTTGAGCACCACGCCATGAATGCATGGCTTTTTCCTCGGGCGTCTTATTTTGCCATTCGGGATTAACTGGCGGCCTTCCTGCAAATTTCGGTGGGATTTCGATCATGGCCTTGTTGATCAGAACCGCCACGGGATTGAGGTCGCTGGCATAAGATGCCAACCCCAGACGCTGCGCCTCTAAAGGCAGTGCTCCGCCACCGGCAAAGGGATCATGAAAGGCAGGGAGTTTATAACGGTCAAAGAGTTCTTTTGCCTGCGTATGATCGGCATTTTCGGCACAGGTCCGCCGCCAGCTTGCCCAGATTTCGTCTCTGGCCTGCTGCAAGACCGTTTCATTGGCAGTATTTTCCCATTTCACCAGTTCTTCTATGATACGAAACAGACGCTTTCGTTCTTTATCCTGCGCCTTTTCAGTGTGGAAAAGATCCGGATGCGCCGAAGGGTCATCAACCATCTGGGCAAAGATTACCGCCCGCGCCGCTGCCAGCGGCCGCCTGGCCCACCAAAGATGCAATGTGCTGGGGTGTCCATGACGAATGGATTTTTCTCTTGCCGACGCCTTGTTGATTGCCTCCAAGGGTAGTGCCACTTCTATTAATTTTTTCTTTGTATTGGTCATAGATTACTTACTTTCTTCGGTTTCTTTGTATAAAACTCCTTCAAATATCTATTCACGCTGTTCTCACACGAATTGTATAGCGGATTGGATATACTTCAATTTGCGCCTTTCGCGCCATTTCTTTTAGCTGCACTAATGGATAAATGTTAACCTTCTTGTCATTGACAATCGCAATATGAATTTTTTGATGTTCATCAGGCATTTGATTCCAAATGTCAGCCGGGATTTCGATGCCTTTTTCCATAGCTCCATGCCCTACCCAGTAACTTCCAACCCGCTCGCCTAAAACATTATATTCCAGCCAGTGGAAAACCCCTTCCGCTTTTTTGATTACTGATCCATCATCAGATTTAAAATGTTCATGTTCCGGAGACCAAACAAAACCTTTTGACTGAAGATAAGACTCAAAGCCTTTTTTAACGTGATCATCCCGCTTGCGAATATAGGGCTGCTTTTTCAGTTCATTTTCTTCCTCATCGTCGTTGTCCTCATCTTCCTTTTGATCATTTTGATCTTCCGCGGTTTCTTGCAAGCCGGTAATTTCAATTTCTGCATCAGCAGACACAGGCGTTTCCGTCACTACTGGTGCTTTTTTTACCGGTTCCTGCTCGCCAGGAAGATCAGGTGCTTTCTCCAAAAGGTCAAGATTCTCCATGGCGTAGGCATCTATCCATGCCGAATCACGATCGACACAGTCGGCAATGATCTTTCTTATCTCGGGCCGTTGAATTTGACGGGACAGTTCTTCCACGAGCTCGCGATGATGTGCGGGTGGACTACCCTGAACGTATAGTGTATTTCCCTGTAATATAACTTTACTGTTGACAGGCGTTCCCGCCTGCTCACCACTGATGTAAGGAGTAATCTTCAGGTATCTGACCTGCTGCCATTTCAGCTGTTTTAACCGATCAGCTAATTGTCTCTCGGATTTATAAAAAGATTTAACGGTTCCCGATAATTCACCGCCATCATCTCTGCGCAACCGAAGCAAAATATCCGACAGTTTTTCCAGCCAGGCTGGTTTTTCAGCCGGCAAATCGGAAGACAAGTTCACAAGCCGATACTCAATCAAACTATCTAAATCCTTGATACCCGCATCAAGTAAAAAGTCATAACTGTCACCATCAAAAATCGAAACATCCGTTGTTTGTTTCTTAAAATTGCTAAATAGTGTGGATAGGATTTTACTATTGCTGGTGTACCAGCGAAAATCTTCTTTGGCCACCCAGCGACCCGTTGCATCCAACCAGGCTTTGCAGGTGTCCCATACTTGACGCGGGGCACGACGAATAATCTGAATAGCCCGGTCCCTATCCGCCTTGTTGAGCGCATCGCCCAGCGGTTTAGTCTTGAGCCAATGGATTGCCATTTCTAAGGTGGGCTGTCTGCGAACTTCCATGCGGTCCCACATGGCCAGATTGACAGCTTCAGGATGGATCAGGCGCACACCAGGAATATTGTCAGGATTGTCGCGATAAACGTTGATCAGTTTTTCCCAGTCCTGAACATCCGTGTAGATTAAAGCCGCCGTGTTGAATTGAACTTTTAAGTTACGCGTTTCACTCTGATCCATCCGCAACAAAACCCGATCGATAGCGCGATACAGATATACCAGATGGGTAATGGGCGGCGACCCAGCGTTGGACAAATCTTTGAGACGGGCGAGCAGCGCGTCAACCCCTGTCGGCTTATTGCGAACACCGAGCAAATCCAATATTTTTGAATATTGCGGTTTATCAAAGTCGGGATGAATAAATTTTTCAACATTATATAGAGCGTCTGTATCGGCCGTCCTCCTATATAACTCAATCGGCAGATAGCAGTGACCAAAGGTGTCCGGCAGGCAAGGAAGATTTCTGAACTTCTGGAGCCATGCCGCATGGAGTTTACCGTGATTCAAAAGGCGATAATAACTATGTCCTTCCTGGTTGATCTTGGCCTCGATTCGCTTATCCCAAAAATCAGACCAATTGTTGAATATTGCCAGAAGCACACTCTTGATGAATTCAGGATCATTATCTGTCATGTCCTTCCATTCGTCCCATATTTCGTCCTCCCAATCGTAATCGACGAGATGAAAAGTTTGACTTTTCAGAGGAAATTCAGACGGCGCATGACCGCCCTTTTCAACACAATACGCCGAAATTTCTGCATGCGTTTTATATAAATTGATTTCTTTTAATGCCGGCATGGGGAAACCCAACAGTTTGCTCTTCTCAAACGCATTGACCCACGCATTCCATTGTTCAATGTCCTTGCGCGATAATCCTTCCGCATAATCACTGGATATGACTTTCTTGGAAAAGATGTCGGTGGGAAGGATGCTTTCAAGATCATTAATCCCCTGAATCAGCAGATCAGCGTTTGGTTTTCTCCAGCAACCGTCTCGGCAGAGATACTTGAAATCATCCTGTATTCTAACATCGGATAAAGCGGCGACTTGCGCCAGTCTTATCCCATGCTCGTGCGCGATGTTTTGACTGGAAAAGATTTTCTTTGCCACAGCGGTAACAACCTGTTCCACACCAACCCGCTGATGCAAACTTAGTTTCATAAATAAATCCCGTGCTAATTCCAAGTCACGATTGTTGTTATCATCATCCTGCTTCGCCATGAAGTTGACCCAGGAGGCATCAACAATATCCACTTGAGAAATTAAAAAGTCTTTGTTCTCGTTGGAAACGTTCCACGTGGTTGTTCCAAGGACCATGACCTGGGAAGCAGGCAGAAGCGCGCTTTTCCCAGACACAGGTACAATAGACAAATTTCGAAGTAATTTTCTTAAATCCGTATGATCTACGGTTGAAAAAGGCTGAAGATGAGCCCAAATATGGATAAGTTTTTCCACGGGCTCCGGACATATAGGCTTTGAATTCATAAGTCTTTCAATCATGTCCTTTGCTTCCAATTCATCTACGAAGTCCCAGCTTTTCAACGCTTTAAGAGATTGATCGCTAATGTTTTGCGCAAGTAATTTTTGCTTTTTGGGGCTAAAAATACTTAGAGACTGTTCCACTGTCCATGTCTTTGTGATTGCCTTCGGTAGCATAATCGTTTTTTCTTTGGATGAAAGCGTATTGTCCTGGGTGAGCAGTATGTTACTATTTGTTTTGATATGTTTTCTCAGTTCCTCAAGGACACATTCTGTGCAGGCCTGATTCAATCCATTTGAATCTTTAGAAATTGCCGGTAAAAGATCGTAGGCACGGATACGTTCTTCAACGCCTAAGTCACGGTTTTCCAGCCAGGCAATCATCGTATTTGCGGCCAATGCCCCGATCCGCTGAAGCAGCCATTGATTTGTTGGCGAAGTGGCCGGATGTTTGATTTCCTTCCTTGCCGGGTCCTGAATGAATGGTCCGTTGAGAGAAAATGGGAGATATGGTGTAACATCAGTCGGTAAAACCGTATAGAGATGATGTTCCTTAGCCTTACACAAAATAATCTGCACAATGGATGGCGGCAGTTCTAGCTCTGTTGAGCCTCGTTCATCTCTTATTTCCTGCAAAGCGTCCATTGGAAACAATGCCGGTTCAGAATTAATGACCGTGACGTCAATGGTTTCCCTGCCGGAAAGTCGCACATAGCTTGCGTTTCTGACCGGGCCAGCACCCAGGATTTCCTTGTTTATGGTATCCTGCTGAATCTCCAATTTTCTGATGTTGTTAAAAAACAATAAAGGGATAGGACTTTTTACCCAGTGTTCAATTTCTGTTTTAATAGCCGCCGCTTTGCGATGATCTTCAATCTTCACTTTTATGACGGTTTCGTCCCTGCTGAAACTGGAAGTGTCTATCCAGAAAGGCTCTGTAAAACGTTTCTTATTGAATCCGAATGAAAGGGTGGGAGTCAGAATCGCCACCTGCGGGCCAAGAGAAAAGACGGACTTAAACCCAACGCCCCGGAAGCCAATGGTGTGGAGGTGCCTCTTGTTGGAGAGTCCAAACTGGCAGAGGGACTGCAAGGCATCAGCATCAAAATCCTCGCCGTCGTGAATAAACTCAAACACGTCATTTTTTATTGTCGCACGAATCCAACTTGCTTTTGCATCATCCGCATTTTGCAGTAATTCGGAAAGAACATGTCGAGGACTTTGAACCTGCCGGAATAATTGATGCCAGGGGCCGGCCAATACAGGATCAGCATCAAGCTGATTCCAGCGCTGACGGGCATCATTTTGTATATTTATGAAATATTCAGGAGGTCCAGAATTCATTTTATCGGCACCGCCCTCTTTGTTAATTCATTGATGGAATAGTTTACGCTGGTAACACCAAAATCCGGCTCTTTCAAAAAAGGTGTTTTGACATAGCGCACGGGGCACTGATCTTCTTGGCCATCAATCATCGTTTCCGATAATGGTACTTCTACGATCGCCAGAATGTAATCATCCGGTTTATTCAGCGCTGTCAGAATTTCATTCTTTGTTATGGTCACTGTTTCAGCCCCCTCTATGCGACCTTTCACCTCAATGAATCGCAGCTTGCCAACACCGGGAATAGACGATTCGATGTCATACCCACACTTATCAAGACTTACGTCACGAGGTACGTAACCAAGGGACGTTTCCATGGCTATGACTGCCTGCATCGCCCTTTGCTCGACTTTTTTTGTTTCACGGGCAAACGTGGCTTGAGCGGTTTCAGTATGCCCGCCGAGACTTTCTATCAGCCCTGCAGGAATAACAATGGCACCACCAATGACCACTGGTGGCAGTGGCGATATCTGTCGTTCTTTTTCCAGAGTTCCAAGCCGGCGCGCCAGACGAGCAGATAGTTCATCTGCTCTGGCTCTCGCCTTGGCCGAATTGATTCTGGCATTTTGTCTTCCCGCCAGCTCTTGAGCCCTCAAATCCTCCGCGCGATGATCCCAGTAATTGATTTCTTTGGTAAGTCTTTCTTTAACCGCATTGATTGTCCTATTGATTTTTTCCTCAGTCCTCTTCTTCATTTCACTAAAATGGTTATGCACCAAATTGGCAATCGCATATGAAACAGCCATGGACTCTAAATCGACATTTTTCCATTCTTTTTCCAGAACGGAGGTAATAAGAGTTTTTTCCTCCTCACGTAAAGGTCGATAATCAAGGTAGGGAGCATATCCGGCATTCCTCACATTTTGCAGCTGCGTTATTTCAACAAATTGCATTTGCCTCGACACCACCCGCTGAAGGCCGCGCTTGTCGATGCTTGCATCCTGTATGGAGTGCTCTAGGTAAAATAGCGCCTTGATATCCTTGTTCTGGTCATTCTCGTTAACAAATATTGCACCTTGCTTAAGGAGCTCTCGGTAACGTTCCAGGATCAAATCAATGACGGCATTGAGCAGAGGATGCCCCGGGCAGATAAAAGCGGCTAACGGCTTGCCCGGCACAGTAATCAAGTCTTTTTCAAAGCAGACACGCTCATACCGTTCCAGAACCGGCTCCCGAGTGCCGATGACACGATCACGGTTACGGATGGCAGCAGGCACTTTTTTTATTTCGTAACGTTTTGTTTCGCGCTCTTGGATGCTGCCTCCCAAAAGTTTGAAGGCCTCAATAAAAAATGAAGCGATAAAATGGGGTTGAAGGCGACGAGCTTCATAGCGTTCCATTTCTTCACGAATTTTTTGAATGCGGGTTGTATCCATTGCGTCGTGAACTAAGGCGCGTTCCGCGAAGAGTTCCTGTAACTTCGTATGATCCAACGCTTCTTCCACCTTGCGCGTCAGACGCGCCCTAACGTCAGGCTGGTCGCCGTAACGGATGGCTTCGATCAATAATTTGCGAAGTTCTGTTCCACCGATCGCTTTACCAAGGACATCAAAAACCCCACCGCCTAAAGCAGCCCTTTCAGCCTCTATCTTCCTGAGAAGCGTTAAATAAACATCCCCTTCACGAGTCTCTTCAGCCACTAGGTTCCAGAGGTGACATACTTCAGTCTGACCAATACGGTGAATGCGGCCAAACCGTTGTTCTATTCGATTCGGATTCCAGGGCAAATCATAGTTGACCATCAGGTGAGCCCTCTGAAGATTGATGCCTTCACCTGCGGCATCCGTCGCAACAAGGATTTGAACCGCTTTATCCTGTTTGAATAACTCTTCCTTCTTCTTGCGTTCGTCACGCCCCATACCACCATGGATCGTAACAACCGCTTCATCGCGTCCAACCATGGCCTTGATACGATTTTCCAGATAATTTAATGTGTCACGGTGTTCTGTGAAAACGATCAGTTTTCTTCTTGACCTGTTCGCATCAAACATCTCCGGGTTATCCTGAAGAAGTTTGGACAACTCTTCCCACTTTTTATCCATCCCGCTGTTGCGAACATTCAGTGCCAGTCCTTCGAGACGTTTAAGCGTATCAATTTCCGCCTGTAGTTCGGAAATGGTTCGCGCGGCAGTGGCTTGATCAACAAACTTATCTTCAACCTGCTCAACTTCGGAATCCGTCATGTCCTCTAATTCTTCAATATCCTCGTCAGACATGGGCATCAGCGCGTCTTGGGCGTTGCTCTTTGCTTGTAAACCTCTCTTTAACAATTCTTCTTCACGTAAACGTCTTTCCAGCCGTTCACGGCGTCGAACAATTGATTTGTAAATTGCTTCCGGCGATGAGGCGAGGCGTCTTTGTAAAATAGTCAATGCAAATCCGACTGTGCCTTTTCTACCTTCACCTTCCAATGTGTCTGCGCGATTGAATTCTTCCCGTACATAATTCGTCACCTGCGTATACAGATCGGCTTCTAAGTCGGAAAGCTTATAAGATACTGTGTAGGCCAAGCGCTCAGGGAAAAGTGGCGTACCGTCAAATTTGTAAAGCTGTTCCTTGACCATGCGGCGCATGATGTCGGAGGTGTCCGTTACATGAACACCATCACGGAAGCGGCCTTCAAAACGATCGCCGTCGAGCAAGGCCATAAAAAGCTGAAAATCTTCTTCCTTGCCGTTGTGCGGTGTGGCTGTCATCAAAAGAAAATGTCGGGATAATTCAGACAGGAGCTTACCCAATTTATACCGTTTTGTCTCTTTGACCTCTCCGCCGAAGAAAGACGCTGACATTTTATGGGCTTCATCGCAGATAACCAGATCCCACTCTGTCTGACTCAGTTTATTTTGCAGATCTTCATTTCTGCTCATCTTGTCCAGCCGTGCAATGGTCAAAGGCATTTCCAGTAACGCATTGCCGGACCTTGAAGCCTCGATCCGATCATTTGTCAAAATGTCAAAAGGCAGATGAAACCGCTGATAAAGCTCGTCCTGCCACTGATCCACAAGATTCCCGGGGCAGACAATAAGACATCTATCCAAGTCACCCCGTGCCATAAGCTCTTTGATGAGTAAGCCGGCCATGATGGTTTTTCCCGCACCAGGATCATCGGCAAGCAGGAATCTCAGCGGCTGCTGGGAAAGCATTTCTTCATAAACGGCTGTAATTTGATGAGGGAACGGTTCGACAAGCGAAGTATGGACAGCCAGATGGGGATCGAAAAGATATGCCATCCGGATACGATAAGCTTCTGACACTAGGCGTAGCACAGAGGCATCAGCGTCAAAACTCCAAGGTTGACCAGGTTGAACAATATCAAGGTTATTTTCACTATCACGAAAGACAAGCTCACTTGCAACCCGGCCGGATATGTCTTTAAAAGTAAGTTCAATGACAGCATCACCATGCCATTTGACATCAATTACCTGAACAGCGCCATCAGGCCGGATGCCTTTTACGGATGCTCCCTTATGAATATCTTCGAGACGTGCCATAAATAATCCTTTCATTCAGGTTATTAGGAATCAAAGCGTAACTATTTTAGCTAATGAAGCATGCATCATCCTTATTCAAGCTCAACATTTACCCCACCTTCGGCCTGGCGAAGATGAGCGCTACAATTTCATCATTTCTTAAATTCCCGCACATTCATGGCTTTCCATTCAAGAAGCGGGTGGCGTCTGATGCGATCCTGCATGTCTGCATCGTCGGTCAGCAGCTCCGAGGCTATCTTTCCTTTATCCAAGACCTGATCGAGAAATTCCTTTTCATTGTCCGTAAACGGCAAAAGCCCGGAAAGAATTTTGCGGCAGTCTGCAACAAGGCTCTTGCCGAAATGATCCTTCTGTATTCTTTCTATTCCTGAGGCTCGCAGGGTGGGTATCAGCTTTTGATCCAGATCGGCGATATCAAAATCCACATCGCCCGGGGTGACGGTTCTCCAGTCCTTGCGGCTCATGGCGCCATAGACGACAAACG
>ERZ795058.2171-NODE-2171-length-23954-cov-11.574417_pt1 | contig 23954 bp, 17 predicted proteins | sample MGYA00375142_ERZ795058 | MGnify/ENA primary metagenome ERZ795058 (study PRJEB30187, sample SAMN05720210) | activated sludge metagenome | isolation source: anaerobic digester from wastewater treatment plant | place: Japan | collected 2015-04-20 ... | reverse complement strand
GCAAATCTGTTTTTAGGAACAAGTCTTTTTATTAAAATAAAAACAAAAACAACATTTAATAAATGTAATATTAAATTATCAAGATGATAATATTTTGGATTATGTCCAAAAAATTGATATTCAAGCATAAAAGACCATATAGCCAAAGCTTTATATCTATCTTTTTGATAATGTTTTGTAAAATTTTCTACACTTAATTTCGTGAAACTTGAGTCTGTACCAATATTTTCATCATCATCCCAATTAACAAAATTAAAATTTTTTACACCCAAAAACAAAATACTAGTAAAAACCAGTATCGCTAAAAGAAGAATTTTATCCTTTTTTTTTGACTGTAAAAATTTATTGCTCATAAGATTATAAAACAAAGTTCAAAGTAAAAATATAATTTAAGGTGTCTTAGAAATATTCAAATGCAAGGCGCTGAGATTGAGGACGAAGGAGCGTACAAGAGGTACGTGACTGAGTCCGAATATCGAATGCAACGCAGCAGTTGGATATTTATAAGACACCGTTTATTTTCAATTCACAATTTTCATCTCTTTAATAAGATTCTTAGCTCCTGCATATTTATCAATAATAAACAAAGCATATCTTACGTCAAGATTTATACATCTTTGTAAATTTTCTTCAAAATCAATATCTCCTGACATTGCTTCGCTATTTCCGTCAAAAGCTAATCCTATTAAATGTCCATCACCGTTAATAACTGGAGAACCTGAATTTCCGCCAGTAATATCGTTATTGCTGATAAAACAAACTGAAAGTTCGCCTTTTTCGTTTACATAAGGACCAAAATCTTTTGCTTTATATAGTTCTTTAAGTCTTGCTGGGACTTCAAACTCTGTGCTTTCTGGGTCTTCTTTTTGCATAACTCCTTCTATAGTTGTATAGTAATCGTAAGTAACACCATCGCGAGGATCATATTTTCTTACTTGACCATAAGTTAAACGAATGCTTGAGTTCGCATCAGGAGCCATAAGTTTTCCCTTATTCATATTTAAAATTCCTTCGGTAAAAATTCTTGAGCCTTTATCTATATCATCTGAGTTTTTCCAGTATTGAGTGTTAACTTCACGATATTTACTCAATATGCTTATTCCTGTGCTAAGAACTAAATCTTTTTGCAAAGTTTTTAAATTTGGATTTTCTAAAAATGCAAATAATTTTTCTTTAGTCGCAAATACAGACTTATTAAACATATCGTTTACATATTTATCAAAATTAAGTTTGTATTTTTTCTCAATAGTGTTAAAGAAATCTGGATGATATGTTTTGTCTAAATTATTGTAAACGTAATTAAATAAAGCTATTTCAACTTTCTTTTCTGTATCTGGATTATAGTCTTTATAGAAAGATTCTGCTTCTTGCTTAATAGCTTCAACTAATTTATTAATTCTTTCTTCATCTTTAGATTCTAAAGCACTTAATAATCCTGAACATTTATATGCAAAAAATGGCAATTCTGGTCCAGAAATTAATCCTTCAAGCAAATACATTCTTGCTACTGCATAATCATATCTATCTTTATAGCCTTTTTCAAGCAAATTTAAAGCTTCTTTATATTTTGGGTCGGTATTAACTTTTAAATATTCTGCTTCTATTTCTTTTTTAATTTGCATAGTATTTAAATGTTTCAAAGCTTTATTTTGTTGTTCGCTGTATTTCCAATAGTTTGATGTAGAAGCATATTTTGAAGCATATTGAATTTTTGTTTTTTGGCTTGCTCTCATTTCTGCTCTTAAAACCTTAACTTTCACATCTCTAATTTCAAATCTAAGTTTATTTGTAACATTCATAGTTTCTTCCAAGCCAAAAGATGTGATATATCTGTTTGTTGTTCCTGGAAAACCTATAATCATTGCAAAATCGCCGTCTTTAACGCCTTTGTTACTTACAGGTAAAAAATGTTTAGGTTTAAGAGGAATATTTTCTTCAGAATATGGTGCTGGGTTGCCATCAGGACCAGTATAAACTCTAAACATAGCAAAGTCGCCTGTATGACGGGGCCACATCCAGTTGTCGGTGTCGCCACCAAATTTTCCAATAGAAGATGGAGGAGCGCCAACTAAACGCACATCTTGATAAATTACATAAACAAATAAGAAAAACTGATTATTGTTAAACATATCTGTTACATAAGCTTTGTAAGGAGTGCCTTCTACAGCTTTTGCAGAAAGAGCTTCGCCTTCTTTATCAATTATTTCTTGTCTTTCTTTTTCACTCATTCCATCGTTAAGTTTTGACAAAATTTGTTCGCTTACATCTTCAATACGAACTAAAATAGAAGCGGTGGTTCCTGGATTTGCTAATTCTTGATCTTGTGAATATGCCCAAAAACCATCTTTTAAATAATCATGTTCAACTGTTGAATGAGATTGGATCATTCCATAACCGCAATGGTGATTTGTGAAAAACAAACCTTGGTCAGACACTATTTCGCCAGTACAAAAATGCCAAAACGGACTGCCCTCTTTACCTAACCCGATAATAGCATCTTTTATGCTAGAATTATTTACACTGTAAATATCTTCCGGACTAAGTCTGAAGCCTTGTTTTTTCATGTCTTCGTAGTTTTTACCTATTAGTGGCAACAACCACATTCCCTCATCTGCTCGTAAGTTTAGGTTAAAAATGATAGTAAAACCTAATAAAATTGCTAAAATTCTTTTCATTGTTTTAAGTATTTATTATATTTTTGAACAAAAATAACTCAAGTTTTTTGTTTAACAAGTTTTTTTATATTATAAAATTTAAAAAATTACATTTTATGCAAACTTTTATAAAAACAGTTTTTAGCTTGTCTTTGTTTTTACTTACACATAATTTTTTGTTTTCACAAGTAACTGTTCCTATTAGCGAAAAAGAAATGGAACAATATAATCGTGAGCGTCAAGCAATTATGGCAATGAAAATCGACTTGTCTCAAACTTGGCTATATATGGTTAAAAACAATGTCATCTCTTCAAATAAAATTTTACTTTCCGAAGTTTTTTATTCAAAACAAGGTTTGCCCGAATTAGTGGTGCAATACGATGAAAATCAAAAGATTACATCTAGTACAAGAGTAAAATATAATTCTAAAAATTTACCTTTCGAAGAAATAAAATTTGCGGCAGACTCTAGTTTAATAGGTGGTATTTTGTTTGAATATGATAAAAATGGACTTTTGAACAAGCAAGTTCATTATAATGAAAGTGGTGTTATAACAGCTATTCAACAATATTTAAGAAAACAAGATACAATATTTATGTCAGTTTTTAATAACAGTGCTGAGTTTATATATGGAAATGCCTTAATTTTTGAAAATAAAAATGGACAATCACTGTTAAAGTCAATGTATAAAATTGATTCAAGCCACAATATTATTGAAAAAAACTTGTTCGATTATGATGAAATATATGCTTTAAGAAGCAAAATAGTTTATGATGACAAAGATTTGGGAACTCAGAAAAATTTTGTTTATAATGATGATGGAGCTTTAGTTAGAACAATAATTACTAATTCTGCAGGAATACATATTAGCGACACTTCTTTTGAATATGACGAATACGGAAATCTTATTAGAATTGTAGAATACGAAGAAGAGACTGGTACAGCAAAATTGTTTTTTATAAATTATTTAAGTTTAGTAAAAGGAAAAAATGGAAATAAAAACTAAAATATATAGACGACAACAACAAGTAAGGTCTTATGACATTGATGAAAATCTAGAATTAAAACTAAATGTTATCTTTCAGTGGTTCAGCGAAATAGCTTGGGAACATGCAAAAACATTAGGTATAGGTTTTGAAGAATTAAAAAATGTTGACAAATTTTGGGTTTTAAATTCTGTAAATGTTGAAATCAACAAACTTCCAAAATGGCAAGACCAACTTATTTTAGAAACTTGGCCCAGCGGAATTTCTGGCATACAATACACTCGCGAATTTCAATTTTATGATGATAAACAAAACGTATTAATTGCAGCATCTTCGTCTTGGGTAATAATTGATAAAAACACTTTACGCCCAATTTTACCACCAGAATTTTCTTACTTAGACGAACTTTTAAAAGAAAAAGCAACAGATAATTTATTGAAAAAAATCCCTTTGCATAAAGATTTGAAATTTGAAACTGAAGAAACAGCTCGTTACACCGATATTGATATGCATCATCATGTAAACAATGCAGTTTATGTGAATTGGATAGAAAATATTATGGGAAATATCTTACCAAATAAAATTAAACGTTTTAAAATTCAGTTTTCTAACGAGTTGAAATTGGGAGATAAAGTTTCTATTTTCACAAAAAAAGAAAATAATTACATATATTGGGAAAGTTTAAAATCTGATGATAAAGTTTGTTTCAGAGCAGAAGCAGAATTTGAAAATAATTTAGATAATAATTAAAAATTGTTTTATGGAATTTACAGCACTTGAAATTTTTGGATACATAGCCTCAATTCTTATTGCTTGGTCGATGGCAGTAAGCTCTATTATTAAATTTAGATGGATAAATTTATTTGGGGCACTTGGATTAACAATTTATTCTATAATAATCTCTGCAATCCCTGTGGCGATTGTCAATGCTTTGATTGTAATTTTAGACATTTATTATCTATACAAAGCATACACAAAAAATGAAGTTTTTCAAACATTAGAATTAAGTGAAGACGACCATTATTTAAAACAGTTTATTGAGTTTTATAAAAACGACATCAAGGAATTTTTTCCAAACTTTGAATATAAACCAGATTCGAAAAACTTACAGTTCTTGATTTTACGAGACATGAATGTTACTGGAGTTTTTATGGCAAAAAAAATAGACGACAAAACTTATAATGTTGATTTGGACTATGTAAGACCTGAGTATCGTGATTTTAAAAATGGAAAATATATTTATTCACAAATTAAAGAAAAATTTTTAATCCAATCTTGCACTACAGTCAAAACACAATCCAAAAATAAAGCACATATAAAATATTTGAATAAAATTGGTTTTAAAAAAGTTGGTGAAGGAGAATTTGAAATGAAACTAAAAAATAATTGATAATTAATAATTGTGTCTCGACTTCGCTCAACACCCAATAATTGAATAATTTAGCTTCGCTACATTTTTTTTACAACAAAAAAGCATTAAAACTGTTTATCTTCAAGTTTTGGAAAACAAACCGCAATAAGACGAAATTTTGTGGTGTTTGGTATAATATTTGTACGTGTTTTATTTTTAATTATCACAATATCAACATTAAATAAAATTGATTATGAAAAAAGTTTTTACCCTTATATTTACATGCTCTATAGCATTGAACATCATTGCACAAGATCAACTCACACAAACTGTTAGAGGAAGCGTTACTTCTATAGACCCTGAAAGTGAAATTTTTAACGCTTCCATTTTTGTAGTAGGAAGTGATCCTTTAATTGGAACAACAACAGACCAAAACAATGAATTTTCGTTTAAAGTACCAACTGGACGACAAGTAATTGAAATTAGCTGTATAGGTTTTGAAACCAAACAGTTTGATGTGCTTGTTACTTCGGGTCGTGAAGTAATTATAGAGGCTGCCTTGCACCCTTCATCTATTCAATTGGGCGATGTAGAAGTTGTCGCTCAATACGACAAGAGTAAGCCTATTAACAGTTTAAGTTATGCAGGAGCAAGAAGTTTTAGTGTTGAAGAAACATATCGTTTTGCAAGCTCTTTGGGCGATCCTGCAAGAATGGTTCGCAGTTTTGCTGGTGTAATTCCTGTTAATGATTCTCGAAACGATCTTATCATTCGCGGAAATGCACCAATAGGCGTACAATGGATTATAGACGGCATTGAAATAACTAATCCCAACCACTTTAATACTGGTATAGGCATGACTGGTGGACAAGTAACATTATTAAATACCAATCTTCTTTCTAACTCCGACTTTCATCTAAGTGCTTGGCCCGCACCTTACGGAAATGCTTTAGCTGGAATTTTCGACTTAAATGTAAGAAGTGGAAATAATAAAAAACGAGAATTTTGGTTACAAGCCGGTTATAATGGTATAGAGGCTGGTGCAGAAGGATATTTTTCTAAAAAAAGTAATTCTAGTTATTTAGTGTCTTACAGATATTCCATACCTGATTTAATGAAAAAAATGGGTATGAAAGTTCCTTACGTCCCAAAATATCAAGATTTAACTTTAAAAACTGATTTTGAACTAAATAAAAAAAATACCTTATCAATATTAGGAATTTGGGGTACTAGCAATATTAATTTTACCATTGATGAAGAGATGTCGGAACTTATAACAGAAGACGATAATGTAACTTTTTACCAGCGAGTAGAAGTAAATTCTATTGCTTATGTATTTGGAGGAACTCATAAAGTAAAGTTTTCCCCAAAAACAGAATTGAAAAGTACAGTTTCATTTGTTAGAAGCGATACTCGTATGCCTGTAGATACAATGAACATGGTTGACCCAAATGCTGAGTGGCAATTGCTTTGGCATGAAAGTGCTGCCGAAAATAAATATTCTGCATATTCGGAGCTAACTCACAGATTTTCATATAATTCACGAATTATTGGTGGAGTAAAATATGATTTGTATGATTTTAATTATCTTGAAAAAACAAATTATGAATATTTTCCTAGTGGAATTATAACTGATGAAAAAGGGGAATTTAATCTTTTCCGTGCTTACGCACAATATGTGCATAATTTGTCATCAAAATTTTCTCTTACAGGAGGCGTTTTCAGTATGTACAAAACTCTTAACGACAAATATAGTGTAGAACCACGCGGAGGAATAAAATATACTCCTGCAAAAAATCATACATTTGCACTTTCTGGAGGATTGTATAGTCAAATGCAACCTCGCTCCTTTTATTTCATTCAAACACCAACTGCTAATGGATTTGAATATTCAAACAAAAATCTAGATTTTTCTCGAAGTGCACAAATAGACATGTTTTACGACTGGGCTTTTGCAGCTAATTGGCATACAAAAATTGAATTATATTATCAGCACTTGTATGGTATCCCTGTAAAAAATGATCCTAATTCATATTGGACAATGCTACAAGCAGGAGGAGCTGGAGAAAACTATATAATAAGAGAAGACAATTTGGTTAACAAAGGAACAGGAAGAAATTACGGAGTAGAATTTACCTTAGAAAAGTTTTTTAGTAAAAATTATTACATACTATTTAATTCCACTATATACAATTCATCTTACACCAACGGTTTTAATAACAAACGATGGAGTACAGTTTTTGATGGAAAATATCTTATGAACCTGGCTAGCGGATATGAATTTAATTTAAAAAACAACTGGACACTTTTTGCCGATTTAAAAGGTTCATGGGCAGGAGGTACTCGCTATACACCTATATTAATAGAAGAGTCCGAAGCAAAAGGTGAAATTGTACTTGATACTGATAATATTAATTCTTTAAAACTAAAAGATTATTTTCGAATTGATCTTCGTTTGGGCTATCGTAAAAATCATAAACGTTTTTCAGAAGAGTTGGCTATTGACCTACAAAACTTAACTAACAGAAGAAATATTATGGGATTATCCTATGATTTGCAAAAACATAAATATGTGGAAATGCTTCTTCAAGGCTTTACTCCTATGGTTACTTATAAAATTTATTTTTCTTTGTAAAAAATATGAAAATAAAATCAAAACCCTAATACACTACCACCTTTCTATTTTCACTCTCTCCTTCTGACGCTACACGTAAATAGTACACTCCTACAGCAAATTCCGAAACATCAATTTCAAGTTTATTATAATGTGTTTGATTTTGAAATTTATTAACATAAACTTGTTCTCCCATACTGTTTGTAAGCGTAATTAAACATTCTGCAGGTTTTGCAAGAATATATTCAATATTTAAGCTTTGATTTGTTGGGTTAGGATATGGTTGGAATACCAATAAGTTTTTAACATTAGCAGAACAAATTAAATTATCTTCAGTATTGTTTTCGTAATGTCCTTCATAAGGATTAGCAAAAACTTCTAAACAAATAATTTCTGGAAGAGTTTTTTCTGCTCGCCAAATTTCTGTTTTCAATGTATAATCAATTACTTGACTAACTGGAATTGAGTCTAAACTTTCTCTGTAAATTTTTCCCTCACCCAAATTTAAAACTAGTTCAGGTTTGCTTACTGGTAAAGTTCCATTATTGATTATATAAACCGAAATTTCTAAATAATTTCCATTTAATTTTGTACGTAAATCATATAAAATCAAGTCCATTATTGGGTTTACTGATATTATTTTTTTCTCTATATAATCTGAGCAACCATATTCTGACACAGCTGTTAAGTTTACAAAAAACTCTCCTTCAGAAATATAAATATGCGTTGGGTTTTCTTCTATTGAACTTTCAGAATCTCCAAAAGACCATAAATATTGGCTTGCTCCTTGGCTTAAATTTGTAAAATCAACAGTAAAAGGAAATCCGCCCCAATCTCTTGACATTGCAAAATCAACTTGTGGTAATGGATAAACTTTTATAGTATCTTGAGCAAAAGCCTCACAACCATATTCTGATTTTATTTCTAAACTAATTGGATATTCTCCTATCGTATCGCAAACAAAAGTTGGCGAAGCATCTGTATTTGAAATAATTTCATTTCCATTAAAATTCCATATATATTCCACAATTTCACCTGATTGTGATTCAATATTTTTCGCTACAGTAAATTCACTGTTTACGCATGAGTTTTCAACCAATAATTCTAATTCTGGATTATCATAAATTTCAATTTGCTTAGTGATTGAAGTTTCACAAGTGTTTTGCCAAACAACAGATAAACTCACATCATAAATACCAGAATTTTCGTAAACATGTGATGGGTCTGAATTTTCACCAAAATTTCCATCACCAAAATTCCAATTCCACGAAACAGGTAAATTATAAGAACTTTGCTCTGTAATATTTATAAATGACGATTCGCTGTTAACACAGGCGTTTTGGGAAAGAAAATCTGGTTTTACTGCTTGTTTTACAAAAATTTCTTTAATAATAGAATCCCTACATGCTTGCTCTGACTCGCTTATTAACTTTACAGTATTAATACCAGAATTTTCAAAAACATAAGATACAGTGTCTCCAAAAAGATCAAAATCATTAAATTGCCAATAATTATTTAAAATATTTCCACTTAAAATTGTTGTTTTAGAAATAAAATCTATTTCTGCCCATTGACAATAATAGTCTGGGAAGAATTTTGGTTCTGGAAGCGGGAAAACTTCAATAGTCTCATCTAAATAATCTCCACATCCAGAATCTGTTTTTATTTGTAAGCGAATATTGTAATTACCAGGTTCGTCAAGAGTAATTTCGCTATTTTGAGAACTTGCAAACACTTCACCATTTACAAACCACTGCCAAAAGTTTATATTTCCTTCTGGGCTTGTAGATTGATCGTTAAACGAAATTAGATTTTTTGCACAATGTCCTTGCACAGAAAAATCAGGATTTGGCACAGTTCCCATAATTGTTACTGCAATTTCATCTTTAGCCGAGCAAGCACGCCAATTTGTGCAAGTTACAGAATAAGTTCCCGACTCAGAAAGGGTAATTTCAGGTGTTTCAGCTCCAGTACTCCAAAGATAGCTTACAGTTTCGTCAGAATTTGTTGCCAAACTCAATCTATTTCCAGCACAAAGCAAAGTATCTGCAGGACCTATAGAAGCTGTTAATTCATATTTATCAAAACTAAAGTTTATTGTATCGCTATAATATTTACAGCCCAAACTATCGGTAATAATCAAAGCATAATCGCCCTCATAAAAAATTTCGATTGATTGAGTAGTTTCTGGCGAGCCAAGCCATTCATAGGAATAATCTCCTGTAAGTTCTGCGTCCCAAATTACAGAATTTCCATAACATATAATTGTATCTGCAAAATTATTCACTTGTGGATAAAACACTCTAATATCATCACTAGACTCAAAACCGAAAATATCTGTTACTGTACATGAATAAACTCCTGGTTTATTTACATGAATCACAGAATCTGTTTCGCCAGTACTCCACAAATAAGAAGTAAACCAAGGCTTATAAGCTGAAATTGCAGTATCACAAAAACCATAAGGAACACGGATATCGTAACCGAGGGAGAGAGGGGGGGAGTATTTGTCGTGAAGGTAACGCTCTACCCGAATTCTATCATTATCAGATAAAACAGTATCATAGAAAATAACTTCAGCAATATCGCCATTAAGATAAGCAGTATTTTCTAAGCTACTCCCTAAAATGATACCATCACAACCCAAGTTCCCTGAATTGCCAGATGATTTAAGTGTCCCAGATTCAAATAGTTGAGAATTTGGTGAGTTATATACTAAAGTATTCTGCATAAATTGAGTCGGAACAGATATATCATAAAAAACAGCATTGTCAGTTAAAGAGCGTAATTTTAATCTTCCTGAATAATACTGTAAAAGAGAACGCTCTGAAGAAACTCCATCAAAAATAACCTGATTCGAACCATTTTTAATCTTATGAATAATGAAAAAACTATTAGGTTGAGCAAATGTTGTTTCAAAAGCACAACTCATCGATGTTGTAGAACCATTGAATCTTATAACTGGCAAATTGTTAATAGCAGAGTCAATTTTGACAGGTTGTTTTATTGTATTATTTTGAAGCAAGTCAAATTGATTCCCACTCATATCACACCAAATATTAATTTTATTATCAACTACGGAAACATTATCAGCAGCTAACCATAGTTTAAGATGCTCATTTGAAGAATCAAATTTATGGCAGAAATAAATTGATGATGCTTTTGCAACTAAACATGAATTAAATGCAACAACTTTCCAATATAAAGAGACTATAGAATCAGGAATTTCAAAAACATATTCATTAGTAATTAACAACTCCGAAGCAAAAATAATATCTAAAAAATCAATATCATTAGAAATTAAAAGTTGATATAATATTGCATCATTAGCAATATTCCATTTAAAAGTGATTTCATTATCTAGAATTACACTATTATTTTTTGGTAAAACTAAGCTTAAAAAAGTGGGTTCAGGATACTGGTTTAATACTTCAATAGTTTCGACAAAACTTGCTGAACAGCCATTATTTAGAACAATATTAAATTCTGTTAAATATAAGCCATTACTAGGGTATATATGAGTAAAATCTGCTTGGTCTGACATTTCCACTCCATCAATTAGCCATGAATAATTTGTTATAAATGTTTCTGATGGGACAGATACTGATGAAATAAAATTAAGCTCAGTATTAGTACAGGCAGGATAATGTGTAAAAGAAACTTCTGGCACTGGCAAAATTTCGATTTGAAATTCAATATTATTAGCACAGCCAGAAAAAGACTCAACAATAAGTTCTATTTGTTGAACTCCTATATTTTCAAAAACATATTCTGCATTTTGAGAAAAAATAGTATCATTTTCATTTATTATCCATTTCCAATTTGCAATATCGGATACAGGTGTAGAATTATCAATAAAAATAGTGGTATCACCCAAGCAAATATTTTCTACAAAATAATCAGGATTAGGAGCTGTACCTAAAATATTTACATAAATAGAATCAGAAGCATAACAAGAGTTTTCATTATAAACTTCTAATTTATACCAGCCTGATTCGTTTACTATTTCAGAAGCAGAGTTGTTTTCTGAAGGCGACCATAAAAAAGAAGTACAAAGTTCTTCGCCCTCTATTAATCTTATTGTATTACCGATACAAAGAAAAGTATCGTTGCCTAATGAAATTTTATTTTTAAAACTATCAACTGAAACAGAAAAAAATACAGTGTCAAAACAGCCAAATGAATCTTCTATTCTTAACCAATAATCACCTGCGTCTTTAAAATATTTTGAAGACTCTGTATCTGCATCATACCAAAGATAATTATATGAACCATCAAGCTCGACTTGATATAAGACAGAATCTCCAAGGCAGATATTTGAGTTTTGGAAATTGGGATTTGGAAATTGAACATTAATTGTATCTGATACCACTCTACCAAACGTACCTGTAGCTTGAACCCAATATTGTCCTGATTGATTTACATAAATTGTGTTACTTGTTTCACCAGTTGACCAAACAATATCTGAATAATGTGAATCTATGTATAATAAGGTGTCGCAGAAACCATAAAGTACGCTAATATCAGAGCCTAAAGTGAGGGGTGGTGCATATTTGCCACTAAGGTAAGATTCTATAAGTATTCTTTCATTATCGGACAAAACAGTATCATAGAAAATAATTTCAGCAATGTCGCCATTGAAATAAGCAGTATTTTCTAAGCTACTCCCTAAATTGATACCATCACAGCCCAAGTTACCTGAATTGCCAGATGATTTAAGTTCTCCAAATTCAAATAACTGAGAATTAGGAGAATTATAAACTAAAGTGTTCAGTATAAATTGAGTTGGAACAGACATATTATAAAATACAGTATTGTCAGTTAAAGAGCGTAATTTTAATCTTCCTGAATAATACTGTAAAAGAGAACGCTCTGAAGAAACTCCATCAAAAATAACCTGATTCGAACCATTTTTAATCTTATGAATAATGAAAAAACTATTAGGTTGAGCAAATGTTGTTTCAAAAGCACAACTCATCGATGTTGTAGAACCATTGAATCTTATAACTGGCAAATTATTTAAAACAGAATCTATTCTTAAAGGTCTCTTTGTTGCATTTTCCTGTGTAAGATGAAAGTCGTTACCAGATTTATCATACCAGGTAGCCACTTTATTATCAACAATTTCTACAGAATCGGCAGAAAGCCAAAGAATTAGATTATTCTGTGGAATTTGTGCATAAAATTTTGTAATGTTTAAAATGAAAAAAGAAAAGAAAATCAATAATATTTTAAACAAGTTGTTTTTCCTTGTTTTTTTTATAAAATAATTGCTGTTCTTTACATTAAGGCAAGTTTTATAATTAGACTGTATGCATAAATCTTTTTTCAAGTTTCTTAAATATTCTAATTTCCAAAAATAATAAAATTCTCATAAAATAAATATAAAAGCATAAAATTAATTAAGGTAGAAAAATTGGCTTCTCGTTTTTCGCTTCGCTCAAAAAAGTAGTTATAAGTCTATAAAGTCTGTAAAGTCGAAAGTCTGTAAAGTCGAAAGTCTGTAAAGTTGAAAGTCTATAAAGTTGAAAGTCTGGAAGGTTTGGAAAGTTAAAAGTTAAAAGTGCTTCTCGCATTTCGTTCTCTAACAATTAAATACTAAGCACTTTATAAACTTTTACTAATTTAAACTGTATCCATAAATCCTTTTTCTACTTTATTAAATATTATAATTCCTAAGAACAATAAAATTATCATAAAAATAAAAGAATAAATTAAGTGCCAAATAGAAAATACTCCTTGTCCTATCATTCCGTATTTGAATGTTTCAATTACTGATGTCATAGGGTTTAAGGCTATAAGCCATTGTTTGTCTTGAGGTATTGAGTTTAGTGGATAAATTACGGGTGTTGCATACATCCAAAGTTGTACCGCAAATTGTAATAAAAACGTTAAATCTTTGTACTTTGTGGTTAATGATGAAAAAATAATTCCAAAACCTAAGCTTAATCCTGCTGTAAGTAATACTAATAATGGAAATAAAGCTGAGTATAAATTAGGACTTACAACAGAGTTTGTTTGTAAAGCGTAGTAAATATAAATAATTATAAATATTCCGAATTGTATGAAAAACCTAACTAAATTAGAAATTACTATTGATATTGGCACTACTAATCTAGGAAAGTAAACTTTACCGAATACTTGTTGGTTTTCTACAAATATTTTTGAGTTTCTAGTTAGGCAATCTGCAAAATAATTCCATAATAAAATTCCTGAAAAGTAAAATAATGGTTGAGGAATACCATCTGTTGATAAGCCAGCAAGATTACCAAAAACAAACATAAACATTATAGTAGTTAAGATTGGTTGTATAATAAACCATAGAGGACCCAGAATAGTTTGTTTGTAAAAAGTAACTATATCTCTTTTTGTGTACATTATTATCAGGTCTCTATAATCCCAAAGTTCTTGTAGATTTAAGTCTAAAAGTGAAGAACGAGGCTTTATTTGTTTTTCAAATTGCATAATAAGTGGTTAAAATAGAATGCAAATATATATATAAAAGTCGAAAGTCTAAAGTCAAAACTGCTTCTCGTTTTTCGCTTCGCTCAAAACTCGAAGAGAAACAACCACGAATTACACGAATTTTCACTAATTATGGCTTGTATTCAACTATGCAAGTCATATAAGAAACAAGGGAATTGGCAATTAAGAATCGGTCTTTTCGAGCGAAGCGAGAAATCTCCCCTGTTTTAGAGTAGGGCTGAATAATAGCTTTTGCTTGGAGTGGCTCTATAGCAGGGGAGGTTTCTCGTGAAGTTGAGCTTGAATTTTCCGCCAAAACCCCCACATTATTTGCAAAACCAACACCCCCATCTAGATTATACGCAAATTCCCAAATAAAGTTTCGCTTTTTATCTTAAAATCGGTTCGAGTTTTAAAAGTCGAACCGATTTGATTTTATTGGTATGGTTTTGATGAATGCTAAAAATTCAACTCCTTCAGAGTTGATGTTTTCAGAGATACGATAACCCGAGTTTCACTCGGGCTTATTAACATTCAAGTCCTTTGGACTTGATGTGTATAAAATAGTTAAGATAAAATATTTAAGGTTTTGAAAATAGACAGATGCATAAGCAATATTTCAATAAGGCGTATTAAAATTTGATTTAAGGAACATTTAATAGAAATGACCACGAAGTGGTCGAATATGAATAGCCGTAGGTTGCCACCTACGGCTATGAATGACATTAGAAACTGCGACTCCGATGGAGTCGAACAAAATTATTATAATAAATATTTTTCATCAAACTCAATATCAAACTCTTTCAATAAAGATAATAATTCTTCTTTGTATGAAATTTTTTTATGGTGTTCTCCTTGGTTTTTGATGTATTTTATCAAATTATCTTTTTCTTTTATGTTGTACGTAAATATTCCATAACCCTCTTGCCAACCATTGAACTTATTAAATAAATTCTTTGATTTAATAAAATCATTACTTGATAATTTTATGTCTTTAATGAGCGAAGAGATTGATATGGTCTGGTGAATATGTGTAGCAATATGGATATGATCCTCGACACCGTTTATTCTGTATAAATGGCATTTTTTGTTATTTAATAATCCCCATATGTAGCGAAAAAGCTCTTCTCTGTTTTCTTTAATTAAACAATGGTTTCTGTTTTTTGTGCTAAACACAATGTGATACAAAAGTTGTGTGTAAGTACTCATTATCAATATATATTTTGTGATTAAAAAATAGTATAAAACAAAGATACTCTAAAATAATTAATTTAATAAAAAAAATAAGGAGTTTTATTCAACTCCTTCAGAGTTGTTTTTTCCGTTGATACGATAACCCGAGTTTCACTCGGGCTTATTAACATTCAAGTCCTTTGGACTTGATGTGTATAAAATAGTTAAGATAAAATATTTAAGGTTTTGAAAATAGACAGATGCATAAGCAATATTTCAATAAGGCGTATTAAAATTTGATTTAAGGAACATTTAATAGAAATGACCACGAAGTGGTCGAATATGAATAGCCGTAGGTTGCCACCTACGGCTATGAATGACATTAGAAACTGCGACTCCGAAGGAGTCGAACTAGATTACTGTTATTATAAAGTTTCGTTTTTACTAGGCTCAAAAAAAGATGATAAAAGGTTTATACTGGAGTTAAAATAAAAAAAAACTAAAACACTAACAACTGTTAATAATTGTGCTTGTTTTTATAATAATTAGTATAATTCAAAAACTTTTTATTAGTTTTGCTTTTATTTTATAATTAGTTATGCCTACAGCAATTAAAATTGAGAATTTATCTAAGCAATATCGTCTTGGTTTGGTGGGAACTGGTACTTTGTCTCATGATTTAAAAAGGTGGTGGACAATAAATATCTTGGGTAAAGAGGATCCTTATTTAAAAATTGGCGAGATTAACGATAGAGCTGCAAAATCTAAATCTGATTATGTGTGGGCTTTAAAAGATATAAATCTTGAAATAAAACAAGGTGAAGTTCTTGGAATAATTGGAAAAAATGGTGCAGGAAAATCCACTTTGCTAAAAATACTCTCTCGTGTTACTAAGCCAAGCACAGGTAATATTTATTATAATGGACGTATTGCTTCTTTACTTGAAGTAGGTACAGGTTTTCACCCAGAAATGACAGGTAGGGAAAATATTTTTATGAATGGCTCAATAATGGGCATGAATAAAAAAGAGATAAATAGAAAACTTGATGAAATTATTGATTTTGCTGGCATAGAAAGATATATTGATACCCCTGTTAAGCGTTATTCTAGCGGAATGACAGTTAGATTAGGTTTTTCTATTGCTGCACATTTAGAACCTGATATTTTGGTTGTTGATGAAGTTTTGGCTGTAGGTGATGCTGAATTTCAAAAAAAAGCCATAGGAAAAATGCAAGATGTAAGCAAAGGGAATGGAAGAACTGTGCTTTTTGTAAGCCATAATATGGCGGCAGTAAAAGACCTTTGCAATCATTCAGTGTTGCTGGAAAACGGGCAAGTTTTCAAAACAGGTTTAACACAAAATGTTATTGAATACTATTTACACCAATCTAAAACTACAGTCACAACACAACAATGGAAAGATATTAACATAGCCCCAGGTGACAAAGATATAAAAATCAGACAATTGAAAATAATAAATGAAAACAGGCAAACTTTAACATTTGTCAATATTAATCAAACATTTGGAATATATATCGAATATGAAGTTTTAAACGAAATCCCATATTTTTTATTGGGAATGAATCTTTTTAACATTGCAGGAGTGCACATTTTTACGACACATGACAATAATAAGTATTTATCAGGGACTAATGTAAAAAAGGGACTCTATAGTACAGTTATCTGGATACCCAGTAATTTATTGCAAGACGGCGATTATATGATAAGTGTTGCTGCGATGCGATACAATCCCTTTGAAATTTTATTTCACGTGTATGAATTGTTAAGAATACATATTATTGACAGTATGCATAGCGAAACGCGTAATATTGATTATAATAGAAATTTACCTGGACTTATCAGGCCAAAACTCAACTGGGAAAAAACAAAATATCACAAATAAAAATTTAAGTCTTAATAATTTAAAAATCGAAACTATGAAATTCACTGGCGAACGCTATCTACCTGACAAAGAAGGGATACTTTCTTTACAACATTACCATAGGTATGAATTTGTCAATCATATTATTAAACTTAAAAATAAAATTGTTTTAGACATTGCATGCGGCGAAGGATATGGAAGTCTAATTCTAGGGAAAAATGCAAAAAAAGTATATGGTGTTGATATATCCGAAGAAAGTATAGTACATGCAAAAAATAAATATTCTAATAAAAACATCGATTTTTTAATAGGCGACGTTACAAAAATCCCATTAGAAGATAATTCAGTTGATATTGTTGTTAGTTTTGAAACAATAGAGCATCACGACAGACACCGTGAAATGCTTAGCGAAATAAAAAGAGTACTTAAGCCAAATAGTGGAATACTAATCATTTCATCACCTGACAAACTATTTTATGAAAAAAACTATCCTGACTCTAAAAATGAATTTCACATAAAAGAATTGTATAAAGATGAGTTCCACCAATTACTCAAAGAACATTTCGAGTTTAATTATTATTATTTACAAAATAATGTGTTTGGATCTATAATAGCTAGAGAAACTCAAGAAAAAGCTGATTATTCAGATTTATACTACTTTAACAAGGACAATAAAAACTATGGCAAGCTGCAAAGCAGGTTTAATATTTCCATATCGGCTAATCAAAGTCTTGATATGCAAGGATATACATCTATTTACACATACGACATTTTAAGTGACCCCTATTCAGAGCTAATAACAATGCAGAAAAATTTAGAATCTATAACTAACTCCAGATCCTGGTGTCTTTATAATATTATTATGAAACCATTACGTAAAGTAAAAAAAATATTTAGTTAATGATTTATGTTATTATCGTTACATATAATGCTACGCCTTGGTTAACTAAATGTATTGTTAGTTTGCTAAAATCAAGTTTGCCCTTAAGAATAATCGCAGTAGATAACGGTTCAACAGACGGTACTCAGCAAATAATAAAAGAAAAGTATCCAGAAGTTGTTCTTCTACAATCTGCAGAAAATCTTGGCTTCGGGAAAGCAAATAATATTGGGATAAAACAAGCATACGAGGCAGGAGCTAATTATGTTTTTTTACTAAATCAAGATGCATGGGTAGAAAAAGACACGATTGAGAGTCTTATTAATATTGCCGATAAAAATCCTGAATATGGTATAATAAGTCCAATACACCTTAATGGCAAAGGAGATGCATTAGATTTAAGATTTTCTCACTGTATAGCACCTAACATGTGTCCAAAACTCGTATCAGACTTATTATTAAATCAAACCAAGTATGGAGTTTACGAAACCAATTTTGTAAATGCAGCTGCTTGGTTGATGAGTCGCAAATGTATAGAAACTGTTGGCGGTTTTAATCCTATTTTCCACATGTACGGTGAAGATGATAATTATATTCATCGCACACATTATCATGGATTAAAAGTAGGCATACATCCTTTTGCTAAAATATACCACGACAGAGAAAACAGAACCGAAATTATTACAAAAAACACCTACAAAAAAAACTTAAAAAAAAGTTTATTAGTTAAGTATTCAAATCCAAATTTGCAAAATGCAATATCAGATGAATTAAAATGGGCAATGAAAGGAATAATAAAATCTATAATAAAAATAGACATGAAAAGGTTTAAAGATGAACAAACAAGACTTAATATCATCAAAGAAATAAAAGCTAATCTTGAGTTAAACACAAAAATCAGCAAACAGAAAGGAATAAATTTTTTGGAACACTTACCTAATTACTCAACTAAAATTCCTTTTTAAATTGTAAAATTATTTCGACAAATATATTTTAAATAATGGAAAACAAAGATTTAATCAGCATAATAGTGCCTGCCTATAAAAACATCAAAGAATTTATTTATTTGCATAAAGTTTTAGGAAAGTTTATTTTAGGTGTTAATCACAAAGTTCTAGAACGCAACACAATACAAAAATAGTTTATGACAATCATCTTTTATGCACACATGGGTTCTAGAGGTCACGGAGCAAATGAATCTCTTTTAGAGATAGTAACTTATTTGGCAAAAAAGCATAATTGCTATGTGGTCATACCTGTTTATGATTCCTTTGCAGAGGAATTAGAGCGTAGAAACATCAAAACTTTTATATGTAATTATAAGATAAGTAGTTATGGAGATAATAAACTTTCCATTTCTAACCCCCGAAAAAGTTTAGGAACTATCAAATGGTGGATTACCAAACATTTACAACATAAAAAATTATTAAAAAAACATATAGAAGAAATTCAGCATTTACAAGCAGACCTTATTTATACTAATACTTCGGTTATTAATTTTGGAGCCATGGTAGCCGAACGATTAAATATAAAACATATTTGGCATTTAAGAGAGTTTCATTATTTAAGAGGCACAGATTTCACTCTTAGACCTGATTTCGGTTTTTGGTATTTAGGCAAACAATTAAGAAAAGCATCTAAGGTTATTGTTAATTCAAATATTATAAAGGATTATTATGCAAAGATTATGCGTAGTGATAAAAAAATTCAAATAATTTACAATGGAATAATTATAAAGGAAAAGCAAAGAGAAGACAATATAATAGAAAAAAAACATAATTTCTTAGTAGTCGGTTCATTAAATAATAGAAAAGGGCATATTATTATTTTAAAAGCTGTTCAAATATTAAAAACTGAAAATTACCCTATCTCGGTGGCAATTGTTGGAGAGGGTGGCAATAGGCAATACTTAGAAAAATATGTATTAGACCAGCAGCTTTCAGATTATGTTATTTTTTTAGGACAACAAAATGACACCTCTATATTTTATCAATCTGCACAATTTTACATTATGAGTTCCTTCATAGAACCATTTGGACGGGTTACGGTAGAAGCTATGATGCATAAATTGCCTGTTATCGCTAACAACAGCCCATATAATGCTGCAAAAGAAATCATCAGGGATGGAATAGATGGCTTACTTTATAATGGCACCCCCGAAGATTTAGCTCAGAAAATGAAATGGATTATAGCAAATCAAACACAAGCCAAAGAAATGGGAGAAAATGGATATCTTCATGCTAAGGAAAATTTTTCTTTTGAAGTAATGATAAAAAAAATCGAAAGGCTTCTCTCAGATCAAATCTCGGATAGATTTTAAAACTTGGTTTGGTTTATTGATATTAAGAAAAGATTATAGCAAAACTGGAAAAGTTTAAATTTTTAAATTAAAAATTTTATTTAACTTTGGGGCAATTATATATGGGTAATTTTTGTCTTTACTGCAAACTTGAATTGTATAAAATGAATTTGATTATGTTTTATAAATATTGCTGTAAATATAAAAGGATAGTATTTGAAAAATTAATATTTAAATTTTAATTCTTATGAAAATAATCATTTTATCAATTGTTTTATTTGGTTTAATAGCTATAAGTATATATATATTCTATTGGTTATATACCATAGTATTTATGCCTAGATTGTCGCGAGAGCATGAAATGAAATTACATAATTTTGATATAGATTTTTTTAACACTGAACTTAAATATTACTATGCTGATTTCACATTGTGCATATTAGCAAAACCTCATTGTTTGGATATAGAAAATGTTTTTAAAATTGGTTCTAGTACCGAAAGTGAAGCCAATTACAATATAGCCGGCATTTGTGAGTTTGCTTTAATAAATCTTGAAAAATATTATAATACAAAAGATGAGAAATATTTAAACTTATTTTTATCTAATATAAAATGGTTAGAAAGCAATGCTGTAATAAACAGCGAAACTGCTTATTGGTATTATACTTATGAGATGGGAGAATATAGTGGAAATAAATGGGCATCCTCAATTTCTCAAGGTATGGCTGCTTCTGTAATGACAAGGGCTTATGTTTTGTTAAAAGAAGAAAAATACTTGGATTTAGCTATTAAAGCAGTAAATACTATACTAACACCTGTGCATCAAGGAGGGTTTAAATATTCTTATGATACTTTTAAATGCTTTTATGAAGAGAGCGGAACTAATTCGCATATTTTAAATGGGCATGTTTATGGCAATCCTTGCAATATGGAGCATATAAAAGAAATTGCAGACATTTATGGACTAAAAGTTATTTACGATGCTGCACATGCTTTTGGTGTGAAAATAAATGGAAAATCAATTTTAGAAGCTGGAGATATGGCAACTCTCAGTTTCCATGCCACCAAGACTTATAACACCATAGAGGGTGGAGCTCTTGTTTGTCGCGATGCAGAGACAAAAAAACGAATTGATTACTTAAAAAACTTCGGATTTGCTGGCGAGACAACAGTTATTGCTCCCGGCATAAATGGAAAAATGGACGAAGTGCGTGCTGCTTACGGTTTGTTACAATTAAAGCATGTCAACAAAGCAATTTCGCAACGTCAACGAGTAGCTAAAAAATATCGCAAAGAATTAAGAAGTGTAAAAGGAATTTCATTTATGGAAGATATATCAGGTGTTAGGCACAACTACTCCTATTTTCCAATATTTGTAGATGAAATTGCTTATGGCATGACTCGTGATGAACTTTACTTTAAACTACGTGAAAAAAACATATTTGGAAGGAGATATTTCTATCCACTCATTAGTGAATTTGCCACATATCGAGGATTGCCTTCCGCTAGGAAAGAAAATTTGCCAAATGCACATAAACTAGCTGATAGTGTGATTTGCTTGCCTATGTATCATGAATTACAAACAGAAGATATAGATAGAGTTATTGAACTTATTAAAACAAAATAATGATGAAACTATGAATAATGCAGATAACCTAAACTAAATGTAATTATAAAATGACACAACAAGATATACATAATATAATTGTTGCTGGTGAAGGAGAGAAAACTGAATTCAAATCATCTTTTACCGATGAAGTTGTAATTTCTCTAACAGCTTTTGCAAATGCAAAAGGAGGAGCTGTGTATATTGGTATATCTAATGATGGGAAAGTCAAAGGTGTTGTCTTAGGCAAGGAAACTGTACAAAATTGGTTAAACGAAATAAAAAATAAAACTATTCCTTCTATTGTTCCTAATGTTGATGTTGTAGATTTTGAAGACAAAAAAATTGTAGTTTTTAGCGTGGTTGAATATCCTGTAAAGCCTGTTTCTGTGAAAGGGAGACATTATCAACGCAGAGTTAATTCAAATCATTTGCTGACTGCTGTTGAAATTTCAGATCTAAGTTTGCAATCGCGACAAATTTCGTGGGATTCGTACCCGTATCATAATGCAAGTTTCAATGATTTAAACGAAAATAAAATCAAGGAATTTATAAATAAGGTAAATCAAACAGGACGTTTTGTTTTACCAGAAAGTCCGCATTTAGCGCTTGAAAAATTGGGAATGTTAGTAAAAGAAAACCCTACAAATGCGGCAATGATATTGTTTTCTAACAAAAACTTGCATTATAATGTACATATTGGGCGTTTTAAAACACCGTCATTAATTATCGATGACAAGATGATTAGTGGTAATTTGTACGATGTAATCAGAGATGCAATGCAGGTAATTGTAGGTCATTTGAAATTTTCACTTAATATTTCAATAAAAGATGCAAGTACACAACGAAAAGAAATTCCAGAATATCCACTTGAAGCAATTCGTGAATTATTGATAAATGCTTTGGTACACAGAGACTATCTTAGTTCAACTGATGTTCAAATCAGAATTTACGACAATAGCATAAGTTTTTTCAATCCTAGTGGTTTGTATGGAGATATAACAGAACAAGATTTACAAACGGACAAATATCGTGCAAGTACGCGAAACAAACAACTAGCAGAGGCTTTGTATTTGACCAAGGATATTGAAAAATACGGAAGTGGATTTATTAGAGTTCGAAAATCAATAGCCGATTACCCAAATATGAAATTTTCTTATCGGAATGCCGGTTATGGTTTTTTTGCTGAATTGAGTTATGAGCCAAAGGATGGCGAATTAAATGGCGAATTAAATGGCGAATTAAATGGCGAATTAAATGTTTCTCAAAACCGCACTTATCAATATATAATAGAACACCCCAATTGCACCGCAAAACAGATTTCGGAACATCTGGCAGTTCCTTTTAGTACAATAGATAAGCATATACGTATATTGCTTAAGAAACAAATGATAGAACGACGAGGAAGTAAAAAAACAGGTGGATATTGGCAACTTCTTACCAACGAAAACAAACCTAACACAAAGGAGGATATGCAATGAAGCTAGGTATAATGCAGATAATTTAATAAATGTAATTATAAAATGACACAAGAAGATATATATAATAATATAATTGCAGAAACGGATATTGGCGAATTAAAAGATAGGGGCACCGATAAGGTCACCGATAAGGTCACCGATAAGGTCACCGATAACCAAAAGATAATTATAAATGAAATTGCTAAAAACAATCGTATTACAACACAGGAACTATCAAATATATTGCAAATTTCATTAAGAAAAACCAAAGAAAATATTGCAAAACTTAAAGTGACGAGATTTTTACAACTGTTGAACTTGCAAAAAGTAGTATTGTATATTTAAGTAAATGTTAACAAATAATATATATAAATGAATAATTTAATAATACTTGGAGGAAGTGGAATAGGCATGATTGCTTGTTCAATTGCTAATGATTTAGGAAATTATAATATTTTAGGTTTTTTAAATGATGTCTTTCCGATAGGAACAGAAATAGGCAAGTATAACAAAATCCCCGTAATTGGTACTACAAGCGATTTAAGCAAGTATTTGGCTGATGAAAGTAATATGTTTTTTGTAG
>ERZ795058.2163-NODE-2163-length-24021-cov-6.775599_pt1 | contig 24021 bp, 24 predicted proteins | sample MGYA00375142_ERZ795058 | MGnify/ENA primary metagenome ERZ795058 (study PRJEB30187, sample SAMN05720210) | activated sludge metagenome | isolation source: anaerobic digester from wastewater treatment plant | place: Japan | collected 2015-04-20 ... | reverse complement strand
TATTGACTGCCTTCCGCCCTCTGTTTCATCCCCTCGCAGGACGGATCTGTTTATTGCCGCGCTGGGAACTCGCGCACAAAAAATTGCTTTCGGCCTGACCCAGGAATTTCGCAGAAAAGGAATCAGCGCAGCCATGGACTATGCCGATAGAAGCCTGAAAAGCCAGATGAAGCGGGCTGATAAATTGAACAGCGCCTTTACGTTGATTTTTGGCGATAAAGAAATTGATGAATCACACGCTGAATTGCGGGACATGAATACCAAAAACCAAAAAAGTCTGCCTCTGGATGGTTTACTGGAGGAACTGACAAATATTTTAAATAAGAGGGAATAGTTTTGTGAGCCAGTTTATTTCAAAAGATAAAAGAACACATTATTGCGGAAGTTTATCTGAATCAGATGACGGCAAAGAAGTTGTTTTAATGGGATGGGTCCATAGAAGACGCGATCACGGCGGTGTGATTTTTGTCGATCTGCGTGACCGCGAAGGAATTGTGCAAATTGTTTTCAATCCGGAAGCGGGGGAATCCGTCCACGGTGAAGCCCACAAAATCCGCAGTGAATACGTCCTCGCGGTAAAGGGCAAAGTGCGAAAACGTCCGGAAGGAATGAGCAATCCGGAACTTAAAACCGGCCAGGTGGAAGTCCTTATTTCTGATCTGGAAATCCTCAATGATTCCAAAACCCCTCCTTTCTCTTTCGACGATGAGGACATTTCAGAAAACATCCGGCTGAAATACCGCTATCTGGATCTGCGCCGTCCGGCGATCCAAAAGAACCTGTTTCTGCGCAGCAGGCTGGCGGCGGCAACGCGCCGGTATTTTGAAGAAAACGGCTTCATTGAGGTCGAAACCCCGTTTCTGACCAAAAGCACGCCGGAAGGCGCACGTGACTACCTGGTGCCCAGCCGCATCAATAAAGGAACTTTTTATGCCCTTCCCCAGTCGCCGCAAATCTTCAAGCAGCTGTTGATGGTTTCGGGATTTGACCGCTATTATCAGATTGTCAAATGCTTCCGCGACGAGGACCTCCGGGCTGACCGTCAGCCCGAATTCACACAGATTGACGTCGAAATGTCCTTTGTCACGGAAGAAGACATCATGCAGATGATGGAAGGCCTGATGGCAGCCATATTCAAGGCCTGCCTGGGCAAAGAACTTGTGCTTCCCCTGCCCCGACTGACCTACGCCGATGCGATCAGCCGCTATGGCAAGGACAATCCGGACGTTCGCTTCGGAATGGAAATCAGGGATATCACGGATATCGTAAGAAACTCCGGCTTCAAGCTTTTTGCCGAAGTCGCGGCGCAGGGCGGCGTGATTAAGGCCATCAACGCCAATCAGGCCTCCGGTCTGTCACGTAAAGACCTGGACGGTCTTGCGGATTTTGTCGCCATTTATGGCGCCAAGGGACTGGCCTGGGCAAAAGTCAACGCTGCCGACTGGACATCACCCATCTTCAAATTCCTGAAGCCTGAGGAGATTACAGGCATTGGGAAATTGTTAAACGCCAAAGAAGGCGACATCATTTTCTTTGTCGCCGATACCCCAAAAGTGGTCCATGATTCCCTCGGAAATTTGCGTTTGCATCTTGCCAGAAAACTCAATCTGATCGATCCTGATGCACTGGGTTTCACCTGGGTTACGGAATTTCCGCTTATGGAATACTCGGAAGCGGAAAAACGGTATGTTTCAACTCATCACCCCTTCACTTCCCCGTTTTTGGAAGATCTGCCTCTGATGACGACCGATCCGGCAAAAGTCAGGGCCCGGGCTTACGACCTGGTTCTGAACGGTTCGGAAATCGGCGGCGGCAGCATCCGTATCCACCGCAAGGACATTCAGGCACAGGTTTTCAGCGCCCTGGGATTGAGTGACGAAGAAGCAAGGCTGAAATTCGGATTCCTTCTGGACGCTTTAGAATACGGGGCACCTCCGCATGGCGGGCTGGCCTTCGGTCTGGACCGGCTCACCATGATTATGACGAATGCAGAATCGATCCGGGACGTGATCGCCTTTCCAAAAACACAAAAAGCGGCCTGTCTGCTATCCGACGCACCATCGAAAGTCAGCATCGAACAACTGATGGAACTGTCGCTGAAAATTGTTTAAAGGAGTCATGAATACATAAACCTTTATCGGAATGGAGGTCCCATGAAAACAGAGAGCAGAATGTTGTTACTGGTCGTTTTGGTCATGATATTCCTTTCCTTAACCATCGCGGGCGCATCTGCGGCAAGCAATGTACAAATCAAACAACTCAAGAGCACAAAGACATGCTCGGCCTGCAACCTGAGCGGAACAAACTTAAGCAAGCTGGACTTGAGCGGAGCAAACCTGAGCAAATCGAACCTGAGCAAAGCAAACCTCAGTGATTCGAACCTGAGCGGTGCAAACTTAAGCGAATCGAATTTAAGCGGGGCAAACTTAAGCGGAGCAAAACTCAACAAAACAAACTTCAGTGGTTCAAACTTAAGTGAGGCCAATATGAACAAAGCGGATCTGTCTGGAACAATCCTGACAGGATCGAACCTCAACGGCGTGACATGGAAAGACGGGGCAAAATGTAAAACGCCTTCAATCGGACAGTGCAATAAATAAAATGTTCTTTCATCAGAAAGAAAGGGCCGAGTTCAATGACCAGAAGATACATCATCCTGATGATCCTATTTGCAGTGACATTTATTACCGGTTTATCATGGGCGTCGGATAAAACCATCGAAACCCGTTACATCATTGCAAAAGACGGTACCGGCAAATTATCGGATGCCCGCCTGCAGGAGCTGGCTGATCAGGCACAAGCGGCGCTGGAAGGCATCCTCAAATTCTGGTCTGCGGATGTCGATGTTGAGAAATCCGGTAAAATCAAGGTTGTATTTGATGATCCACGCAGAAAAATCTATTACGTCAGCGTGTTTCACTGGGACATGCAGGGCTTCAGGCGTGTACGGGCCGTTCGGGTCTTCGGCTGTGAAGAAAGACCGCAGGAAATGGTGCACAAGCTGACAACCGCCGTCTTCCCCCATAATGATAAAATGATCCGAAACATTATGGGCGTTCCTACGGAGGAGCAACTGGGCAATCTTTTAACCTTTCCCAATTGCGGATTCCCATGTGACGACTGGGTGCTGGTTTTCCTCAAGATAAAATCATACATTCCCCTGGATCAATTGGGGCCGGGTCACGAGGCATGGGGGATGCAAACTTCCCCGGACGGTTTCCCTTCCGTCTTTGACAGATCCAGGCAATCAAGAGCCTATGCTCAGGCGGGTTCCTTTGGCAGCTACCTTATCCGGACTTACGGCATCGACAAGATGAAGAAGTTCTATGCGCTTTCAGAAAAAAAGGACCGGCCGTGGCAGGAGGTCTTTGGGCTCACCCTGCAGGATCTCGAAAAAAACTGGCTTAAGGACCTGAATGCACTGGAATCAAAGAAAGCCCAAAATATTTCAAAACTGTCGGTGTTGTTCGAGGAAAACCCCAACCGGGCATGCCTGCGGGCACAGAAGTTCACCGTCGGGCAACCGTAGAAGATGAAACATTAATTCCCATTGGATTTTCCAGCACAAAAGTTTTTGTTAGAGATTGTATTATCTGATCACGGGCCAACAAGCAGAGAACTTTAGAATGTCGTTAAACAGCGTATTTTCTGACAACAAGTATAAAGAATATCGCGAATCATAACTTTTCCTGTAACAAAGTATTCGTTAGCTTACAACGTCATGCGCTTTTTCAATGGGCATTCATTTTATGATTTGAACGCCCTGGAGAAAAACACCCCCTGCCCCTGCCTGGGTTCAATCCTGAATCGGTACCATCGCCCTTCCCTTTTTTCAGGGGTGAACCAACGGGTTTCGTATATCCCCATTTTGGAATCAGTTAACTTACCTGTAAAGGTCACCGACAAGTCGTAGCCATCGTCATTGACAGGAATTCCATCCATTTCCAGAGGGAACCATTTACCCCCATCCTCACTGTACTCGATTGACACCAGGCGACGGTGAAAGTCGATCAGCGTAGGGGGAACATCAATCCATTTGATGTGCCAATACTCTTCACCGCCTTCAGGCTCCTTCAGCTTTGGTTCCTCAAGCGTCACCCTCCTGCCCTGCGGGGCATCATACTCCAGGTAGAATGTGTTCCCTGTAAGCTGAAATGTCCATGATCCGGGTATGTCGGAGAACTCTCCCTTTCTTGCCAGATCACTCACAACACTGGCGGCATGGGCGGCGATGAAGGGATTGGTATTAGGGCCGTAAAGTGTATGACCGCCCTCGTAGCGCTGTTGGGCATATTCCTCTGGGGTTGTGCAGTAGCCGGTATAACCGTTGGAAACACTTATCACCACAAAGCGTGTGTCCGCGGGCAAACCGCCCTGAAAAGACGATTTTTGACAAGCCGCGGCAATCCGTCGTCCTGATTCGATGGTGACCTCGTAGGGAAGAGGCAGAAGGACCATATCATGCAGGCGGATCGCCTGAAAGGTGATCCGGTGGGGAAATTCATCCCGCGGCAAAATGAGCGACTGGAAAGGCCATAGGGCGATTCGCCGGCTGCCGTGGCATCCACCGGTAAAGATCCACCGTCTGGATCCTTCTTTAAAAAACGGCAGCCAGTTGAGAACGGGAGTGGGACCTCCATCATACGCGCCGGCAAGCAATGTATTCCCCACCCGGGGAGGATCGCATATCACGATCCCGTCAATGGCATTCTCCTGAAATAAATCGATCTCCCGAAGGGCCGCTTCTATCTTCACCCTGCCGGTGAGTTGACTTTCCAGCGAGTGGAAAAGCCCGATCGCTTTTTGCCCGATGCCGACACCAATTTTTCTGGACTTCCTGTAACCATCCCCTTCAGATATAATGTCAGGTGCAATGTCTGCATGTGTACCGTTGACCACGGCATGGATGAACCCTGCGGTTTTATATTTTCTTGCAATCTCCCATTCGAGCTCTCTTTCGATGTAAGCAAAAACATCAGCATTGTAAAGGGTGTTTTGTGAAGGCATGGTGGTTCCGTGAATTGAATAAACAGTAAGGGCACCGGCAGGAACATAAGCGCCGCTTTTGGCGTCAAAGCAATCAACGCGCACCATATACATCGTGGGATTTACTGCCTTGCGAATGTCCCCTGCTTTCACAGGATCGGCATTCAAGTTTGCCCGGTAGGCCTGGATACTACGGTTGCGCGTGAAGCCATAGATTTCCGCACTTCCCGTGGCAATCCTGGCGGGTCTTCTGCTGTTGTATGCGTCAATGATTGCGGAGGCGATCTGGCCGGCAATAAAGTCGAAAAATTTCAAGTCCAGTCCGCCTGCGTTTGCCGTGTTCATCAGGTAAAAATTGCTTCCCGAAAGGTTGCCCGGGCCGGAATGTGTATGGGTCGCCGACAGCATGATGCCTTTCAGATCCAGGTCCGTCTTTCCGGCCACCAGTTCAGCAACCCGGCGATGCACCAGTTCGGAACCCGTCAGGAGATCGCACTGAACCATTGCCACAGGCCCTTGCCCCACAGGTTTAAGGTAGATAGCGCGGGCATACAGGCGTGTACGGAAGCCCTTCCCATAGCTTCCATTGGCTGAGTAACCTGCCATCGGCATGCCCGGCCGCGGAGTAATGTCCGCCCTGCCGACACCGGCCAGAAGTAAGGCATTGCGTTCTGAAGTCAAGGGTGTCACTCGACGCACTTCCAGGTTGATGGAGGAACCGCAGCCGATCAGGATGCATGTCACCATTATGATAGCGACTTTTGTCATCCCTCGCAACATTATCAACTTCCTGTAAATATGTGAACCGCCGTGCATAGATGAACCCTTTTTAAGGCACGAAGATTGGGAAACCATTCTATATCATCAGTATGATACACTAATGCATAATCGTAAAGCATTTTTTGATCCGTAATGATTCGATCCATTGTTGCTTTGCAGTGATGTTATTTGAGAAAAATTTTTTAACTTGTAGCCGGCTGGTCTGTCATGTTAGTGTCATATCCCGATGAAAGGAGACCGCAAATGACCCCTTATAAAAGATTAAGAGAAATACTGGATGCTCATCCCGCCACCGCGCCAAAAGCAGCATCAATCGATCAGATACTGCGCATCCTTTTCACACCCCAAGAAGCAGACATTGCCATTCATATGAGCTTCAAGCCAAAAAAGGTTGCTTCCATTGCGAAGCTGGTTAACCTTGACGAGAACACCGTCAAGAGCAGCCTTGAATCCATGGCCAATAAAGGCATTATTTTCTCCCGCAGAAAAAATGGCGACGTATCCTATGGCCTGGTGCCTCTTATACCCGGCGTCTTTGAGTTTCCTTTCATGAAGGGTGGCGGAACTCCCATTCATGACCGTCTCGGCAAACTCTGGGAAGAATACCACCATGAAAGCCTGGGGGCTTCTTTTGCCGGAAATCCCACTCCGCTCATGCGGGTGGTCCCCGTGGAGAAATCAATAACGGCGCAGAACCGCATTCATCCTTATGAAGAAGTTAAAAATTTTATTCATAACGCCAATTTCATTGCTTTGGCAGGTTGTGCCTGCCGGATCAGTGTCGGCAAGTGTGACAAACCAAAAGAAGTTTGTCTTATTTTTGACGGGACGGGAGAGTTTCTGGTGGAACGCGGCTTTGCACGCCAGATCACGAAAGAAGAAGGCTTAAAAGTGTTGGATCTGGCCGAAGAAGCAGGACTCGTTCACACAAGCAACAACAGTGCGGACAAAGCCAGTCTGATCTGCAACTGCTGTCCGTGCTGTTGCACCATACTGCGGGGAAAGACACAGCTGAAACACCCCCACGCATTTGAACCCAGCCGGTTTGCCGCCGTTGTAAAAAAGGATGACTGCACCGGATGCGGCATCTGTGAAGAAGAACGATGTCCCGTAAAAGCCATCACCATGAATGAGGATGTCGCTTTTGTTCATCAGGATGAATGTATTGGCTGCGGCTTATGTGTAACGGGCTGTCCTGTTGATGCCATCGAACTGGTTGAAAGGAAACAAGTGCCTGCCGTTCCTCCAACGATTCAGGACATGGCCGTGAAGGTTCTGCAGGAGAAGGGCAGGCTGGACGCCTTTATGAAGGTCATGCAGGGTTAGAGCCGATACGGAGCGGTTTCAGACCTTTGATCAATGATCGAATTGTCATTTCGACCGAAGGGAGAAATCTTTTAATACCACAATATAAAAGAAAGAGTTCTTGTCGCTTTGCTCCTCAAAACGCGTGACCCGATGGTTTATGACACGAAGGCAATTATGCAAAGCCATCGGTTTATCTTTCCTGGCCTTGAAGGCTCGATTCTGCATATGAAGGTGGCAAAAAGCATGGAGCCCCTCCGGTCATTTCGCAGATACTTAAGCACATACCTGGCGGAGAATCAGAAAAATAATGCATGAACTGCCCATTACGGAAAGCATATTAAACATTGTGCTCAAGCACGCAGCCAAAAACAACGTCCGGCAAGTGGTGGCCATTCATCTGCGGATCGGGAAACTCAGCGATCTCGAAGATGAATGGATCCAGCATTATTTTGATTATTTAAGCAAAGGCACTATGGCCCAGGGCGCAAAACTGATCATTGAACGCACACCGATCATATTACAGTGCAACAGCTGTAATACGTCCTATGAAGCGGACATGGCAACGATCGGCGATGCCGTCTGCCCGGCCTGCGGACAGACGGAAAGCACCCTGATTTCCGGACGGGAATACTATATCAAGGACATGGAGGTACAGTGATGGAAGATGTAAGACTCATTGAAGTTAAAGAAGAAATTCTGGCCGACAATAACCAGGTTGCGGCAGGTGTCCGCGATCAGCTACGGACCAAAAAGACCCTGCTCGTCAATTTAATGTCCTCTCCGGGATCGGGCAAGACCAGCCTCATCCTCCGCACCATTGAAGGACTGAAGCAGGGCATGAAGATGGGTGTCATTGAAGCGGATATTGATTCCAAAGTGGATGCTGAAAAGGTGGCCGCCAGGGGGGTTCGGGCAATCCAGCTCCGGACCGGCGGTTTTTGTCATCTCGACGCAACAATGGTCACTCAGGGAATTGATGCTCTTGCAGAAAATGATTTGGATCTGATCATTATTGAAAATGTCGGCAACCTGGTTTGCCCCGCCGAGTTTGACACGGGAGCACACAAAAACGTGATGATCCTGAGCGTTCCCGAAGGAGACGACAAACCTCTCAAATACCCTCTCATGTTCAGTATCTGCAATGTTCTTCTGGTGAACAAAATTGATTACCTGTCGTTGAGCGATTTTGATATGGATACCCTGCGCAAAAGGGTCCTTGCCTTGAATCCCGATATCAAAATCATTGAAGTATCCTGTAAAACAGGCGTGGGTATTGATCAATGGATTGCCTGGCTTGGGCAGGAAGTGGAATCTTTTCGTTCAGGACAATAACTGATTGAACATCGCCCGGGAAATGGTTGTGCTGTTTTCCCGGGTTTCTTTCACACCCGCCGGCCCCTTCCACGATCTTTTTTTTGTCATCGTAAGGAAAACGGCCGGATCATAGCCCCTGTTAAGAACAAAATGGATTGACGTGATGTCCTCAACTTTGTTTTTTCTTCGGCGGAATCCTTACAATTCTTTCTTTGCCCTTCACCATGGATATTGCGTTTTGCGGACAGAAATGCGCGCATACCCCGCATCCGATGCAGCGATCCTCTTTTCTGCGGGCTTTTTTATCTTCGTTCAAATAAGCCGCATAGGTATGGCATTTCTCAACACATGTACCGCATCCGATGCATAGATCATCATTCACTACGGAGATAAAACTGGTTACGTTTGATATAGGCGCCAGCATATTATCGACCCCGTTTCCGCAACAGCAGCGGCAACAGTTGCAAATACTGGTTTCATCCTTGCTGGTATCGAAATTGGGATGATAGGCCTTATGCACGAGGCCCGCTTCCTCTGCACGCTTTAAAACCTTCAGCGCTTCGTCTTTGGTAATCATCCTTGAAAACCCCTGCTCTGATGTAAACCTAGCGGACTTGCCGAAAGTGAAGCACGTTTCCCTTTCGTCCGTTTGTTTGCAGGGGGTCCCCTGTATGTCTTTGTAGTGACGGCAGAAGCAATGCCCCAGAGCAATCTCGTCAAATTTCGTAATGAGTTCCTCAACCCTTTGAGAAGGAACGATCCTGTCAATTCCTGTTTCCAAATCCTCGTTGATGATGATTTTCACGGGCTCATTCTTAGGTTGGTTTTCAAAAACCGGAACGGTCCTGTCAATAGGCGGGGTCGTCATGAGCATCGGAATAATCGCATCGTAATTTGCCTGGACCATGCTGTCCAGTTCTGCAAACATTTTATTGAACAATGCGGCGATTTCCCTGTTCCGTTCAGTAACCTCCAGTTTGCCCATGAAATTATATTCAAATGTCCCGACGTTAAACAGCGGGAGTAATCTGAAAACCATGATCCCCTTGCTGTTGGGTTGATTAAAGATAACTCCCCTGCTGGCAAGGTCCTTTACTTTTTTGTTGATTTCTTCTTCCGACAGCCCGCTGGATAATTTTAGCTGTTCCATCGTCTGGGATTTTTTCTCATTGAAAGAAGCGATAAAATCCACTTCATCTTCCATAATGAAATATTTCAAAAGTTGAATAAGCGTATCGTTGACAGGAAGTGGTGTGCCTCCTGCCTGGCTTATAATTTCACCGGCTTTTCTGTATTTTTCGTCCATGTTCATATTCGTCACTCCCGTTAGAATTGAAAAAACATTGGTAAATATCTGTATGAAAGCACTGCAGCAAATCTTATGCGAAGCCATTGGATTGATCATGCCAATGTTTTTAATGTTGCACAGTATAGGGATGCAACCACTTCTTGTCAACGAATATGAGAGAACAAATTATTATTTAAGTTCCTGAATTTATAACTTGATAATATCTCATCAATTCTAGTATCATCGGAAAAAATTTGCGGCTCAGGAGGTCCCATGAAAGCATTAAAACTCTGCATGACATGCATATTTACGGTCTTATTGATTTGCTTTCTGCTTAATATCGATGTTTCCGCCCAGAGAACCATTGTCGTGGCGGTGGACAGCGTTGACTGGGCACCTATGAAGATGAAAGGGGCCAGCGGGGAGCTGACCGGATTTGAAATTGACATGATCAAAGCCATCAGCTCCGAGGCCGGGTTTCAGGTCAAGATCGTCGAAGTCCCCTGGGGGAAGATCTTTGACGAGCTCGATGCGGGAAAGTTCGATGCGATCATGGCTTCGGTAAGCATCACAGATCAAAGAAAAGAAAAGTTTGATTTTTCACAGCCTTATTTTTCCGCGGAACAGCTTCTTGTTGTGCAGAAGGCACTGGCCTTATCAGACCTGAAGGACAAGACAATCGCGGCTTTTGAGGCAACAACAGGGGCAGCTGTACTTAAAAAATCCAAATTAATTGAAAAGAAATTCTACCCTGTCGGCGAGACGGAAAAAGCTTTCAACGATTTGGCGGAGGGCAAAATTGACGGTGTGATCTGCGATACTCCGCTGGCCATCAACTACTGCTTCAGACGCGAGGCGTATCAGGGAAAGTTTGCCATCGCGAGCGAAAAAACGGTTCTGGGCAAACCTTCAGAAAAGGAAGAGTATGCCATGGTGGTAAAAAAAGGCAACCCCGATACCCTTTCTCTCCTGAATAAAGGCATCAAGGCTGTTCATGCCAAGGATATCGATGCCAGTCTCAAAGCTAAGTGGATCTGGTGGTAGGGCTGTCAACACACCTGTCTGCAATGACGGAAAACCCCGATTAAAAAAGGGCTGAACTATGTTTGAATATATGATAAAAAAGGAAAACACAGCCGTTATCACTAATCACGAATGGATGGAGGATTTATGATGAAATACAGGTTTCTTATTATGTTTTCCCTTGCCTTTCTGATGAGCGGATGCGCAGGCAACATGGCCCTCACCAAAGGCCAGACCGACATTGATCTTTCCAATAAATCCATTGCTTTGCTTACCGTCAAGATTTCAAACCAGTATAAACCAAAACGTCAGGTAAATTTGCATAGTGTCCTGATTTGCCCTCAATCCGAAACAAACTGCAGGCGTGACCTTCCTGCCTATCCTGGAAGCCCATATAAGATTTATAAAAAAGAAAAAAACAATTTCAATGAATATCTGCTGAGTTTTGCACTGGAAAGCGGCACACATAACATCGATGGTTTCTATGCGACTTACAATATTCCTGCGATTATTTCTGCATCTGGCTATGGCGAGCTAAAATTGGAAACAGAGATTAAACCAAATACAGTCAGCTATCTGGGGCACCTCGATATTACACTTCGTGAGAAGAAAGCTGATACGGAAATAAGCGCCGGGAGCGCGATACCTCATATGGATCAATCAATGTCGGGTTTTGCTTCCGGGACATTTGATATTGTTGTTGAAGATAAATTTGATGAAGACATGAAATCTTTCATTTCTGAATATCCCGGATTACAACAGGTTAAAGTTGAAAAAATCATCCTTCCGGAATGGATAAGACCGGAAAACAGGAATAAACCGTAGGATCGTTTTTTGTATAGCAGTAAATTGTTTATCAAAACAAAATTTGTTTATACATGGCCTGTCGGGACCAACAAAGGGCATCTTATCAGTCTTTGAACCCCTTAAAGTTGATTTCAACGGTTATTTTCAGACAAATATTTCTTTACCAGGGGTAGAGAATGAATCCTTTTCTTAAAATTATTTTGCTTCTGGCGTCGGCAACAATCCTTATGGCCTGCGCAGCACAACATGAGATCAGAATTCTGCACGTAAATGATTTTCATGGATTTGCAACAGCTTATAAGCCTTATGGCTCTGAATCGGAACAGGGAGGCCTGGCCTATCTTGCACAGCGCGTTGAAGAACTCCGGTCTGAAAAGCCAACGCTGCTTGTTGCCGCAGGCGACATGATCCAGGGAAACAACTGGGCAAACCTTTTTCAAGGGAAGTCCTCCATTGAAGCAATGAACTCGATGAAGTTTGACGCTGTGGTGGTGGGAAATCACGAGTTTGATTTCGGACAGGCCATCCTTAAAGAAAGGATTCAAGAAGCAAACTTCCCTTTTCTGGGGGCAAACGTTGCGGGACTCAGCCAGTTGAAACCATATGTCGTTAAAAACCTTGACGGCCTTTCCATTGCCGTTATCGGGGTTGTGACCGGTGACACACCGACGACAACTCATCCCAAAAACGTCTCGGGGTTGCAATTCTCCTCCCCCGTTGATACCGTTGAAAAATACGTCCGGGAACTTCGGGCAAAAAATGACATCATTGTTGTTCTTTCCCACATCGGATTCAGCGCAGACATGGAGCTTGCAAAAAAAGTCGAAGGAATCGATGTCATCGTCGGCGGTCATTCGCACACAAAAGTGGCAAAACCTGCCGTTGTCGGCAAGACACATATCCTGCAGGCTTTCGAGCATGGAAAAGTGCTTGGCGTGCTTGATCTCACCGTGAAAAACGGCACCATCATTCAAGCCCACAGCCGGCTGGAGCCCATATCCCCGGGTGGAAAAGAAAACCGGGAGGTGGGATCGATTGTTGCAAAATACCAAAAGCAAGTTGATTCTTTTATGGATGTTACGGTTGGTGAATCACTCGTCGATCTTGACGGCGTTAATGTGAGACGCCAGGAAACAAATCTCGGAAACCTGATCACAGATATCATGAGGAAAGCGGCAGGAGCCGATGCGGCAATCATTAACGGTGGCACGATCCGGACCAGCATCAAGAAGGGAAAGATAAAGGTCAGCGATGTATACGCGGTCGTTCCTTTTGATAATTATATTGTGGCCATCAAACTGACAGGGAAACAGATTCGCGAAACACTGGAACACGGTGTTTCTGCTATTGAAGCAGGTGAAGGACGGTTCCCCCAGATCTCCGGCATTGCCTTCACCTTTAACCGGCATGCGCAGTCAGGTTCAAGAGTGAAAGAGGTGCTCATCGGCGGGCGACCTATTGTGGCCGACAAAGAATACACGGTCGCGACAAATGATTTTCTTGCGGCCGGAGGGGACGGATACAAAGCGTTTGGCGATGCCGTAAAATCATCAAAAGATTATGCCGTCATAGGCGGAGCAATGAAAGGTGATAAACTTGTATACAGTAACGCCGGAAAATGGCTTCGGGATGTGGTAATCGAATTTATTAAATCCCGGAAGGAGATATCTACCCGGGTTGAAGGGCGGATTCGGGAAGTGAAATGAGATGATTTCTTGCCGTATTCTTGTCGTATGATATGACCATGCAGCCATGTCGCATGGAAATGAATACTGAAGAAAAGTACACTACCGGAAAGGACACAGACATGAAGGTATATGTGAACGATCAGGAATTTGAACTGGTGCCGGGAATGACAGTGAAGCACGCTCTTATTGATGCCGGATTGCTTGATATGATCAAACAGGGCAAGAAAGTCTATGATGAGATGGATAATGAAATCGGCCTCTCAGGGGCTCTCACGGAAGGCGCTAAAATTTACATCCGCTGATATAAAGATATCGCCTTTCTTATAGATTCGTTTGTAGACCGAGCTTACACTTCAGCTTGACTTAATAAGCCCCTGAAGCTGTCAACAAGGCAAGGAACGGCCATCCACTATCTACTATCCACCATTCACTGTTTACGACAGGCCTGCCCCGATTCTTTCCAGAATGGCGACATTTCCCGCAACCTTTCGATAATCGCCGGCATTTTTTCAATCACAAAATCAACTTCTTCTTCCGTGTTATACACGCTCAGGCTGAAGCGGATTGAACCGTGCGCCATGGTAAAAGGAACGCCCATCGCGCGCAGTACGTGCGACGGCTGCAGCGAACCGGATGTGCAAGCCGAACCGGACGAAGCACAAATGCCCAGCTCGTTCATCATCAGCAAAATCGCTTCTCCTTCCACGTACTCGAAGCTGATATTTGTGGTATTGGGCAGGCGATTTTGGATATCGCCGTTGACGCGGCTCTGCGGAATCTTCTTTAAAAGTTCCCTCTCCAGTTTGTCCCTCAGACGATTAACGGACGAATTCTCCTTATCCATATTTTGGGCTGCAAGCTCGCAGGCCTTCCCTAATCCGATGATGCCCGGAGTATTTTCCGTGCCTCCCCGCCGCTCTTTTTCCTGGTGACCTCCGATCAGAAACGGTGAAAACTTGGTTCCGCGCCGGACATAGAGAACCCCGATACCTTTGGGTGCGTGCAGTTTGTGGCCGGAAATTGAAAGCATATCAATGACATTGTTTTTCATGTTGATGGGAATCTTTCCTGTTGCCTGAACGGCATCCGTATGAAATAGAATTCCTTTTTCATGAGCCATTCTTGCCGCGGCTTCCACCGGAAAGAGCACGCCCGTTTCATTATTGCCCCACATCAGGCTGACAATGGCCGTGTCCGGAGTCAGGTTCTTTTCAAGATTTTCCAGATCCAGGTTGCCGTTTTTGTCCACGGGCAATTCGGTAATCTTATACCCCTGCAAACTTAAATGAGAACAAAGGGCGCGGATAGCCGGATGTTCAACCCGGCTGATCACGATGTGTCTCTTTTCGGGCCTTGTCGTTAAAGCTGAGCGGATCGCGGAGTTGTCGCTTTCCGTTCCACAACTGGTAAAAACAATTTCTTCAGGCAAAGCGCCCAAAAGTAATGCCACCTGCTCGCGCGCGAGCCGAATTTTCTGGCCGACTTGCCCCCCGAAAGTATGCATACTTGAAGGATTGCCGTAGAACTCAAGGAAATATGGCAGCATGACGTCCAGCACTTCTGCGGCGACTTGTGTTGTGGCATTATTGTCGAAATAAACGGGTTTCATTTGGATACCTCCTCCACCGTAATGTCCGGCGAAACCAATTCCCTGAGACGGTGCTCAACAAAATGCTTTAAGGTAATATCGGCTGCCTTGCAGGTCGCGCAGGCGCCCCGTGTCGCAACGAGTACCCGGTTGCCGATGATGTCAATGATATCTACATCGCCCCCATCCTGCCTTAACGAGGGCCGGATCTCCCGGTCAATCGTTTCCTCGATCATCCTGATTTTTTGAAGGTTCGTGAGTCTGGGTTTTGTGTCGGCTTTTGGCTCCGCCTTCACGCGCTCAATGATCTGCGCAATAGCGTCATGACATCCCCCGCAGCCACCCCCGGCTTTGGTATAATTGGTCACATCCTCCAAGGTTGCCAGGTTATTTTCTCGAATGGCCCGTTCGATTTCCCTATCGGTAACCCCGAAGCATTCACAAATGATTTTTGCCCCGTCTTCCATCGCCGGAGCTCCCCGATAATTTTCCACTGCCTTCTCCAGGGCCTGTTTTCCCAAAACAGAGCAGTGCATCTTTTCATCCGGGAGACCTCCCAGGTATTGAGCGATATCCTGATTGCTGACCTTGAGTGCTTCATCAACGGTCATTCCCTTGATAATTTCCGTGAGCGCCGAAGACGAGGCAATGGCACTGGCACAGCCGAATGTTTTAAATTTTGCATCTTTAATGCGCTTGTTTTCATCCAGTTTGAAGGTGAGTTTCAAGGCATCGCCGCAGGCCAGCGACCCGACTTCGGCTACCCCGTCCGGATTTTCAATTTCCCCCACATTGCGCGGATTGAGAAAATGTTCTTTTACCTTATCCGTGTATTCCCACATAACGCCTCCTGCAGTCTTTTATTAATGATACTGTTCATATACTACTTTTATTATCAATTTATTAGTACTAAATTGATTACCAAGCAGGGCCTGACTGAACATCACATAATTTTATAAATATAAAATGATATCTTATATTTCAGGATGTTGAAAATCATTTTCAAGCACCAAATCCTCCATCACTACGCCTCAATTCAAATATTGACATTCGAACAGTGTTTTCATATGTTTTTATCGTGAATAACAGGTATCCTTAAGTTAAGAAAGTTTTTCCTGGAGTGGCTATTTTTACAGGATTTGCGTTTTCTATGACTACTGAGTAATGGAGCAAGGCCGTCAAGGACAGTAAATTCATGGCGAATGAAACAACCCTGGAAAAAAGTGAGATCACAAAGCCGAAGCGCAGCCTTCGGTTCAAGGTCGGGGTGTTTCTACTGATCGTGAATACGCCGATCGGCTACGGGGGAAGTGCGCTGGCCGCCGTTATCGGCTTGAAAACCAAACATCCCGCAATTGGTGCGGGTGCAGCCCTGGGCATCTATATCCTTTCCTGGAACATGCTGGGACTTGGAATATGGATGGCCGGTCCCGAGGGGTTGAAGCTTGTAAAGGATCTGCGCAAGAGGTGGTTTCGAAAAAAAAAGACACAACCTGAAACCTTTGATCCCTCAACCGGATAGGCCGGCCTGTGCAAAGGCACCTCTATCGTCTGCAAACCAATGTCTCCCCCAAACCTTATGAAAAAAACAACGAAAATAATCATCATATGCAGTCTGCTGTTATGCTCCATTCCCCTGTGTGCCGGGGCAGATCATCCCTGGACTGCATTCCTGAGCGAAAATGCAGGATTTTGCTGTTCAGGCAGACTGTGATTTTCGTTTTGTGACTGAATTGATATTTAACGAATGAAGTTGGACGGAATCAATGTAATTGGTCTGGCTTCATTGAAATCAGTATCATCCATCAGTTTATACCATTTGACTTCTTCCTCTGGGTGAATCTGAGGCTGTATCATTTCAGCATAGAATGTTTTCGCCGAATCCATGTCATCAAAAGTCAACCATTGAAAACGCTTAAAGCCAAGCCTGTCCATATCTTCCCGCACGTGAATATCAGAGAATCCATCTCCTGACGATTTTTGATACCTGGTGTTAGCCGTCATATATTTTCTGACAAACTGCCATATTCCGTCTTCTGGATTTTCCCATGTTCCATTGCCGGCCCACTGCCGCTGTGCTCCATACTGAATTTGCTCCGGAACAATTACAATCAAGATGCAATCGAATGGCCAATATTTTTTGCAGATTGAGTCTGCTGATACCAAATAGATTGTTTGGATGTTCGGGTACTTCTCTGTCCAAGACTTGGCACTTTTGCGTAAGTTTATAAGTTGTTGCTGATTCACTTTTCCGGTATTTTGAAATGTTGTAATAATTTTGAAACATCTTTTAATTTGAAACGAAAATATTTTATTTCCTTAAGTTTCTTTTTTGCTTTCTCATGGTCACCAGGCAGTGTGAAGTCCATCATGTCGCAATGCGTCGGGCATATCGGGTCGCCAATCTGTCGTTTAAATTCCATGAGGGCAAGTTCTTTGATACTTGTTTCGATTGTTTTTTCTTTGCCACTTTGTGCCGGTGGCATATGCTCATCTTTTGCACCAGATGACCGTGCTCTGATTTCCCCTTCTATTTCTTCGAGAGTTTTCTTTTTTCTGGGCAGGGTATCAATGTCAACGATTCGTCGTCCTGTTTCAGAATAGGCCGTCAAGCCGGATTTGATAAGATTGAATAATTCCAAATCCTGAATCCCGTATTTTTTAATCAAGTCATGTCCGGAAATCATACCCGCCCTCTTTGTTTCACAGCAAACATCATTCTATTGTACATTTTTGTCCTGCGTTGATTGCTTATAATACCTCCTGAATTAGAGCTCTATCGCTTTTTGAATATGATAGTTTGAGACGTTGTATATTCATCGATTCAATTTCATAAATTGATTCAAACGCTGTATGAAGAAAAGCCCGCGCTTGGCGCTGCGGGCAATATCTATATTCATTACAAACCGTGTGACGTAAACGAAACGAATTGCTCCATTTCCTGCTTTCCTATCAAGCTGTTTTATTCGCCCGAAACAATCACCTTGTAAGATCCATAGATCCCCAAAATGTTCATGACATCCATATCAACGTGGTTAACCTTTGTAATGCCACCGTTTTTCTTTGCGGCATCGATACTGCAGTCGCCGACGGCGACCAGGCCAAGCACGCTCTTGCACTCCGCGACGCCGGTCTTCGAAGAAGCGCCGCTGTTGCCGGTTGCTGCAAATGGCAATTTAACTCCTGTATAAAGTCCGCCCATCGGTACCAACATTGCGCAACCCATAAGCAAACCGACAAGAACAAACACAAAAGCAAGTAAAAGCTTTTTCATAATACCCTCCTTGATTGATGATCCCTGTTAATTATTCAGCATGATAACCCTCTTTGGAACCGAGTAAACCTTAAAATATCTGCCTCTGAATGTCAAACAGCAAATTTATTCCTGAATCACCTTGATGATTTTCGACATCAATGTGGCCAAGTAATTTGTCCGCACAAAAAGGGTTTCGCAGAGGCCTGTTGAAGACCCGGGCATGAATTGGGAATGGTTTGCACGCTCCTGGTAGGCCCTGATGTATTTATTTTTTGTAAAGTCCATGATCGGAGATGCCTTGGAGCCGTATGTAAGAAGAAGGTAGGTGTAAAGTGCACGTGAGTTAAAGGGATACACAGTTGCGCCCCTTGTGTTTTGCCCGATACAAGGCGGCATCTGCATCTGCAATGAGAACCTCCAGCGAACGATCCAGCTTCATCTCCGCCACGCCTGCAGAGATTGCTGCCTGGGGGATTTCATTCTCGTCGTAGATAAGTGGAGGGGCTTTTGAAACGGCATCATGAATCCGATCGGCGACCTCTTTGGCCTGCTCCAAATTCACGTCTGGCAGGAGGATGATGAATTCATCTCCACCATAACGGGCAATGACTTCCGATGGGCGCAAATGATGCACGATTGTCTGGGCAACGGAATACAGAATCCGGTCCCCGTAAAGATGGCCGAAACGATCGTTAAAGTGTTTAAATTCATCAATATCGATCATGATGATGGAAAAAGGGGTTTTGTCCACAGAGCAGCGATTATAAATGCGTTCCAGAGCGTTGTTGAGCCAGTATCGGTTATGGAGGCCTGTCAGGGCATCGACGGATCCATAGCGATAATAGAGTTTCTCAAGTTCGACGTCTTTGCAGATGACGGCATCGGCCTGGCGCACACGCTTCGTCAGGGTGAAAAGAAGATTGCAGGCCGCGGCATGGGACGACTGGACCAGGGACCAGAGAATGTCCTCGTCCATGACCATGAGCCGGCTGTCCTCTTCGGCGACAACAAAGGCTGATGTCGGCTGATTGTCAATGACCGACATTTCTCCGACGCTTTCGCCGACTCCCAGAATGGCGATGGGCTCGCTGTCCAGGGATTCCAAATGGACACGCAGACGGCCTTTGAGGACAAAGTACACGGTGCTGTTCAATTTGCCGGCATGAATAAGAATTTCCTGAGCGTGAATTTCGCGCATTGTGCAGGACTCCAGGAGGCCTTTGATGGATTCATAGGCGACACACCTGAAAAGGTGAATGGAACGCAGATCTTCTTCCCGGATATCCGGACATGGATTAGTCATTATTATATTTCTCTATTGTAATGTGACATTATATAAGTAATATGACAAGACCTGTCAAGGAGGATAAGACAGGAAAGTCTTTATGAATGACCATCCGGGTGCGAGAGGATTTCTATGCCTTCCTCCTCTTCTTTGTATTCCAGCGTTTCATACACTCTTTCGTGTTCATTAATCGTTACGGTTCCTCCTTCCCTTCCGCAACCCTTATGCCTATTTTCCGGTAAAGTGCGGGTCGCGTTTTTCCAGGAATGAATAGACGCCTTCCTTGAAATCATCGGTGGTGGCGGCAAGGCCCTGGTAGGCGGATTCAAACTCCAGTTGCGTGGCCAGGTCGGTATTGAGCGATCGGTTGAGCATGTGCTTAATCATGCCGATGGAACGCGTCGCGCCGTTGGCGAGTCTTTTAGCGAACGCGGTGGCTTCAGTCATCAGATCGGCATCATCAACGATGCGGTTGATCAGCCCCAGCTTCAGGGCCTCTTCAGCGCTGATCGGGTCGCCTGTGAACATCAGTTCCTTGGCTTTGGCCAGGCCGACCAGGCGGGGCAGAAAATACGTGCCGCCGAGATCCGGGATCAATCCGCGGCGGACAAAGATCTGGATGAAACGTGCGCTTTTGGCGGCAATGATAATGTCGCAGCTCAGCGCCAGATTGAAACCCGCGCCGGCCGCCACGCCGTTGACAGCGGCAATGATGGGCTTTTCGCAATTGGCCAGGGCAAAGCATATCCGGCCGTAGGCATGCGCGGACAGTTTCATCCCCAGGCCTGTGGTCATATCAGGCCGGCCGCCGGCCCCGCCCAGATCGGCGCCGGTGGAAAAGCCCTTGCCGGTGCCGGTGATGATGATTGCCCGGACAGCGTCGTCCTGCTCGAACTCATTGGCCTTCTGCGCCAGTTCTTCAAGTTGAGCCATGGTGACCGAGTTTAATTTTTCGGGTCGATTGAGTGTGATAATCGCAATGCCGTCTTTTACGTCGTACAGAGTGTCAGCCATAAATAATCTCCTTGTTTTTCATGTTCATTTTCAAATCCTGATGCGTGTTTACGCTCAGGCGTCATCTCTCCAGCCGTTTCGCTAAAGCAGAATTTCCAGATGGGTTACCGGATAAGCCACGCAGGGGTGGATATAGCTAAAGACCCTGTCGGATTTTCTCAACCTGACGCCGCCGGGGTGATAGACCTTTCCGGTGAGCATCTTTGTCCGGCAGAGGCTGCATTCGTCCGACCGACACAGAGCAGGAATTACCATGCCCGCCCGCTTCAGAGATACCACCCGGATCTTTTTTCTCTAATTTCCGCCTGCTTTTATTTGCAGCCCCATTGTTTTCTCAGAGCAAAAAAAATAATAAATCTTTAACACTTTGTAATACTATAAAACCAATAAAATAATTGCAAACACAACACCTAAACCTGCAATGCAAATTCCCCTGCGAAACAATTCTGTCTTTGTTTTGAACATCCAGAACGATGATATCGCCAAAAAAATAATAATATCCCCAAAAATGTGGTAAAAAAATGCTTTAAATTCCGGCTTGACACTTTGTGCAAATCAGTAAACTTGTTAAGAATTGGAGGAAGTTCTTTCTTAGAATACTTAACTAATCCGGTAATTTTATTATATGTCACATTTTGAAAATATTCAATTTCTCCTTCGCTTTTTAAAACCTTCAAATCTCTTAAGTGTAATACTTTACCAAGTTCAGATGCTTCCATATTTGGAGATAAAGTTTTTTCAATTAATGTTTCATGTTTCAAGAAGTTTGTATTCCTATAAGTAAGAACAATTCCACTTATACTATAAATAATAGTAAGTCCTATAACAAAAAATCCAATGTCACGATGTAATGAACGTACAAAATGGTTTATTGATTTTTTTTCTTGTTCTTCCATAATCATTTCCCCTGATGTTTTATGTTTTAAAATGTTTGATTTTATTATGGTTGCTGCCCAGCCATTAAATAAATAATTGGTATTTTTAATCATTTATTGCCTTTATACTCTTTTTAAGAAAAATAAAAAGTTCAATAATGTTTAAAATCAAATGAAATAAAAATATAACACTGAAAATTTCACGGTATAAAGGACAAAATCCCGGCGGGTAATTTGTAAGATATTTTTCACAACGGGCCGTAAGCCTCCGTCCTTCAGAGCGGAGAGGATATCAACCAGTTTAAACAAAATCCTTCATTAATGAATTCTGTCTGAAATGGGCTATGTCCGTTAAAATTAATGGTTATTCTGTTACAGAAAACAAATCATGATTCGTGATCATCTTTAAACCTGCCGCTGATAAAATTTCATTTAAGGACATATCAAAAACGTCCGTAAAAAAAGGCGGCACCGGATGAATGCCGCCTTTTTCCTTTTTTATGTTCCCCGCCGGCTAGTGACGTACAAGCAGCACGGGGCTTTTTGCGTCCTCCATGATCTTTTCTGATACATGCCCCAATATCCGTTTCACAAACCCCGTTTTCTGGAATGACGGCATTACAATTAAGTCGACGCCTCTTTCCTCCTGTTCCTTGAGGATCTCATGAACCGGATCCCCTTCCCGGATATCGCTGATCACTTCGATGTTCTGACCCTCGGGAAACCTGGCCAGTTCCCTCTGCATCATTTCTTTTGCCCGGATAATTTCGGCCTCCTCTGCCTGTTTGACGGCCCCTGCGTCCAGGCAGTAATCCCCGCCGCACTGTATAATTGGTTCCGCAACATGCAGTAAATAAACTTTGGCGTTGTATTGCTTTGCCAGTTCCAACGCCTGTTTCAGTGCTTCATCGGATTCTTCAGAAAAGTCTGTCGGTACGAGAATTCTTTTTGGTGCAAACATGACACTCGCCCCCTTTCATGTATATTCACCAATGTTCATTCATCGACTCTAACCAACCTTTCCCCTCATTTTCTTTTCTCGACAAACGCCCCCGATCACCTCCCCTCTGATAGATGGTTTTCAGAACCATTCTATAATCATTAAAATATGCACATAAAATGAGGAAGTCAACAGAGGGGGACAGACAACCCTCTCTGTAAGGGTAGACATTCAGGGGATAAACGATGAATCAGTGGTAATTTTGGTCGATTTGGTAACTAAATGGACATTTCAGAGGATTTTTCAATAACAGTCTAACAGGTTCCGTTGTTCAAATGTGCTTGGGGTCTTGAATAACTAGTTTTCCTCAGTCCACCGCAAAACCTGATAATTCAAGACCCCCACATTTGCACATTTGACCAGGCTTTCATTTTTCTCCGGGGTTCACCTTGGCCCCGGTAATGCCCTGTGCAACCTCTTACGATTTCTTTTTCAGGCATTCTTTCATGAACGTTTTGCGCTCATCGCCCTTGAGAGCTTTAGTTTTGGCTTCGGCGCTGCAGGCTCTCATTTTTTCATACTGCGCCTGCTGTTTGGGACTTGGAGCCTTCTTTGCCGGATTTGCCGCTTGAGCGCTAAATGCGATCAGAATACAGGCAACGACGGATGCTGCAACTTTGACAATTTTGTTACTTCCCTTCATAGTGATCTCCTTTAAGGTTAATTTCAGGAAATACCGGATAAGCTTAAAAAATAGCCCGAAACGAAAGATCGTTCCGATCCCGACTTCCTGGGTAAAATAAACGTGTGCGAATGTTTTTTATTGGAAAAGATTTTTTACTACTAAAAGAAAAAATCAAGAATGTCAAGAAATGATTGGCGGCCGATTTTCCTACCAAAATTGCAATAGAATGATTTATGTTTGTAACAAGTCATTCGGCAATGTGAGTATTATCTGAAGGAATCTTCAATAACTGTCGAACAGGTTCCATTGTTCAAATGGCCGATGTTCGTCTTTTGATGATAGTGGCGTGATCTCACGGATAAAACGAGACGGGCTCAAGGTCAGTGTGCCCGCGGCGCGTGTGTAATCCAAAACGGGTGAAGACAGGTAAAGCTGGTCCCTGGCGCGTGTAACCGCGACATAAAAAAGCCTTCTTTCCTCTTCTTCCCCTCCCGGTTCCTTGAGCGCCCTCTGCAGCGGGATCATCCCGTCTGCACACCAGATCAAAAACACATAGGACCATTCCAGGCCCTTGGCCTGGTGAATGGTGCTTAAAATCACCTTGTCATCGGGCCGGTCTTCAATTTCTTCCTCTTTGGACATATTGGTAAGCAATGCCAATTCATTCAGAAAATCATCCATGCGCTCAAACTTTGCCGCAAAATTTCCCAGCTGGATCAAATCTTCTTCGCGAGAAGACGAATCACCGTAATGGTCCTGCAGGTAAGTCCGGTAGTCTCCTTTGTTCAAGAGCATGTCGATGATTTTTTCCGGGGTCCTGTCGGGAAGATCCAGTGAAAGCAGCATCAGCAGGGTGTCCCGGCACTGTCCGGCACCGGTTTGCGAAGATTTGGGCAGGCTTTTGATAAACGAGTCCGCAATAAATGCCTCCAGCGGGTTGTCCACAACGGCAAGCCGGCTCCAGATTTTGTCAAACGTGACTCTGCCGATTTTGGGATACATCATCAGGAGCCTTCGCCAGGCCAGTTCATCATGCGGGTTCACCAACACCCGCATGTAGGACGTGACATCCTTAATGTGCGCCTGCTCAAAAAAGCGGATGCCCGACCGGATATCAAAGGGAATGTCCCGCCGTACAAATTCCATCTGCACTTCCATCGAATGATAATGAGCGCGATACAAGA
>ERZ795058.2156-NODE-2156-length-24057-cov-4.920923_pt1 | contig 24057 bp, 17 predicted proteins | sample MGYA00375142_ERZ795058 | MGnify/ENA primary metagenome ERZ795058 (study PRJEB30187, sample SAMN05720210) | activated sludge metagenome | isolation source: anaerobic digester from wastewater treatment plant | place: Japan | collected 2015-04-20 ... | reverse complement strand
CAAAACTGGGTGCCCAGGAACTCATTTCTTCTGCAAAAAAAAGGGCAAAAGAGATAGAGGACAAGGCCAGGCTCGATGCAATCGAGAAAGGCAAAAAAGACCTCGAAGCTGTGGATATTGAAGTAAACTCTATTGTCATGGAGTCCGTAAATGGCAGCAAAAAGAAATCAGAGGAGCTAAAGGCATCGCTCGGGAAAAACCTGCCAAAAGCTGCGGAAGCACTCTCAAGGGAGGCGCTTGAAAAATGGCCATTCTAAGGATGGCCAAAGCCATCCTCGGCACACCACCCGAACACCTCGAACAGACACTGGCCTTGTTGCAGGAATTTGGCACCCTGAACACAAGACCTTTTGAAGGTCTGGAGATGGCCAACCAAAAAGCCGGCGCTAGAAAAGAGCGCCTCGAAAAGGCCTCTGAATCACTGCTTTTCCTTGATGTGGTCGCACCACGCAAAATGCCCTTCACAGCCAACTTTGCCTGGCCAAGGCCGGTCCTTGACCCAAAAAACGTAAAAAAACTGCTCTCAGGCAACCCAGAAGCCGTCATATCGGAACTGCTTGGGCAAAAAACAAGACTTGAACAGATAAAAACAGAACTGGCCAAACTCAAGGAAAGGGCAAATGTTCTTTCAAAATTCACCTCGCTCTCCATTCCAACACACATTGAAAGCAGTGAAGTTGATTACTTCATCGGGGTAGTGCAGCCGGGCAGGGAAAAACAGGCCACAGCACTGAATGGTGAAAAGGAATTTGCCATCTGGGCATCAAAGGGCGTCATTGTCATGGCCTCACTCAAGTCGAGATCAGCCGAGGCAAGGGAGCTGCTGGCAAAATTCGGATTTGCGGCCCTTCCTTTCCCACCCTCCAAGAAAACTGTCAGGGAACAACTGCAGGATACAAACTCCCAAATTGCCAGCCTGGAGAAAGAAAAACAGTCGCTTGAAAAAGAGGCTAGCAAGAATGCCAAAGACAAACGGCTTGCCATAATGCTCTGGATGGACAACGAGGAAACGGCCCAAAGACTCGAAGAAGTACCAGCCCTGTCCGGTATTTTTGGCAGTTTTGTCGTTGGATACGTTCCGGCAAAAGATGCGAAAAAATTTGAGCAAACGGTTTCCCAAAAGTGCCCATGGACCAGACTGGTGCTCCTTGATGTTCCGGAAGACGAGGAACCGCCTGTAAAGCTCAAAAACAACCCATACAGCACGCCTTTTGAAACGGTAACCTCGATGTATGGGATGCCATCCTACAGAGGCATTGATTCAACTTTTATGGTCTCCATTTTGTTCCCGATATTTTTTGGGTTCTGTTTTGGCGATGCACTATACGGCATAATGCTTGTCCTGTTTTCCTTGTGGTATCTGAGAACATTCAAAACAGAAGAAGGCGGAAAAAGGTTTTTCAGGCTGTTCATCATCTGTGGGGTATCCACCTTCATCATTGGCGCACTCACCGGCTCCTGGGGTGGCAACCTGATCGCCTCCGATGGCGTCATAGCAGTTCCTGCGCTAGTGGCACTGAAAGACAGGATAACCCTGCTCGATCCCCTGAAGCAAACCATAACATTCTTTGTCCTGACACTCTTTATCGGCATAGGGAGCCAGTTTATCGGCATCCTCATCGCCGCATGGATGAACATAAGGCAGGGCAAATGGTTGGACGCACTGCTTGACCAGGCAAGCTGGATAATCTTCCTCTCCGGTCTGGTCATGTTTGGAATCGACTTTCTGGGCGGCAATCTGACAGGCACCCCAAAAACGGTGATGTTTGTGCTGATACTTACCGGCGCTTTCTTCCTGGTGTTCTTTCAAGGCAGGGGTTCAAAAAACTTCTTCGGCAGGATAGGTCTGGGTCTCATTTCCCTCTACGGAATCATGGGCGGGTATGGCACCGCATCATTTATTGGTGACATAATGAGCTACTCAAGACTCATGGCGCTTGGTCTTACCAGCTCCATTGTGGCCCTGGCATTCAACAAGATGGCCATGATGATAGGATTTTCAAATCCCTTTGGTTCAATTTTCACGATTGTAATACTTGTTTTTGGCCACCTGCTCAATTTTTTCCTGAACATCATTGGGAGTTTTGTGCACCCTGCAAGACTAACGTTCCTTGAGTTTTATTCCAGATTCTATTCTGGAGGCGGTCGCAGTTTCTCTCCTTTGGAAAAAAGCGAAAAACGGATAAAGATTATGGAGGAAAAAGCATGAATAATGTATTGGCAGAACTTTTCGGGCAATCAGGACAGGGCTTCGTTATCCTAGGAATGATAGTCAACGTGGTGCTTGGAGGCATAGGATCTGCAAAGGGTCTCAGGATAGCCGCAACACAAACGGCAGGTGTAATGTCCGAAAAACCTGAACTCTTTGGAAAACTGTTTGTTTTGATGGTCCTTCCGGGAACACAGGGCTTCTATTCTTTCATAGCCTCATTTTTGGCCGGCCTTCAAACATTCCTTGGCAACAAAACAATCTCCACACCGGCCTCAATAGGATTGATGCTCCTTCTCATAGCCATGGGCTTTATCGAATTGATTTCAGCCATTGAACAGGGCAAGACCTCCGCCGCGGCAATCAACATGGTCGCCAAGCAGGAGAGGACATTCGGCCAGGCAATCATCATGCCGGCCCTTGTTGAAACATACGCAGTCCTTGGCCTGCTCATCTCGATCATCGTCATCCTCTCGATCAATTTGATAAAATAATGGGCCTTGAATCACTGACTTCAATAATCCTCGATGGGGCAAAATCAGCCTCGGAAAAACTCCTCGAGGACGCCAAAAAAGAAGCAGATCTGATAATCAGCTCTGCCCAGGCCAGAAGCAGGGAGATTTTTGCGGCCACCTATGCTCCTTTTGAAAAAGAAATGGCGGCCAAAAAATCGTCCGCACTCTCCATGGCCAAGATGGAAGAGACCTCGGCAAGGCTCGACGCTCTCAACAAGATGCTGTACGAAACCTGCAAAAAGGCTATGGAAACACTGTTCTCAAACCCGTCGTTCCTGGAGAAGGTAAAATCCTGGGCGCTTGGGCACAAGGGTGGCGAATTCTTTATCGGCAAGAACATTGACAGCGCAATGCCCGAACTCAAAAAAACACTGCTGGATAAAGGTTTTAATGTGGTTACTCTTCAAAACCCCAATGCAATCGAGCACAGGCAGGAAAAACAGATAGACAGGCTGGACATTGAAGACGGCTTAAGGAGGCTGGCATTTGACCAAGCAGACAGGATTATTGTCATCCTATCCGCCCCCTGACGCCGAGGCCTTCCGCTTCACTTCGGCAAGGGTGAAAGTCATCGAGGGCAAACTGCTCTCGCAGGCGGACTTCCTGAGGTTCAAAAACCTTTCCCCTGGTGACAGGGCGAGGGCCATAAAAGGCATTTACCCATGGTTCGATGGCGATGCTAGCAGCTTCAGGGCACAGGCAGACAGGCACCTTTTTGGGGAGAGCATCTCCCTTTCGGAAGAGTCCGGCCATCCGGACCTTGCAACATACTTCCTTCTTCCAAGGGCATTTGCCCAGGTGCAGGCCAGCCTTGAGGGTGCGACAAACCCGCCTGCAATTGTGCCTTTTCTTGGCAATTATTTTGATTCGTGCTCCATTTCTGACCTTCCTGAAGGCCTGAGGGAAGTGGTTTCTGATGCGAAAAACCTTTACAGTACAGGTGAGAAGCCAAAAGCAAGGCGCCTGATGACCCAAAAATTGGTAGACATGCTAATGGAATCAAGATTTTCCAAACTTTCATATTTTGACGAGTGCATCAATGCATATTCAAACCTTCTTGAAGTCAGGCTTGTGATCGCATCGAGGATAAGGAAGGGCTCTTTTGTGCCAATTGAAGGCTGTGAAATAAATGGCGACTGCACTCCGGAACAGCTCGCAAAAACACTTGGCACAACAAACCCTGACCTTGAGAACCTCGAACAGGTTGCAAGCAAAAAGTTTTTTGAAAAAGTAACGGCCTCAAGGGCCATTCCTGCAGGCCCCGAGGTCATCTTCGGATACCTGTCAGAGCTCGAGAACGAGCTGGTGAATGCCTCGATGCTGCTTGCAGGTTCGCTGGTCGCGCTCCCGCCAGCAGAGCTCGAGATGGCATACGGGAGGGCCTATGTCTCTTAATGTTGTGGCAATAGGAAACGCCCTCCAGGTATCACCCTGGGGTTTTTTGGGTGCAAAAGTAATCATCCCGGAAAAGGAAGACGAGCAAAAAGAACTTTCCGGTCTTCTTTCTGATGAAAAAATAGGAATATTGCTGATATCAAACGATCTGGCGGTCAGAAACCAGCACCTTCTTGAAAAACAGCACCTTCACGGGCCGGTCGTCCTGGTAATTCCGGACGGCTTCGAGGAAGACGATCCGGCTGGCGAGGCACTGCGAAAACTCGTCATGGAGGCAATTGGTGTTGACCTGCTCGGAAAAGAGAGGCTCAATGGGAACAATAACTAGGATTTCAGGCCCGCTTGTCGAGGCCAGGGACCTGAACGAGGCCTTCATGTATGAACTCGTCAAGGTCGGCGAGATGGGCCTTTTTGGCGAAATAATAGAAATGCGCTCGGGCATTGTTTCAATCCAGGTGTACGAGGACACCGAAACGCTCAAACCGGGCGAACCGGTCTCCTGCACTGGCGTCCCTCTCTCTGCCCTCCTCGGTCCGGGACTCATTGGAAGCATCTATGACGGCCTGCAAAGGCCACTGCCAGTCCTGCAGTCAAAATACGGCGATTTCGTGGCCAGGGGCGTCATTGAGCCGGCCCTCGACCAGTCAAGGAAATGGGACTTTGCGGCCACAAAAACTGAAGGCCAGGTGGGCGAGGGTGACATAATCGGAACGGTCCAGGAAACTGACATCGTTGCTCACAAGATAATGGTGCCTGCAGGCGTCAAAGGCAGGCTTGAAGGAATAAAAAGCGGAAAATACACAATCACTGAACCGATAGGGTACGTTATCGACGGTGAAAAAAAGCACGAACTGAAACTTGCCCAGACATGGCCGGTCAGGATTTCAAGACCGGTGCAAAAAAGATTGCCGCCAAAGGACCCCATGGTGACCGGCCAGAGGGTGCTTGACATGCTATTTCCGATCGCAAAAGGTGGAACAGCCTGCGTTCCAGGCCCGTTTGGTTCCGGAAAAACGGTCGTCCAGCACCAGCTTGCAAAATGGGCCGATGCAGACATCATCGTCTACGTCGGCTGCGGCGAGAGGGGCAACGAGATGACCGACGTTCTTGATGAATTCCCCAGACTCGTTGACCCAAAGACCGGCGCACCGCTCATGAACAGGACGGTGCTCATAGCAAACACTTCCAATATGCCTGTTGCGGCACGCGAGGCCTCGGTTTTCTTGGGCGCCACAATCGCACAGTATTTCAGGGACATGGGCTACAGCGTCGCCATGATGGCCGACTCCACCTCAAGGTGGGCCGAGGCAATGAGGGAAATCTCCGGCAGGCTGGAAGAGATGCCCGGCGAAGAGGGTTTCCCTGCATACCTTGCGTCAAGGGTGGCCGGCTTTTACGAAAGGGCCGGGCAGACGGAGTGCATCGGAACACCGGAAAGAGAAGGCACACTGTCAATCATAGGCGCAGTTTCACCGCCTGGCGGCGACCTTTCCGAGCCGGTGGTACAGGCGACCCTGAGGGCCGTGAAGGTCTTCTGGGCGCTTGATTCACAGCTCGCATACAGAAGGCACTTCCCGGCCATAAACTGGCTGAATTCATACTCGCTGTATGCCAGCGAGGTCGGCCCAAGCTTCGACAGGAGCATTGGTGAGGGCTGGACAAAATACCGCCAGAGGGCAATGACCATCCTCGATGAAGAAGCCAGGCTTGAAGAAATAGTAAGGCTGGTTGGCCAGGACGCCCTCTCCCCAAAACAGAGGCTCACGCTTGAATTTGCCAGATCAATCAGGGAAGATTTCCTTCAGCAAAACGCCTTTGTGGCCGAAGACACCTACACATCCCCGCAAAAACAGCTGATGCTCCTGACTGCCATCTGCGAGCTCTACGATGGCGCGGCAGGCATCATAGAGACCCAGGAACAATACTCTGCCCTGCTTTCTAATCCGGTCAGGGAAAAGATTTCCAGGGCAAAGATGACCCCGGAACCAGCAGACGGATTCTTTGCCGGACTGATGAAAGAAATTGAGCAAGCACTTGCACAGATAGGCGGCATGCAATGAAAGAATTCATGACCACAAAAGAGGTTGTCGGGCCGCTCATCCTTGTCACTGATTGTGGTGACGTCGGCTATGGCGAGGTCGCAGAAATTACAATGCCTGACGGGCAGACAAGGCACGCAATGGTGCTCCAGACCTCCCACGACTTGGCGCTACTCCAGGTTTTTGAGGGCACATCCGGCATAAACCCTGGAACAACAAGGGTCCGCTTCACGGCAAAGCCACTCCAGATAGGGCTCACACCTGACATGATCGGTAGAGTCTTTGATGGTCTCGGAAGGCCAAAAGACGGGGGTCCGGTCCCTATACCAAAGAAGAGGGTTTCGATAAATGGCTCCCCACTCAACCCGGTTTCAAGGGCTTACCCAAACGAATTCATATCAACCGGCATTTCTGCAATCGACGGGCTTAACACGCTGGTCAGGGGCCAGAAACTCCCGATTTTCTCCGGTGCCGGCCTCCCTCATGCGAGGATAGCCGCACAGATAGCCAGACAGGCCACCATCTCTACAGGCGAGGAGTTCTCGGTAGTATTCGCCGCACTTGGCGTGACATTTGAAGAAGCCAACTTCTTCATTGAGGGGTTAAAGGCAACTGGTGCCGATGCAAGATCGGTGCTGTTCATCAATTTGGCCTCCGACCCCGTCATCGAGAGGATAGCCATCCCGAGGATGGCGCTTTCGTGCGCCGAATACCTGGCTTTTGAGCTTGGTTACCACGTCCTTGTCATCATGACGGACATGACCAACTACTGCGAGGCGCTCAGGGAAATAGGCGCGGCCAGAAGGGAAATCCCAGGCAGAAGGGGCTACCCGGGCTACATGTACACCGACCTGGCGTCCCTGTATGAAAGGGCCGGCAGGATAAGGGGCAAAAAGGGCTCCATAACCCAGATGCCAATCCTCACCATGCCTGATGACGACAAGACCCACCCGATCCCGGACCTGACCGGCTACATAACCGAAGGCCAGATAATGCTCTCAAGGAGCCTCGAGCGCGCCGGTATCTATCCTCCAATCGATGTCCTGCCATCACTTTCAAGGCTGAGAGACAAGGGAATCGGCGACGGGAAAACGAGGGAAGACCATGCTGACCTTTCATCCCAGCTCTTTGCCTCATACGCAAGGGGCAGGGAGGCAAGGGAGCTTGCGGTCATCCTTGGTGAATCCGCCCTGTCTCCGATAGATGTGACCTATGTCCGCTTTGCAGAAGAGTTTGAAAAGAGGTTTGTAAGCCAAGGCGAGTTTGAGGACAGGAACATCACCGGGACGCTTGAGCTTGGCTGGGAACTGCTCTCCATTCTGCCAAAAGCGGAATTGAAGAGGGTTCACAAGGAATTCCTGGAAAAATACGGCAAGGCATAAAAAATGGCGCAAAACATTCCTGCCAACAGAATGGAGCTTTTCAAGAGGAAACGCCAGCTTGTGCAGGCCCAGAAGGGCCTGAAGATGCTCAAGGACAAGCTGGAGGCCCTGCTTGCCCAGTTCATGCACATGTCAAATGCGTATCTTGGGAAGAAAAAGGGCCTGTTCTCCGAGCTCCTCCTCGCGCAGGCAAGGTATGCGCTCTCGGCCTCTGCCAATCCGGAGCTTGCCCAGATCGGGCTCTCAAGGTATGGCAAACTCACACTGAAGAAATCCGAGTTCAGGGTTGTCTCCCTACTCCTGCCAAAGCTGGAGATAGAGGAATACGAACCTGACACTGCAATACCCCCGCAGTCGGCAACAACGCAGGCGCTCCTTGCACTCGACTCATACTCGAAGCTCCTGCCAAACCTCGTGGAGGTGGCACAGCTCCAGTCGGCACTGAGGGAGCTTGCGCTGGAGATACAGACGGTGCGCAGAAGAGTGAACGCGCTGGAGAATGTTCTTGTGCCAACCCTGCAAGATGAGGTCAGACAGGTGCAGTCAAAACTGGACGAGGCCGAAAGGGCCTCAAAATCCAGGCTCCTAAGGATCAAGGACATCCTTGCGAAAAAGGACGAGAGACTGGGCTAGAAAATCCCGCGTCATACAATTTAATTGATATATCCCAACACTGGTGGTAGAAACTTCCCCAATTTTATAAAAAGGAGGCTGCCACATGGGCAACTATCTGTTTAGCGGATGCTCTTTCCGTGTCGAATGGCACTGGGAAGGCGAAGAAGAAGAAGAACACCACTACATCGAGGCGGAGATGGATTACCCTGGCGGCCCGAGAAGCAAGAATGTGCATCTGGATGCAAGCATACTCTCGATTGCGCTGAAAAATGGACTCGGGCTGGAAATGACAGGCACCAGGGACAACTACTCCACATTTGACATCAGCGAGAACATAGCAATCCATCCAAGCGTCTGGTACAACTGCCTTGTTGTGGATGGATCAGGCACTAAGAAGGTGCTTTGCACAAAGGTTTCGGCCATCAGGCATATTGGGGCTGATCTGGAGGGGTGAGGTTCACCCCTCCCTGAACAATTCCCATCAACACTTTAACATCAAACAATTATATTGCTGATCTAGTTTTTTCTGGTTCAGAAAGTGGCTTTAAATTTGAAATTTTTATTCATTCCACTTTTGAAAGTTATGCATATTATTTTTTGATAAATGTGAAAAATGCAATTTGTAAAGAAAATATAATCAATATTACATATAGTAATAAGAACTAATATTACTTATGATAATTACAATCAAATATTTTCACCTGTTATATCAATTGCCTCCGGTGGACGAGATATTCCGATTCTCATACCCTGAATCCTCTGGAGTTCATGGAGTGTTTGCAAAAGCTGACGGTTTAGGTGAGCTTCCAGTTTTACAACACTTTCAGAAATATATTGATCAAAAAGGCATTGTTGGATTTTAACTTCCATTTCTTTACCTACCGATTCCGAAATAAGCTTGTATTCTTCAAAAAGTGATAACACAAGTTTGTGTCCACTCTCATATAACTCTTTTTGTGTTTTACCAAATTGTTTTGCAATGATCGAGATAATTTCTTTAATCTGCTTTTTTGTTTTGGAGAAATTTTCATTAAAAATATCTGGCCATAACTCTTTGACGTCAAAAAACTCAAGTGATGAGCAAGGGATTTTCTCGTGTTTTTCCCTCCGATTCAAATATTCAAAATCACAAAGAGTATTTATGATTAAAAAGATTTTCTTTCCCTCAAGGGATCCGTCTTCTGGCAAGTCGTCGAATTCAACAAAAGATAACAATCTTTCAGAAATCTCCATCTCTTCATCACCGAATATTTCCAGTCTTGACTTACCTACATCAATTGCAAGATCTTCATTCGTGGAAGTACGCTCTTTCCAAGATACCCAGTCTTTCAAAATATTGTCGACAACCCTAGAAAAATCCCATCTTATATGAGCATTTTCGTAACGCGCCAGTCTCCTGGTTTTCCAGATAATATTTGCAATTTTCTCAACCAGCACAATCTCAAGAGTGCCATGTGGGCAAAGATCTTTCTTCAATTCTATGACAAGTTTATCATACTCCTTCTGGCTTTCATATATTGGCAAAACTGGGACTGAGGCCAAAATGCCATGTTTCAGGTTTGATGGGGGTAGAAATTTACTCCTCTGTGTTTTTGGCCCTGTGGATTTTCTGGCATTTTTTCTATTTGCTTCAAAAGCCTTTGGAGTCATTGTCTTTTCAAAGCTTTTTTTCTTGTTAATTTCCTGTTTCTTCATTTCACACCTCCCAATATTATGTCTTTATAAACCATTTATTGCCATTGACAAAATATTGTATATACAGATGGGATGTTTTGCAACATTTATCACTTCTAGGGACAAAAAACGCAATTTTGTCAAGGTTTTCAAGTGATTTTGGTAATTCACCTCAATTTCTATAAGTGATAGGTATTAGAATTATGTTAACATTATTCAAAAAATCTTATATTTCAGCACTATCACAAAGCAAAAACTAATTGCTCCAGATAATGGCCTAGGTTGTATTGTTCCAAGTAAATGATATCCTCTACCTTAAACAATAGGGGGTATGAGCAATTGAGAGAGAATGAAATCAAATTCGATCCTTTCGATGAAATACCAATAGAAAAAAGATGGTTTCCAGACCAGGAACAATTGAGCCAGAAAGAATATGATTGTCTTCTGCCTCCCCTTGTTGAGAAAATAAGAAGAGAAATCTACAAATGGAGGGGCCAAGTTTATAAGGGGGCCTCACAAACAACAAAATCGTTGCTTTGTCACTGGTTTTTGGAAACTGAAGGGCGGGAGCTGAGATACTTTTTTGCTCAAAGAGAGGCCGTTGAAACAATAATTTATCTCTATGAGATCATAAAGATAAGAGACAAATACGGCCTTGCTGCCTTTGATTCATCTGGAAAGCTCAAAGTAGAGGAATTTGAAGAAAACTGGACCCGTTATTGCATCAAAATGGCAACCGGCACAGGAAAAACAAAAGTTCTTTCGCTTCTTCTTGCCTGGTCTTATTTCCACAAACTTTATGAGCCAGGCTCGATGATGTCAAAAAACTTCCTTGTTGTTGCGCCAAATATAATTGTGCTGGAAAGGCTAAAAAGAGATTTTGACAATTTGTGCATTTTTAGAAATGACCCTGTGATACCAGAAAATGGCTACGATGGCAGAAACTGGAAAAGGGATTTTTGTCCCGAACTACACATACAGGATGACATTGGCCAGATTTCTCAAAACGGCAACATTTTTTTGACAAATATTCATCGAGTTTATATGAATGAAACCCTCCCAACGAGAGAAACTTACTGGCTTGGCGAAAAGCCTGTCCCAAACGCTGACAGGAGTGGAGGGATGGATCTTGGCAAAATAATCAGATCAAAACAAATCCATGATTTGGTGGTTTTCAACGACGAAGCCCACCACATACACAGCAAAAATCTTCAATGGTTCGAAGGAATCAGAGATATAAACAGTGGGCTGCTCCAGCGTACAGGAAAGGGTATTTCTGCCCAGATTGATCTGACTGCCACCCCAAAACACAATAACGGCGAAATATTCGCCCAGACTGTATCAGATTTTCCACTGGTCGAGGCGATCAAATGCAATATTGTTAAAAAACCTGTTCTGCCAGATAAAGAATCAAGAGACAAGCTGGATGTGAGGCAGTCTGATGATGCTGGTGAGAAATACAGCGATTTCATACATCTGGGCTACATTGAATGGAAAAAACATTTCGATAGTCTCAAAGGCAAGAAAACACCGGTCCTGTTTGTGATGGCCGAAGACACAAAAGAAGCTGAACAGATCGCCCTTCACCTAGAGAAAAATTATCAGGTAATGAAGAACAGGGTATTGGTTATTCACACAAACAAAACCGGCGAAATCGATGAAAAACGCAGCGAAAAAGAACTCCAGGTGTTGCGAAATGCAGCAAACAGTGTTGACAGTTCGAATTCACCATACCTCGCTGTTGTCTCGGTGATGGTGCTTCGCGAGGGCTGGGATGTCAGAAATGTCACTGCAATCGTTGGCCTCAGGCCGTTCAAGGCAAAATCCCAGATCCTTCCAGAACAGGCGATTGGCAGGGGTCTCAGAAAAATGTTCGACCTGCAGACTGTTGAGGAGCTTGTTGTTGTTGGCAACCCTCCCTTTATTGAATTTGTCGAGTCGCTCAAATCCGAAGGGGTCAGGCTTGGCTACAGGACAATGGGCGAGAAAAGCGATGAGACAGGCGCGCCACTCATCATCGAGCTGGACAGGGCAAACCTCGACAAGGACCTGGAAAAAATGGACATAGTCCTCCCAAAGCTTGGAAGTAAATATCGCTGGGACCCTGAGTGCATATTTTCGATCGATGTTGATGCAATTGCATTCAAACCATTAAAACTCGACGTGCTGATGAGAAATGACCCAAAAGAAATCCAGTTTATCGATATTTTGGGATCATGGCACCACAAGATTGAATTCAAGCCTGAACTTGTCAACTTTTCAAATATTATTGGGTTTTTCACCTCTGCAATCCTGAAAGAGGCAAGGATGCCTTCAGGTTTCAACGAGCTGTATCCCAAAGTGGAGCATTTCGCAAAAAACAGGTTGTTTGGAAAAATAATGGAAATCGATGATCCGGTGTTTCTGATGAACTTCACAAGGCCGGAGGTCTCAAAAACAATATTTGACACGTTCAGGGCCGAGATTGAAAGGTTGACACTCAAGCAGGTGGAAAACCCCAGAGTCGACCATGGAGGGCACTCCCAGCTTGATTTTGAGCCAATTGCCGTCTCAAGCCAGAGGTATGTCAGGAGCAAAAAATGCCTGCAGAACATGGTCGTCGGAAACCAGCTTGAGCTTGAATTTGCCGCTTTCCTGGACAGGTGCCAGGACGTGGTTTCCTTTGCCAGAATATATGAAAGACGGAGCCGTTTCAGACTGGACTATGCCACAGAATCCGGCAAAATCCAGAACTATTATCCGGACTTTGTTGCAAAAACAAAAGACGGGTTTGTCTACATCGCTGAAACAAAGGGCATTGTTGACGAAGACGCAAAAAGGAAAAGGGCAAGGCTTGAGCAATGGTGCAAGGATGCAAACAAATCTGCAGGCAAGGAATCCTACAGGTCACTCTTCATCAGGCAGGCTGAATGGGAAAAATTCAGGGAGACACTAAAAAAGATTGAGGAAGCCAACAAAATCTTTGGAAACATGGAGAACTAGAAAATGAACCTCTCGGAAAAAGAAAAACAGGAAATAATCGAACTGATAAGACCGGGTAAAAACTGTATAAACAGCTATAGTTTGAAAAATCATCATCTTTCTCAATTCATAAACCTCTAGCATAGGCCCATAAAAGAACTAATCTCTTCTTTCATTTCGAAATAATTTTGATTAGAATCAATATGGAAAGGAGGCCACTTAATGAGCAAGGTGCTTGTAAAACAAAATATTTTATCTTGGGCCTTAAATCGCTCTGGAAAATCAAGGGAAGAGTTGAAAAAAGACTTCCCCAAAATCCAGCAATGGTTTGAAGGCAGTGAACAACCCACCGTAAAGCAACTGGAATCGTTTGCCAATAAGACATCAACACCTTTCGGTTTTTTCTTTCTTGATGAGCCTCCAAACGACATTATACCAATCCCTTATTTTAGGTCGCTCAGGAATGGCGTTCCAAAAAGCCCGAGCCCAGAACTTATTGAAACTATTCAAACCATGCAAAGGCGCCAGTCTTGGTTGCGCGAATATCTGATCGAAGAAGATTTTGAGAAACTTGCATTTGTAAAATCTGTCAGCTTAAATGATGACCCCGTCTTCATTGCAAACAAAATGAAGGAACAACTTGGGTTGGCAGCCAACTGGACCTCCAAATTGCACAACTGGGAAGAAGCACTTAATTTGCTAAGTGCTTCCATAGAAAATACTGGAACAATAGTTGCCGTCAATGGTATTGTTGGCAATAATACACATCGCAAGTTGCAGGTCGATGAATTCAGGGGTTTTGTATTGGTGGACGATTATGCTCCTCTAATTTTTGTCAACAATTCCGATAGCAAAGCAGCGCAGATGTTTACTTTGGCCCATGAACTGGCCCATGTTTTTCTTGGCAGCAGTGCAGCATTCGATTTACGCGAAATGCAGCCAGCGGATGAACCTTCAGAACAAATATGCAATAAGGCTGCTGCAGAATTTCTGGTGCCCCATCAGGAGCTGCACAAAATATGGAACTCAATAAAAAAGAGTAATAACCCTCCTTTCCAGGAAATTGCAAAACACTTCAAAGTGAGCGAGCTTGTTGTTGCAAGGAGAACACTAGATTTGGGGTTGACAACAAAAAAAGAATTTTTTGATTTTTATAATGATTATATAACCAAAAATAAACAAAAACCAAAACAATCGGGGGGAGACTACTACTCAAGCCAGAGCGGTCGTATTGGCCGCAAATTTGCCCAAATTATTGATAGGGCAGTAGGGGAGGGGAAATTGCTCTATTCTGAAGCCTACAGATTAACGGGGGTTTATGGAAGTACTTATGAGAAATATATGATGTTGGTCAGAGACTCCCGGTAATTAATGGTCACTCAACCTTTTCTTCTTGACTCTTGTGTATTTATCGAGGCTGCAAAACGTTATTACGCATTTGATTTGGCCCCCGGGTTTTGGGACAAGTTGATGGCACATGCAAAAAATGGAGACCTTTTCAGTATTGACCGTGTAAAAAAGGAGCTAGAAAAAGGCCGTGATGAGCTTGCTTCATGGGCAAAAAAAGATTTTTCATTTGCTTTTGCCTCGACTAATAATCAAGAAATCATAAACCAGTACTCATTACTAATGAACTGGGCAAATTTAAATAAGCAATATAGGCCTGAAGCCAAAACTGAATTTGCTGATGATGAAAATGCAGATGCCTGGCTTTTGGCTTATGCAAAGGCAAAAAATATAACAATTGTTACAGAAGAACAACTGAGTTTGGGTGCAAAAAGAAAAATTCCTATCCCAAATGTCTGCAAAGAATTTGGAATCCCATATATAAATACATTCGGAGTGCTGAGGAAACTTGGCGTGAAATTGGTAGTTTAGAACAAGAACCCAAAAATTGCATCACTCGAACTGGAGAACTAGAAAATGAACCTCTCGGAAAAAGAAAAACAGGAAATAATCGAACTGATAAAACAGGGAAAACCGCTCCCGAAAGAATACATCTACAAGCTCACGGAAAACGAGGAGGACGTTCACCTGTTCTGGAACGGCAAAACCACAGATGTCACAAATGTTGCCCTGCCGTTCCACTCGATAGAGCAGATCGACGAGCCAAGGGGCGATGTCCAGGCCCCGATGTCGCTCTTTTCGGTTGACCCTTCGTCAAAAAGGCAGTCTGGCGGCTGGTCAAACAAGCTCGTCTGGGGCGACAACAAGCTGGTGCTCAGTTCCCTGCTCAACGGCCCGATGAGGGAGGAGATAGAAAAGGCGGGCGGGTTGAAGCTCATCTACATTGACCCTCCATTTGCTGTTGGCGCCGATTTTGGTTACGACATTTCCGTTGGCGATGACAGCGTGACAAAGAGGCAGTCGGTCATCGAGGAGATCGCCTACCGCGACACCTGGGGAAAAGGCCTGTCAAGCTACCTGACCATGATGTACGAGCGCCTCAAACTCATGAGAGACCTGCTCTCGGACGACGGGTCGATTTATGTGCACTGCGACTGGAGGGTCAATAGCGCTTTGAGATTGGTGCTGGATGAGATTTTTGGAGTTGATAATTTTATCAATGAAATCGCATGGAATAAAATAAAATCTGTAAAAGCACAAACGCTGGGGTTTGGAAATGTTAGAGACACAATATTTTTTTATAAAAAAGGAAAACCGTTTTTTAATCAAATTAGGATACCACATAAGCAAGAATACTTAGACACAATGTATAGATATAAAGAAAAAGACGGCAGGATTTATAGATTACATGATTTCACTCAAGAAGGGCAAGGAACACCAAAAAGATTTGGTGATGATACATTAACACCACCAGTTGGAAAACATTGGATCTGGTCGCAGGATAAAATAGATGAAGGTATAAAACTTGGACTTATCGTCTTCTCAAAAAATGGCATTCCGCAAGTCAAAAGATATTTAGATAATGTACAAGGGGAAGCTGTATCTGATATTTGGGTTGATATTTCCCCTATAGGGTCAGTTGCTACAGAACGAGTTGATTATCCCACTCAAAAACCCGAAGCCTTGCTCGAGCGCATCATCAAAGCCAGCTCTAACGAAGGTGACCTTGTTGCCGACTTTTTCTGTGGCTCAGGCACAACGCCTGCAGTTGCAGAAAAACTTGGCAGGAAATGGATCGCCTGCGATTTGGGACGCTTTGCAATCCACACCACAAGAAAGCGCCTGATCGGTGTCCAGAGGGAACTGAAAAAGCAGGACAAGCCATACCGCTCCTTTGAAATACTGAACCTTGGCAAATACGAGCGCCAGCACTTCTTCAACATCCCGCCAGACCTGCCAGAGGAGGAGCAGGACAAGCTGGTGGAGCGCAACAGGCAGGATTTTGTCTCCCTTATCCTTGAGGCGTACAGCGCCCAGCCAGTTGAGGGCTTCAGGGCGCTCCACGGCAGGAAGGGCAACCGCATGGTGCATGTCGGCCCGCTCAGGGTACCGGTCACAAAATCGCTTGCGCAGGAAATTTTCTACGAATGCGTTGAAAACGACATTACAAACGTGGATGTGCTTGGCTTTGAATTCGAGATGGGCCTTGTTCCGGAGACCGCCCAGGAGTTTTACCAGGACAAAGGTGTACAGATGAATTTCAAATACATCCCGACCGAGGTCTTTGACGAGAGGGCTGTAAAAAAAGGGCAGGTCAAATTTTATGACGCCGCATACATCGAGGCAAAACCAAAAGTGGAGGGCAAAAAGGTCACCATCACGCTGGCCAATTTTGCCACCTCATACACACAGGACGACCTTGCCATGGTTGAGGAAGGATTGAGAAAGGGAAAGTCCCAGGTGATAATCGAGAACGGCACAATCAAGAGGGTCTCAAAGGACGAGAATGGCATTTGCTCCCCACCGGAGATACTCACAAAATCGTGGAAAGACTGGATTGACTACTGGGCAGTTGATTTTGACTATGGCAGCAAAAGAGAAATCATCAGGATCGGCAAAAACGGGGACGCAAAAGAAGTCTGGACCGGCAATTACATTTTTGAGAACGAGTGGCAATCTTTCAGGACAAAGAATGGCGAGCTGGAATTTTTGTCAGAGCACACCTACAAAGAGCCAGGAAAATACAGGATTATGGTCAAAGTGGTTGATATATTGCATGTTGACACCTCGCTTGTGCTTGAGGTGGAGGTGAAATAGTTTCTGGAGGAGGTTTCATGAACAGCAAAACTTTTTTGGCCATTCTGGCCACAAACATCATTTTGACAGGATTGCTCTTCATTGCCCTGCCCAGGGGTGATTGGGGCGTCTTTGGTGCAAGAGAAGAAACCGGAGCTCTGGAACAACCCAGTCAATTGCAAAATATTGAAGTGTTCACAGAGGAGAACTCATTTGCCGAACTGGAGAAATTGATCAAGGGAGCAAAAAAACGAATCTGGATCGAGATGTATGAGCTAACAGACAACATTTATAAAGGCAATATACAAAAACCAAGCATCATCAATCTTCTTCAAAGTACAAAGAAAGACCTGCAAATAAGCATTATTGTTGATCTGCAGCAGGAGAGGGGGAGCACTGCAATAAGCAAATCCCCAAAAAATCTTACTGTACTAAAAAATTTCGAAAAAGAGTTTGAGAAAAACAAGAAGAAAGAAATAAGGTGGTTCAAAAGCAACAGGCACTTCCACAGAAAAGTGTGCATCATTGATGACGACAAATTGTGGATTGGATCATCAAACTTCACTTATTCCGGAATAAATCCTGCCTGCGATAAACCAAATCTTGAAATGAACGTGAGAATCATTGACAAAAACATTGTGGAAAAGGTTGCCAAGAAAATACAGCAGGACTGGAACAACCAGTCGCTTTTGCAAAAAGAATTTTAAATGATTGCTCCATCCCATCAGAATGAAAGAGATTAGAGCCTGAGGAACACCATTAACCGGCCTGGTTCACCAACTCTCTAAAATGGCTCCCAGAGAATTGTTATGCCCTTTGTACTCTGGTTCCATTCCACCTTGGCCCCAAAAGCCTCGGAGATAAACCTGAGTGGTACAAGTGTTCTGCCGGCAATAATGGATGCTGGAACATCAAGAACAAATGGTTGGCCGTTCACCAGCGCTTCTTTCTTGTCCTTCCAGATGACTATTTTAAAATCGTTCCTCGTTATGGTTATCCTGCCCTCGGAGGGCAACCAGTCAACCTTGCAGCCAAAACACTCCGAAATAAACCTGACAGGGATGAGCGTTCGGCCGCCAACCGGCTGGGGCGGGACATCCAGCTCAAGCTCGTCATCGTTTAGCAGGGCTTTTTTCTCGCCAAGCACGAGTTTGACGAATATGCTATTTTCTGTTCGCACTTTCAGCTTTGCCTTTATCTCGGGGCAATCTTCAACCTGGATTGTGATTTCTTCCTCAAAATCGGTGCCTTTTGGAATTGCAGACGCTTTTACCGAGATGGTGCCGCCAAACCTGTTTCCATTAATCGCAAATGTCGGCGGGTTCACTTCAATCCAGCTGGCGCTGGCCTTTATCGTGCCTTTGTAGGTTCCGCTATGCGGAAAATCCAGGGAGAAAGGCAAAGACATTGATTTTCCACGCTTGATGTCACCAAAATAGAACTCACTTGGTGACAACTTGGGGCAATTTTTCGGCTTTTCTGCAGTTTTCAGCACAAATTTGACGCTCGATTCACCTGTTTCCCATGCCACCAAAATGGAACCACTATAGGCGTTTCCAGGTTTCAGTTTTGTACTATCAGCAATTATGGCCATCTCCTTTTGAAAACCGGCTTCCAGCAAAAACTCTTTTTGGCCAATGACCAGAAAATCATAGTCTGCCGTAATCTTTATTTGCGCATCTTTGTTGCCGGCATTTTTCAAAACCAGCTTCAGTGTCTTTGTCTGGCCCGCAGCCAATTCGCCAAAATCAAGCAAATTTGTTGACAGGGTAATATTTGCCCTTCTGTCGTCCTCGACGGTGTACTCAGCTCTTGCGGTTTTGCCAAGATATTCACAGACGATAGAACCTTTTAATGCGGGCTCGTTTGGGGCGGTAAACAGGCCTGTTTTTGTGATGTTCCCCTGGCCCTCCGGATCAAGAGACCATTTTAATTCCTTGTTTAATTCGGCCCTTCTGCCAGAAAGGGTCACAACATAGACTTTTATCTGGTAAGTCTGCCCTTTTTTGATGTTGATCTTGTCAGGCTCAAGCTCGATCTTTTCAATGTCCTCCACTACCACTGTAGCCACACCGCGAACATCACCCAGGTTCGCAACCACATTGCAGCTGCCAGGCCCGTTTGCCAAAAACAGACCATTCGAATCGATTGAACCGACGGATGCATTATTAGTGCTCCAGACAAATGCTATGTTGGGGATTTGCTTGCCATTCTGGTCGTATGCCACAGCCTCAAACACTGCGCTCTCGCCAATAAACATCTCTTTGCGCTCCGGTTTGACCTCAATCTTTGAAAGAATCTGCGGTTCAATTACCTCAATTTTGGCCTCACCGCATATATTGCCAACACAGGCTTTTACCGTGCAAGTTCCAGCTTTTGTCCCTGCTGTGAATGTTCCACTGGACGCTATGGTGCCCATTTCTGGCGGATCCACAGACCATTTTGGATTTATGCCAATTTTTTTGCCCTCCGAATCATAGCCTGCGGCAGAAAGCAAAACCGATTCTTTTATCTTGACGTTTGGTGATTCAGAAGTAACAACGATTTTTTCCAGCGATGTTTTTGGGGTTACGGTGTCACTGGAAAAACAATACATGTTTCCATCCATTGACCCCACAAAGACCCTTTTGTCATAAATTGAGACAGCTGACAGGACCGGGCCACCAGTTTTATATGACCAGACCAGATCGCCGGTTTCTGCATCCAGAACATAAAAAGTACCTGACATTGAACTGGCATACACCATCGATCCCCCAACAACAGGAGAAGCAGCGGGAATATTGTCTATTGCGTATTCCCACTTAGTGCTTCCGTCAGATTTGTTGGCACAATAGATCTTCTTGTCCAGCCCTCCAAAATAAATGCAAGACTTGTCAGATGCTATGCCAGTTATGCATTTTGGCAATTCCCTTTCCCAGCTCTTTTCCCCACCAGATGTGCTAAACGAGCACAACAGGCTATCTATGGTGCCAAAAAATACTTTACCACCATATATGCAGGGCTCGCTGTATCCGACTGTTTTTCCACGGTGCCAGTAAGTCCATTGCTCCTTGCCACTCTTGGCATTCAGGCATTTTAAAAAATATGAGCTGGCAATATATATTTCATTGTCATAAAAACACGGAGAAGAAATCTCGTTGTTCAACACAACCGTCTTCCAGATTTCTTTTCCGGTTTTTGCATCAAGGCAATAGACAACCTGTGCGGTTGAAACACAGAAGATTTTTTCATCCGCAATGATGATTGCGCTATTGAAAGATTCTACTTTGTCCCTGTTCACATATTCCCACAGCTTTTTGCCTGTCTTCTCATCCAGACACAAAACGCTTCCACAGATTGTCCCAAAATAGACTTTCCCGTCAAAAAGCGCAGGTGTCGAAATAGTTCCGCCAATTGTTGCCTTCTGCTCATTCTTGCAGCTTTCGCCAATAAGGAAGTCCCATTTTTTTGACCCGGTGTTGATGTCGACACAATAAAACATGTTACTTGCGTTGCCAAAATACATGAGCCCGTCTTTTATCACAGAAGATGAACCAATTCCCCCACCAGTTTTGAATTCCCAGGTTTTTTTAAAATCCTTTGAGGACGGTGCGCAATCACTGCTTGCGTTTCCGGAATGCTCCGGCCCATTCATATACATGAGCCAGTCGCATTTCACGGAAAAGGAATTCATTGGGTCAAAAAATTGGAAGACTGCAGAAATCAAGAATAATATTGCGATTGCAAGGTTGATCTTTCTCATGGTACCTCCTTTACCAGACCGCATATTATACTTTATTTGTGTCAATAATTCTTCACAAATTGTTTACAGGTTTCAAGATCAATGTCAGGTTTATTTTGCAACTTATTTTATTAAAATGACGCTACATCAATAAAATTGGGTCTGAAAATGCTCAAATTCTTTGATACAGACCCCGCGAAATTCTGAGCTTCAAAAGAGGAGCCTGAAGACTTGGAAAACAATGCATCATTTAGATATGATGACAACTATATTATTTATGCCAAAAATAGGGCCAGCATAAAATCTACTGCTGGCCCAGTGAACAGTGAACAACTTTACTCAATTATTTTAAATGTATTATCCTCTCTACTCTCTTCGTTGTGCCATAGGTATCAGTGCAAGTGACAATAACATTATAGTCTCCTGCCTGGCTAAAGGCATGCTTGAATACAGCTTCGCTGTCGGAATTCTTTAGATCGGCACTCTGGTCAGCACTGTTGTCGTCAAACGAGCATGTCAACCTGTAGGGCGAGGAGCCACCTTTTGCCCTGACCCGCAATTCTACTTCGTTGCCAAGCCTTGCATTGCCTGTCTTCAGGTCAATGCCCTTCCAGTTGACCTCAAACTGGAGAACTTCCACAGATTGTTGTCTTGGAATAAATATAGAGGCATAGTCTGTTTTTGAGTCCTGTTGTCCGGATGTGTGGTGCTTGCCCTGAACAGTTGCAAGATTCGTCAGCGTTAGGCCATTTTCCGGGACTTCTATTTTCTCGGAGAGTTTAAATGTGAGCGTGGCCGTAAATGCCCCTCCAACCCTCAAAGAGCCGACGGAGAATCTTACAGAAGTATTGGAAGCTGTTGCAGAGGGTCTGGAGGACACAAATTCAAGCTCCCTCGGGAACACATCAGTAAGGATGACGTCCACAGCATCTCCGCTGCCAACATTGTGGACAAAGATGGTATATGTGAACTTGTCTTTCTCACCATAGACAGATTTTCCGGCGTTCTTTGTTATCTTGAATTCCACCCTGCCATAGAACTCCACCTTAACGCAAGCCTCGGAATACTCAGACTTGCACTCGGCACTGGCGCAAACAGTTGCTATCTGCTCAACATTTGAAGACCTGAGAATTACAGTTGCAACGCCACCTATGACATACGCCGAGGCATTAACACCACTTCCATTCAGAGTGCCAAAATTCGTCTTGAAATTCACCAGTATCTGGTTGTCTGGCAAGAATCCCTGGGCCGAGGTGTCCACATCGTTGCTGTTTATTCTCATGTCGCCGGTAATGGTTGATTCAGATCCACCAATCAAAATTCTGGCTGGCAAGGCAAACGTTTTGAGCACAAGCCATGGATTGAAATCGGCCTGCCCGATCACCTCATCGCCATGACCGTCTTTTTCTGGGCCATCATTTGCACCCCACCAGTTGTTTTCTGCCAACAATGGGTTTGCCCCCGAGCAACCCGGATCAACAGACAGGCCATACTCCTGATTGCCACAGATGATATTGTGATGGATCGACCCTCCAGGGATTGGCCACGGTCCGCCATAGCTTCCCTGGGCTTCGCCTCCAAATATCCAGATCCCCTGATAGTTGTTTATGATCGTATTCCTAAAACAATCCAGAATGGCAATGTCCCAGAGCTGGAATGCCTGGCCCTCTCCCCACATGCCCAAGACAACACCATTCACAAAATTGTTGTCAATCCTGGCATAGCTTGCATGGTTGACCTCCAGAGCTGCCCACTGTTCACCCTGCAGGCCCTGGTTGCCGCCAATGGTTTCCCATCGATTATTTGATGCAAAAACCTGCGTCGTTTTTTGAATATAATGGCCCCTTAAAGAGACGGACCCATTACAATGATGAATGTAGTTGTCAGAGAAGGTAACAACATCCAGCGGGAACCCGTTGCCACCATATGGCGAGTAATCGGATGCAATGTCAATGTCCATCACGGCTCCCCAATTCAGAATCCTGGTAAATTCCGTTGACAGGATTGTAAAATCACCCGCAAAGCGGTTGCCACCTATACCAGCCCTGTTGATATTGTTCTCACCATCAATGGCACAGTTTTCCATGTAAAAATTACTCACGATTCCTGTCGGGGGCTGGTTCATGGCAAATATTGGAACTTGACCGGGGAACGTTCCCATAAAATACACAAAATCAAAGGACACACCATTTATTGGGGCATAATTTACGAATTGAATGCCATTTGTAATAATCAAATCTTCAAACCTGTTGTTGTTTATTTGTGCGCTGTTGGCAAAAATCAAACTTCCATTAGGGCCGGAGATGTGTGGTCTCGTAACACTTATTGGGAGAAGTCCCGGGTCTGTCCAGCATACACCTTTGATGGTTATGTCATCTTTTGCCTGATTGATCGCAACTGTCTCCTGATAGTCACCAGGTGCAACATTTATGTTTGCGCCAGGAATGGCGGCCGAGTATGCCTGGTTTATGGACGGGAAGGCATCCACACCAATGTAATGTATGTTGCCTAGATCACACGGGAAATTGACCTCTGCCATGTACGGCAAACCAACCCAGTCATCATCAACATAGGATTCAAAGGGATCTATTGCATTGACTGTAGGCGGCGTAAAAATTGTCCACCCATCCGAATCACTGTTTATCTGCAAAGTCAAACGTGCCTGTGTAAGGTCAAATGCCGTTGGTGTCATCCACGCGCCACCGGGGAAGGGTGTCCAGCCCCCTGAAGGCAATCTATAATAAGGGATTACATTCCACCTGCCAATATCTGGCCCGGATTCGATTTGGCCCATCACCAACCTGACATCAAAAGTCCCCGGGACCTGTGAAGGTGTGTTGGCAGATGTCGCGCCAGATCCCATTGTGCCTGGTGCAAAATCCATTGTCCTTTGAACAGTGTTTGTTTCATCGATACTTTCAAGCCTGGGCGCACTCATCCCAGGACTCCAAAAAATATTTGGCGGGTTGGGATGGTTTATGTTCCAGTACATTTGGAGAGGAATCTGCTCGTTTCCAGAACCCAGTCCCCAGTCTTCAATCAGCATCCTGAATTTCTTTATTGATGTTTGCGGGGGCATTGCATTGCCAGACATGGACATGTCTATATCCCTCAGTGTTGCCACATAAATCTGGCCATCTGACATGTTTATTGTGCCCCTGTCACCTCCCTGGTCATAATAATAGTAGCGGTTCCCTGCAGGCTGCGTGCCAGGGCCACCCGTTGCTGCTGGCCACCCGACAGCTGATGCGGTTTGCGTTTGCCGAACTTGCCCAGTTGCACCAGCTTGAGCATGGCCTCGACCCGCTCGGCGATCTTGTCCGCCGCCATGCCATCGCGCTTGAGGCCGAACGCGATGTTGTCCCACACGGTGAGGTGCGGAAACAGCGCGTAGCTCTGGAAC
>ERZ795058.2150-NODE-2150-length-24115-cov-5.393682_pt1 | contig 24115 bp, 20 predicted proteins | sample MGYA00375142_ERZ795058 | MGnify/ENA primary metagenome ERZ795058 (study PRJEB30187, sample SAMN05720210) | activated sludge metagenome | isolation source: anaerobic digester from wastewater treatment plant | place: Japan | collected 2015-04-20 ... | reverse complement strand
CCCTGCGTCTCCCTCCGTCTTGGGCCGGACGCTTATCGCGAGAGCGCGGCCGGCTGGCTGCGCGCCCTCGGCCTCGCGGCAGGCCCCGGGATCGCCGATCGCCCGCAGGATCTGGCCAGAGAGAGGGGCCGCACCCGGCCGCCAGGCTGACGCAGCCGAACGTCAGGGCCGGCACCACACGCCGGCTCTGGCCGCGGGGCGCCGCGACGCGGGCCTCGCCGTCACGCTCACCGACGCATGTCGCGGCCCGCTTACCGCGGACACGGCGCAGGGTCCGCTGTCGAGCTCGCCAATCGGGCCCTCGGCCGGATGCTCGCGAGGCTCGCCAGGGGCCGCGCAGAAGAGGAGGATCCGCTGCCGGCCGGGCGGCGCCCGCCGGGTCCTGGAACCCGTCAGTGATCCTGGTGGCTGTGCGGCGGGAGGAGCCGGCTCCCTGGCGCGGCCCTCGCCGGCGCTTCAGGCCGGAGGCTCGGCTGGCGGGCCCGCTGACGGCGCCAGCGGCCGGCGGGCCGCCGCGCGGAACGGCAGCGACACGGCCCACCAGAGGAGCCACGCCGGCACCGACGTGTCGTACGCGCGCGCGGCCCACCATCGGTTCCCCGCGGCCATCCACGCCGGGGCGAAATGACCGGGGCGATCAAGCGCCCGCGCCGGCCCGCGCCGGCCCGCGCAGCGCGAGAGGGCCTGGGCGAGCCGGGGCGCCAGGCCGTGCGCGCCCGCCGCGTCCAGGCAGAGCGCCAGCACGTTCACCATCGGGCCGAACGTGCCGTCGCTGCGACCGGCGTCCAGCAGCGCGTCCCAATCCATCGCGGCATCGAGCGACGCCGCGATCTGGACCAGATCGACGATGTTCTTGGCTTTCGGCCGGCCGCGCTCGATGTCGCGGAGGAGCGAGAGGGCGTGAAACGCCACTTCGTGCGCGTCCGACAGCACGCCGAAAGTCCGGCCGCCGAGCGCGAAGGAGCCGGCGCCGGCCCACAGGGCGTCCTCGTCGACGCGCACCGAGGGCTGGCGCGTCAGGCGCCAGTGGACGTCGATGCCGGTCGCCCGGCCGGCGAAGTCGTAGGCGTGCACGAAGAAGCTCGCGAGGCGCTCGCCGCCGAGGGCCCGCGATCGGCGAGCGAAGCCGGCGTTCTCGAGGAGCCTCCAGGCCCGGGCGCGGCCGGCGCGCGGCACGAGCAGGTCGAGGTCGACGTACTCCCGTCCGTCCGCGTCGCCGTAAAAACGGGCCGCGAGATAGGGGCCCTTGAGCAGGAGAAACGGAAGGCCGTCCTCGATGAAGGCCCGGGCGAGGCGATCCAGCGACGCCGCGAGCGCAGCCGACCGCGCCGATTGGAGGCGCCGTTTCGACTCGAGCTGCTCCAGCCGGGCGCCCGACAGGCTGAAGCCCGCCGGCAGCGCGCCCAGCGCGCGCAGCAGCACAACGGCAAGCCCCTCGGTCGCGGCCGCTGCGGCGAGCCGGTCGAGAGCATCCGGGTCGGACTCCAGCCGCTCGGCGGCTTCCGCCGTCCGTCCCCGCACCAGGCGCACGATCAGGCGCACGTCATGGATCGTCATCTTCCGCAACCGCGCTCTTCCAGGCGGACATCATAGTCCGTCCGACGGCCGCCGCCGTGCGCGCTCCCTCCCGGCCCGGAGCCGGCGCGACAACCCGAAGAAGCGCCGGGATCCCGGGCCTTGGCCCGTGAGAGAATGCCTCCCATGCGTCACACCCATGTCGCGATCTTCTGCTTCGCCCTGGTCCTGTCGCAGCGCCCCGTCCCTGCCGCTCCGGCTCCTGCCGACCCGGTCCCGGCGTACCAGCGGTTCCTGAGCCCGGCGTCTCCGCTGGACATGGCGTCGGCCGAGAAGGCGGATCGGCTGGCCTGGATTGCGTTCGAGGAGGGCAAGCGCAACGCGTACACCGCGGCGCCCCCCTCCTTCGCCGCGGTCCGCCTGACGAGCTTCCTGCACGACGATGGCGTCGACATGTCCGCCCTCCGGATCTCGGCCGACGGCTCGATTGTCACGTTCATCAGGGGAGCGGCCCCGAATCGCGACGGTTGGGTGGCCAATCCGTCGGCGGACCCGGACGGGCCGGACCGGGCGGTCTGGGCCGTGCGCACGGCAGGAGGCCCGGCGTGGCGCGTGGCCGGCCTGCCCGGCGGGGGCTACGAGCTCGCGCCAGACGGCCGCTCCGTGGTGTTCGTCAAGGACGGCCAGATCTACCGGGCGCTGGTGACGCCGGCGCGGCCGGCCGCGGCCATCGATCGGGCCGAGCAGCCGTTCATCCGGGGCTGGGGCGTGCAAAGCGCGCCGGCGTGGTCGCCCGACGGCCGGAAGCTTGCGTTCGTGTCCACCCGCACCGACCACAGTTTTGTCGCCGTTTACGACCTCGCGCGGCGCCGGGTGACCTACATGGCCCCGAGCGTGGACTTCGATTCGAACCCGATGTGGGCGGCCGACAGCAGGAGCCTCGTGTTCGTCCGCAGGCCCGGGTTGCCCTTCGGGCGGCAGGCCCAGCAGGGCGGGCGGGGCGTCGGCGCGCCGGTCGGGCCCGCCGCGCAGGTCGCGCGCGGGGACGCGCCCGCCGTGCATCCCGACGCCGCGAAAGTGCCGGGCCTCACGCGCGCGACCTTCAAGGGCGGCTATGCCTTCTCCATCTGGAAGGCCGATGCCGAAACCGGCGAAGCCGCGGAACTCTGGCACGACCGGCCCGGAGACGCCGACTTCGCCACAATCGGGAACATGATGCTGGCGGGCCATCGGCTCGTCTTCCGCTTCAACGTCGGCGGGCGCGGGGCCCCTATGGAACCCCAGCCGGCGCCAGCCGACGAGTGGGACCGCTACTACTCGCTCGATCTCACATCGCCCGATTCGGTTCCCGTCCTGTTGACGACGACCGACGGCCTCATCGAGGACCGGACCTCGGTGGCGCTGTCGCGCGACGGGACGATCCTGTTCTACTGCACCAACGCGAAGGACATCGAGCGGCGGCACATCTGGGCCGTGCCGGTCGGCGGCGGGACGCCCGTGCAGGTCACAACGGGCGCCGGGATCGAGACGCGCCCGACGCCGCTGGCCTCGGGCCGGCTGCTGGCGACGTTCAGCGCCGACTGGAAGATGCCCCAGTCGCTGGGCTTGTGGACGCTCCCTTCCGGCGAGGCGCCCTCGGCGGCGGCGTCGCCCCAGCGAATCGTGTTCCCGACGGCGCGGACGGGCTTCCCGGCGGACGCCCATGTCGAGCCGCAACTCGTCCTGACGAAAGCCGCCGACGGCCTCGAGATCCACAACCAGCTCTTCCTGCCGAAGGACGTCAGGGGAGGCGAGCGCCGGCCGGCGATCGTCTTCGTGCACGGCGGGCCCATGCGGCAGATGCTCCTCGGCTACCACTACATGCAGTTCTACCACTGGGCCTACGCCATCAACCAATGGCTGGCGAGCGAAGGCTACGTGGTGCTCTCGGTCAACTACCGCCTGGGCGTCGGCTACGGGCGGTCGTTCCGCGCGGCCCAGAACAGCGGCGCGTCCGGCAACAGCGAGTACCAGGACGTCGTGGCGGGCGCCAGGTACCTTCAGACGCGCGCCGACGTGGATCCGGAGCGCATCGGGATCTGGGGGCTCTCCTACGGCGGCCTGCTCACGGCGCACGCCCTCGCGCGCAACTCGGACATCTTCAAGGCCGGCGTCGATCTCGCCGGCGTCCATCTCTGGGGGACTTCGCTCGATCCGGCGGCGGTGTCCTACGCCTCGTCGCCGATCAGCGCGATTGGCGGCTGGACGTCGCCCGTGCTGCTCGTCCACGGAGACGACGATCGAAACGTGGCGTTCCAGCAAACGACCGGCCTCGTGCAGCTGCTGCGGCAGCGGGACGTGCACGTCGAGCTGATCGTGTTCCCCGACGACACGCACGAGTCGATGCTGCACAGCCGGTGGATGCACACGCTCGCCCGGATGGACGGCTTCTTCCGCCGGTTCCTCGATCCGTCGCGTCGCTGACGTCTTGGCGGCCCGCAGCTCGGACCGCCATCATCCGGCAGGTCCGGCAGGCGGCGCTGCCTCGGCTGACGGGGCCGGGCCCGGAAGCTCGACGGCGGATCAGAAGTGGAGACCGAACTGCGCGAAGAGGGCCCAGGGCGAGGACCGTACTCGCTGCGGAGGCCGAGCGACGACACGGCGATCCGGAAGGCGGCGCTGCCGGTCAGCACGTCGGCCGCCGTCAAGCGCCGGAACGCGCCCGCATCCGGCCCGCACGAACCGCTTCTCGATCTCGACATCGCCCGGCCCGCCGAGATTGGCGAGGCCGAGCGTGTACGCCACCTCGCCATGCACCGCCACGGGCCCGATGTCGCCGGCGGTGTCCGCGCCGAAGACGATGTCCGAGACGTACTTCGCGGCGGACGCGGACACGTCGAAGCCTCCCGTGTTCGCCTGTGCGCGCGCGACGCCTCCCTGGGCCCAGCCCTTCTTCTGAGGCAGGGACATGAGATCGACGAACCCGCTCGCGCCGAGCGGTCGCGAGTAGCGCACGGCGTCGACGCCGTGGCGGACCTCGCGGTCGATGTCGGTCGGCGCGAACGGGCTCAGCAGGTCGGTCGGGTTCCAGAACCGGCCCGTGCCCCACGAGAGCACCTCGCGGCCGACGACGAACTCTCCTTTCGGCAGGACGACTTTCACGGCCAGCAGGTCGAGGGTGTGCTGGAGCAGGAACCCGCCCCGATCCACCAGCACGCGATCGAAGTCCGTCAGCCTGCGGCTGAGCGGGGAGGTGCGTTCGGCCCTCGAGATTGGCGAGCCGAGCGACGCTCCGGACGATCCGCCTGCCAGGCTGCGCTCTGACGCCAGTACCCCTTCCGGCTGCCAGCCCGCCCTGTCCATGTAGCAGAAGGGGTCGGGACGGTTTATGCAAACAACGAAAACCGTAATTCAATTTTCGTTGTTTGCATAAACCGTCCCGACCCCTTTCGTCCCACGCGGCTCTAGCGCGTGCCGACGGCCCTCAGCGCGCCGGCGCGCACGTCGCGGACGGCCGCTGAGAGCCGCGCCTCGCGCTCCCAGTTCACGCCGTACAGTTCGACCCCCTCGCTGCCCCGCGCGCTCGACACCAGGGTTCGCGCGACCACGCGCCAGCCAACTTCGCTGCGGGGCGGCAGGTGCAGCGCCGTGACCATCGCCGCCGGCGACTCGATGGCCTCGGCGGCGCCGTGGCGGCAGCCGCCGTTGTCCGCACGTCCGGGCGCGTTTCCGCATACGATGATCGAAGGGCGCGCGCTCTGGGCAGCGCGGCCTCCCAATCTCGGAAAGGAGCGCGATCATGATCGTCGTTACCGGCGCGACCGGGAAACTCGGCACGCTCGTGCTGGAAGGACTCCTGGGAAAAGTCCCGGCATCGGAGCTGGCGGCCGTGGTGCGGAGTCCCGCGAAAGCGGCGGGCCTGGCCGCGCGCGGCGTGCAGATCCGGCAGGCGGACTACGGCGACCCCGAGGCCCTGGCGTCCGCCTTCCGCCCTGGAGAAAAGGTGCTGCTGATCTCGTCGAACGAGATCGGCCAGCGCGCCGTGCAGCACGCCGCCGTCCTTGACGCGGCCAGGCGGGCCGGCGTGGGGCTGCTGGTCTACACCAGCCTGCTGCGCGCCGACACGTCTCCCATGCTCCTGGCCGGTGAACACAAGACGACCGAGGAGGCCATCAGCGCGTCGGGCCTGCCGTACATCATTCTGCGCAACGGCTGGTACATCGAGAACTACACGGACCAGCTTCCCGCAATTCTGGCGCGCGGGACGATCGCGGGAGCCGCCGGGCGGGCCCGCTACGCGGCCGCGACGCGGCGGGACTACGCGGATGCCGCGGTGGCCGTGCTGACGTCGGCCTGGAGCACGAACGCGACGTACGAGCTGGCCGGCGACCGCGCGTTCACGCTGGAGGAGCTCGCGGCCGAGGTCTCCCGGCAGAGCGGGAAGACGGTGAACTACGTGGACCTGCCGCCGGACGAGTACAAGAAGGTCCTCCTGGGGGCCGGGCTGCCCGAGCCGATTGCCGTGTTCTTCGTGGACTTCGACATCGCGGCGGCGAAGGGCGCCCTGGACATCGACCGCGGAGACCTGCGGCAGCTGATCAAGCGGCCCACGACGCCGCTCTCCGAGGCAGTCGCCGAGGCTCTCGGCCGGCTGCAGCAGGGCTGACGCCCGGCGCATGAAGTCCGGCCGGGACCCGCAGCCGGCGGCGCGTCGGCACCGGCGCGTACGGACGCGGCCTGTTCCAGTCGGCGCGTGGTTGCCACGACGTCGAGGCCATCACGGCGGCCACATGAGTGGAGCGGATCGGGAAGCACCTGCAGGCCGGCCGGCCCGGCCTGCGGTCCGGCCTGCGGTCCGCTCTTCGGCCCCCGCGCCTACGGCCCGGTGTTCCCGTCAGCCGCCTCCGCCTCCGGCGCCAGGAGCGCGTCGAGTTCGGCCAGCGCGCGCGCGTAATCGTCCTCGACCAGGATGGCGCGCATCCCGACGGCCCGCGCCCCTTCGACGTTCCCCGGGGCATCGTCGAGGAAGACCGACTCCTCCGGCTGCGCGCCAAGCTGCTCCAGCGCCAGGCGGTAGATGCGCGCATCGGGCTTCCGCACGCCCACCGCCGACGAGTCGACGACGGCGTCGAACATGTCGTCAACGGCGATCTGCGCCCGCCACGTGCTGGAGTACTCCTTGATGTTGTTCGTGACGAGCGCCGTCCGGTAGCCGGCCGCCCGCAGCGCCAGGACCTTCGAGACGACCTCCTGGCGGATCGCGGCGCTGCCGCCCATGGCGCGGAATAAGCTGGGAAGGTCCAGATCGAACCCTAGCGCGGCGGCGGCCTGCCGGATGCGGGCGATGGCCGAGGAAGCCGGGATCTCGCCGCGCTCGAGCTGGTGCCACGGATGATCCGTGTCCCGATCGTACGGGCCGAAGAGCGTCTGGAGGCCCAGCTCCGGGTCGATCCCTCTGGCCGCGTGCCAGGCGCGCAGCGCGCCGAAGGGCGACGGGGTGAGCACGCCGCCGAAGTCGAACAGAATGGCCGTGATGCGCATACGTCCTCCCGGCACCGCCGCTAGCATGGGCCGCGCATGACAAAGTCCGGCCAGGGTTGTCCCCTGAGCCCCAGGCGTTCCACGGCGGGCACCGCGGCCGGTTCGCACAGGACGAGCGGCGCGTAGTCCGGGTAGCGTCTGGTGAATTCCGACAGACCGCGCAAGCGAGCCGACTCGATGTCGCCGGCCTCGACTTCGATCGCCCACCGCCCCCAGCTTCCGTCCAGTACGGCATCGACCTCGAGGGGCTCCTCGCGCCAGTAGCGCACCTGCTGCCCGCTGTTCACCGCGTGCGCCAGGCAGGCGTTCTCCACCCAGGCGCCGAAGCGCGCCGGGTCTGACGCGCGTTCGGGCGCTCCCCGCTCGTCGAACGCAGCCAACAGGCCGTTGGAGAGGACCACGAGCTTTGGCGGCGCAGCCCGCTGCCTGAGCGGCCGGGCCGACGCCTTCTGCAAGACCGCGATGAGAAACGCCTCTTCCAGCAGGGACAGGTAGTGGGCGATCGTCTCGAGCGCCCCGGAGTCCTGCAGCTGTCCCTGGATCTTGGCCAGCGAGACGACCTGGGCCGGGCTGCTCACCGCGACGCCGAGCACCTGCCGCAGCAGGCCCGGCTTCCGGACCGGCCCGAGCGCCGTCAGGTCGCGTCCGATGGCGGGCTCGATGATGGCGTCCCGGAGGTACGCGAGGCGCCGCGCCGGATCGTCCCGGAGCGGCATCGCGCCCGGGTAGGTGCCCCAGCGGACCGTCGTGTCGACCGCGCCGGCGTCTGACAGGTTGAACCCGCGGGCCAAGGCGGATGCGCTCCAGTGGCCCAGCATCACGCGCTCGAAGCGTCCCGCCAGGCTCTCGCGAGACCCTGTGGCGAGGCGCAGCGAGGACGATCCCGTGGCGATGACATTGACGGGCAGGCGCCTGCGGCGGACGCGGTCCCACTCGCCTTTCAGGCGCCGGGTCCAGTCCGGGAGCAAGTGGACCTCGTCGAGGAGCAGCACGGCGCGGCCCTCGCGGCGGGCGGTCTCGCCGGCCCGGGCCCACAGCCGGTCCCAGAAGCCCGGCAGGGAGGCTTCGGGCCCGTCGGCGGCGGCATAGACGGCGGCGGGGCCGAGCGCATCGGCCAGGCGCAGCAGGAGGGTGGTCTTGCCCACCTGGCGCGGCCCGACGAGCAGCTGGACGCGGCCGGGCGCGGGTTCCGACGCGCGGCGCCGGAGCAGGTCCAGGCACGCGGGGAAGTCGAGCGCGAAGGAGCGCGCGGCCATGGTCGAATAATTATTCGACTACAATAGGCTCTGTCAACCACGCACGCCCGGCGGCGCGCCTCCCGCGCTCGCCCGGGCGGCCGTCAGCCGCGGAGCTTCCTGAAGCCGTCGAGGTTCGCCTTCAGCGCCTCGACCGGCGGCGTGCCCTCTCGCTCGTACTCGACGATGTACCAGTCGAGGCCGCCTACCGACTCCGCGGCCGCCATGATGGCGGGCCAGTCGAGCTCGTCGGCGCCGATGTAAGCGTTCGGGTTCGCCTTCGAGTACGGCTTGATGTGCATGGTCACGGTCCGCCCGGCGTTGCGGCGGACGAGATCCGCGAGCGGCACCCCCGGCAGCTCCGCGGCGTTGCCCGTGTCGAGCTGCAGGACGACGTCCTTCGTGGTGGCGTCGGCGAACAGGTTCCACCAGTACTCGCCGCCGATGCGGTTGAAGTCGGCGAAGTGATTGTGGTACCCGACGCACATCCCGTGCGGCTTCACCTTCGCAGCCGCCTCGTTCACGGCGTCCGCGGTCTTCTTCAGGAGGTCGGCCGACGTGTAGACGTCGGCCGGGAGCGACCTGATGATCAGGTAGGGGTTGCCGATGGCCTGGTTGAACTCGACGGTCGCGGCGAGCTTCTCGCCCTGCAGCTCGGCCAGCGTATGGTGGAAGCCGCACGCCTTCAGCTTCGCGCTGTCGAGGTGCTTCCGCCACTCCGGCCCGGGCGTCTTGAAGGCGTTCTCGAGCTCGACGCCGTCGAACCCGGCCGCCGCCAGGGCGCCAAGCACTCCGGAAATGTCCGTGGCGAGCTGCTTCCGGACGCACCAGAGCTGCACGCCGATCGGGATCTTCTTCCACCCGGCCGCGGCCCGCAGGAGATCCGGCCGGCCAGCCAGGGCGGCACAGGCGGCAACGCCGCCGAGCTTGAGGACGTCGCGGCGAGTCAGGTGCGTGCGCATGAGGGAAGTCCTTTCGATGGCGCAGATCCTATGCCGGTCCCGGCGGAGCGGGCAAGCGGCGGCGCCTGAGGCGCGGCTCGCGGCGGCGCTGCTCGAGCGGCGGCCGCGACGCCGCCGGCCGGAAGCCGACCGGACGCCGGGCATGCTGCCGCCCGAGCGGAGCCGCCCCGTGCCGCCGCAACCGCCATGGCCGCGCGTCGCGCGGACGCGAGAAGGGGGATAATCGTTCGTCTGGACGAGGCGCGGGGACGCGGGAGGCGATTGTGGATGAACCGGATGCCCGGCTCGAGGAGGAACTTCGCCGTGGCGCGCAGTACCTGGCGCAACGCCTGACGCCGACGGCCGGGGCGATCCCCAGGCTGCCGGGCATCGGCATCCACGGCGTGTCGCTGCCGCTCAACGGCATCGCCGGAGGCGATCTCCTCACCTACGTCGATTTCCGCGCACGCTACGACCTGGACGCCCGGATCGCCCGCGCGCTGGCGGCCGGGCAGGAGCGCCTCGCGTGGGTGCTCCAGAAGCTCAAGCACGTCGGCGGCATCCTGGTCGCCGACGTCGCCGGCCACGATTTCACCGACGCGGCGCGCGCGGCGATGCTGCACCAGGCCTTCCACACCGGCGCGCTCTACGAGATGGACCTGACCGGCCAGATCACGCTGCGCCTCTTCGAGCAGATCAACACGCGCTTCTGCAAGTCCACGACGCTGCGCAGCCTGGCCGCCGACCCCGACGAGGCGAGCTACATCACGCTCATCTACGGAGAGATCTCCTCGACGGGCCGCTTCAGCTTCCTGAGCGCGGGGCACCCGCCGCCGCTCGTCTTCTCGCGCGAGTTCGATCGCTTCGTCGAGGTGAGCCAGGATCGCCTCGTCAGCTACCCGCCGATCGGGCTGCAGCCGGCCGCGCACCACGTCGACGCGAGGCGCTACGAGCGGCCGCTGGGCTACAAGAAGCGCTATACCGTCAACAACCTCAACCTCATGGGCCAGGGCGACGTGCTGCTGCTCTACACCGACGGCCTCATCGAGCCGGATTCCGCTTACACCCAGGCCCACCTCGAGCAGGCGGTCTCGCGGGCCAAGGACGGGAGCGCGCAGGCGATCTGCGAGGCCATCATCAGCGATCGCCAGGCGGCGACGCCGCAGACCGACGACCTCACGCTCGTCGTCATCAAGTACCGGTAAGCTGCGCCGCGGACGTCCTGCAGGTCCATCAGCCGCGGCTGCAGCTCACGCACCCGGAACTCGCCGGCGGGAATCCCGAGCTTGCTCTTGTTGAGCAGCGTGTCCTCGGGCATCTCCAGCGACAGGCCGGCGGCCCGCCGTAGATGCCGACGCCGTCCTTTCACAGCAGGTCGGCCATCGTGCCGTAGTGGCTGTCGGCCCACATGTCGGCGAGGGTCCGGCGGACGTCCCGCGCGAACCGGTCGCTGACGTCGGCGGAGTCGACGATCCTGCCCGCGAGCGCGGGCAGGGTGGGGACCGGGCTGTACCCGCGGCGCTTCGTGGACTCCGCGACCATCCCTTCGGTCCAACGGCCCGCCCGTCTCGCTCCAGCCAAGCGAGCTGAGGATGGCCATTTCGAGGCCGAGGCGGTCCGCTTCGGCCGCGGCATGGCGGACCGCGTCGGGCCACTCCGGCGTGCCGAAGGGGATCCTGGGCTCGACCGTCCGGCCTCCGCCCGAGTTGACGCCGGCGCGGCCGCGCGCCCGCGGCCGCGCGGGCGATGACGGTGGCGGAGCGGCCGCGCGGTCTCGTGGGCCCGCGGGCCCGATCAGCGCCCGACGACCGGATCGACCGGATACGGCATCAGGATCCGGCCGCCGTTCGGCGTCACCTCGTAGATGTCTTCGTGCCGCACGCCGCCGAGGCCCGGCAGGGCCAGGATGGTGTGGCCGACGGTGACCGTCATGCCCTCCAGCAGCGCCACGTTCCTGTGCGGCTTCACGATCGTCGAGGCGGGCGTCTCCTCGAAGCGCAGGCCGATCCCGTGCGAGATGCCGTCGACGTGCGCCTCGCCCAGGCCGTGCGACGCGCAGACCTCGAGGCCCCGCGCGTCGATGTCGGCCACCTTCGTCCCGGGCCGGAGCTTGTCTCTTGACGCCTCTCGCATCTCGGCATAGGCGTCAAGCAGCCGCTGCTGCTCCCCGTCGGGGCGGCCGACGACGAAGGTGCGCGCGAGGTTGGCGCAGTAGCCCTCGAACTGCGGCGTCAGGTCGACGAGGACCAGATCGCCCTCCCGGATCGGGCCCGCGCTGATCCGTCCGTGCAGCCAGCACGTGTCCCGGCCCGCATTCACGTAGATCGGCGTGCTCGTGCGTTCCGCGCCGGCTTTCATCATCGCGTAGAGCGCCTCGGTGGCGATCTCGTGCGGCGAGGCGCCGGGCGCGATCATCTCGCGCACCCGGTCCATGCCGAGCGCCGCGATGGACTGCGCCCGCTCCAGCAGGGCGATCTCCTCCGGCTCCTTCACCATCCGCAGGCGGTCCATCACCGGGTCCGACGGCACGAGTTCCAGCGCGGGATTGACGCGCCTGAACAGATCGACCAGGAACGCCGGCGTCTCGAACCACATCTGCATGCCGACTCGCGGCTTCGCGCCCGGCGGGGGCCCGCCCCTCGACTTCATCAGGTCCCGGAACGCCATCACGACGTCCTGGATCTGTCCGCCGACGTGGGTGAACACGCGGATCGGGGCGCCGGCCGTGGCGTCCCGGAGTTCCGGCTCTTCTCCGGCGAACGCCACGAGCACGGGCGGGCCCTCGAAGGGGATGATGGCCCGCGGCTGGGACCGGTCTGCTCCGAAGAAGTACCGGTAGTCGTCGTGGTTCATCACCATGATGCCCAGCCATCCCTGTTCGCGCATCAGCTGCTGGGCCCGCTCCACGCGGTCGAACCGGATGTTCATGCTCGTTCCTCCTGCTGCCGCCGCCCGTCCGCCCCAGCGTAGACCGCCCGCCGGGCTCCGGGCGGCCGGCTGCGCCCCGGGCGGGCTTCTCCCGTCGCCTCTCTTCGTATTCTCTCAGGCTGAGGCCCGCCGCGCGCAGGTTCCGATCCGCGGGGCCGGGCGGATGGCGCCGCAGGGCGACACGCCGGCGCGCGCGGCGCCGGCTGTCCGCGCTCCCCTGCTCTTCGGCCGCTCACTCGAATCCAAACGCCAGCGGGAACAGGAGCGCGACGATGGCCGCCCAGGCGGCCAGGATGTAGAGGTAGAACTGCTGCCAGTCGCACAGGCGCGAGAAAGCGGCCCTGCCTCGCAGGAAACCTGAGTAGAGGACGGCCGAGCCGCCCAGGTTGACCAGGAGGACGATGTTCTCGCCGAGGGCCGCGACGCGGTTGGGCGTGAAGCCGAACTCGAAGATCCGGCTTCCGATGGCCCGGAGCGCGAGCCCGTCCACGACCAGGGCGGCACCGACCAGCGTCAGCTGAATCCAGTCGCCGGGCCCGGGGGGCGCGGCCGCATCGCGGGCTGACGCCGAGTAGAGGAGCAGCCCGAAGACCACGGCCAGGATGAGGTCGAAGAGAATCAGGACCTCCCGCTTCGCGTCGATCGCCCGCCCGGTCGCCGCCATGGTCACGACGAAGGCAATGAGCAGCAGGGCGAAGAGCGGCGCGAAGATGCGCGTCAGCACGGGCGCCATGTTCTCGACGACGCGTTGCTTCGCCTCGACGAGCCAGGCCGCGACGACCGTGGCCCCGGCGGCGCCGCACGGCAGGACCCAGCTCTCCAGGAGCGGCTCCATCCCGACGCCGATGGCCCCGAAGATGCCGGCGGACAGCGCCATGAGGACGCCGCCGCCCAGCGCGATGAGGACGTAGTAGATGAAGAACTCGCCGGTGAAGCGGACAAAGTCCATCCGCCGGTCGCTGCCCCGCCAGCGCCCGCCGGCGTAGGCCACGCCCACGCCCAGCCACAGGGCGATGGGCAGGTGCAGCATCGTCAGGATGAGGGTGTGCGGCGGTCCGCCCTTCGGTGAGACGGAGAACGGAAAGAGGTTCACCACGACCGCGGCGGCGGCGAAGGCGGCGGCCAGCCCGAACCGGCCCGTTCGCTCGAGGGGCCGGTCCCAGGCGAAGTAGGCGGCGATGAAGGGAAGCGTGAAGAAGCCGATGTTGCGCGGGTAGAACGCGGCGGCGGGCTCCGCGTCGAACGAGATCCCGAACAGGGCGGGCAGCTTGATCGCCGCGGCGGCCGCCGCGGCCAGGCCGAGCGCCACCCACATCTTCCGGACCCGGCCGGAGGCGGACGAGCCGATGCCGCCGTCCCCGCCGTCGCCGGAGAGCACGAGCTGCTTCCACAGGCGATCCGAGTGCTCGCGCGCGAACTCCCGCGTCAGGGCGTCGATCGCCCCCAGCCGCCTGACCCCCACCAGGAAGGCCTCGTCGTCCGAGAGGCCGCCGGCGCGCAGCGACGCGATGTCCTCGCGCAGGTGATCTTCCAGCTCGGCCGAGTCCGTGCTTGAGATGGCGCGGCTCCGCCGGAGGTGGGCCCGCCATTCCTCGATCCGGGTCTCGAGCGCACCGGCCGCCGGCACGACCGTGTGGTTCCGATCCATGGGCTCAGCTCCGCAGCTTCTCGAGCGTCTTGTGCACGGTCTGCCATTGGCGCCGCTCGTCGGCCAGTTGATGGCGGCCGGCCTTCGTGATCCGGTAGTACTTGCGCTGGCGTCCCGATTCGGCCCGGGCCCACCGGGATTCGACGAGCCGGGACCGCTCCAGGCGATGGAGCACCGGGTAGAGCATGCCGTCGGTCCATTCCAGCTCGCCGCCGGACATCTCGCGGACCCGCTTCAGGATCGCGTAGCCGTAGCTGTCTCCGTCGGCCAGGATGGCGAGGACGAGGGCCGTGGACGAGGCCGCGACGAGGTCCTTGTTGATGCTCATCGGACCGGCGCCCTCCGCTGCCGGCCGTGCGCGCCACCGGAGCGGGGCGGCCCGGCTCGGCTCCGAAGGGGGCTGGAGGGCGAATACATAGAAGCAGTATACATAGAATCGCTAGGTATGTGAGGGCGGCGGCACACGCCAGCCAGCGTCGGCAGCCTCAAGCGCCTCTCGTGCTCCTGCCGATGCCGCGGCGTCAGGCCGGCGCGACGCCGATGCGGCGGAGGAGATCGGCGAAGCGGGCGTCGGCATGCAGGGGATCGAGGCCCGGGTCTCCCGCGAGCCAGAACAGGTGGCCGTCCCTCAGGCGGTACGCCGTTTCGAGCCACTCGAACGCCGCATCGGCCTCGCCGAGTCCCGCGTGGATGGCCGCGAAGGCGGTCGGGGGCGCCTGGCCCCGCGCGCGGCGCTGCTCGAGTTCTCGCAGGAGCTTCCTGGCTTCGTCTGTCCGGCCGAGCTGCGCGTACATGTGCCCCAGATAGACCAGCGACAGGGCTTCGCGCGAGTGGGCGAGGGCCGTTTCCAGCGACGCGACGGCCTCTTGCGCGCGGCCCTGGCGCCAGGCGGCCCACCCGAGGACGAAGTACGGCTGGAGGGAGTCCGGGAAGCGTCCGATCGTCCGCCTGGCCTGCGCCTCGGCCCGCGCGTGCTGGCCGAGATGCAGGAACATCCACGCCGCGTACTGGTTCGGCATGAGCGGCGCGGGATTCAGCTTCAGCATGTACTCGACGGCCTCGGCCGACTCGGATTTCGAGCCGGCGAAGCACAACAGCGTCGAATGGAACGCGTGCGCGTCCGACTCGCTGGGGCCCAGTTCGATGGCCCGCCGCACCTCAAGCATCGCCGCGGAGAGGTCCCAGTCGAGAAGCAGGTTCATCCACGCCAGGACCAGGTGGGCGCGGGCCAGGCTGTCGTCGATGGCCAGGGCCTGCAGCGCCAGGCGTTTGGCGCTGGGGTACACCTCGCCTGCCGGAGCATGCCCCCAGTAGCCCAGCATGTACAGGCAGGCGGAGTACCAGACGAGCCCGGGCGCAAAGTCCGGCGCCCTGAGCGCGATCTCGCGGAAGCCCGCGAGCGCCTTCCCGATCCCCTCGGCGCTCATCTTCTCGAACTCGACGCGCGCGTTCAGGAACAGCTCGGCGATGTCCCGCGCCACCGGTTGCGCCGCTGCCTGGCGCGGAGCGGCGGCGTCGGCGGGCCGCAGCGCCGTCGCGACGCAGCCGGCGATCGCCCGCGCCAGGTCGCGCTGGGTGGTCAGCACGGCGGACAGGTCGCAGTCGTAGGTGTGCGCCCAGGCGTGGCGTTCCGGCTCTGCGAGCACCAGCTTCGCCGTGACGCGGGCGCGATCGCCATCGTGCAGCACGGCCCCCTCCACGACGCCGTCGACGCCGAGGTCGCGGGCGATCTCGCCGATCCTGCGCTCGCTCCCCTTCAGGTGGAGCACGGACTGGCGCGACAGCACCCGCACCGCCGGAATGCACGCGAGCTCGGCGATGAGCACGTCGGTCACGCCGTCGGCGAAGTAGTCCTTGCCGGGGTCGCGGTTGAGATTGACAAACGGCAGCACGGCGAGGGTGGGCTCGTTGAACGCCCGTTCGCGCCTGATGGGCGCGATGAAGCGGTACCCGCGCCGGGGAAGCGTTTCGATGAACCGGGGCGACCGCGCCTTGTCGCCGAGAACGGAGCGGATGCGGTAGACGCAGTAATCCATCCCGACGTCGTAGTCCACGAACGTCGATTCGCCCCAGAGGAGCCGGCGAATGGTCTCGCGGCAGACCGGTTTGCCCGCCTGGCTGACGAGCAGGCAGAGCACGCGCATCGGCTGCGGGCGCAGCTTCAGCACCCTGCCGGACCTGTACAGGGTTTCGCCCTCAACGTCCAGCTCGAACTCGCCGAAAGCGACACGACCGCAGTGCGCCGCCACGTGGTCTGGTTCTCTGCAAGCCCAATCCTACCACCACGTTGGGCGCACAGGACAAATCCAGCAAGTTCCCAGCCGCTGTCGATGGAACACCCGGCGAACGGAGTCTACGGTACGCGTGTCGGCAGGGGGCCGGATTGGCCTCCGGCCACGGCCATTTGAAAGGAGACACGCATCATGAAGCACTGGCTAGCGGCTGGCATGCTGTTGTTCGCGGCGACGGCCGGGGCGCAGGACCCGGCGGGCGCTCCCCGGTATCCGACCTCGCTGCCAGCCAAAGCGGGCGCGCCGTGCGGCGCGTTGCGCGTGTCGGCGCTGCGGGGCACGTACGGCTTCACCGCCACCGCGTGGCAGGATCTCTCGCAGATCAATCCCCAGCTTCCGGCCGGCTACGCTCCGGTGACGATCATCGGCACCTTCACCATCGAGCGCGATGGCGTCCTGACCGGGTGGGCGCTCATCAACGCGGGCGGGCTGCAGATGGCCGCCGAGTTCGTCAACTCGACGGTGGGCGCGCCTCGGGCCGACTGCGGCATTCCCATCACGATGTCGATGAAGATGGCGCAGTTCGAAAACGCGGTCATGGGACCCTACTCGTACGTGGGGGTCGTCACGGACGACGACGGGGCCCTCGAGCTAGCGTTCATGATGCTCGGCACCGGGCCGGGGTCGCACGTGGAGCTCGACCGCGCGAGACGGATCTCGATGAGGGCCCAGTAGGCGCGCTCGGCGCCGGGGGCCAGGGCCGGCGGAAGGCGGCGGGCCCTATCGCCCGGTAGCCGCCTCCAGCGCGAGATACCGGTCGCGGTGCGGCTCAGGGCCCGCCTGTGACGTCACGTCGATCAGCATGCGCTGGTAGTTCGTGGCGGCCGTGTAGGCCGGCCACGGCGGCAGGCCCGGGCCGTTGGGATCGCCGGTCTTGATGAAGTTCACGAAGTACGCCTGCATGGTCTTCGACACTTCGTAGTCGGCGGGCTCCCACGCGTACCGCCGATCGAGATCGAGGTTGCCCATGGCGTACTGGATCTCGGCCGAATGCGCTGCGCCCCGGGGCGGCTGCGGCTGCGGCATCGCGCCGGGAGCCGGCGCGGGAGGCGCGGAAGGCGCCGGCGGCGGCTGGCCCGGCATGCCGAGATACGCGGGCCGCACCCTGGCATAGAGGTAGCGGTACACGGGCTTGCCGCTCGTCTGCATGTGCAGCTCGGTCCACTTCCACGTGCCGTAGGAGATGAACCGCGCGCTCGCAAGGTGCATCGCCGCCTCGAACACCTCCTCCGTCGTCGTCGCCGCATACGCCTTCAGCACCGGCCCGGCCTTGTCGCCGTAGAGCTTCGTGATGGCCGCCGCGAGCGTTTCGGGCGTGGGCGGGCCGCCGGCGAGCACCATGCGCGGGCTCATCTCCTCCGTGTTCGTCCCCGCGAGCAGCGGGACCCTGGCCTGCTCACCAGCGAGCCCGATGTCGGTCAGCGTCCTGGCGAGGAAGTATCCGTCCATCGCCGTGCTGAACCGGGCGCCCTGCGCCCTGGCGGCGGCATCCTGGATCTGCTGCGCAGTCATGGCGCGAAGGGCGGCGAGCGACTCCGCGCCGGCGGCGGCGGCAAACGCGACGCCGGCCTGCTCCGCCTCGCCGAGCGGCCGCGGCGGCAGGCTGGCGATGGCCGCGCCGCTCTCGCAGATGGCGCCGGCGATCAGATCTTTCGAGAGCGGCGACGCCATGAGGGCGCTGACCGAGATCGATCCCGCCGACTCGCCCGCGATCGTCACCCGCTTCGGATCGCCGCCGAACGCGGCGATGTTCTTCTGCACCCATCGCAGCGCAGCCACCTGGTCGAGCAGGCCGTAGTTGCCCGAGGCCTTGTGCGGCGACTCGCGCGTCAGCTCGGGGTGCGCGAGGAAGCCGAAGACGTTCGTGCGGTAGTTCAGCGACACCGCGACGATGCCCTGCCGGGCCATGTTCGCGCCGTCGTACCGCGGCTCGGAGCCGTCGCCGTTCTGGAACCCGCCGCCGAAGATGTAGACCAGGACCGGCAGCTTCTCGCGGTCCGACTTCGCCGGCGTCCACACGTTCAGGTACAGGCAGTCCTCGCTCATCCCGTCGCCGCGCAGCCAGTAGTCCGCTCCCGGCGACAGCCGCTGCATGCAGGCGGGGCCGAACCTGTCCGCGTTGCGCACGCCGCCCCAGTCCTTGACCGGCTGCGGCTCCCGCCAGCGCAAGTCGCCGACGGGCGGCTGCGCGAACGGAATGCCCTTGAAGGCGCGGACGCCGCCCTCCGGCGGCGCGGTGGATTCGACGATGCCGTTGGCGGTCGTCACGCGATCGGCGGCGCGGGCCGGCAGCGCCGCCGCGGCGACCAGGGCGGCGGCGCAGGCAGCAACGGGAATCAGCGTGCGCATGGAAGCTCCCAGAGGCCCCGGGTTCCCGCGAGTCATCGCGCCTGGCTCCCGCCGCCGCCCGGCCCCGACGGCTTCCGCTTCGCCGTGAAGGCCATGGAGCCGAAGCCCTCGATGTCGGCCGTGCCGGCCAGGGTGTCGCCGTCGATCCTGGCCTTGTGCACGATGGCCAGTTGCTGGCCGCCCATGTCGATTGTGAGCGTGTACTCGACGTCCGCGCCTTTCACGGTGCCTTTCAGGGGCGCCTCGCCCATCTCGCTGACGTGGCTGCCCGTCAGCGTCTCGCCCTCCTGCCGGTAGTTGGCGGTGATGACCATCTGCCCCTGGGGCGATTCCACGGTCATCTCCCACGCGCCCGTGATGTTCACCGGCCTTGCGGCTTCCTGCGCGGCGACAGGCGCCGCGGCCAGCGCGATGGCCGGAACGAGCAGAACCAGCTTCCTCATGGGTCGCTCCTTGCCCCCCGGTGGCCGCGCGCGGGCTGCCGCCGCGCCGGGCCGCGCGCGCCGGGCTGGACGCGTCGGAGAATAGCACAGCCGCCTTCCCACGGCGTCGCCGCCGCCGTCGCGCTCGGGTTCGCCGTCGCGCTCGGCGCAGCGGGGGCCCTGGTGCAGCCGGAGAGGGCAGAAAGGATGCAGCCGAAGACGACGCCGCAGCCGAACAGTCCGCTTCGCATGAGGCAGCTCCTCTGCCGGCCATGAGCACGCGGACGGCCTACTCTCCCTCTTCCTTGCCGAACCGGGCCGCCGCATAATATGCCCGGTCGCTGGCGTCACATGCCACTGCGCTTGCGGGTGCTCGGCGCGCCCCTTCTCCAGCGGGTCGTCGGGGAAGGCGAGCAGGAAGTGCACGTCCAGGCAAAGCGCCTGGCGATCCTGGCCTTCCTCGCCGTCCGCCGTCCGCCCGGCTGGTGCCGCCGGGACACGCTGCTCTCGCTCTTCTGGAGCGAGCGCGACGGGCACGACGCTCGCAACGGCCTCAACCAGGCCGTCCACCAGCTGCGGCTCGGCCTGGGGAATCGTGTCATCTCGACGCGCGGCCACGAGGAGATCCGCGTCGAGCCGGGGCGGCTGTGGTGCGACGCCCTCGCCTTCCAGGATGCGCTTGCGGGCGGCCGCTGCGAGGACGCCCTCGATTTGTACCGGGGACCGTTCCTCGACGGACTGCACGTCGGCGATGCCCCCGAGTTCGACGGATGGCTGCGCGCCGAGCGCGAGCGTTTGCGCGCCCAGGCGGCCGAGGCGGCCTCGCTCCTCGCCCATCAAGAGCGGGCGCGCGGGCGAACGGCCGTCTGTGTCCGCTGGCTGCAGCGCCTGCTCGCGCTCTCGCCCGACGACGAAAGCGCGCTGCGGCAGCTGATGGCCGTCCGGCGCGTGCTGGGCGACAGACCCGGAGCGCTGCGCGACTACCAGGACTTCGTGCGGAGGCTGTCGCGGGAACTCGATCTGGAGCACGCCGACGGGACCCGGTTCCTGGCCGACGCGATCAGGAGCGAGGCCGGCGTCCCCGTGCCCGCCGTCCCCCGCGATCAGCCTGCCGACGACGCCTACTGGCGGGGCCTGGTGCACTGGTCGAGGCGCACGCCGGACGATCTGCGCCAGTCGCTCTACTGGTTCCGCCAGGCCATGGAGCGGAACCCCTCCAGCTGCGAAGCGCATGCGGCGTTTGCCATGGCGGGCACGGCCCTTGCGGCGGCGTTCTACGACGCGGAGCCCGCGGACGTCCTGTTCCCCCTGGTCAGGAGCGCGTTGACGAGGGCGCTCGCGATCGACGGCGGCCACGCGTCGGCGCTCGCCGTTCTCGCCCTGGTGCAGGGCCTCTACGAGCGCCGCTGGCGGGAAGCGGAGGCGACCTCGGCGCGCGCGTGCGGGCTCGCGTCCCATAACACCATCGTTCATCACACGCGCGCGGTGCTCGCGGCCTACACCGGGCGCCTGGACGACGCGCTTGTCTCGATCGAGCAGGCTGCGCGGCTGGAGCCTCTCGCGCTCGGCTACCGGGAGATCCGGGGGCACTATCTGTGCGCGGCGCGCCGGTATCGTCAGGCTGCCGGCGACATGGAGGGCCTGTTGCGGCTCGAGCCGCGGCTGTACCTGGCGCGAATGGCACTCGGCCATGCCCGCGCCGCTCTAGGCGACACGAAGGCGGCCGAGAAGGCGTACCGCGAGACGCTGACTGCCGCGGGGCGCCACCCCTACCCTCTCACCTCGCTCGCCGTGTTGCTCGCCCGCACGGGCCGGGCCCGGCGCGCCGCGCGTCTGCTGGACGAACTGCTGCACTTGGCGTCGAGCCGTTACGTGCGTCCCACCTACCTGGCCGTCGTGCACGCCGCGCTCGGCGACCACGACAGCGCGTTTGCCGCGCTGGAGCGGGCCATTGCCGAGCGCGACATCCACGCGACGTCGATCGTTGCCGACCCGTTCGCCGACGCGCTGCGCGAAGACCCGCGCTTTCCGCCCATCGTGCGGCGCCTGGGCTTGGAGCCGCGGCGGCTCCCCGGAGTGGGCTTCAGCGGAAGCGTCGAGGGCTGACGCCGAGACGATCGCGAAGTACCGGGACCCGGCGTGGGGGCTCGGCTGGGACCCGATGCCGCGCATGCCCGAGCGAGAGCAATACTCGCGCCGAGCGGCGGCGGCGTGTTACGCGCGGTAAACGCAGGGTTATGCGGCTCTTTGTCTTCCCGGCTACGCGGATTCTGCAACGCCCCGGGGCGGGCGCCGTGGCGGAAATTGCCAGGTGTCGGCTTCGCGCGCGCTAATGAATGCTGTCGGGAAGGGTTCGAATTCGGCGTCGGGGGTCCGCCTTCGCCCCGCGCCCGCTGCTTCGCCCGCTACGGCTCGGGCTTCGGCGAGACCTCTCGCCGTAGCGGCCGTGCGATCGAGCGGCCGCGGAGGCGGATGGCCGGGAGGCAGGGCTTCGAGCACCGATGACGTGATTGAGGACTCGGATCAAACGGGAGTAGATCGTCCGCTGTTCGCGGGTTGGGGAATCCCCGGGTCCAAGTGGCGCTTTCGTTCCCCCCGGATCGCCTCGATTGACGGACGCATCCGTTCAACCAGCCGGATCTTTTCCGGCCACGGTGCCGCCTGGCGGGTCTTCTGCCATTCCGCTTGCCGCCTCAGCATCCGTTCAGTCTCGGTCATCGAGGAACTTCCGGCGGAATCGCGTCCACGTTTCAGCCAATCCATGCCGCGCAGCTAGAGCGCCGATGTCGTCCTGCGTGGCCGCCCCCGACTCGAGCAGCTCTAGCACTCGTGCGAAGTCCTTTGGGCGGCCGACGCTGAGCGCGATGACCGCGAGATGGGCCGCTCCGGTGACCCGGAACGGCACCCCTTCGAAGTCCGCCGTATCCGCAAGGCTCACGGCCTCGCGTGTCAGCGAGTTGAACACCGGGATGAACTGGACTGGCCAGGCACCGACGCGAACCGCTTCCCCCTCGGGCGTGTACCCGCGCTCACGGCAGTAGGCGTAGATCGGTTCCAACACATCGAGGCGATCGGGTGTCGCCGTGACAACCAGGACGTCGGCGTCCAGCGTTGCGACCGCCTCCGTGTAGCGCATCTGAGCCGCTGCTCCGAAGAGGGCGTAGTCCTCGATGATGCCCGCCTCGCGCATGCTGTTCAGCAGCCTGGCGACTTCCTGCACGGTCCTGATGGTAGCGGGATCGCCCGACCGAGGCAAGGCGGCGTTGGCACGCCGCGGCGCTCGCCGTCCTCGCCCTGGTGCAGGGCCTCTACGAGCGCCGCTGGCTGGAAGCGGAGGCGACCTCGGCGCGCGTTTGCCGCGCTGGAGCGGGCCATTGCCGAGCGCGACATCCACGCGACGTCGATCGTTGCCGACCCGTTCGCCGACGCGCTGCGCGAAGATCCGCGCTTTCCGCGCATCGTGCGGCGCCTGGGCCTGGAGCCCTGATCGGTCCCCTGTCCGCCGGCCGCAGTCGGCGAAACGGCGCTCACCCCGATGCGGGTGCTGGACGACCGGGACGCGGCGGCGCCGTTCTGCGGGCCGCGACGCATGCGGGTCGCGACGCATGCGGGTCGCGCTGGGGCAGGCGGGCTACGGCGTGAATGGGAAGCACGTTCTACGCCCGATGCGGCTGTCTGGCCTCGAGGCGATCGTACTGAATCGCAGCTGCATCACGACTCCCTGTGCGCGCCTCGGGCCTCGAAGCGCGTCCGGATGTACTCGCGGGCGCTTTCCGGCGGCAGCTTCACCGTGCCCGGGCCGCTTCGGACGAAGAAGTCGCCGTCGGGCGCGGCCTCGAGCCCCTTCCACTTCAGGAAGACAGGTTCCGGGCTGCGCTGGCAGCTCACCACGCACACGGTTCTTCCCTGGACGACCTGCATCTTCGGATCGATGCACGTCCCGGCGCGATCGCCAAGGCCGTTGCGCACCACCTGGGCGAGGTGGCGCATGAACTTGTCGTCGTTCTCGAGCCTGTCGCGCTCGATGCCGACGATCGAGCCGTCATCGGCCACGCCGATCAGCAGATCTCCGCCCTCCGTGTTCAGGAAGGCGGCGATGGCCTTGAGCGCCGCGTGCGTCACGCCCTTGTCGTCCTGCCGGTCCTCCTTGAGGCTCCAGCGCAGCGTCGACTTGAACTCCAGCGTCTTCGACTCGCCGCGCTTGATCAGCTCCTCGGCGTTGCGGTGGCTGCGCAGGTACTGGTCGAAGAGGAAGTTCTTCACCACCTCGCCGAACGCCCGATCGTCCGTGATGCGCCTGTAGAGCTCGAAGTTCGAGTCGACGATTTCCTGGATCACCTGTTCGACCTTCTGGTCGAAGGTGAGGCGCACGTTCTCGCGCGTGTTCACGCGCGCCGACGCGTCGAGCCCGGCGTCCTCGTCGAGCTTCTCCATCATCTGGCCGAGCGTCACGCGGTGCTCGGGGCCGAGGTTGAGCCCGAAGCGCTCGTTCAGTTCGGCGATGATGCGCGAGAGCGATTCGAGTTCCTCCGGCGCGGCGCCGTGAGACGTCCGGCTCCCCGCCGGATCCACCACGCCCGGCTTGCGCTCCAGTGCGATCTTCCCGCTTCCGGTCTGCTGGATCCGGTACGACTCCATGTCGATGTTCTGCTGCACCTCGCGCGGCAGCACGTCGCGGTCCGCGGGCAGCAGGCGGCGCAGGTGGCGCGCGAAGACGTAGAGCTTCTCGAGGTCGGCGTCGGTGAAGGTCAGCACCTGGGCGAGGAACGCGTAGAGCCGGACGTAATCGGTGAGCTGGCCCCGGAACTCGAGGCGCTCGTCCTCAGGCAGCTGTCCCCAGCGCGCCACCAGCGGGGCCAGGACGGCGTAGAGCTGGTCCTGCGTCGCACCGCGATCGAAGTAGAGCTTCGCGAAGGCGTTGACATCGGCCTCGGTGTACACCGGGAACTTCGCGAGTCGGCCCTGCAGTTCGTAGAGCAGGTTCGGATCGGTCGCCTCCGAGAGCAGCGTGGTCTCGTAGTAGGGCTCGAAAGCTCTCTGGATCTCGTCGGCGCTGTTGGCGAAGTCGAGCACCAGCGTATTCTTCTTCTCCGGGTGCGTGCGGTTCAGGCGCGAGAGCGTCTGCACCGCGTTCACACCGCCGAGCTTCTTGTCCACGTACATGGTGTGGAGCAGCGGCTGGTCGAAGCCGGTCTGGAACTTGTTCGCCACGAGGAGGAACCGGTAGTCGGGGCGCTCGAAGGTTCCAGCGGTCTGCGTCTCGGGG
>ERZ795058.2147-NODE-2147-length-24147-cov-5.188486_pt1 | contig 24147 bp, 21 predicted proteins | sample MGYA00375142_ERZ795058 | MGnify/ENA primary metagenome ERZ795058 (study PRJEB30187, sample SAMN05720210) | activated sludge metagenome | isolation source: anaerobic digester from wastewater treatment plant | place: Japan | collected 2015-04-20 ... | reverse complement strand
GACCTGGAATGGGAGGCCTCGACCGACGATGTCCACGTCACCGGCTACGAAATCCGGCAGGATGGGCGCACGATCGGGGCCACACAGGATCTCCGCTGGAAGGCGACCGGCCTGGAGGCCGAACGCTCCTATCAGTTTGATGTGGCCGCGCGTGACCGCGACGGCAATCTGTCTCCATTCTCGGAACCGATCACCGTGGCGACACAGCCAACGTCCGAGAATCTCGCGCTCAATCGTCCGGCCTATGGCTTTACGATGAGGAAGGCGGGCAACAATTGGAATCCAGCCAATCACTATACCTTCATCCGGCAGGAAACCAATCACAGTCCAGCGAAGGCGGTCGACGGCGATCCCGAGAGTTACGTCGTGCCCCAGCCGGTATCCAGTCCGTGGATGTTCCAGCTCGACCTGGAGCGGCAGTATGAGCTGGATCGCGTCGTGGTGAACTTCCCCGCGCCCCGAACCTGTCCCGCTCCCTTTCTTCCGATCGACCTCGAAGTCCTGGTTTCGAACAACATTGATGAGGAGATCTGGGAATCGATCAGCACGCATGAGGGGGTCGCGGATGCGTCGCTGACCGTCGATATGAAAGGGGTGAAGGCCCGTCACATCCGCGTCCGTTCACTGGCCAATCAATCGAGTGCGGCCGTCATGGGCATCGCGGAAATGGAGGTGTACGGCAGTCCCGGAGGGTAAGGCCTCGAACAGGCTGGAAGCCGCCGCTGGAGAGGCGGCGGGCAGGGCCGGACGGCCGAATAGATTCTCCTGTTTCTTGCAGCGGGCTTGTGTATAATTAATTCATAAGGGGACGTTCGCGCGCTCGCGAACTGGTTCAGACGACTAACTTGCCCGTCCGGATCGGTTGACCGCGCGGAGCCTCGATTCGCGTTCATGGAGCCAAGATGTCCGGTTTGATCAAAAGCACAACCAGAAAGAAGACGAAGGCCAATGGCCGGAGCATTCCGCTGTACGAGAGCATCGTGCGGCAGCTGGCCGAGGAAATGTCCAGCCTGCGGCCGGGGGATCGGTTCTCCACGCTGGATGACCTTTGCGAGCGTTTCCAGACGAGCAAGATCACCGCGCGGCGGGCGATCTCGGAGTTGGCGCGGCTGGGCTACGTCACGGCGAAGCCCGGGGTGGGTCTGCTGGTTTCCGACCCGCGCGAGCAGACCCAGACGAAGGATATCTGTTTTCTGACCAATGGCATTCACGCCGGCGGCGCCATGCCCCTGTTGCTGCAGGGGATCGAACGAGTCGCCCGGCAAGAGGGCTATCACCTGCTGTTGAACAATACCGAGGCCGATGCCGAACTGAATCACCTGAGTGTGGAATGGATGCTGGAGCATTCGGTCGCCGGGACGGTCATCAGTCTGCCGCACAACATGCAGGAGTGCGATTGGCTGCACGAGGTGTTGACGCGGATCGAAGCGCATCGGATTCCCGCGGTCCTCGTCGACTCGCGCTTCATCCACGGGGAAAGCAAGGTGCCATATGTGGTCGCGGAGAATTACGAGGGCGCGATGCAGGCCGTGGAGCACCTGACACAGTTGGGTCACCGGCGGATCGCCGCGATCAATGAGAGCTACAATTCCGCCTGCCTCGAACGCAAGGAAGGTTTTCGCGGCGGTTTGCTCAAGTACGGCGCGGACTACGATCCGAAGCTGTTCCCGGACTTTTATATTCATGAGGAGTATGAACGCTGCGCCGAGGCGATTGATTATTTTCTCGGTCTGAAAGCTCCGCCCACCGCGATTTTCTGCAATCACGACCTCATCGCGCAGAAATGCATTCTGTTGCTGCAGGAACGGGGAGTGCGCGTTCCGGAGGACATTTCGATTGTCGGCTTCGATGATCTCCCCTTCAGCGAACACTGTCGCCCGCCGTTGACGACCATCCGCCAGCCGCTGATCGAAATTGGGGCGGAAGCCGCGGCCTTGTTGCTCCATCGCATCCGGGTTGACTTCGATTATCGGCCGTGCAAGCGCCTGCCGACGCGTCTGATTCTCCGGCGCTCCACCGCCCCTTGTCCGGGACAGGGCGGATCGTTCACGACGTGAGTTGAAACCACCCGTCCCGGGGATGGTCGGCCAGCCGCTGCAGCGTGCCGGGACGAGCCCGACGGGAGGCGTCGGCGCGTGTCCCGTTGCCGGCGATCCGCGCGATGAGGATATCGACTTGATCCGCAACTTCATGCCGGTGCCACGCCTGGATCGCCGGCCGGTCCAGGCGCTGCACGATCGCATTGGGGACGCCGGCATCTTGCGAGGGTTCGTCTGGGGAGACCAGGCCGGGTGCTGGCAGCACGCCGCTTGCCTGTACGACATCATTGATCTGATCATCAAGGCGCCAGGAGCAGAACATCGATGCGGACCGAGCTGACCCATGCGGAGATCGAATCCTATCGCCAGAACGGCTTCCTGCGCATCCCGGATTTTCTCGATCCGGATGAACTGGATCACTGGCGACAGGTCATCGACGAGGCGGTACTGCGACGCAGCACTCGGGTGCCCGGGGGCGATCCCGACGATCCGAAATCATTTGGGGCACGGGTTTTCATTCAACGGCAGCACCTCGGGTCGGACAATCCGGACGTGGCCCGGCTGGTGCGCGATCCGCGTCTCGGCAAGCTGATTGCGCAGTTGGAAGGTCTGCCCGCCGTTCGCTTCTATCATGATCAGGCCTTGTTCAAAGATCCGGGGAGCAATGCGACAAGCTGGCATCTGGACGTGCCATTCTGGTCGGCCGATACGGCGCAGGCCGTGACGATCTGGGTGGCGCTGGACGACTCGACGCTCCAGAACGGTTGCCTCCATTTTCTGCCGGGAACGCACCGGACGGAGGATTTCCAATCGACGGAAATCACGCCCGACATGGGGCACTTTTTCAAGATTCGGCCCGAATGCCGGGAGATCGAACCGGTCGCCGTGCCGCTGCCCGCCGGCGGCTGCACCTTCCATAACGGCCTGACCGCCCATGCCGCCGGGCCGAACATGACCCGCACGCGGCGCCGCGCGATGACGATCAGCTTCATGCCCGAGGCCATCCGGTTTAACGGCAAGCCCGATACCATTGCGCCCGAACGGCTCGCCACCATGCAGGTGGGGCAACCGCTGGATGATCCGCTGTTCTATCCGGTGATCTATCGGGGCTGAGAAGTTCAACAGGCACGAGCGCGGGCGTCAATCGACTTCGGCGATCAGCACCTCCACGCCGGCATCCTGCAGTTGCTTCAATTGGTCGGTTGGAGCGCTGCCGTCGGTGATGACGGTATCGATCTGGGAGACGTCCAGGACTTTGCAGAGCGAGCGCTGGCGGAATTTGGAGTGATCGACGAGCAGGATCACCTGCTCGCAACGTTTGGCAATGATCTCCTTGATTCTGAAGGTCGGGATCGACGACTCGAACGTGCCTTGCCCGACCATGAAGCCCTTGGTTGAAAAGAAGGCCAGGTGGGGATAGTAGCGCAGCAGGGATTCCTCGGCGAATGAACCGACAAAGGACCCGGTGTCGTGGTTCAGCTGCCCGCCGATCGCGATCAATTCGTTGTCGCGATTCTGCGCCAGCCGGCCGCAGGCCGTGATGGAATTGGTAATGACGGTGACGCCGCGGAGTTTCTGCGCGATCTGGGAAGCAAGTTCCAGGCATGTGGTGCTGCCATCGAGGAAGACAACCTGACCCGGTTCAATCAACGCGACGGCCTTGCGCGCAATGCTCTGCTTTTCCCTGCGGTTGGTGGCAATTCGATCGTGCAACGCCGTCTCGTAGAGCTCGTAGGGCGCTTGGGCATTCAGGATTCCGCCGATAGTCTTGAGCACGGCGCCGCTGGCCGCAAGCGCCTCCACGTCGCGCCGGATCGTCATGGTGGAGGTATTGCAGCGACGCGCCAGTTGTTCGTACGTGCAGGCCCCTTCCTGCTGCACGATGTCAAGGATGGTCTGGCGTCGACGTTCGATCCCGTTCATCTGCGCCTGCTTCTCCAGCCGCCGACCGGCTCCTGGGGTTTCCGATCCATGGAAGCGGGCAATCCGAAGGGGGAGGCCCCGCTCACAGCGGCATGGTAATCCATCGTCCTCCAGCTTAGCTATGAAACTTTTTAACATGTTCCGGCCCCGCGAGTGGACCGGGAACTTCCATGTAATACTAGGAATAAGGCGGCAATCGGGCCGGGCAGCGCTTACGCAGCGATGAGAAAGATTCTCATTGATAATGTGAATCATTATCACTATCTTCAAGTCATGTCGTCGCGACCTGTTGGCCGGACGAGCCGCCTTTTAAGGCTGCCCTCCCGGTGAATCCCTGAAAGGCCAGGACCAGCCATGGACAACGGGCTGCCCAACGCAGGGCCCAAGCGCGTAACGGAATACCCCCCCGACCTGCTGCGCCGGATGTATCTGCAGATGCAGCGCGCGCGCCAGTTCGAGCTGCGCGTCAACCAGATGTTCCTCGAGGGCGCCCTGCCCGGCACGCTGCACCTTTACGAAGGGTAGGAAGCGTGCGCGGTGGGGGTGTGCGAAAACCTGAGCGACGAGGACTGGATCACCAGCACGCATCGGCCGCATGGCCACGCCATCGCCAAGGGGGTCTCGCTCGACGCGATGATGGCGGAGCTGTTCGCGCGCACGACCGGCTGCGTCGGGGGTTACGGCGGCTCGATGCATGTGGGCGATCCCGCCGTCGGCGCGCTGCCGGCGATCGCCATCGTCGGCGGCAATGCGCCGATTGCCGCCGGGATGGCGCTGGCGCTGAAGATGCGTAAATCGCGCCATGTCGTCTGCTGCTTCCACGGCGACGGCGCGGTGAACGAGGGTGCCTATCACGAAGGGGTCAACATGGCGGCGATCTGGGATTTGCCCGTGGTTTTCATCTGCGAGAACAATCAGTACGGCGCCTCGACGCCGGTGGCGCAGGTGACCCGGTTGGAGCGTCTGGCGGACCGTGCCCGGGGCTACGGCATCCCCGGGATCACCATCGATGGGATGGATGTGCTGGCGGTTTATGAGGCCGTCGGCATGGCCGTGGCGCGCGCGCGCCGGGGCGAGGGGCCGATGATCGTGGAATGCGAGACCTATCGCTACTGCGGCCACTCGCGCAGCGACACGCGCGGCTATCGCGCGCGCGAGGAGGAAGCGCGTTGGCGCGAGCGGGACCCGATCCTCAATCTCGGCCGCCGGCTCGTGGAGGCCGGCTTGTTTACCGACCAGGATCTGGCCGACTGGGATCAGAGCGTCCAGGACGAGTTGGATCGCGCCGTCCAGTTCGCCATGGCCAGCCCCGAGCCCGACCCGCGCGACTGCCTGAGCCATGTCCATGTGGAGCAAGGATGGTGATGCCATGAGTATCGCGCAAGTTGAAACCCGGAAAATGTCGATTGCCGAAGCGCTGCGCGAGACGATTCGCGAGGAGATGGCGCGCGACGAGCGCGTCTTCTGCCTCGGCGAGGACATCGGCATCAAGGGGGGATTCGGCGGGGCCTTCACCGTGACGCTGGGCCTGTCGGAGCAATTTGGCCACGAGCGGATTCTTGACACGCCGATTGCAGAGGCGGGCATCGTCGGCGTGGCTGTCGGCGCGGCGCTGATGGGGATGCGTCCGATCGCCGATGTGCAATACGCCGACTTCCTCTTCTGCGCGATGGACCAGATCGTCAACCAGATGGCGAAGATGCGTTACATGTCGGGGGGCAAGGTCAAGGTCCCGATGGTGCTGCGCGCGCCCTGCGGCGCGACTACCCGCGGCGCGCAACACAGCCAAAGCCCGGAATCCTTCTTCAACCATCTCCCGGGGATCTGGGTCGCCTGCCCGTCGACGGCCTACGATGCGGCCGGGCTGCTGCGGACCGCGATCCGCTGCGATGACCCGGTGCTGTTCTTCGAGCACAAGAAGCTCTATGGCAGCAAGGGGATGCGCGCGGAAAAGGGCGCCCTCTCGCCGATCGGCGAGGTGCCCCAGGAAGATTACACGATTCCCTTCGGCAAGGGGGTCATCCGGCGCGAGGGGACGGACGTCACGATCGTCGCCAGGCTGTTGATGGTTTACAAGGCGTTGGAAGCGGCCCGGCTGCTGGAGAGCGAGGGCCTCTCGTGCGAGGTGATCGATCCGAGGACGATGGTCCCGTTCGATACCGAACTGGTGGTCGAGTCGGTCCGCAAGACGAATCGGCTGGTCATTGTGGATGAGTGCAACCGCACCGGCGGATGGGCGGGCGATGTTGCCGCCGAGATCCAGGAACGCGCGTTCGGCTCGCTCGACGCGCCGATCTTGCGCGTGACCGCTCCCGACACGCCCGTGCCGTTTGCTCCGATCATGGAGCGGTTCTACGTCCCCGATGAGCACCGCGTGGCCCATGCCGTCCGGGAGGTATTGAAATGGCGTTAGTGAGACTGTCGCGGCTGCTGGAGCGGGCCGCCGCCAGCGGCCATGCGGTCGGGTATTTCGAGGCCTGGGATATGTATTCCATGGAAGCGGTGGTCGAGGCGGCCGAGGAAGTGGCGTCGCCGGTGGTGTTCGGCTTCGGCGGCATGATGATGGACCAGCCGTGGCTCAAGCGCTTCGGGATCGAGCCGCTCGGCCACTACGGTCGGGCGATCGCGCAGGCCGCGCGCGTGCCGGCCGCGCTCATTCTCAATGAAGTCTGGGATTACGAGGACGCGCTTTGCGGCGTGAATGCGGGATTCAACGTCCTGATGCTGAACACCTGCGAGCTGCCCTTCGCGCAAAACCTCGAGTTGACGCGAAAGCTCGTGGACGAGGTTCATCCCCGCGGAATCGAGGTCCAGGCCGAACTGGGCCGTCTGCCGAACTTCGGCGAGGATGCGCCGGGCACGCTCACCGACCCGCGCGAGTCGCAAATCTTCGTCGAACAGACCGGCGTGGATTTCCTCGCGGTTTCCATCGGCAATGTGCACCTGCGCACCGAGGGAAAGGCCCGTATCGATCTTGACCGACTGCGTGCGATCCGGCGGGAAGTGGAGGTCCCCCTGGTCATCCATGGCGGCAGCGGCTTTCCGGAAAGTGACATCCGGGCGGTGATCGCCGAAGGCGTCTCGATGTTTCATGTCGGCTCCCTGATGAAGCGCCGCTATCTTGAGGCGCTGTTGAAGCGCGTCGGCCATCTGGACGAGCCGCTGGACTACCAGGCGCTGGTCGGCAGCCGCAAGACGGCCGATGTGCTGGTCGAGTCAAGGCATGCGGTCAAGCAGGTTGTCCGGGATTTCATTGAACTGTTCGGCTCGGCCGGGAGGGCATAGCCAGATGTCGAAGCGCATCGTCGTTCCCGCGGCCGGGCAGACCACCGATGAACTGACGCTCCTGCGCTGGTGGGTGAAGGAAGGCGATGTCGTCCGGCGCGGTCAGGTGATCGCCGAGCTCGAGACGGACAAGAGCGTGATGGAGCTGGAATCGATTCACGCCGGAATGGTCCTGCGGCTGCACGCGCGGGAAGGGGAGGTTGTGCCGGTCGGCGCAACGTTGATGGAACTGGGCGAGCCGGGCGAAGCCGTGGCACCCAACGGCGGGTCGGACGCAGCCGGTCCAACCCGTGTCGCCGGATCCGCGGCGGGCGCCGCTCCGAAGCGGAGCAGGGCGGGCAAACCGGCCTCGCGCGTTGTTGTTCCGGCCGCGGGGCAGACCTCTGACGAACTGAAGCTGCTGCGCTGGCGGGTCGCGTTGGGCGAGGATGTCCGCCCGGGCCAGATTCTCTGCGAGCTGGAGACGGACAAGAGCGTCATGGAGCTGGAATCGGTGCATCAGGGACAGGTCCTCAAGCGGGTTGCGCAAGAAGGCACGACCGTGATGGTGGGGTCGACTCTGATGTATGTCGGGTCTCCCGGCGATCAGATCGCCGACGACGAGGAGGTTTCCGTGGGCGGGGAGCTCGCGGGCAACTTCGACGCCACGGCCTCCCGTGAGCGCGCGACCGACGGGATAGCCAGCGGGCGCTCGTCGGGCCTGCTGGCCACGCCGGCGGCGCGCACGCTCGCGAGGCAGGAAGCTCTCAACCTGACTGAGATCACCGGCCATGGGCCGGCTGGCTGCATCGTGCTGGCGAACGTCAAGGCCCGGGCGAGCCAGACCCCAGGAGGGCCGGTGCTGATTCGCGGGCGGCGCGAGCCGCTCAGCCGCATGCGGCAGACGATCGCCAGACGGCTGGTCCAAAGCGTGCGGGAAGCCCCTCACTTCCACGTTGCCATGGAAATCGATGTGTCGCGCCTGCTCGCGGCCCGCGTGGAGCTGAACCGGCAAGCCGTGGAAGCGGATCGCATCAGCATCAACGACATGATCGTGAAGACCGCCGCGGACACGCTGGTTGAGCATCCCGAGCTGAATTGCAGCTACGAAGAGGACGCAATCCATTACCACGAGGCGATCCATATCGGGATCGCCGTTCGTGTCGACCAGGGATTGGTCGTGCCCGTGCTGACCGACGTGGACCGGTTGACGCTGAGGGAAGTCAGCCGCGGGACAAAGCGACTGATCGCCGACGCGCGCGCCGGCAAGGTCGATGCGAGCGTCCGATCCACCTTCACGGTGTCCAACCTGGGTATGTATGGCGTGCGGGCGTTCACGGCGATTATCAATCCGCCGGAAGCCGCCATTCTGGCGATCGGCGGCATCGACGACAAGCTGGTGATGCGGGAGAAGGCGATCGAGGCCGTGCCCACCCTGATTGTCACGCTGTCAGCGGACCATCGCGTTGTGGACGGCGATCTCGCGGCCCGGTTCCTCGTTTCGCTGCGAGAGCGCATTTCCCGGTTTGAAGCGGTCTGATCAGAACAATGAACCTGTTAGCCGGAAGGAGAATCGCCCATGATCACCGCCAGCGATGACCGCCGCAAGGCTCAATGGAAGGGGCTGCGCGAGGAATATGAGCGCGAGGGCTTTACGATCGCGCGCCAGGTGATCGATGCCGACCTGGTTCGGGAAGCGCGTGCGCACGTCGATTGGCTCATGGAAAAGCACCCGGATGTTCCGCCCGAAATGCTGAAGGAAACGCTGGTGAGCAATGACCCATTCTGGGTGCGCCTGATCAGCGATGAACGCCTCGTTGACCTGGCGGAGGAGTTTATCGGTCCGAATATCGCCCTGTTCGCTTCAAGCTATTTCGCCAAGCCGCCGAGGAAGGGGCGCCAGGTCCTGTGGCATCAGGACGGCGCCTACTGGCCGCTCGAGCCGATGCAGGTGGTTTCGCTCTGGCTTGCGGTCACTTCCTCTGACCCGGAGAATGGCTGCCTGCGCGTCATCCCCCGGACGCAGCATCTGGATCTGGCGGATCTGATCGAACGGGGTGATGTCGAAAACGTGCTCGGTTCAGGCATGGACGAGAATCTCGTTGAGGCCGAATCAGCAGTCGATATCCTGCTGCAACCCGGCGATGTCGAGATCCATCATCCCAACCTGATCCATGGCTCGAATGCCAATCAGTCCGATCGCTGGCGGATTGGGCTGACGATTCGTTACATCCCGACCCATACCCGGATCACCAGGGAGATTGGCGTGCCGTTTCTCCTGCGCGGCGAAGCCGTGCCCGGGGTCAATGAATATCTGCCGCTTCCGAAATTTGACCCGCAAATTCACAAGGATTTCGCCGGCAGCGACCAGTGGCGATAGCCCCGCCTCGCGTGGAGGTCCCCCGCGCAATCCTTCGCGCCTGAACGTATTCGAATGGGGAGAAACCCCGGGTGCCAACGCCGCGCCGGTTCCTCATTGTCCGTCGCTCGGACTTCGGCGACATTGCGCAAGCATTGCCCCTGCTGGCCGCGATCCGCCGCTCCGTGCCCGGCGCTTTCATCGGCTGGCTTTGTTCTGCTCCCGTGGCATGTCTGCTGCGCGGCCACCCCATGCTCGACGCGCTGCATCTCGGGCCGGCCTGCGGATTCAAGGGCTTTTCCATGCACAAGCAAGTTGCATTGGTCCGCGAATTGCGGGTGATGCAATACGAATATGCATTGGATTTGCAGGGCGACGCCGCGAGTGCCTGCTGGATCGCGTCCGCCGGCATCAAGCGCCGAGCGCGACTGGCCCCGAGCGGGGAGCGGCTCTGGAGTGACCGCCTGTTCACGAATCGCGTGGAACCGAATCCGCGTCTGCACGTGATCGAACGCTACCTGCAGTTGCTCCAGCCCGTGGGGCTGAACGCGCCCCAGCCCGAATTTCCGGTTCACCTCCCCAACGAAGCGCGTCTCCGGGCCGAGCAGATCGTTGGGGAAGAAGCTGGCCTCCCCCTGATCGTCGTCAACCCCGGGGCGGGATCTCCCGTCAAACGCTGGCCCACACGGCGTTTCGGCGAACTCGCCGCCCGATTTCTCGAATGCCTGCCCTGCCGGATCGCCGTGGCTTGGGGCCCGGGCGAGGAGCGGCTTGCGGCCGAGGTTCTTTCCACGGCCGGCGCCCGGTTTGACGACGAAACGAATCAAAAGTTGCCGCCGACGCCCGGCCTCCATTCGCTTCCCAGGACGAGTTTTCCGGAATTGCTGGCGATCATCGAGCGGGCCGCGCTGTTCGTCGGCTGTGATTCCGGGCCAACGCATTTCGCGGCGGCCATCGGCACCCCGACAATCGCGGTGATGGGTTCCCTGGATGGCCGCTTTTATGGGCCGTATGGGGAGGAGGCCGCCTACGTGCAATTTGGAATACCCAAGCCGCCTCCCCGAAAGGCCGATCTCAGATCATGGCATGACACCGGTTCGGATATCGCGAGGCTGCGCGTGGAAGACGTCTTGAAAATGTGTCTGCAGATGCCTCCGTTTCGGGATTCGAAGAGCGAGAACCCGCGGGCCGGCCATGCGGATCGGATCCGCGCGCCAACCGCTCCCTGACCGAAAGTTCCAGGTTCTCCCCCAGGCTCTTCCGCCAGCCCTTCACGAGCCTGGGCGCTCCTTTCAACTGACCAGCTACACTTCACTGGTCCTCCGTCCACGATGGCAACCACCGTCTGGGACCGCCGGCATCCTTGTCGGCAATCCATGCGCATGCTCCCTCGGCCGTAACTTCTTCGCCGTGCATTGACATCCTCCTTTCCCCGCCGGTTGCAGTGTGACCGCGCGTCGACTAGAATTGCGCCGCGGAGGGAAGAGCCTGCCATGCTCCCGATTCGACATCCTATGCCATTCCTGTCGTGGCTCGGCCTTGCGTTCGGTCTCGCGCTCGGCCTTGCCCCGCACCTCGCGTCGCCGGTTGCCGCGCAGGAACCACCCCCTCCCGCGGTCGACCCCGCCGCGGACGCTCCGACCACCGCCTCCATCACGGACGCCGCGCCGACCGCGCCGCCCGAACCCGCCGAACCCCCCATCGACCCGCAGCGCCTGCGCGGCCACCACTGGATCATCGACCGCACCGACCTGTGGCAGCGCAGCGACAATCTGCTGTGGAACTTCCACAACCTCTCGCAGTTCAGCGTGATCCACGAACCCGACGACGCCGCCTATCCGTTCAAGGCGCTGTTCCATGGCTGGCCCACGCACGATCAGCCGACGACCGGCGGCGCGATCTTTCTGGCGCGCAGCCCCGCGATCGACGCCGGCTGGGAGGTCTTCGCCGGCGTGCACCCCACCAGCGGCACCCTGATCTGGGACGCGCAGATGGACCCGACGCTCTGGCGGCCCGTGATGCAGCCCGGCGCCGCCGACTACGCCGCCCTGCAGTTGAGCGACCCCTCGCTGGTCAAGGTCGGCGGCCGCTATCTCTGCGCGCTGACCGCCGTCGGTCCCAACACCGACGGCATCGCCTCGGGCCTGCCCGGCGATATCGACGGCAACCTGACCTGCATCGCCGGCGCCGTCTCCGAGGACCTCGTCCACTGGACCCTCGCCCCCGAGCCGCTCCTGCTCAACCCGGCCGACCGCGAACCCTTCGAGCCCGGCATGCTGCGCAACCATTACTTCGGCTCGTATCAGCGCCCCGCCCTGCTCGCCCGCGACGACGGCTTCGACCTGTGGTTCAACTACGAGCAGCCCAACGACATCGCCATGGGCCACGCGATCAACCGCGGCGACTTCCTCAACCGCGAGGACTGGCGCCTGGTGCGCGCCGGCGCCGACCCCTGCCTGAGCAGTTTCCCCAACCCCGACGTTGTCCGCATCGGCGGCCTGCTCTACGCCTTCGCCGATCCGCTGCGCTACGGCATCCATCCCTGGCGCGGGCGCTGGCTCACCGAGGCCGTCTCCGCCGACGGCCGCAACTGGATCGTCCTCGGGCACATCAAGCCCGACCCCGACGCGACCGCCAACCAGGTGCCCCAGGCGCTCGTGCTCGACGACGGCGACGGCGTCCCCCGCGTCTGCGTCTTCTACTCCAACCAGCTCAGCGCGCCCGAGGGCCAGCCCTACGACGCCCGGATGCAGCGCATCCGCGTCCTGACCCGGCCGATCACACGATTGGAGACCGAGTTCTACACGCGCCTGCTCGGCCAGGCCGCCGCGGGGCTTGCCGGCGGGGGAGGGACCCGCCCCTGATGGAATTTCGCGTCCGTCCAGACCGCGAGCGCGGCAGCGGCATGGAAATCCTGCGCCTCGCCGGAATTCCGTTCTACGCCGAGTTCTCCTTCTTCATCTTCGCCGCGCTGCTCGTCTTCCTGTTCCTCACCTGGGACTGGACGATTCAGCAGGCCGGCCTGCAGGTCATCATCGTCCTCATCTCGCTCATCGCCCACGAGGGGGGGCACGCCGTCATGGCGCGCCTGATGGGCTGCCGCCAGGTCTCCGTCTCGCTCATCATGTTCGGCGGCCAGACCTATCACGAGCCGACCACCAACGGGCGCAATCTGCTGATCGTTCTCGCCGGCCCCGCCCTCACGCTCGTGCTGATGCTGTTCGGCTTCGGCCTGCTGTTTGTCCCGGCCGTGCACGCCTCCGACGCCGGCCGCTTTGTCTGCGGCTCGATCGGCATCATGAACCTCATCTGGTTCATCTTCAACATGCTGCCGATCTTTCCGATGGACGGCGGCATGACGATTCTTTACACTCTGGCGTTCTTCATGCGCGAGCACCGCGCGATGTTCTTCGTCTCGCTCGTCTCGATGGCCGCCTGCATCCTCGCCGGGCTGGCGCTCTACCTTTCCGGCCTGCAGGTCACCATGGCCTATATCTTCCTGATCCTCTTTTTTCTGCAGAACATGGCCGTCTACAAAACCTACCGCTGAGGTCTATTCCCCGCCGTCGCGCAGCGCGATCAGCCGCCGGCGCAGCAGCGCCTCGCGCGCGGCATCCAGCACCCGCCCGGCGATTCGGCGCGCCGCGCCTCCCCCGCCGCGCTGTCGGGTGCGGTAACCGAACGTCATGAACCCCGGGTGCCCCAGCGCCATCCGGTCGAGCCACGCCTGGTGGTCGTTGCGCAGGTCGGCGCGCCGGCCGATCGCCTCTCGGATCGCAGGCGCCGGCGCCTGCTCGACGCGCAACCGGTCGATCGACCGCCGGCGGAACCGGTTGGTCACCGGCCCCGCCCGCTGCATGTATTCCCACACCACGTAGCCCAACTCCACGGGTTGCTGCACGTAGTAATCGGTCCGCCGCAGCCGGACGGCGCCGACTCGCGGCTCGGCCGGCGCCGCCCCCCGGTACAGCGCCGCCACGCGCGTGCAGGAGAGGATCAGATCCCCCGCCAGGCGCAGGCCCCATGCCGCGCGCAGGTGCTCCGCCAGCACGCCGATCAGTTCCTGCGACAGGCCGACGGCGCGCTGCGTCAGCGTCAGCAGCCGCGCCTGCCGTTCCACCGGCGCCAGGTCGAAATACCGCTCGCGCAGCCCGGCGATCGCCTCGCTGAACGCCGCCGCCCGCGCGCGAAAGCCCTCCGCCTGCCGCGCGCCGATCCGGTCGAGCAGCGCGAAACAATAGCTCAACCCCTTGACCCGGCTCATCAGCTCGCGTTCGTCGATCCGCTCCAGCGTCAGATACCGCACGAACTCCCACGGATACGCATCGATCACGATGTCGAGCAGGAACAGCGTCAGGTCGAGCGGATCGTCGTTGCTCAGCCGCGCCGGCAGGTCGGCGTCCCCGGTCCCCCAGCGGCGATTCAGTTCGAAAAACGGCGCAAATTTGAAATACAGCGGCAACTCCCGCGCCCGGACGAAATACGGGTTGTGCAGCAACACATTGTGATACCTGGGCGCGACCGAGGCGTGAAGCAGCGCGCGCAGCGCGTCGAACGCCGCGAAATCATCACGCACGACAAACAACAGATCGATGTCGGACAGCCCCGGATACCGGATCGGCCCGAAATCGTAAAGCGCGACGACGCCGGGGATCGACCGGCCGCGCGCCGACAGGTCCGCGATCGCCGCGTCGTAGTGCGCCGGCGCGATCGGCCCCGCCACCGGCGTCCAGCGGTAGTCGCGCGCATCACGGCGCAGCAGCAGTTCGCAGTCGATCATCCCAGACCCCGTCGGCGCGGTTCGGCCGGCCAATGATTGACCCGGCCCCTTCCTGTCTCAGTCCGCCGGTTCAGCCCATCAGTTGCCGCGCCAGTTCGCGGCCCGCTTCCGTCGCGGCGTCGCCCCCCATCAGCCGGGCCAGTTCGTCCAGCCGCGCCGACCCGGTCAGTTCGGTCACCTCGGTGAACGTCTCCCTGCGCCGCGCGCTTTTCGATACCGCCAGATGGCGCGCCGCCCGCGCCGCGATCGCCGCGTGATGCGTGATGCACAGCACCTGGTGCGATTCGCCCAATTTCTCCATGACGGCGCCGACGCGAACCGCCGTCTCGCCGGAAATCCCCGCGTCGATCTCATCAAACACCAGCGTCGCGATCGCATCGCGCCGCGCCAGCGCCGTCTTGATTGCCAGCATCACCCGCGACAGCTCGCCCCCCGACGCGATCTTGCGCAGCGGCGCCGGCGGCAGCCCCGGGTTCGCCGCCAGCAGCAGCTCCACGCGGTCCATCCCGTCGCCCCCCGGCGCTTCCAGCTCCTCCAGCAGCACCTCGAACCGCGCCTTGTCCATGTGCAGCCGCTTGAGCAGCGCCCCCACCTCGCGCGCGAATCGCTCCGCCGCCGCCTTTCGCCCCGCGCGCAGCTTCTCGCCCGCCGCGCGCAGCCGGCGTTCGGCCTCCGCCACCCGCGCGCCGATCTCACGCCGCTCGGCGTCGTCGCGCTCCATCCGCTCGCGCTCGCGGCGCATCCCCTCCACCGCCGCGAACAGGCTCTCCTCCGTTCCCCCGTGTTTGCGCGTCAGCCGCCGGATCGCTTCCGACCGCGCGATCACCTCGTCCAGCCGCGCCGGATCGGCCTCGACCTGGTCCGCGTAATCGCGCAGGGCGTAGGCCAGGTCCTCCAGCGCCGCCTTCTGCTCGGCCAGCGTCGCGAGCCGTTCGGCAAACGGCGGCTCGACCTCCGCCAGCGCTCCGATGCGCCGCTCGACTTCCCGCAGCTGCCCCAGCACCGACGGCTGGTCGTCGCTCCCTTCATACAGCAGCGCATATGCTTCGGCCGCGCTGCGCGTCAGTTCGTCCGCGCGCGCCAGCCGGTGCTCCTCATGCTCGAGTTCCAGCAGCTCGCCGGCGCGCGGATTCACCTTGTCGAATTCGCCGAGCTGGAACTCCAGGTAGTCCAGCCGCTGCTCGAATTCCCGCGCCGCCTGGTCCAATTCATCGCGCCGGCGGCGCAATTCGACCACCTCGCGCCACGCCCGCCGGTACGCTTCGACCACCTCGGCATGCCCCGCATGGGCGTCCAGCGCATCGCGCGCCGCCGACGCGTGCAGCAGCGACTGGTGCTCGTGCTGACCATGAAAATCAACCAGCAACTCTCCGATCCGGCGCAGATCGGCGACATTGACCATCTGCCCGCCGACGAAACAGCGATTGCGCCCCGCGGCGCTCAGCTCGCGCCGCAGCGTCAGCGGCTCGGCCGGCGTCCACTCCAGCTCCAGCTCGTCCGTCAGCAGCCGGGTCAGGCCGGCCGGCGGCGACGGCAGTGCGAAACACGCCTCCACCACCGCCACGCGCGCCCCGGCGCGGATCGCCTCGGCCGCCGCCCGGTCGCCCAGCGCCAGACCCAGTCCGCCCACAACGATCGACTTGCCGGCCCCCGTCTCGCCGGTCAGTGCGTTCAGCCCCTCGCCGAACTCGATCGTCAGCGCCTCAATCGTCGCCAGGTTTTCGATGTGCAGACTCCGGAGCATCTCGACCCCACGCCAAATTCCGTCTCTCGTCCCTCGTCCTCATAATCGCCTTCAACGGCCCGCCCAGAATCCGGATCTTTTCCTTTACTGATCGCGATCTTATTTCCGCCGCCGATCCACATCGCTGCATCGCGGCCCGCCGGCAGCGTCGATGGTAGCCAGCGGACGCCCCGCCCCGCAACGAGGATTCCTTTCCCTCGCCGCGCCGGTCATCCGCGATCCCCACGCCCCGCGATTTCCGTTTGCATCTGCGCCGCGTCCCCCCTTCAATAGGGACCACGGCGCGAATACTCACCGGGGAGCCGGTTATGGGCAAACGTACACGCGACTATCTTGCGCTCGATCTGGGCGCCGAATCCGGCCGCGCGATCGTCGGCCGGTTCGACGGCCGCCGCCTGCGCCTGACCGAGCTCTACCGCTTCACGCACGACTCGCTGCGCTTCAACGGCACGCTCCGCTGGCATGTCCTCGGCATGGCCGCTCATCTGCGCCTCGCGCTGGCCGCGGCCGCCGCCGCCAGCCGCGGCAACCTGCGCAGTCTCGGCGTCGATTCGTGGGGCGTTGATTACGTCCTCCTCGATCGCAACGACGACCTGCTCGGTTACCCCTGGCAATACCGCGATGCGCGCACCGACCCTGCCCTCCCCGCCGTTTTCCGCCAGATCCCCCCGCTCGAGCTGTTCCGCCTCACCGGCATCCAGCCCCTCTGGTTCAACACCCTCTTTCAGCTCTACGCCGAGGTGATGCAGCGGACCGGCGCCATCGAGGCGGCCCGAACCCTGCTCTTTATCCCCGATTTCCTCACCTGGACCCTCGGCGGCGAGAAAGCTTGCGAATACACCATCGCTTCCACTTCGCAAATGCTCGATGCGCGCCGCCGCAACTGGGCCCGGGGCCTCCTGCGCCGACTCAACCTCCCCACCGCCCTCCTGCCCCCGCTCGTCGCCCCCGGCGCCCTCTCCGGCCGCATCCGCCCCGAGGTCGCCCGCGAGACCGGCGCGCCCCGGTCGCTCCGCATCGTCGCCGTCGGCCGCCACGATACCGCGTCGGCCGTCGCCGCCGTCCCCGCCGCCGACGCCGGCGACTGGGCCTTCCTCAGCTCCGGAACCTGGTCCCTCGTCGGCACGGAGGAATCCCGTCCGGCCCTGACCGAGCAGGCCCTCGCCGGCAACCTCACCAATGAGGGGGGACTCGGCGGCGCCTATCTCCTGCTCGCCAATATCATGGGCCTGTGGCTCGTGCAGGAGCTGCGCCGCGCCTGGACCGACCGCCGCGGCCGCGCCCCCGACTACGCCGAGCTGACCGCCGCCGCCGCGGCCGCGCCCTCCGGCGGGCCGCGCGTCGATCCGGACTGGCCCCCCTTCGGCCGCCCCGATGCGATGCCCGAAAAAATCGTGCGCTACTGCCGCAAGACCCGCCAGACGCCCCCCCGGACCCCGGGCGAGTTTGTCCGCTGCGCCCTCGACAGCCTCGCCGCCGCCTACCGCCGCGCGCTCGACAACCTGGAGGCCGTCCGCGGACGCCCGATCCACCGGCTGCATATCGTCGGCGGCGGTTCCCGCAACGAACTGCTCAATCAGCTCGCGGCCGACGCCACCGGCCGCGAGGTCCTGGCCGGGCCCGTCGAGGCCACCGCCATCGGCAACATCCTCGCCCAATTGCTCGCCGACCGCGAGATCCACTCGATCGCCGAAGGCCGCGCCATCGTTCAGGCCAGTTTCCGCCCCAAACGCTTTCTCCCGCGCCCGAATCGTCCCACGTCCTCGTCGCCGTAATCGCCACCAACGGTCCGGCCCAGAATTCGGCTCTCGGCTCTCGTCCTCGGCTCTCGAAAACCGCCGGTTCATGAGAAGCCATTGCCCGGGATCGCCCGCGCCGCGCCGGCCGCTACTCCAGCATCCCCTTCTTCTTCATCTTTTCCACCAGCGTCGTCCGCTTGATCTGCAGCAGCGCCGCCGCCTTGTTCTTGATCCCCCCCGCCTTCTCCAGCGCCCGCTCGATCAGTTGCGTCTCGAACTGGTCGACCAGCGCGTTGAAGTCGATCCCCTCATCCGGGATCTCCAGCCCCTCGCTCGGCATCGGCAGCGGCCGCGGCTTGTGCCCGGTGAACCGCTCGGGCAGCGTCTCCTCGGTGATCTCCCCGTCCGGATTCAGAATCACCATCCGCTCGACCAGGTTCTCCAGCTCGCGCACGTTGCCCGGCCACGGGTAGGCCATCAGCGCCTCGATCGCGTCGCGCCGGAACCCCTTGACCCGCCGCCCCTTCAACTTGTTGAATCGCTCCACGAAGTGATCGATCAGGATGGGTATATCCTCGGCGCGTTCGCGCAGCGGCGGAATGTGGATCGGGATCACGTTGAGCCGGTAGAACAGGTCCTCGCGGAACCGCCCGTCGGCCACGTCCGCCTCCAGATCCCGGTTGGTCGCCGTGATGATCCGCACGTTGACCCGCACCGTTTCGGTCGCTCCCACCGGCTCGAACGCCTGCTCCTGCAGCACGCGCAGCAGCTTGACCTGCAGCTTCGGGCTCATGTCGCCGATCTCGTCCAGAAAGATCGTGCCCCCGTCGGCCAGCTGGAACCGCCCCACGCGGTTCATCGTCGCGCCGGTGAACGCACCCTTCACATGCCCGAACAGCTCGCTCTCGAGCAGGTCCTCCGGGATCGCCCCGCAATTGACCGGAATCAGCGGCTGATCGGCGCGCGGCGAATTGTAGTGCACCGCCCGCGCCACCAGTTCCTTCCCCGTCCCGCTCTCCCCCAGAATCAGAATCGTCGAGTCGCTGTCCGCCACCGTGTGGATCAGATTGATCATCGACTTGATTTTCGCCGAATTGCCGATGATGTTTTCAAATTTGCCCGACCGCTTCAGCTCGCGCCGCAGCGTCCGGTTCTCCGTCTGCAGCGCCTGAAACTCCCGCGCCTTGTGCACCACGATCTTGATTTCGTCCAGGTGGAACGGCTTCGTGATGTAATCGAACGCCCCCAGCCGCAGCGCCTCGACCGCCGACTCGATCGACCCGTAGCCCGTCGCCACGATCCCCAGCGTGTGCACGTTCAGCTTGCTCAGATGGCGCAGCACCTCCATCCCGTGCACGCGCGGCATCTTCAGGTCCGTGATGACCAGGTCATACAGCTTGTCCTCGAGCAACGCGATCGCCTCGTCGCCATCCTGCGCCGTTTCAACCTCAAACCCTTCGCTTTGCAGGATGTTGGACAGGACGTCGCGGATGCTCCATTCGTCGTCCACGACCAGAACACGCCCCGGTTTGTCGCTGGCAGCCATGGGATCCTCCCCGTGAGGAACGAACGGCATGTCCGGCAGGGAGCCGGACTGACAGACTCAAGAGTGCCAAAATTTTGTCGAAGCTGCAAGCTCAAAACCAAAAAACGACTCGGCCCGTCTAAAATTTGGCGTCAAAGATCCGAACCCCCGGCGGCCGCGGCCGCCTCCGCGACCGCGACGGACCCTCTTCTGTCGCCCTTCAATAACACGGGGGACCGGCCCCCGTCCCCGGTCCGCCGGTCCCACGTAGTTGCCCCTCGATTCGCCTGCGTCGGTCGTCCCTGCTTTATTTCCGCCGGATCTTCGTGAATTCCTCGGTCTGCTGCTTGATCGCCCGTTCCACCGGCAGCCGTTCCATCGAGCTGGCCCCGTAGAACCCGTCCACGTGCTGGCACCGTTCCAGCACATAGCGCGCATCCTCCGGCTCGGCGATCGGCCCGCCGTGGCACAGCACGATCACGTCGTCGCGGATCGCGCGCGCCGTCCGCACGATCTCGTCGATCAGCGTCACGCACTCGTCGAGCGTCTTCGCCGTCCGCGCCCCGATCGACCCCGACGTCGTCAGCCCCATGTGCGCCACCAGAATGTCCGCCCCCGCCCGCGTCATTTTCTCGGCGTCGGTCGTGTCGAACACATACGGCGTCGTCAGCAGGTCCAGTTCGTGCGCCTGCCGGATCATCTCGACTTCCTTGTCGTAGCCCATGTTGGTCTCTTCCAGGTTCGCGCGGAACACCCCGTCGATCAGCCCGACCGTCGGGAAATTCTGCACGCCCGCGAAGCCGATCCGCTTCACTTCGGACAGAAATTGCGGCATCTGCCGCATCGGGTCGGTTCCGCAGACCCCCGCCAGCACCGGCGTCTGCTTGACCACCGGCAGCACCTCGCGCGCCATCTCCATCACGATCGCGTTGGCGTCGCCATACGACAGCAGCCCCGCCAGCGACCCATGACCCGCCATCCGGAACCGGCCCGAGTTGTAAATCACGATCAGATCGATCCCCCCGGCCTCCTCCCATTTGGCGCTGATCCCCGTGCCGGCGCCGCCGCCGATGATCGGCCGGCCCTCGGCGATCTTCTTGCGAAATCGATTCAGGATTTCCTTGCGCGTCTCAGCCATCTTGCTTCCTCCATTCAATGATCTTCGTCCCTCACTCAAGGACCGTCGCTCGATCCTCGTCCTCGTCCGCGTGATCGCGCCCCACGGCCCCCCCCCCCGGAATTCCGCTCTCGGGTGTCTTTCGTGATCCGTGTTCGTCTTCCCCCCTCAAGCCATCTCCCGCTTCACCTGGTCCCACACCCGCCGCAGCAACTCCTGCACCTTGACCGGCATCCCCGTCCGGCTGCTCTCGATCGCCGCGAAGATCAACGCCACCGACTGCAGGTTTGCCTCGACGTTCGTCTCCATCGCCGGTCCGCCGTCGAGCCACTTGACGAATTGCTCCACCAGCCACGCGTTCTGCCATTTGGGCTGCTCCAGCAGCGGGATCGTCTCGCCGTGCCCCTCGCGCGCGCTCACGCCGCTCTTCCCCGCCGGCAGCGCGAACTTCTCCAGCCGCCGCGTGTCCAGGATCAGCGTCGCCTTCTCGCACTCCGCCCGGATGTATTCATTCCCCCAGCAATTCAGCCCCGCCGTGTTGGTTTTCGCCCCCTCGTAGAAGATCCGCTTGCCGTTGGCCAGCCGCATCGTCACCAGTCCCTGCGAATCGCCCGCATATTCCCCCCACCGCGGGTTCCACGTCTGCGCGTAGATCTCCTCGCACAGCGCCCCGCCCATGTCGGCCAGCAGATCCAGATGATGCACCGCCCCCTCCACCATCAACGGATCGGGGATCTCGTGGCGGAACTTGCCCCAGCTCGCGAACGCCCGGCACGGGCACGTGAACCGGCTGACGATGTAGTCCAGCTCCCCATGCCGCCCCGACCGCAATTCCTCCCGCAGCGTCGTCTTGTCCTGGTCGAACCGGTGACTCATCGTCACCGCCATCTTCTTCCCCGCCCGCTTGACCTTCTCCACGATCCGGCACGACGCCTCCAGCGTGTCGGCGATCGGCTTCTCCGACAGGATGTGCAGGTCATGCGCCAGCGCGTGGTCCACCATCGTCTCGTGATGCGCCGGCGGCACCACGATCGTGCAGAAGTCGGCCGGGTTCTCATCCAGCGCCCGCCGGACGTCCGTATAGCACCGCTCGGCCGGCAGGTTCAGATGCTTGCGCGCATGGGCCAGGTTGTCCGGATTGATGTCGACCGCGGCGACGACCTCGATCAGCCCCTCCCGCACATTGGCCGGCAGGAACCACTCGCACCAGCACGCCCCGAATCCGCCCGTCCCGATTTGTATCACGCGATAAGCCATGTTCACGTCTCCCGTTCAGCGCGCCGCCGCGTCCGCTTTCAGATTCTTCAGCAGTTCCTGGGCGCACGCCTCCGCGAACGCCGCATCGTTGATGTTGCAGTCCAGCTCGATCACCGGCACGCCCGGCTTCAAATTCGCCTTCAGCTCGTCGAACAGCGCCTTGTCCGCTTCCGGCGAATAAAACGCCTTGCCCTCCGCGCTGATGACGCTGATCCCCCGCAGCGGAATCAGCACCGACACCGGCGCCGTGCTCAGGTTGATCTTCTCCGCCAGGATCCGGCCCAACTGCCGGTTCTCCTCCACGTTCGTCCGCATCAGCGTCACGTTGGGGTTGTGCTGATAGAACGTCCGCCCCTTGAACTTCTCCGGCACCGTCTCCGGCGCGCCAAAATTGACCATGTCCAGGCACCCCGGCACGACGATCGCCGGCACCCCGCGGCGCGCGGCCGCCTCCAGCCGTGTCGGCCCCGCCGCGAACACGCCCCCCACCAGCTCGTCCGCCCATTCCGTCGTCGTGATGTCCAGCGACCCGGCGATCAGCCCCGCCTCGATCAGGCTCTCCATCGTCCGGCCGCCCGTCCCCGTGCAGTGGAACACCAGCACCTCGTAGCCGTTCTCTTCCAGGATCTGGCGCGCCCGCTCCACCGCCGCCGTCGTGTTGCCGAACATCGACGCCGTCACCAGCGGCTTGTCCTGACCCGCCGGGATCTCGATCTCCACCATCCCGCAGACCGCCCCGGCCGCCCGCGCGAACACCTCGCGGCTGATCCGGTTGATCCCCGCCACGTCGACGATGCTCGGGATCATCACGATGTCCTTGACCCCGACGTAACCCGAAACGTCCGTCCCCGCCACCGTCGAGACCATCACCTTGGGCACGCCCAGCGGCAGCGCGCGCATCGCATTGCACGCCACCGACGTCCCGCCGGTTCCGCCCATCGCCAGAATCGCGTCGAACTTCCCCTCGGCATGCGCCCGGGACGCCGCCGCCGCCGCCCCCCGGCTCATCAGCGCGACCGCCTCGCCGCGATCCCCCTTGCCCGCCAGCGCCGCCACGTCGCCCCCGCCGGCGCGCGCCACTTCCTCGCGCGTCAGGTCGGCCGCGATCGCCGGCTGGCCCATCACCCCCACGTCGATGATGAACGTCTTGTGTCCGCGCGCGTGGATCAGGTCGCGCACATACCCATACTCCGCGCCCTTCGTATCGAGCGCCCCCAGCAACGCGATCGTCTTGCCCATCGGTTCACCTCACTCGCTCGGATTGTTCCGCCCCAAAACTCGCCCCTCGTCCCTTTCGTGTCGCTTCGCGTCGTTCGTGATCCAGATCGGTAGCGGACCGAACCGCTTCTCAGCGCGCCGGCGCCCCGCGCCGCTGCGCCAGCAGCCACGCATACAGCTCTGGATTCGCATACGTCTCCGTCCACGAATCATGATCCGCGTCGGGATACACCGTGAACTTCACGTTCCCGCCGTAGCGCCGCAGCGCCTCCACCATCCGCTCCGATTCGCTCAGCGGCACCACGCTGTCGCGCGCCCCGTGGAACACCCACACCGGCAGATGCGGGATCCGCCGGGTGTAGAACGCCAGCCCGCCGCCGCAGACCGGCGCGATCGCCGCGAACCGCTCCGGCTGCGCGAGCGCCAGCCCCCACGTCCCGAAACCCCCCATGCTCAACCCCGTCACGTAGATCCGGTCCCGATCCACCCGGTAGGCCGACTCCACGTAATCCACGAACGGAATCAGCGTCTCGGGCTCCCACCACGCATCCGCCGGACACTGCGGCGCGACCAGGATGAACGGGAAACGCTCCCCCTCCTGGATCCGCCGCGGCGGACCGTGCAGCGCGACCTTGTTCAGGTCGTCGCCCCGCTCGCCCGCGCCATGCAGGAACAGCACCAGCGGCCAGCGCCGCTCCGCCTCGGCCTCATAACCATCGGGCAGATACGCCAGATACCGGAACGCCAGCTCCTTGCGCAGCGTCACCCGGGCCGACGCGTGATGCAGGCCCGGCGCCGTGTTCAGCCGTTCGTTCATCAAGCTGCAACCGCCTGTCAGGGATACGCCGATCACGAGGCCGATCACCCCGGCCACCGCCACGCCGCTTCGCCGCACGCCGACCCGCTTGCCCATCACGCCGCCCGCCACCCTTCTTCGAACACGCCCTCCATCCCGCCCATCCGTTCCCACCGACAAGTCTCAACATCACTAGGTCCTTTCCTCCCAAACGTCAAGCCGGATCACGCGATAATTCCCGAAAACCCGTCCGGTCGGTTCCGCGTAGGGATGTTCGCCCTCGATCGGCCGCTGGCGCCAGGCCTCGATGCGCTCGTAGAGAAAGGAGGGACGCGCGGAGCAATGTGCGGTTGTTCGGGAGCCGGCCAGCTACCCGAATCAAGACA
>ERZ795058.2136-NODE-2136-length-24272-cov-54.323285_pt1 | contig 24272 bp, 17 predicted proteins | sample MGYA00375142_ERZ795058 | MGnify/ENA primary metagenome ERZ795058 (study PRJEB30187, sample SAMN05720210) | activated sludge metagenome | isolation source: anaerobic digester from wastewater treatment plant | place: Japan | collected 2015-04-20 ... | reverse complement strand
CCCGTTGTTAGTATCTGTCGTTCCTACGGAACTCATTCTTAACAAAAGAGATAAGATGTTTCATTTTGCCCTTATCACCGGGTTAAAACCCGTTGTTAGTATCTGTCGTTCCTACGGAACTTTTTCTCGGAAGATGAAGAAATGAATATCCTGGGTTCTTTTTCACCGGGTTAAAACCCGTTGTTAGTATCTGTCGTTCCTACGGAACTTTTTTTTAACAAAAGAGATAAGATGTTTCACTTTTCACTTTTCACCGGGTTAAAACCCGTTGTTAGTATCTGTCGTTCCTACGGAACTCATTCTTAACAAAAGAGATAAGATGTTTCATTTTGCACTTTTCACCGGGTTGAAACCCGTTGTTAGTATCTGTCGTTCCTCTGGAACTTTTTTTCAAGATAAGGGATAATAATTCAGATATGTTCTTTTCGGTGTTTTCGGTGGCTGAAATAAATCAATCTATGAACATTATTGTGTTTAATCTTGACAGTTGTCCGCAATTTTAGAAGATAGACAAATGAGTAAATTTTATCTTTTCTGTTTTGCTGTGGTCTTGGTGCTAATGGCGGTTCCGTTATTTTCTGCAGAGGAAGATAACTTTTTGCAAGATTATTTTTTATCCTATCCTGAAACAATTTATGCCGGAGCTACAGCACCTTTTAGTTGGCAAAAGGATAATTGGTTGCAAGCAAGTGCAATAGTTATTACCGGAGGTTGTTTATATTTTCTGGATGATGATTTGCGGGATTGCTTTCAACGGAACAGAAATGAAGTTACGGATGATATTTTTACGGTTGCCAAACAATTCGGAGAAGTAAAAATTATGTTTCCGGTAATGGCGGTAACTGCCTTGGGAGGATATTTAACAAAAGATGAAAAGACAATAGATACTTCTCTGCTATGCCTGAAAAGTTCACTCCTCTCTTTGGCGGTTACCCAAACTTTGAAGCTGGCTTCCCAAAGGCAAAAACCCTATAAAGAAGAAGGAAAAGAATTTTGGAACGGCAACGGAATTTCTTTTTCCCGGGATAGTTTTCCTTCGGGACATACAACTTTGGTTTGGAGTTTGGCACCTGTTTTAGCAGAACAATACAAAAATTCCCGCTGGGTGCCTCCAACTGTTTATACAATTGCCACTTTAACTTCCCTTTCGCGTTTGAATGATGATCAGCATTGGAGCAGCGATGTTTTTGCCGGTGCCGTTATCGGTTATATAACAGCAAGATTAGTCCTGAAAAATACACCTCGTCTAATGCTGAATGCACAACCCGAAATAAACGGTCTTTCTTTTAAGTATAAATTTTGAAGCATAATTTTTGGGAGTGGTTTATCTACCCTTCTAAAGCATTTATTTCGCTCTTTGCTTTTCAAGGAATCAACCTTTTTTAAGAAGGATTGATGAAGATGACAACCTATCTGTATCCTTAATTTTCAAAACCCTCTAAACCTTCAAACCCTCTCAACCCTCTTTTCAGCTATAATGGCAATTCCTACAAAGCTTTAATATTTCTCCCTTTCTGTTGCGATGCGCATCCCGCATTTGTTTTAGCAAAGGTGCATTCCAGAGATCAAGAATTTCATCTTTTTGAATGTCTCCAATAAAAATACGGTCTTCAGGATTGATAGCGCATCCTTTTGCTGGACAAAGAGGAACCAAACCATCAGGTCTTATTTGGAGGTCTCTATAGGGAACAGTGCAAACAGGAAGTGAATTTTGCAGGATAGAATTTTGGATAAAAACATCTTCTTGGGAAGGTGTTTCGGGATGCTGTAAAATATGTTGTGGTAAAACACAATCGCAGAATTTGCGTAAAAAACGGCTATCTTCCTTTTCTTTATCCATAGTTGAAGGACGCACCATTAAACGAATGCGGATGATGAGGTCAACTTTATACTGATTTCTCAGTTTATAAAGCTGTTTCAGGTTTTGGAAGAAAAGGTCGTAATCGGCACCAGGACGACTTTTTTCGTAGATTTCTTTTCCGCCGGCATCCATAGAAAGTTCAATAAAGCTAAGTCCGCAATTAAGGAGTTGTTCATTCACTTCAGGATTTTGCCATTGCCCATTGGTGATGATAGATAAATATTTACAGTAATAGGACATTTCTTTCAGCATTGTATCAAATTGAGGATGCAGGGTTGGCTCACCTCCACTGATTCTGATTCTGCTTACAGGATGGCGTTTCAGGCGCTCAATTAAGGCCTTAAAAACATCCTGATTCATCATTGTTCTCGGATAAGGGAAAAAGGGATTATTACAATAAATGCAGCGTAAATTGCAGGCATCGGTAATATCTACGGAAAGCAGAGGAGGATTTTTGGCATCTTTGAACCAGAAAGGATATTTCAGAATCAGTATTTCCTTTAAGGGAACACCTTTTTTCAAGATGTGAGTATTCAGTTTTAAGTAATAGGAAAGGTGCTTGATAATCCACGGGAGATAGAGGAGTTTTGAGGTTTGGGGTCTTTTCTCAGGCATAAGATATTACCTTTGCAAAATGAGGATTTTGTGAATTTGGGTTTTATCTTCCCGAAAACGCAGAAAGTAAATTCCGCTGGCTAAGGAATCGGGTAAGGTAAAAGAAAGATGACTTTCACCTTGAGAAATTCCTTTTAGGCATTCCTGATAAATCAGTTGCCCTCTCAGGTTAAAAAGCTGCAGGTGAAGCTCCGGAAATGTCTTATCGCTAATAACTTGCAGATTTCCCTGCTTTACCAAAGGATTAGGATAAACGGATTTTATTGTGAATACAACAGGAACTTGAACAGGGTCGGATATTTCCACTCCGTTTTCTGTTACGGTAACAGTGGAAGTGCTATTGGCAGAAAGGGAAACACGCACATAACAGATATTATAATTGCCACTTTTATCTACCTGGGTAAGAGTTCCTCCTGAAACATTATAACCCGTATCTCGTTGAGGCATAATAAATTTCAGCTGAGCATTTTCAAAAGCAAGGGGCTGATTATTGATAATAATTGCCTTCACACTATCCGCAACTCCATAATTGGAAGGATAAAATTGAACAGAAAGGTTATTGCCTGTTGCTCCAGCATAAATTGTGGCATAAGGAGTCAATTGTTCATTATTAACTCTGATAACCCGATAAGCACGGTTGCCATCACAAACGCTACGCGTAGCTAAATTATAGGGATAAGTATAAATTGAACCGTTATTGGAATGAATATGACCCCAAAGAGACAGATCTATTCCCAACGAGGAAAGAAAAAGCTGTTCCTTAAAATCGTAATGGTGGAAAAGAACCTTTTTGTAATTCGGAAAAAGAGAAAGGGTATTATTCAACCAGGCAATTTGCTGATCAGTATAGCTTGTTTCACCATAAATAGCTGGTCGCCAGTAATCATAATTGTCATAGCTCTCTAACCCTATAAAAACAGCATTATTATAGGTAAAATAGTAATCCTGTGTATGATAGGGAAAGCTCAGGTCTTCATTATTCAGCCAGCTCCAACCAAAATATTTCCACCAGTTTTTTCGGGCACTTCCTGCAGGAGGAGGGGTTTGATTCCAACCGCCAATATCATGATTTCCGGCAGTAACATAAACCGGAACTTCAAATTCGGTGAGCAATTTTTGCGTCCAGCCAAACCAATATTGATTGGCAAAGCCCTCCAGCTCTCCTTCGTTAATTAAATCGCCGGTAAAAAGAACAAACTCGGGATGAATAATATTAATGTCGTCCATCACGGCTCTAAAATCTTCTACGGCAGTAGAATCAGCATCAAAACCAGCATTAGGATAATACAGACGATTGGGCATATGCGAGTCTGTTATATGGACAAAATAGTAATTGTTTTTTCGGCTGGGAATAACCTGAACGGCATTAGCTGTAATATCGCTTATACCTCCACTGGCAGAGACCTCCAAATCGTATAATTCATAAACAGGAACAGAAGGAACCGTTGTTGTAAGTTCCCAACGGTTTGGTAAAGTTAACCATTGGCTGTTTGTAACCGGTAAATTCAGGCGTTTATTGTTATGTCTCAGCCAAGCATTCCAGTTGCTTGTATTTTGAGGGGCTAAACAGGTTATTTTTAATGTTTCTCCGGGAACAACTATTTCCGGAATATTGAGAAGAGGACGCTGGATAACGGTTAAAGTATCGCCAGGTGAATTATAACTGCTATTTACAGTTACACTTCCATTGATACAGCTTTGAATTACATCGGCTCCGAATATTACATCCGAAAAAGTTAGCGAAGTCGTTCCTGTATTGGCAGCGTAGAAATTTAGTTTTAAAAGAATTCCCTGCCCGCTTAAAATTGAATTGCTTTGATAAGAAACAGATAACACTCCACTTTCCGCAGAAGCAATTACATTTCCTGCCTGGGATAAAGTGCTTGCAGTGTTGATTGATTCATAATTCAGAATAAGGGGATTGAAAGAAATGCTGAAAGAATAGGATTGATAATTCTGCGCTGTCTCTATACGATAAGCATTTATAGGAACGGAAACGGAACTGTGCAAACCGACTGACTGATGAGGAATAGCCAAAGTTACTGTGTTATCTCCTGAAATCATATCTGTTTCCGAACGCGGATTGATGGCATAGTAGCTGTAAGAATAATCCACAATCCCGATTATTTCGCTGTAGACCTGTCCTAATGTAATATCATTCCAGCTGTGATTAGAGCCAAAGAATTGATTATCTATCTGGCATTGCCCACTGCCGTCATCTACATAAAACTCCTGATAACTATTGGGTTCAACTGTTACAGTAACATTTACTACCTTCACTAAAACGCTTTCCCATTGTTCTCCACTGCTGAAATTATTCAGAGAACCGGTATTTATTTCAGTGGGGGCAGGAAGAGGATTGCCCTGGCTTAAAACCAGAAGGGAAGATACCTGAGAAATTTCCGTTAAACCATAATATTCTTTTACAGTTCCCGTTACGCGCACTAAATCTCCTAAAGCGGGATGATAGGTTTGATTATAGATAAATAATCCGCTCCAGGGACCCCCTGTTGGATCACTAATGAAGAAACCGTAATTGTTATAACCGCTTCCGGAATAATAAGTAACGCCACTTACAATTCCTTGAACGGTAACAATTTGATCCAAATAAGGTGAATCGCCTCCCCCCTCTGGATTATACTGAATATCATAGCAACTGAGTGCTGTTTGGGCAAAAAGCAAACCGCAGGAAAGCAATATCAGCAGAAATAAGGTATATTTTCTGTTCATATCTTTGCTAAAATGGTCTTTACGGAATTTATAGGAATAGCAAAGCCGATACCGATATTGCCTCCACTTTCGGAAAAGATAAAGGTATTAATACCAACTACTTCTCCATTGATATTAACAAGGGGACCACCACTGTTTCCAGGATTGATAGCAGCGTCCGTTTGAATCATAGATTTATATTCACGCCTGTCTTGACGGGCAGCAAAATTACGATTCACAGCAGAAATCACTCCTACGGAAACACTGGGCTTGGAATCATTCATTAAAAAACCATAAGGATTACCTAAAGCAATACTCCATTCTCCGATAATTAAATCGTTGGAATTGCCCATTTCGGCAACAGGAAGATTATTTCCGGTGATTTTTATTTTGGCAACATCGTGAATTTCGTCAATTCCAGCAACGATTCCGGAAAATTCGCGTTTATCAGGTAAAATAACTTTAATTTGAGTAGCTCCGCTAACTACATGGGCATTGGTAACGATGTAACCTTTAGGATCATAAATAACACCGCTGCCAATGGACTCTACCTGACGCAGTAAAGGTATGGAACCGAAGAAATCAAAAAAACCGAAACCAAAAGGAGATACGGCTCGCACATATTCTGTTTTTATAACATTGATGCTAACAACTGCCGGCTCTACTGCTTTTACAGCTTCGGTAATAGAATTTATCCTTTTAGCAGAAGATGCTTTACTCGGTTGAGATGTTCCCGGCGAAACGAAGGTATCGGTTTCAGGAGTTTTATTTCCGTATTTATTGATTAAAGCCATAGTAATAAAGGCATTAAGCAATAGAATAAGGATTATTGTGAAGAGATTGAAGCGTTTCAAGTTTTCTCTCCTTTATTGAACAAATTTATGGATGGCAAAGTCAATTACTGCAGGACTTACAGTGGTTTCAAAACACGGACCATTGGGGCGTTCATTCAAAACTGCATAAACAGGGTAACGCCAGCTTTCACGAACTCCTTCTGTTAAGTCCCGATTGCAGGCAACAGCAATTATAATATCCGGATGAGTATCATTTACCAATTTTCTTGCCAAAGAACCACCACTGGCAACTGCAGTTTTAATTTGATAGTCCTTGGTTAATGCCTTCATTTTAGCCATATCACAGCCACCGCATTCCTGACATTCTATAATGCTGTTATTTATGCGAATCTTGCAGTTGGAACTTTGCAGGCAATGAGGCAAAAGTAAAAGCAGATTGGAAGAATGCATTCCCTGATAGTTGGTAACTACAATTTCATTATTAAAATAGAGAAATGACTCCTGTATGGTGTCCATTTTTTGAAAACAAATCCTGCCAAAAACTCTCGCTAAAGGATAATAGATATTCACCAGCATCCAGGAAAGATAATGTCTCAGCCAAAGGGGCTTGATTTTTCTGTGGGTGCTGATAAGAGCTAAAATCCAAGTGCCGATTAAAATTACAATCACAATAAAGAGTATTGTATAGAGCACATTTCCCCAGACAGAAAGACCTAAACGGTGATAACTGCCTAACACGATAAAGAAGAAGATGAGCGTTATAATAAGCAAAGAAAAGCTGATAAGCACAGGGAATTTGATTATAGAAAAGTATTCTTTTTTCATTTTTCCCCTCCTAATTTTTCTTTTTCTCTTAGGCGGGCTCCATTTATAAAAGCAACTGCTTCCATTACTTTCTTTCCCGCCGGCTGAACTTTAGTAATAAGCAATTTAAAGTCCAGACAGTTAACAAAAAAACCGCGCTTTTTCTCTATCTTGCAAATTAGCCCCGGTTCACCATTTGCCGGCTCTTCTGTCTTTTCTGAACACAATATCTTCAATTTATTATTTCTAAACAGAGTCCAGGCACCGGGAGTTAAAGAAAAAGCGCGAATTTGGTTATGAATTTCCTCAGTTCTTTTATTCCAGTCAATTTGGCAGGTTTTATTGGTTATTTTATAGCAGTAAGTTGCCTTGCTTTCATCCTGCTTCGTTCCGCAAAGTGATTTTTCCGTTATAAGTTTCTTCCAAAACTGGAGTAGTAAATCACCTGCCTGTTCCGCTAGGCGTTCTTTCAGTTCGCTGTAAGTTTCATTTTCAGCTATGGAAAGCTTTGTCTGAGCCAGAATAGGTCCTGCATCCATTTTTGCGGAAACAAGGGATATTGTAGTTCCGGTTTCGGTTTCTCCATTTAAAATGGCACTTTGAATAGGACTGGCACCTCTATATTTGGGCAGTAATGAAGGATGCAGATTTACAGCTCCAAAAGGGCAGAGATTACGGATTTTTTTATTTATAAATTCACCAAAGGCAGCAGTAACAATTATATCTGCCTTTTGTTCTGCCATTTTTGCTATACTTTCTGCTGAATTTATGTCTACGGGAGTAAAAAGCGGTAATTTTTGTTCAATGGCATATTGTGATACAGGAGTTGGAGTTAAGTGTAAATTGCGTCCTGCAGGTTTAGCCGGCTGGCTGATTATTAAAGAGGGTTCATAACCATTTTGCCGTAATTTATTCAGTGCTGGCAAACCGTAATCTGAAGAACCAATAAACAGGTAACGCATTATAAAGTAAGTCCTTCCAGTATATTCTGTCCGTTAACCGCTCTTGCCTGCAGTTTTTTAAGTTTGTGCATTATTTTCAAGCGGTCAAGAGTTCCCAAATGGTCAATAAATAAAATACCTTCCAGATGGTCAAATTCGTGTTGAATAACAACTGCTTTTATTTCTTCAGCGGTTTCCGTTATGCGATTTCCCATTCTATCCGTGTAGGAATAGGTAATTTTTTTACTGCGTGACACATCTGCAAAGACATCGGGTAAACTGATACAGCCCTCTTCGTAAACAACTTCGCCTTCTCTGTTTTCAATTACAGGGTTAATCATCACTATTGGACTTTTTTTATTCAACTTATTATCCTGTTCTGGGTCTATAACAATCATTCGGTAGAAAGAGCCAACCTGATTAGCAGCAATGCCTATTCCATCTCTTGCATACATAGTGTAGATTAAATCTTCAATAAATTCTTGCAGACCTGGAGTATTATAATCAATTTCTGGCAGTTTCTTTCTTAAAAAATCATCCCCGTAGAGACGCACAGGTAAGATTTTGGGCTTATATTTCATTTTTCTGGTTCGGGTTCAGATGTTGTAACAACTCCTATGATGGCGTTTTTTTGAATATCTATCCGCACTTTATTGGTATCATCAATTTCCAAAACCACAATTCCTTTATCGGGTTTTATGGAAACGACGCGACCATAGATTCCGGAACTGGTTATGACCTTATCGTTTACTTTTAGTGAATCCTGCATCTTTTGGGTTTCCTTGGCTTTCTTTTGTTGGGGTCTGATAAGCAAGAGATACAGAATAACGAACATTATGATCATAAAGATCAAAGTTGTGCCTGCACCACCTTGTTGAGTAGTGCCTTTTTGGGCTGCCTGTAGTAATATGTAGTTCATTTTTTCTCCTATAATCCAAAGAATTTTGGATATATTTTAGTTAGTATTTGAATAAGTATATTGGTATAAATTCCGGCAATAATATCATCCGTAACAACTCCCCAGCCACCGGGAAGTTCCTGAACTTTTTTAATAGGAAAGGGTTTGGCTATATCAAAAACCCGGAAAAGGGCAAAAGCATAAAGGCCTATTAGCCAACTGTGAGGTAAAAACAAAACGCTTACATAATAACCGCAGAATTCATCTATTACAATACTTCCGTTATCTCTTCCCAGGGTTTTTTCCGCTTTAGTGCTTAAAAAAACAGCTATTAAACAAAGCACTATTAAGGCAGGCAAAGCATAAAACAGTGCCTTCCCTTGAAAAGGTGAACCGGAAAAGAGCATATAAATTCCATAAGCAAGAAGAGAACCAAAAGTTCCCGGCATAACAGGAATAAAGCCAATTCCGCAAAGTGTTGCTAAAAAGGTATAAATATTCAGCTTTTGGGGTTTTTCAGCAGTCATAAAGTTATTTGTACATACGCCTCACGCCGTAAATTTTCTATCCAGGCATTAAAGGCATCAATCTGTTTTCTTTTAAGAACCATCTCCCGAGCTTGGTCTTTTACTTCTTCATATTTATAAATACGGGGAGGGTATTCTTTCAAGCGGCAGAAAATGTAAAGCATACCCTGATTTTCCAGAACGGGAGTCATTTCTCCTACAGGTGTTTGTAAAATTTGGGTAGCAAAAAGGGAAGGAAGGTCTCTTTCTGTAAATTCTCCTAAAGAGCCACCATCTTCTCTGCTTTCTTGATCCATAGAATATTCCCTTGCCAAAGAAGCAAAGCTTTCACCATTGGCATAGCGATTACGGATTTCTTCCATCAGTTGTCTTTCGCGTAAAGAATCTTCAGCTGTAGGAGTAAGGGCTTTTAAGATATGGCGGGCACGGATTTCATTACCTCTTTTTTCTTCTAAGCGGATAATGTGATAGCCATATTCACTTTCTACGATGTCGCTTATTTCTCCAAGCTGTAAAGCAAAGGCAGCATCTTCAAAAGGTTTTACCATTTGTCCTCTTTTAAAGAAACCGAGATCACCTCCAACTTCTTTACTGGGACAGTCACTTTCCGTGCTGGCGAGGGTAGCAAAGTCCTCACCATTTTTCAGGCGTCTTTGAATTTCTTTTATTTCTGCCAGTTTTGCCTCTTTGCTTTCCTGGCTGGGTTTTATTTCTCTGAAAATAATTCCTAAATCCCAGGAAACGGGTTTTACGGCTAAGGAATCCTTGGTAGCATTATAGAAATTTATCACTTCTGCTTCCGTAACAGAGACCTTGTTAATTATTTCTTTTTTCAAAATCTGGTCGGAAAGTGCTTGTTCAGTTAGTATATCTTTATAAAGTTGCAGTAAATCGGATTCTGTAAGCTTACTTTTTTTAAGGTCGGCGGCAAAAGCTGAGGAACTGGGATATTGAGCTTTTACTTTTTTCAGATAGTTCTCTGCCATTGCTTTTATTTCATCGTTGTTAACTGTAATATTCAGGTCTTTGGCTTTCTGGATAATCAATTTCTGATTTATCATTTCATCCAGAACATCTCTGGGGTCTGTATTTTCTTCCAATAAACCTGCACTTTGCATCTGCACCATTTCTTTCTGTAAATCGGAAAGCAGAATAATGTCGGTTCCTACTTTGGCTACTATTTTATCTATCAGTTCTGCGCTTAAAGATAAAGTTAGAACTAACAGGATAAGGATTATTGCTGTTTTTCGCATTCTTAACTTCCTTATTAGTAATAATAAATCTCACTGGTTTGGGATTTGATTTCTTTAATTAATTCTTGATACACCTGGTCTTGTTTTTCCAGCAGAACCTTGCGTTTGATTTCTGCCCGATAATCTTCAAAATTAGCTTCCTGAGGTGTAATTTTACTTTCCACTATTTGAAAAACATACCACATCGGTTCTTTATAGACCAAGCCATAATCATTTTCTTTCAATTCGCGTGCTTTTAACCAGAAAAGAGAATCAGGACCGGTGGCAGAAACCATACCCATAAATCCGCCTCTGTTTTTAAGTTCTTCTGTTGAATAGCGTTGCACAGCTTCCGTGAAACTCATTCCCTGGCTTAATTGTTGCAGAACATTTTCCGCAGAAATCTTATCCATTAAAGCTATACGCCGGATATTATATTCTACTGCATTTTTTTGAAATTCTGCCTGATGTAGACGAAAATAGTTGAAGAGCTGATCTTCCGAGACCTCAATTTCGGAAAGGCGTTTAGCAATTAAAGCATTGGCTTTCACTTTTTTGCTTGCATAGTTAATTTTTTGTTTCACTGCTTGATCTTTATTTAAGCCCTGTTTATCGGCATAATGAGCTAAAAGAGTGAGGTTTACCCAATCCTCAATGTATTTTTTCCTTATTTCGGGGCTTAAATTTTCCCAATCCTCAACCGAAAAAGTGGACTTAAAGTCATCCAGATAGAGAATTTCTTTATCTACCTGAGCCAAAGCAATGCCTTTTTCTTCTTTTTTAGTGCAGGCAAATAACAGTATAAGGATTAGAGGTATTAAAGCAAATCTTTTCATCTTATAAATAGGGAGGAGTGTAAGTTATTTTGATATACGGTTTTTTCTCAGCCGGAGTGCTTTCATTGCAATCCCAAAATTCCAGTGTGCCGAAATTTCTGCGTTCCTGAGTAGATTGAATCATTATTCCTTTAGGTATCTTTTCTCCGGAAGTATATGCCTGAATTATTGGAGTAACATCAACCGTTAAAGAATCACCTTTAATAAATCCAATGCTGTAATCTATATAAGCAAGCTTTTCATAATCGCTTTTTACCAAAGTAACGGGGGTATCTATAGAGTCCTTTACAACATTAAAAGGATAAAGAGAATAGCTGGTAGAGGAATTGTAATAGTCATTGTTTTTTATATGTAGAACTATTTCCGCTTTATTCACGGTCAGCCGTTTTAGTTGTATATCTGTTAATGTGTTACCTTCGTTATCTTTAAAGAGAGTGTAAGTTGGCTCATATTTTATATAAAGACGGGAGGAATTAAGATTGCTGATTTTCCATAGTACGGAAGGATTTGTTTCCGGTGCTTCTAAAATATAAGTATCTTTAGCAGGAGATTTATTATAATTTATCCATTCACCTCCAGTTTCCGTTTTATATTTGAAGTTAAGAGTTGGCTTGTTAGTTCCTTCCAGAGAACTTATTTCTACCCAGCCCTCATTTTCTGTTTTAAGCACGAAATTCCAGCCGGTAGAATCAGGATTACTCCAGTTAACAACTTCAGAGGAAGAAAGATTGAAGGTAATTTCTTTTCCGGAACTGCCTACTGTATCTGCAACAGTGTATTGCACCAATAAGCTTAAATCATCTTCCGAAATATCGTTAAGGTTTAAGGAATCAAGCCAGACGCTGTTTAATTTGTATAGCTTTAAGATTAAAGGATTACGCGGAAGAGCGGAACGCTTACTGATGTTTATAGTTAGAAAACAGCTGTCCGTTTCCGTTATCGGAGAAGGAAGCTCCGTAAACCTTAAAAGACATATTGCAACAGCGTTTTGGTAGTTACCGGCAAGCAGTTTTGCCTCTTTTCCTGTTATTTCTTCTTTGGTTTCGGCAGGAAAACTGAAACCCATAATAATTCCAGGTTTATCTTCTATAGTTATGGCTCTAATATCGCTGAAATTATCACCGGTTAAGTTTTTCTTATCAGTACAACCGCTTAGCATAATTACCAGAATAATTATGCAGAGTAGCAGTTTTAATACCTTTGGAAGCAATTCCATAATAATAATCCTATTTTAATTAAATCTTTTTTATAGTATTATAAGTAGGCGTTGTGGATAGGGGGATATTTGGTCAAGCTTTTTCTTTTCTCTTTGCCTTGTATGCTTTTCCCTCAAGTATTTCCTTGTGGATAACTTGTGTATAACTTCGTTTTTTATCCTTACTTATCCACAGAAAAAGTTACCGCAAGCATTTATATATAACTTATTCACTTCCACCCACTTAATTCTATCCACACTTGTGGATAACTTTTTTATAAAAACGATGTTCTTGTTGTTTTATTGTATCCATAGCTTGCCGTAGCTCTGCATCTTATAATAATTTTTTTGCGGAAGAACAGCGTCCTCTGTCTACACAAAATAATAAAAATAACAAATCCTGAAAATCCAATAAATCCAGTTATCTGCGTTCTATCTTCATTATTTTTTCAGGTTTTTAATTATTTCTTCCAGCTGAATTCGGAAGTCCTCTTTTTCCCGAAACTGGTTTTCCACCATCTTTTTAGCATGGAGAACCGTAGTATGATCTTTCCTGTTATAGTATTCCGCGATATCTTTTAAAGAGAGCTGAGGAATTAAATAATTTGCCAGATACATTGCTACCTGACGGGGAAAAGCAACTTGCGGTTTGCGGGTTTTTTCCAGTAATTGGACAGGTGTAATTCCATAACATTCACAGACCTTTTCCGTTATAGCATCTAAAGTTATAGAATGCACCTTTTCCGAAATCATATCGGATAAAATTTCCGCTGCCAGATTAATATCTATGTCTTCAGGATTAAGTTTATTGTAGGATGAAAATGCCAAAATACGAATTAAGGAACCTTCCAGAGCACGCACACTGCTGGTAATGTTATCGGCAATAAAATTAAATATTGCATCGCTTAAAACCACATTTTCCGGTTCTGCTTTTTTTCTTAAAATGGCAACTCGGGTTTCAAAATCAGGACTTTTCAGATCGCAGAGCAGACCGCTTTCAAAGCGTGTAACCAAGCGTTTTTCCAAATCGGGAATATCTATGGGGGGTCTATCTGAAGTGAGCACAATCTGTTTTTTGTTTTCAAACAGGGCATTAAAGGTATGGAAAAATTCTTCTTGCGTTCCTTCTTTGCGGGAAAGAAAATGAATATCATCCATCAAAAGCAGGTCAACTTTTCTGAATTTTGCTCTGAATTCCGGCATTTTATTACTGCGAATGCCATCAATCATTTCATTGGTAAACGCCTCGGAAGTTATATAGTAAATGGAACAGTTTCGTCCTTCTTTCAAAATATAATTTCCAATTGCCTGCATCAGATGGGTCTTTCCCATTCCGCTTTCACCATAAATAAAAAGAGGATTATAGGTATAACCAGGCGATTCTGCTACCGCTTTTGCCGCACTATAAGCAAAATTGTTATTTTTACCCACTACAAATTCATCAAAAGTATAGCGCTCATTTAATCTTACATTGGCACTAACCCGCTTAATACTATAATCCTGAACATCTTTTTCTTTATTGTGATTACGGTGGGGCTGAGTTATAAATTGAACATCATACTTCCGACCATAAAGACCATAAGAAATTTCTCCTAAAACCTCTTTGTAATTCTGATTCAGATAATTAGCCGAAAATTGAGTTGCCACTCTAATCATCAATTCCCTGTCATTCATATCTACTAATCTTGTATCTGAAAACCATGTTTTGAAACTTTGAGGATTTATATTTTCCTCCAGTTTATCCAATATGTTCTGCCAAATATCCTGATCCATAAGTCACTTTCCTGTAAAATTTATTTATCCACAAACTGTATACTGAGAGCTCAGTAACAGTTTTATGATTACTATCTTATTCAAATTTAATAAGTTATGCCGATAAAATAGACATCCAGTCAACTACCTGAATCCGATTTATCCACAACTTATCCACAACACCTTGATAAATTTCTTTCTTTTCTTTACTTTAAGCGTTTTTCAATTTTGTTAAAAAAACCATCCTCACCAAAAAAATATTTCACTCTGATTTGTCAAGCTTCTAAAATCTAAAATTAAAATAGCTTAGAGAAGAATTAAAATTGATAATTCCCTCATTTAGAAAAAAGTTAGAATTCTAATCCCGATTTTTCTATAACTATTTTTATAGAACTATCTTTCATAAATATATGCTATTATCGTTTCCAAAAAAATTTTGTATTTTTATGCCGAAAGCACCAAGAATAAAGAAAACACAGATATTTTAGGGTTTTTTTACAAAGAGAACAAGAGAAAAAGAGATAGGTTAAGATTTAGGACCTTATATTGTAAAGAGAACAAGAGCCGATATCATTTCTTGAAAGAAAAGCCCTTTGTCATTCCGATGAAAACAGAAATCTACCAAAAAGAATAAAATATTTATGCTTTTTTAAGAGCAAAACTATATAATAGAGGAAGAAAATAGAACGCCGATAACCGGATCCACAAGCTTAACAGGATTTTTTCTTGAAATATAGTCCACTATTTTTAGAACAGCTCATCTTCTTTAATCTCCATTCTCTTAATAGCATTGCTTACTCATTACTGACTCATTACGGATGGCATTAGCAATGGGTAAGCAATGAGTAAGCAATGCTATTAGGGAAGAAGGGGAAATAAAAAAATAGAGGCGGCAAATTTTTCCTTGCCACCTCTATTATTATATCTGTAAAAATGGTTTGCGGTTTTAAATATACAGCGTAATTTTCTTTAAGTAACCTTTAATTTCTAAGGCAAAGCAGTATTTATCATCTCAATACTATATATTATTGTTAATAAAGCGTATCAAAATCAGGTACAGGTCCAGTTTCTTCAATAACTTCTCGCGGTATTTCGTAATTAAGTTCGGGATATGTGTCATCTCTCTCAGCCCGATAACTTACGCTATACATTATTTCTTTCGTTATTTCATCCCAGAAATTGTCAATATCGCTTAGATAATCCTTAACCTGTTTCAAGCAGTTATGTTTTTTATCACTGAAGGTTAATTCTACTTTCAGTTCATTGGAGGTTTTGCCAACGGTTTTAACAAGCGCATTCAATTTATTCAGCATATCCAAAGCATCTTCTTCTTCATCGGACAAGTCATCCGTTAAATCTTTTAAAGCCGTGAAATCCATCGTCATATTGAAGGGGTTTTTATTCATTTGTCGGGCAAGAGTTCCTTCTAAATTGCGATTACTTTTTTTATAGTTATTATGATTGGTAGTGCAGATCATCACATTATCTTCAAAGAAAATGACTAACTCATCCAAATAATAATACTTACCATCTTTACGCAAATGACCTTCCCGGGCCATATCTTTCAGCAATTCCTGTATTCCCTTATTGTCTTTAACTGATGCAATAAGGGTTACAAAGGGTGCTTCCTTTTCGTCCAAAATATTCACTGCAATTATGCCGGAACCATCTGCCAGCTTATTCAGATGCTTCATTAGCTTGCTTATCTCAGGATTGTCAACACTTTTCGTCAATTTATCAATTCTCTTTTCCGTAAGGGTATAGAGTTTTGGATAATTGGTTTTTACAGAGCTCAGCATAATCAATCCTTCGGTTGGAACATAAGGATAAAGGTCTTTCACATTGACGGCATCGGCAATAATGCTTTCTAATTTCTTTTGCCTCTCCGGGGTCGTCTCAAATTTTACTGAGGAGACCATTTTTCCCTTATCAAAATCGGCGGAAAAAGAGAGGTAAGTATTATATAATTCAGTAGGTAAATCAATTACTGTTTTCATTGGAATTTTGCTTTCATAAGCAATTCCTAAAAGAACGCTTTCAAAAACATTTTTCGGGTCGTCCACCTGAAATTGGTCCATAATTTCCCAGTAACTGTAAGAATAGGGTAAATTTGTATTAAAATAATAGTCGCTATACATCTTGCGCTGCTTGCGCTGGGAAATTAATCTTTCCACATTTCCCTGGGCATCCTTTAATCCTTTTTGAGCAATACGAGCCATTCCATCCAAATTAGCCCAAAGGGTTATATCATGACCTCTCAGCTTACTGCGGCTAAATTTCTTATTAGCAAGAATACAGTCAGATTTATCCTGGGTTAAGTAAGTTTTCACTTTCTTGCTAAGGTCGTTATCATTGTTTGGATCGGTCATTCCTATCAACATAGATTTTCCTGTCCACATACAGGAAAGACCTTGCAGATCAATTTCATAGATATTGGATTTTTTACTAACGGATAGGTCATTACCACCAGGTAGAGCTATATTTTTGGTAAAGTTATACACTTTTTCCGCATTGGCAATAGGCATAACCATAAAAATATAGGGAAGGTTTTTTTTCGGATCATACTCCCCAAATAGGTAAGAGGGCTTCGTAGTTATTAATCCTGTGCTGCGCGGATCTTTAACCAATGCCTCCAGATTATACTCTTCCAGGGCAGAAATCAAATCTTCATCAATTTCACCCTTTTTCATTGTTCCGCTCTCCTTTAATAGCTGCGGTAAATTAACCTTGGATACAACGAGAGCGTTTTTACTAATATGACGAATTTGAGGCGAAGAGGTTGCAAAATAGTAAACAGCAATAACCACAAGAATTATAAATAAAACTATCAGAACCGGGATTAAAGCTGATTTCTTTTTTCGCTTACCCTCTAAAACTGCAGGGGTTCCTTCTTCCGAGCTGGGAATTTCTTCCGAAACCTGCTCCTGCATTGATTCTTTCATTTCTTCTTGCATAAGTTCCTCCAAATAATTTATTTGTTCTTCAGCAAAAATAAAGACAAACACAACTATGTAGTTCTCTAAAATTATGTCAAGTTTTTTCCTTCTCGCTGCCAAAAAACTAATATTAAATCCTAAAAAAACAGAAAACATCTTGACAAAAAAACTAAACGCTAAGATAAGGAATTATAGTCGCAGAAGGAAATTCTGCCTAAGAAAAAAGGAGAAATATTATGAAAACGAATGCCTACCTGTTAGTATTGCTTTTACTGCTATTAGTAGCAGGACTGCAATCCCAAACCTTAACCCAAGTAAAGTTAGGTGTAATTGGAGGGCTAAATTTTGCTAATTTCAGTGGAGATGATATTGAGGATCTGGATGACGAAGGTTTTGATATTGAAGGAAGAACCCTCGGGCACATTGGAATTATCGGAAATGCAACTGTATTACAAAATCTTTCTTTGCAAGGCGAAATTGCCTTTAGTATGAATGGGTCAAAATGGGAAGCGAATTTTTGCGATGAATATGAAGTATATGATGCAACTTGGACACATAGTATAAATATGCTGCAGATTCCTGTCTCTGCTATCTATACTCTGAATCTTCCTGAATTAGCAATCAAACCATATTTGGGAGCAGGCATTTCAGCAAGCATTCCTGTCAGCTCCGGTCTTTCGGTAGAACTTGGTGGACAAGATGAAGATTTCGATTATGACGATGATGATTATATAGAACTTTCCTCCTTCGTTCTTGGCTATCAACTAAACCTGGGTATGGAGTATAAGCGGTATTTTTGCGAAATCAGATATGAAAGAAGTATTACTCCTGTGTTTGATGATAAGTATGTAGACGATGTTTTTTATAAAAACCTTAAACTCCTGGTAGGTTTTCGCTTTGATAGTAACTTTTAATATTATGTAAACATAACCAGTTGTGCATTGCAAGCGGAGGTTTCGTTGCCTCCGCTTTTCTTGCTAATAACTTAGCGCACAGCTTTCCCCGATTTTTCTAAATTTGTAATCAGGGAAATAGGGAACGGCAATTTATTTCTTTGCTAAACTGCAGATACCCGAACAAAATTGGGGCTGTTTTCTAACTTCACAACTGCAATTTTTGCCGATTTTTGATATAACAAAAGGTTCAAGTGAATCACTTTTACACTGCCCTGCTATAACATTTTAGTTTGCCACTCTGTATCATTTTTGTTTTGAATATAATTCTGCGATTCAATGATATTAATGATAATAGACAAGGCATATTACCAAAATATGGGGCTGTCTCACAACCTCCAAAAAGTGCATATTTTAGTGTTTTTGGGTATACATAAATGTCTCCTCAAGGGGAGATTGTTTATTAAGATCGCTTCTATTAACTGTCTAAAAACTAATCTTTAGTTTCGGGACAGCCCCATTATTATGCTGATCATCAACATTGCCTGCTATTTGACCAGTTCACATCTTTCTCAGCGGGCAGGCACTCCAGATGCTTCACATATATATTATAATCTTTTTTTTCTTCTTGCCCAATCTTTTTTTTCTCTGCTTTCTGCTTTTCCTTATTTAGCTACAATTAGCTGAAATTCGCCTTTTTCATGTCTTCCTCTTGAACTATTTTCTACTCTTAACCTAAACCCAAATAATACAAATACCAAGTCCAATGCTCTGAATAATGCCCGGGGAAACATCAAAGCTCTTGTTCTTTAGGCCAAAGCTGATCAGATAGATTACGATGCAGAAATGAACCCGGTATTTGTCTCAGGATCTCATACTCCGTTTCCACAGTTTCATTGGAGATGGAGAACGAATACGGCTTTTGAATAGTGAAATTGAGCCAGGATTTTTCTTTTAAATGCGTTACTTTATGTGTTCTTCTATTTTAACAGTATCATTTTATTGGACAATATCTTACCATTTGTTTCTATACGGTAAAAGTACAGTCCGGGAGATACTCAATTACCGGTTTTATCCGTTCCATTCCAAGTGACTTTGTATGTCCCTTTTCTTTGAGGGTTGGTTACCAACTTTGTAACTAATTGGCCCCAATTCAGTGGTTTTCCATTATATGTTCTCCAAATGTTATTACTTATACTAAATAAGCAGTTTTCAATCAGTGAAGTATTGTTATCTTCAATCTCGTAAAATGCTTTGTTATACGCAAACAGGCAATTATCAAATGTTACGGTAGAATACTATTTTTTAGAATTCCATTTGAAGTTTCGGTGATAAAAGTTTAAAAAAATGATGATGGCGATTTGAAAAAAGTATGATAAAGGCTTGAAGTTTTCAGTGATTAAATTTTCAGAAACGGTGATGTTACTTGAAGAAATGGTGATAAAAACTTACATCACTGAATAGCATAATTACGACCCAATTTCTCCGATTTGAAGTTTTCAGTTAGGGACTATAAAGATAAGCTCTTTGTAGCAAGGTAGCTTTTGATGAAAAAGAGATTGACATAGATTAAGAAGATGAAAATAATGCATTTGGTCGTTTGGCATTGCATAGATTGTGAGAAACGAGGGATATTAGATGCCCTCTAAGAATCTGAGAAACAATGTGTTGGAATTGAAACCAACATTTGAGATTCAACTAATTTATATTTTCAAGCTATAAATACTTATTATCTTTTCTCATATCTTACCCAAAAAGGAGTAAGAAAGGGGATGACACAAACACAGCATAGATACTAGTACTTTGGAGTCTATTGAGTAAGCAATACTAGCTTTGCCTAATAGTACAGTAGTTAAGAAGTTGAATATTCTTGCGAGTTTTTCCTGGCTCAAAGCCGAAGAATTAGCCAAGGTCATGGGTTGACAAACTTTTTCTTTTCCAAAAAGGTCGGAGACCTTTGAAAAAAAATATGCCTGACGGCATTTGCCGAATCAGAGTTCGGCAACCCATTATATTTCGCAGTGATTTCTACGGAACTTATGTATACTGAAAAATGAAACTGCAAGGGTGTTTATAGCTTTCCACAAAAAAATGAAAAAAAACAATTTTTTGTGCTTGACAAGATATTCTTATTATAAATAGTATAATTAGTAGCTGAAGAGGCTATATGTTAAAGAGTGTAATGTGCTATGAAAGAAATTTATAACTGTTCAAAAAAAAGCCCCGGCAGTTTATTTGATATGAGCCGTCGTAGTAAGGTAGCATTTGATGAAAAAAAAGGACTTGACTTGAATTAAAGAGATGAAAATAAAGCATTCGGTCGTGTGGCCTTACATATATTGTGAGTATTGAGGGGTATCAAATGCCCTCAAAGAACTTGAGAAACAATGAGTTGGAATTTACACCAACATTTGAGACTCAACTTATATAAAGTAAAATGGAGGAAAGATGTTTAAATATTATTGTATTTCAATTTGTATCATATTTATCTCATTACTAAGTGCTTATTCCATTGATGAAACCTTAATAGAAATCTCAATAGAAAAAGAAGCAATGGCCCGAGATAATGTAGTATGTGAAAATAAAATTGCTGAACTTCGCAACAATGACCCTGATTTTTTACCACAAGATATGTTTGAATCAGATACAAAATATCTTATGAGGATTTGTAAATCAGCACCAAAGATAATTGCTATAAGGGATCAATACATTAAACCACATTTAGAAAATCTAAATTGTCTTAGGAAAACTATAGGAGGGGTTGGGGATATTAAAATTCAATTAGATAATTATGATGCTAATACTGAAAAATATTCTTTATACATCACTAATGAAAAATATCCTCATCTTAATTGTAGAGCTTTGTTATCAATTCCTTCAGATGAAGCACGCTTTTTGTATGAAAACTTTGATAAATTTGATTATTTTGCTTGTGGTTATATATCCTATGATGATACAATAGCAATTTCATATATTGATATTTATAATAAAGAAGATCCAATATGTCAATATGAAGTGGATACACTAAAGCCCTATTATTTTTATTCAGATTTTAGCTATTCAGATTTTAGTTATGATGGCGAAATTTTTGCATGTAGTAATAATAAAAGTGTATATGTTCTAAAAACTCTACCTGATTCTACTATTTGTTTATATAAAAATAATTTCCCTAATAAGATTAATTGCATTTCACTCAGTCCAGAAGGAAAATATCTTGCTGTAGGTGCATATGGTATAGAACCAACGAAAAAAGACTTTTGGTTGATAAATGTTCAAACAAAGGAAGTTATATTATCGGAAAGTTTTGATGGAGGTATATACTCTGTAGATATTAGTCCAGATGGGCGGCTTGTTGCGGTAGGAGGAGGTTTTTCTTACACAAATTCTGACGCAAGGATATATGATATAGAAACAGGAAAAATGTTATGGGATTTTTCCGGTTATGAATGTATCAAAGGAGTCAAATTCAGTCCTAACCAAAAATATATTGCAAATATTGGCAAAGAACTAAATGTATATGATTTAACAACACTGGATAAAGTCATTAATGTTTCAACAAGTAATTGTTTTTTTGCTTTGGATTTTAGCCCAGATAGTAATATTCTTGTAGTTGGAGGGAAATATGAAGGTTTTGCATTTTACGATATGAATTCCAAGATGTTAACTAATAGCTATGAAAACAATAAGCATGTCTATTCCCTGTCATTTGACTTTACTGGAAAACTACTTGCAGTCGGTTATGAAGATCTGAAGATAATCAGCTTGAAAGCTATGTTATATGAGCGAGAATTTAAGACTTTTGGAGGTCTTTATAAACCTGGATCAATTTACGTAGTTTCACATGGAAAAGCTTATATATCGTTTTACCCCAATTCTGCTGGTTATGAAGAATACTAATATAAATAAAAAAGGTCAAAAGTATATAAATAATGATTATAAAGTTGATAATATTGAAAACTCAGAGCCCAACATAATAATAGAGATGGTGGAATAAGACCTTTGTATAATTCACGATTTCTATGCTAAAGAATCGTAAATTTTAAGAGTGGTTTACGAGATTGTTATTATTGTGTTTCCCTTTCAGGCGTTTAAGCAATTATTTTGGAATCGTTTAAAGATAATTACTTTATAAACAGTAGATTTATAAAGATGATTGATCATCAGATGACAAGGATATAATAACGAACCGTAATTAATGTTCAGAGCTAATTCCGTTAGGAATGGTAATATTTATCATTATAATAATCTATTAGCTATAGCTAAAGATAAGAATTACCAGATTGTAATTGATAACAAAGGTATTATGAGGTTGTGAGGGAATGAATTGCAATTTATAAAGTAATAAAAAAATTATAATGACTTCCAGTTTTAGAAAAAGGAAATGAAAAGGATGTATGAATCTTCTACGGTATAGAAAGTTATGTTATTTTTAATGATAATTCCTATCCTTTTCATTTCTTAGAATATCTTTCGTTTAAAGCATAAGCAATCTTTCCCTTTCTTATGAAATGGGTTTGATATTTTTAGCTTATTTCATAAGGAGTAGTTTCTTTATCTGGCTATTAAAGTTTCCCGCTTTCATTTGATAGAAATAGATACCACTGAGAGCAAGAGTTCCATTTTGAGTGCGTCCATCCCAGACAATATGATAGTTTCCTGGAACTCTGTTATCATTTACCAGTTTATGGACTAATTCACCGCGAGCTTTATAAATCCTAATTTCCACAGGTACAGCTTCTTTTACTGAGTAATGGATAGAGGTAGAGGTCTGGAAAGGATTAGGATAGCAGGATTTAAGTTCTGTGATTAATTCTTGCACAGATGCGTCATCACAGGATACAACAAAGACACTAATCGTAACTGGTGCAAATTCACCGGTTGGATAAGTTGCAATTACTGCATATAAATAATTACCTGCAGTTAGTCCAGTATCATTATAATGGGTGATAGAGGGGTCGGTTATAGTATAGATAAGATTGCTATCACGATAGATTTTATAACCAGCTTCACTAGCTTCTGGTGCAGTTCAGTTGAGTATAACATCATTGTTGGATGTTTCTGCCGTAAGATTAGCTATGGTTTAATAGACAGGAATTACGGGAATTGCCGTGATTATCTGTATACTTGTAGTATGTATATCTTTTTCATAAACTACAGATAGCAACTTATACTATCCTGTTTTAAAAAGGGGGGCATCATAAATTTTCCAAATGTTGCTTGACAGAAAACCCGGTTGTGCAAAGTTGTGAATGATTCTCAATACAAGGAGGAGAAAACGATGGAAGAATATGCAGTTATCTTTAATCAATACCTTAATCATAAGGGGCTCAAATTAACTAAACCCAGGCGTTGTATACTGGATACCGTATTCAGTATGCACACCCATTTTAATGCGGAAGAACTGTATGATAAAATCAGGGGAAAGACCAGTTCAATATCTCTGGCAACTGTTTATCGGACTATTCCTCTCTTATTGGATGCAGGGCTTGTGCAACGAGCTTTACGCAGTGAAGGCAGAGAGCGTTATGAACATATTTTTGGTCATCCAAAGCACATTCATTGGTTATGCAGAAATTGTGGTGATTTAATGGAGACGGATTTAAACACTTTATATCCTATATTGGAAAAACAGGCGCAGGACTTGAAATTTAAGCCGGAGAGTATAGAATTGAATGTGAAGGGTCTATGCTGGAAATGCACCTCAATTGAGAATGAGACGCAATCCGATGAAAAATAGGCCTGTTATTGCCCTGGCAGGAAATCCCAATGTAGGTAAGACCTGCCTTTTTAATGCTTTAACTGGTGCACATCAATCAGTTGGTAATTGGCCTGGAGTTACAGTTGAACACAAATCGGGGATATGCAATTATAACGGTAAAAGCTACGAAGTAGTTGATCTTCCGGGCATTTATTCTCTGGCAGGAGGCAGTCCCGATGAATTAGTAGCCCGTAATTACATTTTAGCCGAAAAGCCCGATATAATAATCAACCTGGTAGATGCTTCCAATCTGGAACGCAATCTGTATTTAACTGTGCAATTGATGGAATTGGGTGCCCCTCTTTTGATGTGTCTTTCTATGATAGATATAGCGGAGCATAATGGAATTTATATTGATACCGAGCATTTAAGTTCCCATCTTGGTTTTGCCGTTTATCCTCTGGTTTTGAATAAGCGGATAGATGTTTCTCCAATTCTCAAAAAGGTGGAAGAGTATTTAATTCAGCCACCTGTTCCGGCAACGATTCATTATGATGAAGTAGTGGAAAAGCACTTGCAAA
>ERZ795058.2129-NODE-2129-length-24327-cov-10.046103_pt1 | contig 24327 bp, 19 predicted proteins | sample MGYA00375142_ERZ795058 | MGnify/ENA primary metagenome ERZ795058 (study PRJEB30187, sample SAMN05720210) | activated sludge metagenome | isolation source: anaerobic digester from wastewater treatment plant | place: Japan | collected 2015-04-20 ... | reverse complement strand
TGTTTCAATCCACGCCCCCGCGCGGGGGGCGACCGCCTATCGCGGGTGGCCTTCGGCAGAGAGGTTGTTTCAATCCACGCCCCCGCGCGGGGGGCGACTAAGTTCATGGCCGCATCGCGTGGGACGACGCTTGTTTCAATCCACGCCCCCGCGCGGGGGGCGACGTATCCCTCGGGCATATCGCCGTTATAGGTGCATGTTTCAATCCACGCCCCCGCGCGGGGGGCGACGGCAAGTGCCATGTTGATCATTAACGGCGTCAAAAGTTTCAATCCACGCCCCCGCGCGGGGGGCGACGGTCCATCCCCGCCGGAATGAGGTTGAACCTATTGTTTCAATCCACGCCCCCGCGCGGGGGGCGACGTACTACTGATAATCCTTTGAATTAAAAAACAAAATGTATCCACTTTCGCGAAGGTCCCTTCAAGCCAACGGCACGATATGAAGTTGTCAAGGATCGTGATCTAGGAAACGATATAAACTGAGGTGTTACGCCGATCGCGAACATCCCCGGGAAATCGCGTTCGCTTGGGGTTCGCGGCGTCCTTCAGACGATCAGCGGTCCCTCCTGATCCACCGATTTTTTTGCCCCGAAATGTTCAACACGCCGCTTCCAGTTCGATCCCAGAAAATAAAACCGCAGACTGTCCGCCTTGGGATTGATCTCCTCTATCAACTTCTGACGAAGTGTTGCCCACTGCGCCGGATCGACGATGCATTCAAAAACAGAATATTGGACCCGTTGACCATAATTTTGACAGGCTTTTGCCACGCGCGTCAGACGCCGCGTGCCTCCCGGATCTGATGTCGCCACATCATAGCTGACCAGTACAAGCATGGCGCACTCCTCACTTCCAGATAAACGGCGGGTATCCGTCGAGGTCGCCTCGAAGGTGCCGCGCCATCAGCAACGCCTGGGTGTGGAACAGCAGGCCGATCGTGACCTTCTCATCCAGAAATGGATGCAAAATTTCTTCCTGCTTTCGCTCCTGATACGCGACCAGCACCGTCTTGCGCGTCTCGTCCGTCATCAGGACTGCCCCGGATTCGGATTTCTGGAAGCCCTTCCCCTGGACCTGCTGCCGGTTGATCAGCGACAGCGCGAGCCGGTCCGCCAGGAACGGACGGAATTCTTCCATCATGTCGAGGGCGAGGCTCGGCCGGCCGGGCCGGTCCCTGTGGAGGAAGCCCACCGCCGGATCGAGCCCCACCGTCTCCAAGGCGGAACGGATGTCGTGGACCAGGAGCGTATAGATGAAAGAGAGCAGGGCGTTGACGTTGTCCAGCGGAGGCCGGCGGTTCCGCTCCCCAAAAGAAAAATCTTCCTTTTGTGCGACGATCAAATGGTCGAACACTCCAAAATAGAGATGCGCGGCATCCCCTTCCCAGCCGCGAAGGATGTCCAGCGACTGATCCTGATTCAGGAGATCGAGATAATTTCCCAGACGCTTTGCCGCAAAGGATACCCCTTCAGCCGCCAGCTTATCCGCATGGTCGCGCAGCGCCCGCTGCAGGACCGTCCGGCTGTTGGCGATCTTTCCGGTCAGAACGGTGCGGGCAATCCCGGCGGAGGCTTGCAGGTCGTCGGCACGCCGGTACTGTTCTCTCCGCAGCAGGACATTTCCTGAAACCGGCCCCTGCACCCGCGCCAGAAATCGGCCGCGCTCCGTCAGGAAACTCACGCCGACGCTGTTCTCGGCGCAGAAGCCCATCAGAAACGGGCTGCATGAAACATTCCCGAAGCAGACGATGCCGCCGATGGTATGCACCGGCAGACGCAGGCGCACCTCCCCGTCCGCCTTGACGACAATCGTCTCTCCCTCCTTGGCGAGATAGGCGCCCTGGGTCGTGACGAACAGTGTATTGAGGTGTTTTTTCATGTCTTTACCGGCGAATGTTTCAATCGTTTCCGGCTCTCCGGCTCTATCAAGTAATTCTCCTCTGAGACGACCCTTTTGCCTGTTTTCTTCTCCAGATCCTTGCGCGCTGTTCCGGCGACTTCGCCTCCTTTGCGCGCGGCTTCCTTGCTTTCATCGAAACCCGTGGCATCGTCAACCCTTGTGATTTCAGTCGTTGCCGCCTCCCCAAGCATTGAGAAAATCAGTTCCAGATCGGTCATGTGATCCCGGAGGTTTTCTCTCTTCAATCCCTTCAACTTCTTATGCTCGTGAGGTGTGACGCCGAATGCTGCCTTGGCGATCTCCGCTGTAAGGATCGCATATTCCTGTTCCTCCTTCACCTTCCGCTTCTTCCATTCATCCGTGAGTTCTTCCCGGATGGCGATCCCGCGCATCCGTTTCTCGATCCAATCGTCGGAATATCCCTTGGCCTTATAGATCGCGCGCGTCCTCCTAGTGGCCAGTTCCGGATTTTCGATCTCCTGCACCCGCTCGTAGCCGACCTTTGCCAACCAGCGTTTGAAAGGCTCCGCCTTGGGGGAAGGAATGGACTGGATGATGCGGAAAAGACCTTCTGTATTGGAGCAGTCTGTTTCCCGCAGCTTGCCGTCTGGTGCAGTCAATTTCAACCCGTGACAAAATGTCACGACTTCACTTCCTTCGCCTTTGAGTCTTTGTTTCAATTTTCTCCAGTATGCTCCTGCATCGGCGCTTGCCGTCAGAACCGCGCATACATCGACGATTGAAAACCACCATTCGTTGTTATGAATTGTCTTACGGACGCCCTTGCCTCGAAAAAGCGCGATTTTTGTTTCCATTGAATCCTCCCTTGCAGTTGTCCGGAGATTCCGGACAACTCGCAGCCACTATAATCGCTTTTATTACAAAGGTACGCTTCACAATTCGGCCAGAGTCCTGCTCAGATAACTCTTTACCGACCGCCGCTTCTGGATCGTCCGCGGCAGGCAGTCGGTCATGAGCGAACAACTCTCGCACCGCTTTTCGTAGACGGGCGGAGGAGTCCGGCCAGAGGTAATGAGCTCGTGCGCCCGGCGGGCCGTTTCCTCTGTTTCCCGCCGCAGGGCTTCATCAAAGGCAACATCGAGGCGACGTCGGGTCTGGCCGTAGAAGAACGCCCCTGCCGGGATGTCGACGGAGAGCATCTCCTCCAAACAGATCGCCTGGGCGCAGAGTTGGACCTTGTCGCAGTCGTTCGCCTTGGGCTTGCCCCGCTTGTACTCGACCGGGAAAGGGCGCCACGTGCCGTCCGCCTGCCTGTGGAACTCGACGACGTCGGCCTTGCCGATCAGCCCCAGGCGAAGCGACCGGAGCGACACGCCACGCTCAATCCTGACATTGCCCCGGGATTCGCCGCCCTCGTCATGGACCCGCTCGTGCATGATCCGGCCCTCTGCAGTGCGTCCGCTCTCCTGCCAGGTCTGCTCTACATGGATCAAGGCGCACTGCCGCTCACAGAACGCCATGTGCTGCAAAGCGGAAAGCTGGATCAGGTCTTCAGGACCGTACATAAAACCTCTTTTTGTTATTCAATATCTGCCATCTCCTTGCGCTTGTCTTCCAAAAAGCGCTGGAGGTCTTCCCGCAAAATCTTTCGGCCGCAGACCGAGAAACTCGAAGACATAGGGGTCATGGATGGCGAGCTTGGGCTCGGCCTGTTCGGCCACCGCATGCGCCCGTGCGGCGACCTTCTCCTTATCGTCCGAGAAGCCTGCACGTTCGTAATACAACGTAGCGATCTGGCGCTTGAGCGCCCGCACCGACCAGTTTCCCCGGATGCACTCGATCTCATAGAAGGCGCGTTTGAGGGGGTCGTCGATCTCCAGCAGCAACTCGATATGGCTGTAAGAAAGTCGATTCAAAATTAGTTTTCCCGAAAGTGGCGACAGCGTTGCCACACTGGGAACCGTTGATTGTGGCGACGCTGTCGCCACAATGTTCGGATCAGATGGTAAATCTTGGATCAGTTCTGTCTGAGATTGTGGGAGATCTTCCAGGATTTGCGGATAAAGCCTGTAGAAGTCACGGTACCGGTATAGACGACTGCGGTTGCAATTGGGAATCCCGATTTCTTTGAGGCGGCGCGCGAGCAATTCGAAAAGACGTTCCCCGTAGTCTGCCCGATCCAGCCCCTTTAGCTCATACTCATGAATATAAGCGCCGATCAGCCAATTGCGGCTCGTCAACGCCACATTGACTGCCTTGGCGGCGGCGCCTTGTGTCCGCAAGTGGACATTGGCAATGGCCTCCACCAATGCGGCAAAATTTGCTGCACTCAGCGCCGCCTTCGGCTTGGCAGGTTTTCGGGGCATCTGTCAGACCTCCCCTCGGCATTTTTCCGTAGGCTGTCCTTTGCATTCACACTTTTACATCAAGCGTTACGCCATTGGGGACATGCGCCTTATCGATGACGATTTCGTAGTCTCTAAATTCTCTCGCCGGCATAGCAGCGTCGGTCTTGCGTTTGACCTGGACAAGATCGAACAGTTTATGGGCAGGTGCATTACCGAGAGCCGTATCATGTTTGAATACGATCAAGCCGCGGGTCGCCATCAGACCCCGGGCGGCGGACCGGTCATGTTCGAACATACTGATCAGTGCATTCCAGAAGAGTTCCAAGTCTTCCTCGGAAAAGCTGGTCTGGTAGGCCAAATGGGCGGAGACAAAACCGTGGGCAACGTAAATGCCGTAGGGTACAGTGTTCTTGCGGCCTTGAATACCAATTTGGCTCTCCACGGATTTGTCAGCCTTTCGAGCTGCACAAACAGATATTGAATGTTCAAGAGCTACAATCGGATCGACAGACCGTGCAAAGGTTATTTGAACTGGACCGCGGACTTGGCCAGCGGTCTTTTTAATTTTGCTACTTTCTTCCTCCCCTTCCTTTTCGTCTTTGTCGCTTGTTGACATGACAGCACCAAAAGTGCGGATGTCAAAAAATTGCTTGCACATCCAGTCTTGTGCAACATCCTCGTAATGACGTTCTGGTTTTTGATACTTCTTCTTGTCTTTTTGCCACGATTTCCAGGCTTCCACTGCTTTCTTAACGTCATCCCCCTCCTTATAAGCACGTTCTGTTTGCTCATTGAGAGTTAGCGACTTGGACTTCACCCAAATATCGTAAAATGGTGCACCAGCTTTAGACAATATGACATAGTCGCGTATCTTGCGCTTGATGCAGACATCGGTAACGAGCCCTCTGCCTGTTTCTGGATCTACGCGAGGAAGATTTCCGGCATCAGGATCGCCGTTGGGGTTACCGTCCTGAATATCAAAGACGAGAACGAAATCGTAACGGTTTTTGATCGGTGTACTCATGGTTGTTGCTCCTTTCTATTGGGTTTAGGTTGTTATTGATTGTCACTATTTTTGGCATAGAAGCTCTTCATCTGATGATAATAACCGATGGCAAAGCGACCCTGATCTGCCATGTTGAGGTGTGGAGGGAAATCTGAAAAACTAGACATTATTTCCCCGAATAATTTTTCAAAGTTAATGCGCTCTCCAACATTCTCTAGTTTAGCAAGATGATGCTTGCTCAAACGTATCAATGTTCCGAAGACCGTGATTGGTGTGCCTGAAGCAGCGCCATAGTAGCGGTCGCGGATTGTTGAATTGGGCTCCTTTCCGCCTTTTTGTGTGGCTGATCGAATTTGCAATCTTTCCAAGGCAGCAAATAACCTCCCGAGGCGATAGCCGATGTTCGTGTTTTCTGGGTCGATGCACATGGTAATCTCCTTTTCATTTGTTGGGTTATGAAAACGCAGCGAGCGGTTCAAATAGGCTTTAATCAGTGCGGCGCGTTCATACGGCACATTGGGCTCCGGCTTACCAGTATTTTTATTCTTTTTAGCCTGTTCAGCACGGTTTCGTCGGATGGCGGCCTGAAGAAGCGTAGCCGGATAGGGGCTTCCGTCAAGAATCGACCGCATCACCTCGCCAGCAAGGTTTGGGGGTATGTTGTCATTTTTTTCCTGTACAGCGATTGAAAGAAGAAGCCTTCGCATCGGCAGGGCTGATTCAATCTTGACACTGTGCGTAATGGCAAGATCGTCAATATGCTGTTTGAGTCTTGATCCGATTTCCCGAACGGTGCCAATATGCCAGAAGCGCACAGCGATACGAGCTGAGTTTGGGGAAAGGCCAAGAACATAGAATCGCGTGCTGTCATCCGGTACCACGTAGGCACCGCTCCAAATTGTTTCATATAGCGTCTTGACGGCTTCCGTGTTGCGGTCCGGATCATCTTTGGGAGGTTCGGAAAAGAAGAAAAATGCATCATGTTCTAAAGGGGATGCTTTTTCCGACCAGAAGACAGTAGCCGTGTCTCCAATCTGGATTCGCTGCCCTTTTGATTTGAGCAGGGTGTTCAAACCGGTTGTATAGGAAAATTCAGCCTTTTTACATACAGGTGCGTTGTAGCATTGCTTCTTTCCAAATGAATCGTAACCAGAGTTCTTTTGGAATGCTACGAAGCTTTTGGTATCCTTATTTATCGGGGTGCGCCCATGTATTCTGGCAATCTCGCCGTATTCACCGGTTATCAAGCAATGTGCGAACACCTTCGCAGCAGCGGAGTCCTCCTTATCAGGAACGGTCGGTCGAGACACTGATGCCCGTACATAGTTTTGCACTGCCGGACGGCAAGGCACAGGAAGTTTCTCTTCGACCAAGCTGAAGGTCATATTGCAGGATGGTATCCTCACGCATTCGGGCCATGAAATATGACTCTTAACTGCCGCTATTCCGTTCTTCTCGTAAAACAACAGGACCGCCTTAACCCCCGCATCCTGCTTCAAATCTTCAGGGAGGGCGTTGAGAAAATTCAGCCATGTTTGATGCTGCTTGTCTGTCTTTGGATCGTTTTCAGGGTACCCAAACAAATAGCCGATGTGATCCCATAGAAGAAATGTGGTTTTATGGCTGCTGCTGCCAGTTCTTGTCATGGACCTTGGGAGCAGGAATGGTTTGGCAACATTTCTTTCACCTACTTTCTCACGGGTAGACTTCAGGTTAACAAATTCTCCATCGGATTTGATGACCACGATGAATGGTATTGCCTTCTTTTCAAAGCCTTCCGGTGCAATATCACTGTCCGGGTCGGCAACCTTTCGGTCATAGTATTCTTTGAGCGCTTGCAGGATCATCTGCGCACCTCCTCACTATCGGGCGGTGGAACACAAATAACGCCGCTTTTCATCTTGGCTTGGAAAAACATGGGTTTGATGTCTCCGGGATCGGAATAGTCCAGATCGTAAAGCATCCACCCGAGGTTGCATGTTTCAGAAATGGGGCTGGCAGATTCTACGGCCGGATCGACCAGTCGCACAGCGGCGGCAAACTCACGGCACCCGAGGTAGGGCTGATGGAAATGCTGACCCTTACGGGCACGGCGCTCGAACATGGCGGCATACTTGGCTTCAGTCTCGTCCTTCCGTTCATCGGGCTTTTTTAGATCAACTAACTCGTCAGGATCGACGAGCCACTCGGGAGTGGGATTGAACACCTTGCCTCGTTTCTCTGGTGGGATGAAGATGAATTCGGCATGAAGCCGGTATTTCACATCTCGCAGAAGAAGGCCGGCGCGTTGCTGGCGATACTTTGGTCTGCCATCAGACTTTAACTCGTCTATACATATACCAGTTTTAATGTTTCCTTCATTTACCGTGATGCCAAGCTCGTTACGACGGACGGAAATCCACTTGATCGGCGCCAACACCTCGATCTTTTTGACCTGCCAATAGATGGCCGGCTTCCAGAGAATGGCGTCGAAGACGGCGCGTGCAGCGGAGGGGGTGATGATGTCGTAGCTCACCCTCTCGACCTTCATCTCCGGCCGGGTGAAGCAGGCATAGTCACCGCTGACTTCAAGGCAAAATCCTTTCATAGGCAGCCTCCTTTCATGAGGGGTCAAACATACAGATCTTCCGGGTTGTATACCTCGCGATAGATGTCAAGTCCGATGACCGGACTGTAGAGCGTCGAGTCAGCCTGAACGAGAATGCCTTCGTGGATCTCCTCGATTCGGCCTTTGGAAAGCAACCGCTTGGCGACTTCAGGTTTGACATTGACCGTATATCGCTGAAGCGCCCGCATCAACTTGCGGGATGGTCCGGCAAATCGCAATCGCTTGATCAGCTCATCGTTTCCAGCGTAGCAGACGATGATCGGTATGGACAGTTCCTTGATGAGACGGAATTCCTTACCGGCGGTGCGGAACTGGACATGCCCGTCGGGATTGGCGTTCTTGACCAGCCTCTCTCTCCACCAGCCTTCTCCAGTCTCATTGACGCTCGAATAATATTTTTCAAAGTAGCGATGAAACGTTGCCGGTCTGTCAGGGACGAAACCAGGTATTGATGCGAGCTCTCTGGTCGCGTCTTCCCCTTTGCGGAGCAACCCGATAGGAGCCGGTTTGGGGGCAACGAAGACCTGTACGGTTCCCGGTTCGCGACTCTCTCCATTCCGGTTGCAGCGGCCGGCGGCCTGGTTGATCGAATCGAGGCCTGCCAGTGCCCGATAGACGACGGGGAAACTGACATCGACGCCGGCCTCGACGAGTTGGGTGCTGATGACGCGGCAGGGTTGTCCGGAGGGCAGGCGTTGTTTGATGTCAGCAATGATGGCAGAGCGGTGCGCACCGCACATGAGGGCCGAAAGGTGGATCGTTCCTTGGGGCATCTCCTTCCAGAGGGCATAGCAATCGGGACGGGTGTTGACGATACACAGCACCTGTTCTTCTGTTACAAGTTCCGCAGCGAGGGAAGGCCAGTCGTGCGGCGCATTCATTTCCTCCGGAAAGCGAATATTCGTCCGCTTGAGTTTATCGTATAGGACGGACGGGTCGGGGATGATCTCCCGCGGAGCCTGGCAGAGGTTGGGCAAAGCCGGTTGGGTGGCCGTGGAGAGGACGACGGTCGCCCCGTAATCGGAGACGAGCCGGTTGATTGCCTCGACACAGGGGAAGAGCAGCTCTGGCGGAAGGAGCTGGGCCTCGTCGAGGATGACCACGCTGTTGACCAGATTATGCAGCTTACGGCACCGTCCCGGTTTGGCGGCGTAAAGGGATTCAAAAAACTGAACGTTGGTCGTGACGATGACTGGCGCGTCCCAGTTCTCCGCTGCCAGGGTGAGAGCCGGCGATTCTTTCTCCCTTTCCGGGGCGATGTTGCTGTGATGTTCGACCACGTTTTCCGGGCCAAAATGTTTACGAAGGACATCAGCGGTCTGTTCGATGATGCTGGTGTAGGGAATGACATAGATGATGCGGCTCTTATTATGCTTGATGGCATGGTCGATGGCAAAGGCCGTTCCCGATAAAGTCTTGCCGCCGCCTGTGGGGACGGTGAGGGAGAACAGAACAAGGGATTGTTCGGCAGCGAATCGACAGGCGGCAAGGATGTTGGCCCGGATTAGATTGATGGGGCTGGCAGGGGCATCTTCCGCCATCTTTTCCATTTGAGAATCGAAACGGGATTTCAAATCATGGAGTGTGGGAAAGGTCGGACGCTGGGCATGCTTGACCGAATCCATGAAGGCTTCCGTGTCGAGAAAGTCCGCATCCACAAGACAAGAGAAGAGCATCCTGACCCAAAGGTGATATGCAGCAGCATCTTGATTTTGGCAACGCACTGCAGAATCCGGGGGACGCATTTTGGGCGGTAGATTCTCGATGGATGGTTTCGCATAAATCCGAACAGCATCGGCGATGACCTTTTCGGCATCAAGCCGGTGGAAGAGAGAATCTCGACCGCCAAACCAGTCCGGTAGGCCCGCATGGTGGCCGGCGATAAGGTAGGCGATGGTCTTCCCTATGATATTTGGCCATTTCTCATACGCCAGGATCGCGCCTGCACCCGAATGGTTGGGGTGGGAGCCTGTGTCTGGGTGATCGTATTCCGAGGCATCGATGCCGCTCGATCTTTTCAGGTAAGCCTGGAAATCCGGATGGGCCTTGCCAACGTCGTGGAGTCGCCCCGCGACCACAGCCCAGTTCTCTGAGCCAAACGCTCGGGAAAACATCGCTGCCATTTCAGCCACTCGTGTCAGATGCTCTTCAAGAAGCTGCCAGCGTTCCGGCGGTTCGCCGTCTTTGGAATGAGCGTAGAAAGATTCTTTCATTTATTTTGACCCATATCGTTTCTGCGGCTCCGCGACCCCCGGGCGCTGTCGCGGTGTCTTGACTTCGATCTCGACGTGTACGGTAGCGCCGAGGACATCCGCGACCCGCCGCAACATGCTCAACGAGTGACCTTCGTAGGCCGGTGATTCCAGGCGGCTGATCTGTTGCTGGGTTGTACCCACCCGCTTGGCCAACTCTTTCTGCGAGAGCCCCGCATCCTTGCGCAAGGCCGCAATCTTCAGCGCCACGTCCCAGGCTTCGCCGGCCTTTCGGAAGCGTTCTTCAAAGCCCTTATCCAGCAATTGCTCTTCGAGATAACGATCAAAGTTCGTTTTCTTTTTCATGACAATGCCTTCCCATCCACTCGTTTTTTCGCTCCAGGGCGATCTTCAGATCCCGCGCAGGGATGGTCCTGCTTTTGTTGCGAATTCCATGGACGGCCACAATCCGCCGTCCTTTCATGAAAAAATAGAGCACCCGTGTGTTGAGCTTACCCAAGTGGCGTAATTCAAAGGGTTCGTTTCCAACGAATTTGGACAACGTTCGAGAATCGGATGCTGGGCCATCTTCCCTCCTCGCCCGGGGTGAAGAACCCCACAGAAAAGCCCTTGATCGGTCCGTTGTGCCTGCCGTCCGGCGTCGTCTGGACGCCTGCTCGACGGTGCGGCTGCGCAGCGCGCGCGCGAAAAAGGGCGGGGCTTCCCGCCTGCCGATCGATCGTTTCTTGAATCAGGGAAATGGATGAAGCGCCCCACGGGGGGACGCCCCTTCATAGGCACCGATTTTCGGGATTGTCAAATAAGAATTTCATGGGAGATGAAAATATATGCCCGCGGAGGAACAAGCCGCGTTTCCGGCCATCCTTCAAAACGGGCATATCATCTGATTCAGGGATTCGGCGCGTGCGCGGAGGCCCGACGCTCCAGGAGCATCTCGATGAAGGCGTCGATGCGGGTCTGGAAGGGGGCGAAGGCGAACTTGTCGCCGTCCATGTGGTCGCCGTCAAACAGGACCGCCGGGACGCCCAGTTCGTCGTTGAGCATCCGCTGGATGTCGAGCTGTCCCATCGAGATCGGCTTGCAGCTCCGGTTGGAGTGGAGGATCGCCCCGTCGATCCTGTACTCCCGGACCGCCTTGCGGATCAGCTCCAGGCGCTTTTCGAGCGAGACGCAGGAGACGAGCGGGTAGGAGACGAGCGACTTGTAGGCGATGCTCTCCAGGGGGCGGGACGGGTCCATCCGCAGGGTCCAGGCGGAGGTGTAGGTCTCGGCGACCACGACGGCGTTCCACTTCTCGAAGTAGTTGAAGAGCTTCATGTTGTACCAGAGCGGGATGTTGTCCCAGAACAGGCGCAGCCGCTCGTCCGGGACGACGCCTACGCCCTGGGCCACGCGCTCCTTCACCTCTGCCAGGACGTCCCGGAGGAAGTCCACGGCGATGGGCGTTCCGTGGCGGGTGACCATGACGAACATGATCCCGATCTCCGCGGCGGAGAAGGGGGCGGGGACGGCGGCGCGCAGGGCCATGATCTCGTCCCAGAGGCGGCAGGCCTCGTCCGTCCAGGCGACGGCCTGGCTCAGGCGGTCCAGGTCGAGGCGGCGGCCGGTCAGGTCCTCGAGAAAGGCGATCAGGCGCTTGATCTGGGCGACGCCGTACCGGAGGTGGTGCTCGCCGATGTCCTCCATCGCCACCTGGGGCAGGTCCGCCCGGATGACGGGGCAGTCGAAGTGGTCGCACAGGACCTGGAAGGTCTTCATCGTGGGGATGCAGCCGGCCCCGAAGGAGATGAGGAAGTCCGGCTTCGGAAGGCCGCCCAGGGGCTGGTCCGGCGCGTCGATGCCGTCGAGGGCGTAGCCCACGTTGTTGCGGAAGTACCCGCAGAGGTCGTCCGCGTAGCCGTGCCCGGCGCAGGCGGCGAAGTTCTCGCGGTTCGTGCCGATGGCCGCGCAGACGGGGGCCCAGTTCTCCGGGAAGATGGGGTGGATGTCCATCGCGTAGAAGAGCTCGATCAGCCCGTTCATGGGCGGAATCCAGCCCACGGGGCGGCCCTCGGCCTTGGCCCGGTGGCCGTCGGCGTAGAATTCGGCGATGATCTCGCGGAGCGCGGTGTTGGCCTTGAGCCGCTTCGTCGTCTTCTGTGCGTCCATCGATTCCCCCGTCTGTCTGCCGCCGAGAATGCCGGCCGCCGCCCCGTCCGTTTTGATCCCTTGCCGTTCGCTTTCTCCCCGCCGCTTGTGCCCCTTCCGTCTTTGGCCGTCGACCTCCGGCCGTTTGCCTTTTCCCCGGCGTCGGCCGCCTGGCGCCTAACACCCGTTTTTCCCGATCATCTCGAAAAACCCCTCCAGGCGCGTCCGGATCTGGCCGGTCAGGCCTTCTCCTTCCAGTTCGACCTGCAGGGACGGGATCCCGCGTTCCTCCAGGACCGTCTTGAGGAAGGGGTGGTCGGCCAGGTGGGGGTCGCAGAACTTCTGGTGGATGAAGACGACCGCCTCCACGCGGAAGGCCTCGATCTGTTCGAGGAAGTAGGCGCGTCGCGCCGGAAAGTCTGCGCGGGCGCTGCACGGCGGGCGCGCGAGGTAATGCCGGGCCAGGGCCGTGAGGGGATCGCCCTCCGGCGCCGCCTCGCCCTGGAGTGTCCGGTAGCCGATGCAGGTGTCGTCCACGACGATGTTCCCGCCCAGGGCGGCGATCTCGGTGAAGAGGGCCTCGTCGGCGCAGAGGCTCCCGGAGATCATCAGGCGCGTCGTCCCGGCGTCGCCGGCGACCGCCGCTCCGTCCGCGGCGGCGTCGAAGGCCGTGAGCCACGGCAGGACGGTCTCGACGGGGAACACCTGCAGGGCCAGGCCCAGGCGGTAGAGGTCCGCGTAGGCGGGACCGCCGTCCTGCCGATTGCGCGCATAGGCCCGGCGCAGGAGAGCCCGGGCCTCCCGGTACAGGCCGATCGCCGCACGCAGGCGCTCCGGCTCGTACGCCCTGTCCGTCAGGGTTTCCAGGGCCGCAATCAGCCGCCGGAACTCCACCTGCGCGTAGGCGAGCGCCTCCGGCGTATCCATGTAGGGCAGGCTGAGCTGAAAGGCGAATTTTGGGTGCAGATTGCGCCGCCAGATGTTGAAGAGGCCGCAGGCGGCGTCGCAGGAGTAGGCGTGGACGAGACCGTCCAGGAAGTCGTAGCGCCCGGCCAGCCCCATCGCCATGATCTGGCGGACGGGCGGGCAGATGAACGATTGCAGCAGCGGGTCCGCACCGCCGGGGTCGGCGCCCGCCCCCCACAGGCGAACGGGAACGACGTCGAAGGCGTGAAAGATCTCGACCGGCGCGTGGGCACACAGGGTTCCGAGCAGGATCCGGCCGGAGCGCGCCTTCTCCGCCCTCAGGAGGTCCGGATGGTTTGCCACGGCGTCGCGCCACGCCACGCCATCCCACGCGGTTTCATGTCTCCGGCGACATCCCTCCACGGCCGTCCCTCCCGAATTGTGGTTGACAAACCCCCCGCGGTCACGTACGAATGGCCCACATAAGTGCGCGTTTCCGGTCATTTTCGCCCTGACGCGATCTTCGGGGGGCGGCGGCCGGAACCGATCCGGTGGTGGAACGGGGATTGCGCGTTCTCAGGGACCGACCGCTTGACGTTCATCCGGACGCGAACCCCCGAGGGGTCCGTTTATAGCAAAGAACACCTCAAACTCATAGAAGAATCTACCATGGGCGCCAGTCTGCTCGACCGGCTTTACGCAAGCCAGTCCAACAAACGCCTCTTCTTCCGCGACGGCTGGGGCGACCTGCCGCTGCTCGAGCGGCTGGCCCGGGAGGGCCCCGTCCAAACGCCGGCGCCGGCGATCCGGATCGACTGGGAGCCGCCCCGGGATGCGCCGGGGGCCGTCCTGCAGGCCGGGTCCTTTGCCAGCCCGTTCACCGGTGCGGGGTTCCCGGAGGCCAGCCGAACGGCCTATGTGGAACGGATCCTGCCCCGGGGCGCGGACGCCCGAACCTCGGTCTGCGTGCATTTTGCGGCCACGGGGGACGAGGGCTTCGAGCGGCGGCGCCGGACCCTGGCCCTGCCCCTCGCGCGGGAGGGCATCGGTTCGCTCCTCCTCGAGAATCCCTTCTACGGCCGGCGGCGGCCGCCGGACCAGCACAGCAAGATGCTCAACCGCTTCAGCGACCTGTGGGCGATGGGGGGCGCCACCGTTCTGGAGGGGCGGGCCCTGGTCCGCTGGCTCGGCGAGGCGGGCTGCGAGCGGATCGGGGTGTCCGGCGTCAGCATGGGGGGCGGCATGGCCGCCCAGGTCGGCGTTCTCGCCGAACGTCCCGTGGCGATCGCCTCCTTCATCACCCCCAACTCGGCGAGCGCGGTCTTTACGGAGGGCGTACTCAAGCACTATCTCGCCTGGGACGTCCTCAACCGCCAGTTGGACGGAAAGGGGGCGGCCGTTGAATTCATGCGGACGCTCCTGGACCTGTCGGACCTGCGCCGCCTGCCCCCGCCGGCCCGCCCGGACGCGGCTTATCTCGTGGCCGCCAAGCGGGACGCCTACATCCCCCCGGCGGCGGCTGAGCGCCTGCACGCCCACTGGCCGGGGAGCCATCTCCAGTGGCTGAACACGGGGCACATCGGGGCCTTTCTCTTCCACCGGCGGACCTTCCTCGCCGCCATCCGGAGCGCCTTCGATCAATTGTGACCGCCTTCGGGATTCCTCCGGCCTTGATGTACGCCGAATGGGCAACGGCGATGGGGGCCTTCCGGGGGAAACGAGGTTGAGAACCGATCATATGACGTTCCACGCCGAACGGAAAACGGCGATGGATGCCTTCCGGCGAGTGCGGGGGAAGACGCCGGGGCGGCGTCAGGGAGGGCAGGGGCGAAGCGACGCGATTCATGGGAAGGGGAAAAGGGATGTTCAAACAGTATTGCGCAAGATGGGCCAGCGTCCTGTGCGCCGTCGTCCTCGCCGGCTGTTCCCTGTCGAAGGACATCCAACTGGCCAGCTATGCCCAGAAACAGCAGATCCATGAGATCATCCGGATGCTCCAGCCCAGTCTCGATGCGGGCGAGACGGTTCCTTCCGCCCAGCTCTATTTTCTGGCCGCCTCTTACGTCGGGATTCGCGATTATGCAAAGGCGCTCGCCGTCACGGATCTGCTGCAGAAGCAAATCGACGCGGGTGACCGGACGCTGGTCGGCACCGACCTGGCCGTCTATCCGCAAATCCTGCGGGGGCAGGTCTACCTGGATCAGGGCGAGCCCCGTAAGGCCATCGAAGAGGGCCGCCTCGCTTACAAGCTGCTGCATGAGGGCGGACGCGACCAGGGGGGATTCTATACATCCCAGCTCATCAACACCTACGACATCCTGGGGGTCGCCTACGCCCTGGCCGGCGATGGCGTCCAGGCACGGAAGATCGTTCAATCCCTGCAGGGCGTGACCATCACGGTCATGAACGGGCCGGAAAAATACGGCGCCCTGGCGCGAATCCACATGGCGCTCAGGGAATACGATTCCGCGCTGGCCGCGATCCGGCATCCCGATGCGAAAGTGACGGGCGCCATCACGGCCTTCTACGACCAGACCTTCCAGGAGATCCCCAACCTCTTCATTCTGTCGAAAAGCCTTTACGAGACCGGAAGCGTCCAGGAGGCAAGGGAGGGATACGATCGGCTCCTGGGACACCCCCAGATCGAACAGATCGGCGGCATCTACTGGATCGTCCTCCTGGACCGGGCCAAGATCGCCTTGGCCGAAGGCCGGAAAAGCGAGGCGGAGGCCCTGCTCAAAAAGGCCGTTGACGTCATCGAGAGGCAGCGCGCGTCGATCCATTCCGAGGCCGGACGCATCGGCTTCGTCGGCGACAAGCAGGAGGTCTACGCGCAACTGACGGCCCTGCTTCTCGCGGATGGCCGTTATGCGGAAGCCTTTGCCTGCGTGGAGCGCGCCAAGGCCCGCGCCCTGGTGGACCTGCTGGCTTCGCAAAAAAACATCCCTTCGCACGGCGGACGGGTGGAGCAGGTCCGGACGACGCTGGCCGAACTGGACAAGGCGGAAAACGACCTCACCGTCGTCGCTCAGGGTCAGGATGTGGCGGACCGGAGCAAAACCCGTTCGGTCGTCCTGGCGCTGAGAAAGGACCTGCAGGAAAAGGCGCCGGAACTGGCGGCGCTCGTTTCCGTGACGATTCCGTCCACCGCCGACATCCAAAACAGGCTGAAGGATGACGAGACCCTGCTCGAATACTATTCCACGGGCCGGGACTGGTATGCCTTCATTTTGACGGGCCGGACGATCGGGGCGCAGAAGCTCCCGGCCGAGAACCTGGAAGGGACCGTTGACGTCTTCCGCAGGCAGATCGCGGCCCGTGATCCGCGGGAAGTCGACCGGTACGGCCGGACGCTCTACCGGCAGCTCCTGGCGCCGATGGTGCCGGCCATCCGGACGGGGAAACTGATCATCGTTCCGCACGGGGCCTTGCACTACCTGCCTTTTGCCGCCCTTTCCGACGGCAACGCCTCCCTGATCGAGCGCTTCAGCATCCGGATGCTGCCCAGCGCCAGCGTTTTGAGTTTCCTCAAGGAACGGACGTCGCGGGGGCGTCGGGGCGCCCTGATTCTCGGCAATCCGAAGCTTAGCGATCCGAAATACGATTTGAGGTTTGCGCAGGACGAGGCCCTGGCCATCGGGAAGATCCTTCCCCAGTCCCGGGTGCTTCTGCGCGGCGAGGCCTCCAGGGCCAACCTCGTGAATCTGGCCGGCGACTATGCCGTCATCCACCTGGCCGTCCACGGGCTCTTCGATCCGGATCGGCCGCTCGACTCGGCGCTGCTGCTCGCGGCGGACGGAAGTGGAGACGGGATGCTGAGGGCGGGGGACCTGTATCGGTTGTCCCTGAACGCCGACCTGGTGACCTTGAGCGGCTGCGAGACGGCCCTGGGAAAGGTGTCGACCGGCGATGAGGTGGTCGGCTTCACGCGCGGCTTCCTCTATGCCGGCGCTCTCTCTCTGGTATCCAGCCTCTGGCAGGTGGATGACGAGGCCACCCGGGATCTCATGGTGGCGTTCTACGCCAATCTATCGATGATGAGCCGGGAGGAGGCCTTGCGACAGGCCCAGCTCGCCACCCGGAAAAAATACCCGCACCCGTATTACTGGGCCGCGTTCCTGCTTACCGGCGGGTCCGGGTAGAAAGGGTCGATGGCATGCCCCCCGTCATCATTCGCAACGCCGCCTACGACGACGCCCTGGCGGCGACCTTCGCCGGGATGCTCGACGCCTTGGGCGGCCGGGACATTCCCCGCGACGGCCGGGTCCTCGTCAAGCCCAACCTGCTCTCCCCGGCGCGTCCGGAAGAGGCCGTCCTGACGCACTTCTCGCTCGTCCGGGCGGCGGTCGAATATGTCCTCGAACGCGGCGCCCGGCCGCTCGTCGCCGACAGCCCGGCCATCGGCGCCTTCGCCCGCATCCTGAAGGAAGGCGGCCTCCGGGAGGCCCTGAAGGACCTGCCCGTGGAATGCCGGCCCTTCGAGGCATCCGTTGCGGTCGACGTGGGCCCCCCGTTCGGGGCGATCGAGATCGCCCGCGAGGCCGTCGAGGCCGACGTCATCCTGAACCTGCCCAAGCTCAAAACGCACAACGCCATGCTCCTGACCCTGGGGGTCAAGAACCTCTTCGGCTGTGTCGTCGGCTACCGCAAGCCCGAGTGGCACATGCGCACCGGCGTGGACCGGCAGATGTTCGCCCGCCTGCACGTGCAGATCTGCCGGCGCCTGAACCCCGCGTTCACGGTGCTCGACGGGGTCCTGGCGATGGAGGGGGAGGGTCCGGGGAAAGGCGGCACGCCCCGGCCGATCGGCGTCCTGATCGGCAGCCGAAGCGCCCTGGCCGTGGATGCCTGCGTCTGCCGGATGATCGGTCTGTCCGAGGGGGAGTTGCCCTCCCTGGCGGCGGCGACGACGGCGGGCCTCTGGCCGGAAGACGTGCAGCTCGACGGGGATCTCCCCGCGGTCCGGGATTTCCGGCTCCCGCGCCCGGGACCGCTGATCTACGGCCCGAAGCGTCTGCAGGGTTTCGTCCGGCGCCACCTCCTCCGGCGGCCCGTCTGCGACGCCGAGCGCTGCACGCTCTGCGGAGAATGCGAGAAGATCTGCCCCGCCGGGGCGATCCGCACCCGGGACAAAGCCCTCGTCTTCGACTACGACCGCTGCATCCGCTGCTTCTGCTGCGGCGAGGTCTGCCCCCACGCGGCCCTGCGCAGCGCCGAAACGCACGCCGGTGCCGTCCTCCGCCGGATCGCTCGGAGAATGCTCTGAAAAAATCCCTTGATCTTAAAAATTTTCAGGTTATGATCAGGCCCGATGAATTTAGGTGTTCACCCTTTATGACCCTGCCCCCGGGAGGGTGTCATGGCCGGAAAAATGAAACCCCGATTCTCAACGTGAGAGCGGGGTTTTGCATTTTGTGGCGCTGTACTGTGTAATCCGCTTCAGGTCGTCCGTCAAAACCCGTTCACCCCATTCGAACTCCCGTTTTTTCAGGCATTAAAGAAGGAAAGGAGGGTATGTATGAGCGGCAGAGAAAAAGAGGTTACGGAAACGTCGGAAGCCGAAATTGCCGTACACTGGGGGGAGGAGCAACTCTTCTACCCGTCCGCGCAGTTCGTGGCCCAGGCCAACATGACCGACCCGAAGGTCTTCGAGCGGTTCAGCCTGGAAAACTTCCCGAACTGTTTCAAGGAGTACGCGGATCTCCTGTCCTGGTACGAGTACTGGCACACGACCCTGGACACGAGCGATGCCCCCTGCTGGAAATGGTTTGTCGGCGGCAAGATCAACGCGAGCTACAACTGCATCGACCGGCATCTCGCCCGGCACAAGAACAAGACGGCCATCCACTTCGTGCCGGAGCCCGAGGACGAAAAGGTCGAGCACATCACCTACCGGGAGCTTTACGTGCGGGTGAACGAGTTCGCCGCCGTCCTGAAGGACTTTTGCGGCCTGAAGGCTGGAGACACCGTCACGCTTCACATGCCGATGGTGGCGGAACTGCCCATTACGATGCTGGCCTGCGCGCGGCTCGGGATCATCCACTCCCAGGTCTTCGGCGGATTCAGCGGCAAGGCCTGCGCGGACAGGATCGTGGACTCGGGCAGTCATGTCCTGATCACCATGGACGCCTATTACCGGGCCGGACAGTTGATTGACCACAAGGAGAAGGCCGACACGGCCATTGCCGAGGCCGCCCGGGAAGACCGGACCGTGGAGAAGGTGCTCGTCTGGCAGCGGTATCCCGGGAAGTATTCCGCTGAGACCCCGATGGTCAAGGGCCGGGACTTCTTCGTCAATGACCTGCTGAAGCGCTATTACGGCGCCCGGATCGAACCGGTGAAGATGCCCGCGGAGGCCCCGCTCTTCCTGATGTACACGAGCGGCACGACGGGAAAGCCCAAGGGCGCGCAGCACAGCACGGGCGGGTATCTCGCCTACGTTGCCGGTACCTCCAAGTACGTCCAGGACATCCACCCGGAAGACGTCTACTGGTGCCTGGCGGACATCGGCTGGATCACCGGCCACTCCTACATCGTCTACGGTCCGCTGGCCATCTGCGCCTCCACGGTCATTTACGAAGGCGTGCCGAACTATCCGGATGCGGGCCGGCCCTGGCGGATCGCCCAGAATCTGGACGTGAACATCTTCCATACGGCGCCGACGGCGATCCGCGCCCTGAGAAAGCTGGGCCCGGACGAACCGCAGAAATACACCTACCATTTCAAGCACATGACCACGGTCGGAGAGCCGATCGAGCCCGAGGTGTGGAAGTGGTATTACTATACCGTCGGCAAGGGGGAGGCCGCCATCTGCGACACCTGGTGGCAGACGGAAAACGGCGGCTTCCTATGCAGCACGCTGCCGGCCATCCAGGCCATGAAGCCGGGGAGCGCCGGACCGGGCGTCCCGGGCATTCACCCGATCGTGTTCGACGACGAAGGCAACGTCGTCCCCCCGGGCGCCGGAAAGGCGGGGAACATCTGCATCCAGAATCCGTGGCCCGGCAGCTTCCAGACCATCTGGCGCGACCGCGAACGGTACGTCAATCAGTACTATTCGAGGTACTGCAAGAATCCCAAAAGCAAACGGTGGCAGGACTGGCCCTACATGACGGGCGACGCCGCGGTCGTCGCCGCCGACGGCTACGTTCGCATCCTTGGCCGGATCGACGATGTGATCAACGTTTCCGGCCACCGGCTGGGGACGAAGGAGATCGAATCGGCCGCGATGACCATCGTGGAGGTGGCGGAAGCGGCCGTCGTGGCGGTGAAGCACGAGGTGAAGGGCAAGGAGCCGGATCTGTACGTCGCCCTGAAACCCGGTTGTACGCCGAGCGATGCGCTGGCCAAGAAGATCCAGAACGCGGTCGTTCAGGAGATCGGCGCGATCGCGAGGCCGAGAAAGGTCTGGATCGTGTCCGACATGCCCAAGACCCGGTCCGGAAAGATCATGCGCCGCGTCCTGAGCGCCATCTCCAACGGGACGGACGTGGGCGACGTCATGACGCTGGCGAACCCCGAGATCGTCGTGGAGATCACGAAGATGGTCCAGGGAAAATGAGGGTCGGCGCCGCGTTCAGACGTTGAAGCGGAAGGAGATGATATCGCCGTCCCGAACGACGTAGTCCTTGCCTTCGAGGCGGAGGCGGCCGGCGGCCTTGGCCCCGGCCAGGGTGCCGCCGTGCGCGAGGAACTCGTCGTAGCCCACGACCTCGGCCTTGATGAAGCCCCGCTCGAAATCCTGGTGGATGGCCGCCGCCGCCTGCGGCGCCTTCGCCCCGACGGGGATCACCCAGGCCCGGACCTCGTCCTCCCCGACGGTGAAGTACACCTGCCGCGCGAGCATGGCGAAGGCGGTGCGGATGACCTGCGTGAAGGCCGGCGCGGTGATCCCCATGGCGGCCAGATAGTCCTGGCGCTCGTCGGCCGGCAGGGCCGCGATCTCCGCTTCGAGGCGGGCGCAGATGCGGATCCGCGGCTGTCCCGCCGGCAGCGCGAGGGCGGCGGGCTCGACCGCCGCCACGTCCTCGCCCGTGTTGATCACGACGAGTTCCGGCTTGATCGTCCAGAAGGAGAAGCTGCGCAGCGCGAGAACCTGCTCGTCCGCGAGGTTCATCTCCCGGAGGGGGCGGCCCGCTTCCAGGTGCGCCTTGAGACCGGGCAGGAGGTCCCGCTGCAGGGCCTCCCGCGGGCGGAGGGCCTTTGCCGGTGTCCGGTCCAGGCGCTCCAGGCGGTTCTCGACGATGAGGAGGTCCGCCAGGATCAGCTCGTCGGCGAGCTTGCGGTAGCGGCCCGCGATCTCACCGGACGCGGTGGCGGAAAACCCGTCGACGACGTGGACGAGGCCGTCGGCGCCGCTCAGGTTCTGGCGGATCGTGTTCCACGCCTTCTCGCCCGCGGCGTTGATATCGACGAAAGGGACGCTGGCGGGCGTTACCTTGACGGGGCGGAAGATCTCCACCAGCCGGTCGAACCGCTCGTCCGGCACGGACGCCTGGCCGCGCACGCAGGCCTCCCCGTGCGCGTCCCGTCCCCGGACGCCGGTCATGATCTCGAAAAGGGTGCTCTTCCCGCTCTGCGGCAGGCCGACGATTCCGATTTCCATCCCCAATCCCCCAGCGCGCGCCTCTATACCAGCCGGTACGCCCCTTGGCAAGCGGAAAGACGGCGGAGCATCCGCCGGGATCGCGTCGTACGGGTGTAATGCAAACCGAAAGCAAGTGGGGATGGGACACCCCGTGGGTGATTTCAACCCCGCGAAGGAGGGCGATGCGGAGCCGGATCCGATACCGGCGTTCCGGCGCGTGCGAACGGCGGAGAGCGCCTGTTCTCAGGCGAATTCCTGCTCGATGCGGCGCATCGCCTCGGTCAGACGGTCGTCCGGGACGGTGAGCGAAATGCGGACGAAACCCTCGCCGTATTGGCCATAGGCGGTGCCGGAGGCCACCACGACGGCGGTCTTGTCGAAGAGGCGGTTCGTGAACTCGAGGGAAGTCATCCCCTTGGGGACCGGGACCCACAGGTAGAAGGTGCCCTTCGGCGCATCGAACGTGATGCCGATCCTGGCGAGCGCGGCCAGGACCCGCTCCCGCCGCCGCGCGTAGACGGCCAGCATGTCCTCCACGGCCGGGGCGTTCTTCGCCAGGGCATGGATCGCCGCGTACTGGATCGGGTTGAAGATCCCGGAATCGGTGTTCTCCTTGACCTTGCTGATGGCGGCGATCAGGTCGGGGTTGCCGGCGGCCATGCCGATCCGCCAGCCGCACATGTTGAAGGGCTTCGAGAGGCTGTTGAGTTCGATGCCGACGTCCTTCGCGCCCGCAGCCATGAGGAAGCTGATCCGTTCCTGACCCCCGAAGAGGATCTCGCTGTAGGGGTTGTCGTAGCAGACGGCGATGTCGAACTGGCGCGCGAAGGCGACGAGGTTGTTCAGGAAGGGTTTAGTCGCGCAGGCCCCCGTCGGGTTGTTGGGGTAGTTGAGGAACATCCCGCGGGCCCGCTTCGCGACGTCGGAGGGGATATCGGCGAAAACCGGAAGGTAGCCGTTCTCCCTCAGGATCGGGACGTTGTACGGTTCGCCCCCGCCCATCAGGATGCTCGCGCGGTAGGCGGGATAGCCGGGATCGGTCATGAGGACGACGTCCCCGGGGTTGATCCGGGCGAGGACGAAGTGGTGGCAGCCCTCCTTGGACCCGATCAGGCCCAGGATCTCCGTCTCCGGCTTCAGGTCGACCCCGTAGCGGGTCCCGTACCAGCGGGCGACCTCCCGGCGGAAGGCGAGCATGCCCTTCTCTTCGTCCGTCGGGTAGCGGTGGTTCTCCGGGTCCTGCGCCCGCCGGCACAGCTCCGCGATGATCGGCGCCGGCGTGGGCTCCACGGGGTCGCCGATCGCCAGGCTGATCACGTCCACGCCGTCGGCCTTGGCCTGGTTGATCTTCTTGCGGAGCTCCATGAACAGGTAGGGCGGGATCTTCGTCAAGCGGTCGGCGGTCTGCAAGGGGAACCTCCTAAGGGCGATATGCCTCCTCCCACAGGCGTCCCTCATAAACCACTTTGGCCCGGCCTTCAAGATAAATCTTCTCGAATCCCCCCGCCTTCTTTGTGAAATGAATGCAAAGGGTTTCGCCGCTCCGGACCCGGACCTCCACCGGGGATTCGACGAGCCCCTTCCAGGCGGAGATCAGGGCCGAGGCGACCGCGCCTGTCCCGCAGGCCAGCGTTTCGTCCTCCACGCCGCGCTCGTACGTCCGGATTTCGAGGGCGTGGGGATCGATGGCGGCGACGAAATTGGCGTTGGTTCCCGCCGGCTGGTACTGGGCGTGATGGCGCAGCATCCGGCCGAGATGGAAGACGTCGGTGTGCTCCAGGTCGTTGACGAAGTGCACGACGTGCGGGACGCCGGTGTTGATGCTGTGGACCTCGAGCGATTTCCCCTCCACGGTGAGGCTCTGGTTGATGGCCAGGTCCCTGGGGTCCGTCAGCCGCAGCTTCACGATGTCGCCCCGGACCTCGGCGTCGATGACGCCCGCCCCCGTCTCGAAGGACATCCGCTCCTTCGCGATGCCCTTGAGAAAGGCGAAGCGGGCGGCGCAGCGGCCGCCGTTTCCGCACATCTCCACCTCGGAGCCGTCTGCGTTGAAGAACCGCCAGCGGAAATCGACCCGGTCGGAGGGCTCGATCAGGATCAGGCCATCCGCCCCGACGGCGATCTTGCGGGTGCAGACGGTCTGGACAAAGGCCGTGATGTCGGGAACCTGAAGCGTCCGCGCCCGGTTGTCGATCAGGATGAAATCGTTGCCGCTGCCGCTCATCTTGCAGAACTCGATCATGCGAGGACCTCCTTGTTGTGAGGCGTCAGGCATCGGAACAGATTCCCGATCATCCCGACGCCCGTCGCAAACGCCTATTCGATATAGCACACCGCCTGCTGGCTCTCGGGATCGGCGACGAGGCGGGCGCAACGTCCCCCCGTTGCCGCCGGCAGGTCGATCAGGTGCACGTAGGGGGCGTACCGGTCCGCTTCCGGCAGGAGGTCCGTCAGGGCGTTGGCGGCCTCCGCGAAGAACGCGTGCTGAAAATCCGCCTCCGGATCGTTTGGGTACACCGGCAGATAGATGATCCGGGCCTCCACGAGGTCCAGGAAGAAATGGGTCCCGTAGGACACCTCGGGGACGTGCCCCGCCTCCTCCCGGGCGATCTCGACCAGCACCGACGTGTTGTTGATGTCTGCATAGCTCACATTGACGCCGAGGTCAAT